>Ga0265292_1000391_pt1 | contig 66606 bp, 38 predicted proteins | sample Munlanlewell296A_FD_189080 | JGI IMG/M metagenome (GOLD analysis project Ga0265292, IMG submission 189080) | Leachate microbial communities from a municipal landfill in Southern Ontario, Canada - Leachate well 296A | ecosystem: Engineered > Solid waste > Landfill > Unclassified | place: Canada...
ACTGAAAATCTAATATTTGCACGATACAAGATTGTTAAGTTGGGTATTATGTTATAAAACTTATCTACATCGGCGTTACTTTTCCAGGCGCTTGCATGTTCAAAACGAATTACTCCAATTAACCACGGATAGAAACTGTAATTTCCTTCAATGAAATAAGCTAAGTTTTTCAATTCGCTTAATTCATTATTTGGATTATCATCTGTACCGTAAATCATTCCGCCCAATAATCCCAAACTTTCTGCATTCCATGTTAGATCAAATCCGAACCGCTTAAATTTGTTATTATAAAAAATAGTATTAAGCGGGATTTTATTTCTACTGCCCCAATAAGTGTATGCTCCGATCATGAAGGAGTTATTTATATTATTTAAACCTACGGAGGCTGAATCAATTCTTTGTCCATCAAATCCATATTTTTCAAAATTATAAGCAAATCGTAAATATGCATCTTTCTGATCTGTGGGATCGGCAATTGTTTTGCTTTCTCCATTGACAATTCCTGCTGCGTAATAGATGTTATGTTTTATAATTCCGTTTACCTCTATTCCTGACTGAAAATCCCTTGGTCTCCATCCTCCCTGGCTTGTAGTAGGATTTGAGGCATTGTAATCAAAGGTTATTGGATATGATGAAGTTAATCTTTGAGTGCTGGTATATCCATCGGTAATACCCGGTTCAAATCTGCCAACTCTAATGTTTATCAAGTTCTTGGTTCCGGCAACACTATTAAACTGGAAAAATAATCTCTGTAACCCAACAGCATTTTGTCCCGCTGAATAAGCTGACCATCCACCGAAAAGAGAGACATCTTCACCAAAGGCTCCCCCAAAAACAAAATTAAACATTAACGGCATTTCAAACTCAAAACCATTTCCTTGATCAGACTTTTCCGGATTATAATTAACACGCATTATGGAAACAGCAGCTACTGGAAAAGCTTCAGGTAATGATCCGGGCCACACAACATCGGGCCAAAGTTCTTTCCATGCTTCAGCGCCTAAAGAGACTGGTTTTTCTTTTACCATTTGCGCATCGCTTAAAGGCATTACATAACCGTTTCTTCTGAAGGCTTCACCAAATAAATTTCTTTTGGAAAAGGCTATATGGCATGTCGTACAACTTGTTTTATATTTTCTTGCGAATGCTGGTATGGCGGAAATTTGGGTTGCACCTAAAACAATAATAAGAGTGATCATTAACAGTAATGAAACCCGTAAATGAAACGATTTTCTAAACATATTTTTCCCTTCATTTTTACCGTTATCAATTTGCAAATAGACGAGAGAAAAAGGAACAAACACCGCTATAAAATAGTTAAAAATAGATACTTTCACAATTTAGCTGAAGTGTAAAATATTTTGTGTAAATGACTAAGGTAAGAGAGAAGAGATTTTAGTGAGATGATTTTTGCTCAAGTATGAAACTTTGCTGTAGATCGAAGCGAAGCTTCGATACAATACAGATTTTTGCGAAGCGGCTGCTGTGTACTACAGATTCTGAGTAAGGTAAATTACCCATTAACCCAGAAAGAAGTTGATTTTTACGATATGTAAACAATCGCTATGAAGGGAGCGCACCGGTGTCGATATAAAAAATCAAAAGGCTATTGGAAGTGAGTTAAATTCAATTTAGATGGATGAATTTAGTTTTCGCTAATAATGTATTTTGTACTAGCTCTGCGATTTGCACTTGTAGGTCGAAGCGAAGCTTCGACAATTTGCGAAGCTTCGCTTCGCGCTACGTAAGCTCTCCCTTAAACGCTTTTTGCATGAGCGAGTTGAAAAGATTTTCCAATTCTTGTTCGCTCCTTTCTGCTTCTCTTTTAATGCTTCTGTTTTTTGAACAAGTTCGGCAAATTGCACTTGTAGGTCGAAACGAAGTTTCGACTTTTGGCGAAGCTGTGCTTCGCGCTACGTAAGTTCTCCTTTAAACGCTTTTTGCATGAGAGAGTTGAAAAGGTTTTCCAATTCTTGTTTGCTCTCTTTCTGCTTCTCTTTTAATGCTTCTGTTTTTTGAACAAGCTCTGCAAATTGCACTTGTAGGTCGAAGCGAAGCTTCGACAATTTGCGAAGCTTCGCTTCGCGCTACGTAAGTTCTCCCTTAAACGCTTTTTGCATGAGAGAGTTGAAAAGATTTTCCAATTCTTTTCCGGATGCTTTCTGCTTCTCTTTTAATGCTTCTGTTTTTTGAACAAGCTCGGAAAATTGTTGCTGAAGTGAAAGAGGAGGTAATATTATTGGTAGACAGCCCAACCCCTTCGTGTTTATATTAAATTGACCTGCAGTTGTAGAACATTTACTTCTAACAACACTTCTATAATTAGCGTTTCCTAATAGATAGACAAGAAATTGTGGGTCCAAGATTTTTTGTTTAATAATCGCTCTAATCAAGTAAGATGCAAATACAAATTTATCTTTTAAATCAAACAATGCACATCGCCCAACAAAATCTGGGTTTCCATTCGTCCTCACAAAAAGAATATCACCGTTATTCAGTACCAACGATTTTTCTTCTCCGATTGAAAGTTGAACTCTTTTTAATTCTGTTACATCAATTATTCCCTGAACTATGTTGGGAATTCTTAAAACCGGAATTCCTTCTTGAGAAGATTTTATGGATGTACCGTACTGAAACTTCTCAACTAATTCAATTAATTGTCTTACTTCCCATCCTTTCGGATTTTTTACCGGATCGCCGAACATTTCTATAAATGCGGATTGAAGGAATTGTTCTGTTAGTTTGTTTGCTTCTTTCCGTTTCTGTTTTGCCTGGTCTGCTTTTTCTAAAATCTCTGCAATTTGTTTTTGGATTGAGAGAGTTGGAAAAGGAATTTTTATCCTATATGCATCATTTCTATTGAGACCTGGAATTGCTGTCGATTTATCGAACTGAGATAAGTTTAGCTTACGAAGTAAATAGTAAAAAAATACTAACGAATAATTTTCTGACTTCTTAACATAATACGTAGTGTCAATTGGCCAACAATTTTTTTCAGAGTATTGAACTTCACCAGCACTACCTTTCCTCCCAATTACTAAGCAAGGACCTTCAACAAAATATTTAGAGTGATAACCCACTATGCCATTCGAACCAAATACGGGGAATTCACCATCTTTTTCCCTAAATAACTTTGGTAAACCTTTCCCATAATGAAAGTCTAAGACTTCACCCAAAGATTTAATCTGCCAGCCGTTTCCACTTTTTTTCATATAAAAGTAATCATAACATATTCATCTGATCATGTTTATTAAAGGATTCAAAAATTGCTCTAATGCAAGGGTATATAGGGGAATAACTGCCGTTCATTACCTAAATAATAGGAATAGTCCTAATTAGTTCATCGTTCTGATAAAATCATATTCTTTGAAAACAGTTGAAAAACACACCTATGTATGCAATAACCATCGTTCATTGCATAGTTAAGTAGGTTATTACCTATATCTTTTTCCATTTTGCATCTCTTCCCATACCGATGCACGCAAGTTTCCCATTGCTTCTCTCATCCCGTAAAATCTTTCTGATCATATCACGGCTGACAGTTGGACAGAGGTTCTGAATATCTTGAACAGAAAATTGTCCCTCAATATTATTAAGAATATCAAGAACAAGGGAAGTTTTGCCACCGCGGGCAGATGAAATAAGTCCAACTCTACTCTCAAAATCCCGGTAGGCTTTTAGTAAAATTCCAATAAAATATTCCCACCAGGGAATCAAGTTGTGTTTACCTTCGTGCCAACCTTTAGATGATTTATTGAGAGCATTATAATAACTCTCTTTGTTATCTTCAATCAGTTTTTCAAGACTAATAAATCTTCCAACTTCATAACCGGATTTATATAATAACAAAAGTGTAAGCAAACGGGAAATTCTGCCGTTGCCATCTCTAAAAGGATGGATGCAAAGAAAATCAAAAACATACGTTGCAATAATCAACAAAGGTTCAAGTCCCGCTCTATTCATTTCAGCATTAAATAACGTATGCAGATTATCAATTGCAAAAGGAGTTTCAAACGCCGATAGAGGTTTGAATCTTACAACTTTACTTCCATCGGGATGAACTTCTGCTATCTCGTTTTCTGTAGTTTTCCAACTGCCGCCGGGAATTGCAGAAAGCGCATAAATATCTCTATGAAATTGTAATACTATATTTGATGTTACCGGTATGTGTTCATAACTGGAATGAATTGTATTAAGTACATTTCTGTAACCCGCAATCTCCTGTTCCGATCTGTTTGCCGGTTTAGTCTTCTCGGCGGCAATAGCTTTAATTCTTTCTAACGGTGCAAATATTCCCTCAATTCTGTTTGATGATTCAATGCTTTGAATAATTGCAGTCTGCCGGAGTGTATCCAATAGCTGGGGAGATTGTTCCTTGAACAGATTCTGTCTCCCTTTGTATTCACCAATTAACCGGATTGTTTGTAAAACATTATGCGATATTGGAATGGATTCGATATAATTGTTTTCAAATGATTTCATTATTTAGGACAACATTTTTCTTAGTGAGTTAATATCTTCAGCGATTTGTTTTTCCAAAATTAATACTTTATCCATTAAAATTTCCGGCTTTTCATATTCAACTTCTTCGTACACTATCTTTTTGTAGCGGGAAATTGAGAGATCGTATTTATTTTCTTTAATGTCTTTAACATTAACCAGAATAGCTTTTTTGTAGAACGAAGCGTTAGCTTCGTTTTTTATCGTTTTAATTTTTGTCGAAGCTTCGCTTCGGCCTACATTCCAGTGTTCAATTATATCCGGTAAATCGTTAGCGACAGTCTTATTTCGTTTATCATCAAGAGAAAAACCATCCGCTTGCATATCGTAAAACCAAACTTTATCCGTAATCCCGCCCTTCTGAAAAACAATAACAGCGGTAGAAACACCGGCGTATGGTTTGAACACACCGGAAGGCATTGAGATAATTCCTTCCAGCTTACACTTATCAATTAGAATTTTTCTAAGATCAATGTGAGCATTACTTGTACCGAACAAAACTCCATCGGGAACGATGACCGCGGCGCGTCCCCCCATTACAAGCAGATCGTAGATCAATTCAATAAAAAGGAGTTCCGTTTTTTTTGTTTTTATTTTGAAACGGCTGTTTACATCGGTTTCATCAATAGAACCTTTGAATGGAGGATTTGCAAGGATAACATCATAAATTTCTTTTTCGTTAAACTGTTTTGAAAGTGTATCGGTATAAAGAATTTTCGGGTTATCAATTCCGTGTAGCATTAAGTTCATTGCACCGATGCGTGTCATAGTTGAATCGAAATCGTATCCGGTTAGCGCGTGTCTCTTTAAGAATGTAAAAAGTTTTTTATCCGCAATCTTATCGCCTATTAAATGATGAGGAATTCCTTCTTCATCGTAATCCAAAACTTCGGGGCTTGTGTTGTTTTCTAAAATATGTTGATAAGCGTTGAACAGAAATCCAGATGTACCGCAAGCCGGATCGCAAATTCTTTCACCAATTTTAGGATCAACAAGCTTAACCATCATTCTGATAATGTGGCGCGGAGTTCTAAACTGTCCGTTCTTACCGGCAGTAGAAAGCTGCATTAAAAGATATTCATACATATCGCCTTGCACATCAACATTTTGCTCGCTGATGTGAAGATCATCTACAATCTTTACCGCTTCTTGCAGTAGCGATGCTTTTGGAATGATGAAGTAAGCGTCTTGCATATGTTGGGTAAAGGTGCTTGTCTCTCCGCCAAGATTGCGGAGAAATTCAAAAACTTTATCGCGTACATGCTTAAGCATTCCTTCACCGGGAAGTTGAGACCAATAAGACCAGCGGCAATCTTTATTATTGGCGAAGAGCGATTGATATTTAGTATTTCTCCGTTTTGCCGAAGCAATGTTCGCGTTATCGTTATCTTCCAATCGTTTTAGAAAGATGAGATAGGACATTTGCTCAATCGCCGTCAGCGGGTTAGAAATTCCACCGGACCAGAATTTATCCCAGAGAGAATCTACTTTTTGTTTTATAGTGCTGTTTGTCAACATATTTTACTCTTGTAAAACGAAGCGCTAGCTTCGTTTGCTGTTCTATTTTTCATCGAAGCGTTAACTTCGTCCATTATAAAATCATTCATTATTTTCTATCTTGAAACTTCGCTTCGAATTTCATTTAGTTAAGTCAACTTTTCAAAATCACAATAATTCCATTTCCACTCTTCCCGTTTTTCGCATAAACCGGCTTTAACGGGATTGTTAAGAACATATTCAACAATGCGCTTTAACTCTTTTTCATCACGTACAACATGGTCATAACTTTCATGCTGCCAAAATGCGCCTGAACGGTTTAAAATCTTATTACCTCTAAGTGCGGTCTTTGATTTAATATCCTGCAATATTTTAGTAACTATGTAGAACGAAGCGCTAGCTTCGTTTGATGTTTTACTATTTATCGAAGCTTCGTTTGATGTTTTACTATTTATCGAAGCTTCGCTTCGATCTACAGGAGTAAAAACAAGATGAACATGATTCGGCATTATTGAATAACAAATTAACGAATAAGTTTTGTTATCATTATAATGAATTATTTCTTTTACAATATCTGCAACTTTTTCTTCTTTTAACCATTTAGGTCCATAACTTGAGCTATCTAAAAGTTTATCAAACTTACCGAAGTACATAGATTGATAGATTTTATATTTCTCTTTACGAACTTCAATATTGTCATAACCGGCAATCTCTTTTAATACTTTCTGACTTTCCTCTTTTAATGCAATTATAGATTGTACCGGTAATGAATCCGCAAGCCGGAAGGTAACAAAAAACATATACCCCGGCGGCTGGTAATGCGGCAAATTTCTTTTATAAAATATCTTAATCTCCGTCATAACATCCCGCGTTGTAGTGCGAAGCGAAGCTTCGCAAACACATGTAATAATAAAAGTAGGTTTGAACTATTTCTTTTGTCGAAGCTTTGCTTCGACCTACACGTTGGTGAAAGCGGATTAGAAATACCGCCGGACCAGAATTTATCCCAGAGGGAATCTACTTTTTGTTTTATGGTTGAGGAGGTTAGCATATTTAAATTCTAAAATTTGTATTATAGATTTTTTTTGACAGTACATTCAAGTAATAAGTTAACACCTTTATTGTATCGTCGGCTATACTAATCTTGTATTCATTAAGTCGACTTTCTTTTAGGTGGACTAATGAATCTCTTAGTTCTTTCGCATTCACAAAATCCTGCCAATGCTTGGTTGATTTATCGAGATTACTTTTTGCTATTGTTACTAATAAAAACTCAAGTTTGTTTTCAATCGATTCATATTTATCTCCATTTGAAATTCTAAATTGTCCTTTATCCATATTAACGCGTTTCTCTTGTAAAAATGCTTTTTCATGAATGGACAAATCCTTGAAACTGTTAGCAAAATCAAGTGATGTCTTGTTTATCCATCCTTCGAAAGCTGCCCAAGCCAATAATAAAGATGCCTTAATGTATCGCTCGGTAATTGGGTCTTGTATAGCTCGCTTTTGAGCTTCTAATAAGAAAAATTTACTGTCTTCGAATAATGAACTAATTACTTGAACAATATTTTTATTCATTGTTATTTAACCTTTGATAATTTTTTCTTTCTTTCTTCATCTAAAGAAAATGTTAAGAAATTTGTAACCGCAGCATCAATTAAGTTATGAGTAATTGTCGGCTCTTGTTTTTCAGAATATAAAAGGAACAACTCAATTAGTTTTCCTCTTTCCTTTCTGTCGGATCTTGTGCCTAAGCCACGATATGTTTTTGGATCTGACAGATGTTTATACTCTGACATTTCTTTTGCGGACAGTGGATTTTTACTCTTGGTTTTTTCTTGGAGTTTATAAAATTTTGTGAGTCGCGTTTTATCGCTTTGCAACAAACCTGCAGTAAAAGCCCATGCTGATAGAATACTTGGAGTAAGAGCCTTTGTTTTGAATTCAGATAATTTGGACAGTTCGGAATCTTTTCTAATACCTTCCATTTGCTTCTTGTGAAGTCTTGCAAAGTTTTTGCCTGCTTCAGTTAGAAAAGAATCTTCGAGTAATTTAATTCTATCATTATGGGTTAATTTAAGATACTTATCATTTGCTTCATTACCAGCTAAATTATAATAAGCACGATTACCTAAAGTTTCATTATTCTCTTTACCCAAATAAAAATTAATTACAAAAGTCCTGGCCAATCTTGCAGTAATTATTCCTTCATTATTTTTCTTCTCGGCAAATTCTTTACTAATCAGACCGACTGTTTTGCACCAGTTTCGCAATTGAGGGCCTAAAACCGTCTCTTGCATTCTATCAAGAAGATCCATAGGAACATTAATATTAGCATTTGAAATTTGTGCAATATCATTTCGTTGCACTATTGACAATCCAAAGAAAACTCTAAAACCATGATATCTATTCAGACCAGCCTTATTCGATTCCTCGATTGATTTGGCTCTATGTTGGCCACCATATATTTTTAATGGTTTTTCTGCTCTGAGCCCAGATGGCATGAATTCAACAATGATGTCATTGAATTGTCTTCCTTTTCTTGCATCATCTTGCATTTTTAAGAACAACTTGTGTAATGGAAGCAAACTCCTATTAGCTTTGATATCTTCTTGTTCGTCGGGATCTAATGAAGCTTCATAATCTAATTTATCAATGATATTATTTGCGGAAAGATGGCAATCGATATAGTATGCTTCATTTTTCCCATCCTGCAATAGATAAAAAGGATAATTGTTTTTACTTTCAAATGATTCTATTTCACTCCTAAAAATGTCAATTAATTTTTTAACATTATTTGGAGGTGATTTGCTCTCCGGAACTTGTACAAATAATTCATCTTTCATAGAAACTCCTTTTGAAATATTAAGCTACTAATTTCTTCGTTAACTCAACCAACTCATTTACTTCTTCTTCACTAAATAACTTCTCCACTGCGTTCACACCAAAGTTCGTGAATGGTGGATCGTAAAGATCAGCCGGTTCAAGTTTATGATGTTGTATAAAAAAGTTTTGCACCGCTCTTAAAAATCTTGATTGATCCGCATTGTAATTGTGTTCAATAATAAATGAGTCAAAAGATTTTCTAATTATCGTTTCGTAAGTCGGCAAAGTTTCCAAATTCAAAATATGTTTTAAGAAATCAATAAAGTTACCGGTACGGATTCCGTAAGCTTTTAACATGTTCTGTTCATCAAGGGAAAGTTCATCGGTGTTAAATTCTTGCTCTAAAGTTTTTTCAAGATCAAGCAGAGCGTCAATACCAACTTCTTCTCTATTCTTTAATTTCATTATCGTCGGATGTTCACCGACAAGTTTCAATATTCTTTCTTCAATGCGTTTCCGGTATTCCGCAACATATACTTTTTCATTATCCTTTCTAACAATCACCCATTTACGCGCTTCTATAAAATCATCCAGACCAAGTTCAAATATTAGAGAAGGTTTTTCCCGTTTGTATTTCATCAACGGCGCAAGTACAACTTTCTTTTCATCAATCTTTGTAAGCGTTGCACCTTTCCAGAATTCATTCGAGAGGACTTCGTTTACATGGACAATATGTTCGCCAACCTGAGAAAGATTCGTTGGAAGCAATGAAACATCTTCTTTGATTGAATCTATTGTTGATTTATTGTCGCGTTTCTGTAAGAAGAGCAACCCGCACTTTTCCATCTTGTTGGTAAAGAATGCTTCATCTGCATTAACATCGGAAACAAAACGTAATAACGGCGCTACTTTCAGTTTTAGAAATTCTAATTTATTTGTAGTTATGTAATTCCAGAACTCATTTTCCCAAGCGTCTCTAACCTCTTTGAAAACTTTCTTCACTGAAAAAGACTCAAGCGGAATTAAACCAATTTGATTTCTGATCTCCGAAATTATTCGTTTTGCATCTTCGCTCTGTTGGTCCCCAAGCAAGAGCAATAACTTGCTTAAACGGTTATTAAATATTGTTACAAGAATCGGTATTTGTTTGTTTGTATCATCTTTTCTAATCGTTTCAAAATTTTCCCAGTAATCAACAATTAAAAACTTTTCCTTCTTCCCACCGGGCAGCCAGTCAAAATGTTTGCATGCTTCGTTATTGCGCGTACCTCTTCCTATCATCTGCCAAAATTTTATATTGGAACTCACCGGTTTCATAAATGCAAGGTTCACTAATTCGGGGATGTCAACACCAGTATCCAGCATATCAACTGAGATGGCAATTCGTGGGAGACTTTCTTTCTTAAACTTGTTCAACAGTTTATCCGCTCTCTCCATCTTTGAATCAATTACTTGAACAAGTTTTCCCTCATACTGCGGATACATGTCATTGAACGTTTCGGCTAATCTCATTGCATGTTTATGTGTAATAGCAAAGACAATAGATTTGCCGGGAAGTTGTCCCGATTTATCTGAGAGTGCGTATTCCATGAACTCTTCCCACTGAGCGCGGAGCGTATCTTTGTTCGTTACTTTTCTTTCTAAGTCGGTTCCCTCAAAATTGAGATTGTCCGGGTCAATTCCTTTTTCTCTTAGAATTTCTTTCTCTTCTTCCGTTAAGTCAATTCCTTTGATGCCTCTTCTCTGGAATCTTGTTTGAGCAGAGTAAACGTTGTAATCAACTAAATTTCCATCTTGCACGGCGTCATCAAATGGATAAAGGAATGTCGGCGATTTACCCTCGCAATCGAAAAACTTAAAGGTATCTCTTTCTATCAGATCAGCCGGGGTTGCAGTTAATCCAATCTGAACAGCATCGAAATAAGCAAGAACATCAGTAAACTTATTGTAAATAGAACGGTGACATTCATCAGCGATAATTACATCAAAATCAGCCGGAGTAAATTTATCATAACAGATTTCTAAAGTTTGAAGAGTTGAGACAAAAACTCTTGCTTCTATGGGAATAGCATAAGTTCTAATTCTTCCTCTTGCTTCGTGAGGCAAATGTGTTTTGAAACCATCTGTAAGAGCTTGCTCAACTAAGCTATCGCGGTCGGCAAGAAATAAAATCTTCTGTGCAAAGTTTGCTCTAAGTAAAATATCAATCAGCGCCATTGCCGTTCTGGTCTTTCCGGTACCGGTAGCCATAACAAGCAACGCTTTACGTTTCTTTTTTATTTCAAAAGTTTCCGCAATTCTTCTTATCGCTTCTGTTTGATACGAACGGTTTACAATGGAATCTTTTATTTGAATTGTACTGAGTGGTTTTCTATTTCTTTGAAGGTGTAATAATCTTTCTAAATTTTCTCTTGAGAAAAATCCAGCGACATGTCTTTCTGCTGCATGCTCGCTATCCCAAAAGAAAACATCATCACCGTTGGCTAAAAAAATGAAAGGACGGAAGGACTGTTTGGTTTGAATTTCGGATACATATTCTAGAGCTTGCTCTTTACCCACCCGCGCGTCTCTGCTGGTTCTCTTAGCTTCTACAACAGCAAGAACATCTCCATTCGCTCGAAAGAGGCAATAATCTGTGAAGCCGCTAACTTTAGTTTTATCATAGTTAGCAACCGGAATTTCAAATCCTACTTGGGTACGATCTGAAAGATTCCACCCCGCTTTTTTTAATTGAGGATCAATTAACGAATAGCGTGTTTCTTGTTCGCTGATGTTCAATGGTGTCAAAAACTAATCCCTAAATTGTTCTTGAATTTTTGTTTTTATCCTAAAATCATCTCAACAATTCCCTCGGGAAAGGAATAGATACTATGGTTTTGTTTCTAATCAAATCAAAATCACCCTCTAAAATAAATAATTCTTTAACATATTTATCAAAATCTCATAATTTTCATAAACTTTTTAATTGATGCTGGTCATCATAAAACTATCGCGTAATTTATTCGAATGATTCATCTGAAAACACTTAGCTATGAAAGGGCAGGAAATAGGATGCGCGCTTCTATCCCATAAAATATTACGGAATTTCCCTACTTATTATTTCAATGGATACACTTTTAAGCCCATCCGATTTCACTGTCAATTTTATCCTTCCCGGTTTATCTATCGCTTGCACTACCGCGAGACACAATCCATTAAAGGCTCTCCGATTATTACTTTTATATGGATCATGGTCAACAGGATTTCCGTTATCAACCCCGATAATTTTCCCTTCCCCTTCAATCGAGAAACGTATCAAATTATCGGCAGTAGGAACAACTCTTCCTTTTGCGTCAATAACTTTTACAGAAATATTCGCTGCTTCCTCTCCGTTAGCGCTCAATGTATTCTGATCAACCTCTAATTGCAGTGCAGCCGGTTCCCCGGTGGTATGTATCTCTTCAACTAAAACTATTTTGCCATCTTTTTTACCAACGGCTTTTAAGGTTCCTGGTTCGTAAGGAACATCCCATGAGAGATGAAGATCGGCAGTAATTGCATTGATCTGCGGTTTATCATATTTATTCCATCCGCCGGAATTACCCTGCCTTGGAAATTCCAATCTCTTTTCTCCAAATGTTTTTCCATTCAGAAAAAGTTCAACAGCATCGCAGTTTGTGTAACATAAAACAGGAATAATTTGTCCTTCTCTTCCCTTCCAGTTCCAGTGAGGAAAAAGATGGATCATCGGTTTTATTGTCCACTGGCTTTGATAAAAATAATAACCATCCTTAGGGAAACCGCAAAGATCAAGCACACCAAAGCTAGCGCTCTTTTCGGGCCAGTCTGCTTCACCCAGATAATCAACGCCCGTCCACATAAAATCGCCAATTACATAATCACGTGTAGCAACAAACTTCCACAATTGTTCGGCATCTATCATATTAAAATTATAATTAGCATTTCCGGCAAGTGAATCAGTTCCTATCGTGTATTGTCCGCGAATTCCTCCGCTGTTAGAAATGCTTTCGGTCCCTATCATTTTCCAGTCGGAGTGATCGTGGCGGTCGAGACTGTAAAATAATTCTCTGCGACGGTGCCAGCGGTCAACATAGTTATATCCCACAATATCAAGTCTTTTAAGAAATTCAAGAGTTGTAGCTCCGCCATCGGCAACAATATTATCACATCCGGAAGTTACCGGTCTGGTTGGGTCTTCACGGCGGCAGACTGAAATAAGTGCATCAAGTAATGCAATTCCTTTTTCAGTTTTTTGTTCCGGGATTTCATTGCCGACACTCCAAAGAACAATTGAAGGATGGTTGCGGTCCCGGCGGAGCATCGAAACAAGGTCACGTTCCCACCATTCATCAAAATAATCATGATAACCGTATTTTCTTTTCCCAATTTCCCACTCATCAAAAGGTTCATCCATTACCAGGAATCCCATTTCATCGCAAAGGTTTAAAAATTCCGGTGCTGGTGGATTGTGTGAGGTTCGGATAGCGTTGCAGCCCATCTCTTTTAATTTCTCAAGTCTTCGCCTCCATACTTGAAACGGAACCGCAGCGCCGACGCATCCGCCGTCATGGTGTAAACATACGCCGTTCATTTTTACCGGTTTGCCATTCAGAAAGAAACCGTTGTTCACATCGTACCTAATTTCGCGGATTCCAAAATTTGTAATTACTTCATCAACCACCAAATTATTTTCAAGGATGATGGTCTTCAGCTTATACATCGCCGGATTTTCCAAAGACCATAGCGCCGGATTCCTTACGGTGACATGCTGTTGCAATTCAAAATTTTCACCATGACCAGTTGAAAAAGATTTTTCTTCATGAGCTATCTCCTTACCTTCGCAATTAAGAATACTCGAATGCAAGACACCGCTTTTCAATTTCGAGTCGGAATTTTCAATGTTAGTCTTTACTAGAATCGTTGCGGAATCCGGTGTGATTTTTGGAGTTGTAATGTAGATTCCTGAATACACAACATGCAGCCGGCTGGTTTTGTTGAGCCAAACATTCCTGTAAATTCCTGAACCGGTGTACCACCGTGTATTAGGTTGATTGCTATTATCCACTCGGACAGCAATAACATTTTCACCGGCTCGCAAGTATGAGGAAAGATCATACTCAAAACTCGTATATCCGTAGGGATGTTTACCAAGATAGTTGCCATTTATCCAGACTTCACTATTCATATAAACGCCATCAAATTCAATCCGGATCGTTTTCGAAAGATCCATCGAGCTAACCTGGAAATGTTTCCGGTACCAGCCGATTCCGGTTGGAAGATAACCGCCGCTTCCGCCGGTAGGAGCTTCTTTATCATACATTCCTTCAATACTCCAATCATGCGGGAGATTCAACACGCGCCAATTCTTATCATCAAAAGAGAAGCTGTTTGCATTAGCTTGTTCACTCAGAGCAAATCTCCAATCGGTATTGAAGAGTATGCGGAGTTTTGTTTGTTCCGTATCTTGCGCTCTAAAGGTTTCAGAATAGAACAAAGATAAAAAAGTTATAAAGTGTAAAATGAATCTGCCGGAGCTTCTTGAAATCTTCATAGTTGATCTCTTTTCGGTTAGACAATTTTATTTAGAGAAATCCCAAAGCATGCTATAAATGTTTCTTGCGCTGCTAAGGTGATCAATCCTTCTCCATTATTAAAGGTGTTTATGTTTGAGGATATTGGTTCGATCGCAATACTTTTTCTGTCCGGCGGAGTATAAATAACAAGGTATTCATATTTTCCGGTTCCTGTCTCCTGCCAAATCCTAAGGTCTATTTTCCGCTGTGCAGATAACAACTGAGTTACGACTTTTTTATTCCCGGTTACCTTAAAACATGAATCGAAATGCCTGTTGTCAATTATTTGTGGAGTCCTAAACTCCGTGAACATTATCCTTTTACCTGTCGGTATCATTTGAGGATCGAGTTCCATCATCTCATTTGTTTCAATTTTAAGTTTTAGATCGTCGACTTTCATCCCAAGTTCAAAATAAAAGTGCCAACCGTCGCTTAAGGGAATCGGAACATCGGAAAGGTTATTAATTTTTGTAGTACAGGTCAGTCCATCAGATGCGGAGAGTTTATATGCTAGCTCGATAAGAAATGGGAATGGATACCCGGAAACATCTCCGGTGTAATGATATTCAAGTGTACATGAAGCGGAGTCTTCATTAACTTTTTTATCGGTAACTACAAATTTTTTATCAAAGACAAATCCATGGCAAGCGTTATTTTCTTCGGGATAATTTTTTACTAAATAATAGTTGACCGCCTTGAAAGTAAACTCTCCAGCTTTGATACGTCCGGCGAAGGGAGAGAGTTTTGCGTTAGTAAAAATATCATCCCGACTTTCAGAATCAACATTCTTAATTTTCTTTATGACGGATATTAATTCTACTCCGTTATGAAGAAAAAGTTCACAAAGACGGGCACCGGAGTCAGGAAGGATAGAAAATGATTCATTAGTGGAATCATTTTTAATGATGATCTCCAAACCGTTAATTCCGTTTACTTCAGAAATAGAAAATTTATTTTTTTTCATCACCATTGTTTTACTGTTATTCATTTTTTTACTGTTAAATAAATTGATTCGATTTCAAATCCAGTCTCCAATTTCCCTTGTTTATTCTTTTTTCCAGTTTCATCACAGACAATCTGTATTGCGTTGATAGTAAATGGATTCAAGATGGAATTGTCTCCGCCACCTACGGAAAACAGCATCTTTGGAAGGAACAACGGATAGGAAGAAGGAAGCATTAGTGCGTCGCCGCTTTTGAATGAAGTAAATGGAATTTCAACTTCCGTCCGTTCATTTTTTAATTCCACGGAAGTTGAATAATTTTTCCCATCCACTGTTAATAGATTTAATCGAATCGTTACGGTTGTATCCTGATTGGAGCGTGCATGGAGAACAATAGATTTATACTCACTTTGTTCCCGGCAAACGGCTTTGATCTTTTCACCGACAGAAAGCTGTAACCCAAATGGAATTTTATTCTCTACAGAGTAATTTACCTTAACCAACAGCGAAATCTTGTCTGCATCAAATCCCGTTTTATAATTTACATCGTATCGCATGGTAGAACTGAAGTGAGGAAAAATTAAATCCTTCCTGTCCCGTAATGCTGAAAACAAATTAATACGTTCTCCTTTCTTCGTAATAATTATTGCCCATGGAGCATCCATTCGAAAATCCCATTCATCCGGTGAACCCAAAACTCCACCGGGAAATGAAAAAACTTTACCGCCGGTTTTAACTGTCAAACAATATTGGAATTCTCCTTCGCCAAACATTTTTGATGAATCTTCAAAAGTATAAGTAAATCCTTCCATCTTTTTAAGAGTATATTTGACAAAGTTTCTCCATCCGAATCGTTTGATATAAAGTTCTGCGTTGGTTATTTCTTGTTCCGTTGCAATTTGAAATTTTAATTTTACCGGTTCTGCTTCGACCTGTCGGCTCCGGGATTGATTCACAACATTCACCGGATTCGACTTTACGGGTGGAATATAAAGACCTGAAAGAAATTCTTCACTTCCTGTTAGATATTTTTTCATTGTGTTTTTATCGAGCTTCACGGCAGACAGCAGATAAACGCCCGGTTTAATTCTTAATTCGGAATTCTCCGTCTGCGTGCTAAACTGTTTTTTGCCATCCACAGCATTTACAAAAAACTTAGATAATAGATCGGGAATGTCAATTGACATCCGTCTTTCTTTCCAATACAAACGGGCAACTTGCCGCGTAAGACTTGTTGGTTCAAACGGATCACTTAACCACAAAACATCGGGATAGACTTCAAGTCTCCAAATTCCTTGTTCAAGTTTATCTAAAAAATATGCACCGGTTCCGTCATATTTTACCAGCTTGGAATTTCCGCATCCTGCAATATGTTTCAGCTTTACTGGGTTGCTGGGAATATCAACTGTATTATTTGAATAGAAGAAACATGTATCGGAATTAGCGATGCTCAAGTCTTCATCGGAACTTACGCGAAAGTTTTCAAATTTATTATTGGCGGGATAATCACCAAAAGATTTTTTAAGCGGAAGTTGATGAAAAGCGAAACCCGCAATCATCAGACTAATTGCTTTTGATGGTGTGTATAATAAATTTAGAAAGTGTGTCGGATATTCCGTGTTGCTCCAAGCAATCTGCGACGGTTCATACGAAAACATTGCGGCAAACTGCATCCCCGCTTCTCTAAAACTTCTTGTCATTGCTGGATACATATAAGAACCGCCAATATCGGCAGCTTCAAATTCATACACCATTTTTGCTTTTTGGTTGTAACCGGAAATTTTATCCGAAGGAATTGAATAATGATTAACATTACTAAGAAAATTTCCTTTTAACATTTTATTATGCACAAGATCGGTGGGATACCATTGGAACGAAACACCTTGCACATTAGCATTGCAAACTGCCTGTGCCTGAACTTCATTCCAATTCTGACTGATATTGTAAAAGACCGGTTTCGTATATCCCGTTTCACGGATCACTCCAACCATTTCATCAATATATTCCGTTACTTCTTTTCCGTTCTCCGGATGGGACGGTTCATTTATAATTTCCATCGCGATGATTGAAGGATCGTTTCCGTACGAAAGTTTTGAGTAAGGATTACGATGATTTACGAATTGTTTTAAATAATTACGTTGTGTTGCTCTTGCGTTTTGATCAGTAATGAGTTGAAGTTTGGAATAGGATTGAGAAAAGCCTGGCGTTATTTCATCCGGTTCGGGCCAGCCGTTTCCCCACCATGCAATTGGAGTAAGAATAGTTTTTATTCTTTGGGATTCCAACCGCCATAATAAATAGTCAAGTAAATCGAGATGTTCATTGTTAAGTATATTTCCAAATTTATCTGTTATTTCTTTGTCCCACACATGCACACGAAACGCATCTAAACCAAGCCGTACCATTTGTGCGACATCCAGATCAATCGCTTGTTTAAGAGAAAGATCCAACTTTTTTTGAGCGCGGTAAGAGTATGCGAACGGAGTAGTGTAATTTACCCCGAACAATTTTACTTCATCATTTGAATTTTTCCACCGCATTATTCCGTTGTCATCAATAAAAACATCATGCATCGCCGAGGTTTTGGTTTGCGTAAAAGAAAACGTACCCATTAAAAGAAAAATGAAAATGATAAATGTAGAATGCTTCACGAACTACCTTCCTTCGCTAAACTTGAGTTCAATGAGATTGTAATACTTTTTTTCATGATTCGTGTGAATTAGTGAAATCCGTCTCTTTATTTCAGTAAAATCATCTTGCGCATTTGACTTTTAGAACCAGCTTCCAGCCGCAATAAATAAACACCCGAGTTAACCGGAGTACTAATTTCATTCATTCCATCCCACGTTATGGAATGTTCTCCCGCTTCTTTTGTTTCACTCACTAATGTTTTTACTACTTCACCTAAAAGATTAAATACTTTTAGCTGAACGTTTGATCTTTCCGTGAGAGAAAATTTAATTGTTGTTATCGGATTAAATGGATTAGGAAAATTTTGGTAAAGTTGAAATCTATCTGCAATCAAATGAGTTTCATCTGCTATTCCGGTAATCGGATTTTTATCATTGAAGAATTTCCAAACTAATGTTGTATCGGATCCGGGGAAATTGAAAACTCTATTATTGATGCCCGATTCCCAACCGCCGAAAGTACAGTTAGTAACAAAAAACTTGTAACTTATCGGAGTACCCAAACTAATTTTATTTTTCGGGAAATAAGCCGCACCGGACCAGAACGAACCCGAACCGACACTTATTGGTTCTGGTTTTAAAAACATGTTATCTGAATTCCATGACAAAACACCGGCTGAACTTGCAGAATCACCACGAACAGTAATTGACATAGTTTTGGCTACATCAAATAATCCGTTTTTAATAAGTTGATCTACATTCACTCTAAAAAGAATACCGATAGAATCTGTTTTATGTGGAACCGGAGTCCAATACTGCGCAACTTTAACGGCAGAACCGTTGAAAAATTCCAAATCTAAAACGGTATCTTGCAGCCCGGCAGTGAACACACGGTAACTTACAGACGAACTGTCGAAGGGCATGATCTGTCCTTCCCAACCCAAACTTCTGTAAGTTGGAACTGTTGACGAATGCCCCGCCCAGAATAAGAATTGTATTTCATCAGCGGGATACATTTGAAATTGATATTGCCAATAATCTCCTCCAACATTTTTCAAAATGATCTGTGAGTTTTGATCCCATGAAAATTTTTCTCCGCTCGGGAAGAAACCGGAACTCACTCCAATTATCTGTCCTCTTGCTTGAACAAAGCCGGTACTTTTAAGAGTATCACCGAGTGAGGCTGTATTCAAACGTAGAGTTACCTTAACAGAAGTTAAACTATCAGAGTTCTGGAAAACCTGCAGTGTTGAAAAGGCATTTCCGTTAAAATCGAATATCGCATAATTCTCCCAAGCAGAACCAACCGGAGGAACAGAAATAAATGCAGGTTCCCAATAGAAAAAACCAATACCTCTTTTGGAAGTGGTATTTTTAATCAGTTTTATAAGATAGGTTAAAAAGTCTCTCTGCCCTTGTGGATTAACCGGATAACCTGCAGGAAGTTTCGTTGGATCGAAACCGACATTAGAAACGCCATCATTTAGATATTGTGTGGTCCACGGGTAGGCGGTTTCAACAATAATTATATCTTTATTATAGCGTGTTGCGAGATCGTTAAGATTATTTTGTGCCTGCGTCAAGGTTCCGTGCCACCATGGGTAATAAGACAACCCGATGATGTCAAAAGATACTCCATTTGATTTCAGATTATCGAAGAACCATCTGGAAGTTGCATTATCTCCACCCCGATCAATATGGATCATAATTTTTACAGTTGTGTCGATATCCTTAACGCCTTGGATTCCAGCTTTCAACAAAGTTGTAAAATTTCCCCAACCACCAATGCTGATCTTTCCATCGGGCCAAAGCATGCCAGGCGTAATTTCATTTCCTACTTGAACCATATCCGGAAGTGTGTTTTGATCTTTCAGCGCTTTAATTACTCTTTTAGTATATTGTCTAACACTATCAGTAAGGAGAGCGAATGAGAGGTTTTTCCATGCTGCAGGTTTTGTTTGTTGTCCCGGATCAGCCCACCAATCTGAATAATGAATATCGAGAAGAAATTTTAATCCTTTGGCATTCACATTTTTTGCAAAAGCGAGTGTTGAATCTAATCCACAATATCCATCGGTTGGTGTATGCCAAAGCCTAAGTCTAACATAATTAGCGCCGTTGGATTTAAAGATATCAAGTACATCACCGGCAACATTATTCTGCTTCCATATTCCGCCGGCATTTTTAATTTGAGGAGTAGTTGAAATATCTACTCCACTTATAAAGCTGTCTGTACTGATTTGCGGAAAAAGAGTAAAAGTCAGTAAAAACGTTGCAGACATATAGAATATTTTTTTCATAAATTATTTAACTCGCCTAACACAGAGCTTGATACTTGATATAATAGTTACATCGTAAGATCGAAAATTGCATGGATGAATGTTTTATGTAATTCTTTTTTTAAACATTAGAATAACTTTTACGTTGTTCAACCATTTTTTCATTCATCCATTCATCCATGCATTCATTCATTCGTACAGTCGTTTATGAATTCGAAATAAATTTATTCCTAATCCGTTCACAAACACAATTTGCATATTGCCTATTATTTAAGCAACAACATTTTTTGCACCTTGGAAAAATTTCCCGACTGCATTTTAAGTAAATAGACACCCGAATTTACCAACGATCCGTTACCGCTTTGTGAGTTCCAGACTAAGCTGTGGACTCCGGCAGTTTGGGCTTGATTTACAAGTGTAGCAACTCTTTCTCCAACAATATTAAATACTTCAATTTTAACATTACCCGGATTCGAAATTGAATACGTAATAATGGTTGAAGGATTAAACGGATTCGGATAATTCTGATACAAAGCATACTGATCCGGTGATATATTATTTTCTGTAATAGCATTTATCGCTCCCAAATTTGGCGGGTCTTCAACAGTAAGATTATTTTGAAGCCATTTGACCTCTGCAAGACTATATGATGCCGGCCAGGTTACCGTACTTCCGTTTACACTTGTGGGGACAATATACTGATAATATCTTCTTCCTAAATTTGTTCCTCCGCCATTTTGTACTTCGCCGGTTGTTGAAGTATAAACGATTCTGTAGCAAACTTGATAAAAAGTCGGAGCGCTCAAACTAATTGTTCCGGTATATTTTCCATCAGCGTTAGGTGAGGTTAACATAACCCGGTTATCGGTTCCATACATTGTTTGCCCCTGTGTAATCGGAATTAATGAGCCATCGAACTGGATATAAACTGTATCAATACCCGGTCTAAAAAGTGTATTTGTTGGATTAGTAACTGCGTTGGTTGCAGGCGTCATATCAATATTAAAGGTAAGACCAATCGGCGTTTCAATAACGCTATTCGGGTGTAGGCTATTAAAGAATTGCTGGTCGGCACCAAAATCACCTTTTACCGTTTGATCAGAAAGTCCTGGGAAATTATATATTCTATTTCCACCACCTGCGATACCGGGTTCCTCCCATCCGTTAACCATAAATAATCCCGGAATATAATTTACATGCAGGGTATCAAAACGGGTGGTATCCCAGGCTATGTAATATTTATAAATGATCTCAGATCCGGCAGACAAAGTAAACGGTTCAGAAAGTATCCACTCTTGAATTGTGGGGACATAAATCATTTTTAGCATAGCCGCTTCAGTATCGAAAGTAAAGGATGAAGGGGGCCATCCTTTAGCTCCAGTTACAGCAATTTTGTCTCCAAGTCCGCGATTAAATAAACCGGCTCTCTCAAGCGCATCCAATTTTAATCTGAAATTAACAGTTCCGGTAATCGAAGGTCCGCTTGGAGGTTTATTGTTGAAGTACGACCAATTTAATGTTGTATCACCGGAAGTTAAAATACTGTTCGTAAAAGTAAATGAGCGATCGTTAATTGTTTCCCATGTTGAGCCATTTATCGTATATTTAAATGATTGAACAGTTCCCCCCGTAATAAGTGATTTTGGAATGTATGCGACACCCGACCAAAATGAACCGCTATTCACACTATTCGTTTCTCGCTTCAAGCTGATGATTTTAACCCATGTAGGTGATGCCCCTAACGGTGCGCCTCCCCAAACTTCTGGTGTTTGTGTTGTCGGTGCAAAACCGGAAACTCCTCCCATATTAACACGGAAATAGACGGCAAGAGTATCCGCGTTTTTACGAAATGGCGTCCAATACTGTGCTAAAGTACTTTCCCAACCGTTATAATACTGCATTGGAAGAGAAACATCACTGTTCCCAACAACAATCCCACGGTTTGTTCCGGCAAAACTTGTTCCTGAATTTATCGGACCTTCCCATCCCGTCCAATGGAAGGTCGGGTGTTTTAAATCAGAAGTATATGTTACAAACTTGTACTGAATTTCATCTCCCGGTTTAGCCTGAAAAGTCGTTTGCCAATAATCACCACCGATATTCTTGCATCTGATTCCTGTTAAAGTGTCCCAGGTGATTTTGGGCGTAGTTCCTGTTTTTGATGCTCCACAAAGAAGTACAATATTATTTGGATGAAGCGTATCCAGGCAAGTTGACATATTCACGGTCATGGTTATGTTCACTGTTTGTGCTGTAGTTTGAACAAATAATGACCCAGTAATCATAGCCAACATCACCGAAAAAAAGACGAAGTTGATTTTGTTTTTCATTATTCTATCCTTTAGTTAGTAAATAATTTTTTTTTGTAAATTCTAATTTTTCCATCAATTGTTTCACTATTTATCTTCCTTTTTTTCAACATATGATTTCTCAAAATTTAATCTGAAGTGTAAATCGGTTTGAACTTCCAAGATGAATGAAATTCTGATACGCGTAATCGAATGTAATTAATACATCACCAAGAAGATTAATCTCGTGAACACTGGTTCCAAATGTAAAGTCTGTTTCATTGTTCGGAAGAAATAGATCTTTATACCCTCCGCGGATTTGAAATTTATCTTTAAGAAATCCAAGTTCGCAGCCAAGGTTTACGCTTTGCGCATTATCATTTGGACTTACGCCATCAATTGCAAATGTTAATCGGAAATCATCATTCTTTATAACTTCATTAGAAATGCCGATACGCATAATGAGCGGGAGATCAAATGCATCGGTATTTAACTTAGCAGTAATGCTTTGGTTTGTACCTTGCTGACTTGAGATAACCGCAGGGATGTAGAGGTCCTCACCTGTCATTTGAATTTTTGTTCCGAAATTGGAAATGCTTGCACCAAGCCGAATTCCGGAAAATGGCGTTTGGAATAATGTACCAACATCAAAGCCAATCGCGTTTGCGTAGTCGTTATAAATCGTTTCCCGGATATATTTGAACGTTCCTCCGATTGAAAAACGATCGGTTAAATTGCGGCTGTAAGAAACACCTACAACAAAACTTGAAGCATTAAACATCTCCCCGGTTCCCATCGGTTGATCGGGAGTAGTTATTTCCATATCGTTTGTATGCATAATGCCAAGACTCAATCCGGCTGTTCCCTGGTCTGCCAACGGGATTGTTAATCCAATGAAATCAAAATAAATTCCCGGCAGCCAGAGTGCATGATCTATAATCAGTGTATTTTCATGAAGCGAAGAAACCGCCGCGGGATTCCAATACAATGCAGAAGGATTATCCGGCATTGAAACATAAGCGCTTCCCATACCTATTGCTTGCGCTCCAACCGGAATACGTAAAAACGCTGCGCCGGAAGTTCCAACCTTGTTAATCGACTGAGGAAACACTAACTGAGTAAAAACCCAGATACAGAGAAGTATAACTTCGATGGCTCTTAAATTTTTATTCTTTTTCATTTTCAACTCTGTTCAAATTTTATTTTATTATTGCAAATGTTCCGGTTTTCTGTCCAACTCCAGGGGCCTCAACGTGATAAACATATACACCGTAAGAAATTTCAAACTTTTCATCGCTCAGTACATCCCATATTTCCGTTCCATTTTCCGCAAAAGCGGAATGGTCAATCTTTTTCACTAACGCTCCGCTTACATTGAAAATTCTAATCGTACACTGCATTGGTAAATTGATAAAATGAATTTCACGCGGTCCACGCCCGCTTGAATAAGTATTCCTTGGTTCCCATGTTTCAGCGGCCAGGTACGGATTTGGCACTACCTTAATATTTGCAAGACCACTTTTTGCGTTTTCTTTAGAAATTGAAGATCCATACATCTTAAAAGTATATGTATCATAAGAAAGGAATGGTTTGTAGAGAATGATATTTAATGTATCACCGGCTTGGGGATTCCGAGTTCCCTGCCTCTTATTTAACACAACCTGCCAAGTGAATTGTAATTTCCCAACACTGTTCGTTTCCAGAAAATAGATCGCATCCACCAAATTTGAATTTAACGGATTAATGCTGAATTTACCATCATTACCGTCTGCTTCGCTGAATGCAAATGGAATTTCTTTTTTCTGCGTTTGGTTAATAAGTTTAAAATTAACCGCTTTAGATGGGAATTTGATAAATCCGATTGAAGTATCCTTCGATGTTCCAATACCGACATCTCCAAAAACAATTTTATAATCGTTCGGGCTTTTAAATCCGCTCACGCTTAATAAAGTAACCGGGTCAAAATCGAATGAATAAACACTTGCATTATTCCAACCGGTCAAACTGCTATTCAGAGAAATTGCTTGAATATTGTAGAAACTCAAACGAAAACCATCTGTTACCGGAAGCTCGGCGCCCTTTGTTAGCACTGTGTCTTTAGATAGCAGCGTTTTATCATTCGTAATATTTTTTAATGTGAATGATTTGGTTGTGGTGAAATCCTTATTATTTACTTTATACGTTGTATCCGTAAAAGATATTCGATATTCATTCTCGTTCTTTATTGCAATCGGATCAACTACTTGAATGCCAACAGTTCCGCTTGCTCCGCCGGTTGTGTGCGTAAATGAACTGACCTGGGGAGGCAAATAACCTGCTGCTCCGGGTGTGGGTCTGACTATCGCAACATTTATTCCGTGGGTGATTGACCCGTCAGGCGAAACACTAACCTGGATCGGAGTTTCTGCCGGTGCAATATTTCCTGTGGGATACCCGAAGTTATACGCGGTAACAGCATAGAAATATCTTTGTCCATTCACAACATTCGTATCAACAAAATTATGTTTCAATCCGGTTTCACTACCAAGCCAGAACTTTACACCGTTAATATCCACCTGACTGAAACCTTTCACACCATCAATAAGATCGGATTGATCTGTTGGATTTAAAAGTGTTTTCACTCCAAATCCATCGGTGATTACCTTAGCATCAAGGAAAGCGGCATCTGTTGCCCTATAAACTCTGTAACCTTCAAAATTACGCCCATTACCGCCAATTTTATTTATATAACGGTCAAAAGATTTTTCCGCAAAATCATCCCAATACAACGTAACTTTTTTATCCCCAGGAACAGCGGTAACAGTAACCTGTTGCGGCGCTGAAGCAAATTGGTAATCTGCTTGGTAAGCAAGATCAGCCTGATGCATTTTAGCTATTACGCTCGCAATATCATCATCTTTTGTATTGCCGCCTCCCGCGATGGCAATTGAAACAGCCATTCTTTGCCGCTGACCCGGCAAGAGAGGAAAAAATCCGGAGGAGACATAAACATCATAGTCACCAATTCCCCTGATAAGATTAATATTACCGGGAACCATTAACAAATCCCATAAACCTTGATCTGCTGCAGTTGAAAAGTTCAATGCCCCGACGGGGATCTGTACGGCGCTTGTTACTCCTAATTGATCAGACTCTCCGACATCTGTTTTATCAATATTCGGTTCACCGGGAAATTCAGTATTAACCCCGGTTGTTGCTTTTAGATCAGATTCTCCAATATCACCGGTATGCGCAACACCGTCTAGACCAACATCATCTAAAACTTGATCCCAATCATTATCGTTATCAAATTCATCATCTCTTGATTCATCAATCATCGGCGCAACATTGGTGTAACTCCAATCTAAATTAGTTCCTGGTACTATAAATCCACGCTTAATAGTGTCGCCTGCCGGAAAGTAAAGATAGTTTACGAACCGTACCGGTTTAACAACTCCGGTATATTGGTTCACATGGTTTAAATGAATTGAAAGTCGTTCATCGATCAGTCCATTTAAATTATCATCGTAGCCGTTTGCAACAGTATCTTCTGCAAGTGAAATACCACCGACCGGGAGAACATATTCTTTCCCTAAACTGGAGACCGCTCCCCCACCAACCGGATACGTTTTAATTATTCTGTTGTAAGTATTTGGTTCGATTAATACAATTTTATCGCCGGGTTTGAGGTAGCGCGTTTGAAAATCATTCTCAACGAAGTGTGGACAAACGGAATCGGCAACACCACTGATTTGTGCTATTAAAGCCGGGGAATCATCCGAATCACCATCATTGTCAATACCGTCAACACTGTTACCAGGAGTTTCAATATATTTTACCGCCCCCACACCAACCGGATCAGTTCCGAATGCCGAGCTGCCTCTTCTATCCGCACTGGTGAGAAAAGTAATAGCGGTTGTCAAATCAACATAAGGATAATTATTAGGACCAACTCCGCCGACGTAATCGGCAACGAACATCATGAACGCTGTTTTATCTACGGACTTTGTTCCATCATTTAACACATCATGAATAAAGAATACAACATCATTTATAAGCACTTGGGACCAAGCCATTGTACGAACATCAACAATGTATCCAAGTCCGCCGCGCGTAAGATCGGTCGTGTCGGGAGAATAAGGATAGCGTTTGTATTTATCATCCGAAGTAACAAAATAAAATTCCTGATCTGCATTAAAAATATTTTTTCCGAAATAACCGTTCCATGAACCTGGCCAGCCCGGGTCAAGAGGATCAGTTCTTTTATTGCGCCAACCGCCTTGATAGTCCTGAGGCCAAGAATTTTTATTGTCGCTTCGCGCTATTTCCAGCTGCTGTGGATTAATAAAACCTTTTACCGGTTCAAAATTCCATGTATTACCACCCGGATCGGATTTATAGACCGGCATTTCAACAAGACGAATAGTTTTACCGGTATTGTCTTGAACTTCCCCGGCAGCCCAGAATGAAATTAGTGCGATGTAGATCCTCCCGGTATTTTTCGGCCACTCATAAGAGAAATAATTTGCCTGCCCGTTTGGATTGCCACTGTAACCGGAATTAAAAATAGTCGCACGAATATTGTTCCCGTCAATATTGGAGAATCTTCTGTAATTCGGGTCGCCTCTGAAATCCGACGGTTTATAATCAAGGACTTGACCACCTGCGTTTGAAGCGATTAGCAAAATCATTATGAACGAATAAAACTTTAATCTGAGCATTCCAATACCGATCAATTGTTAAATGATATTTTTGTTCCGAAATAGATACTTCTCGGTGTACTATAATAATTTGGGTAAACAAACCAGCCCGGATCCTCATTGGTAACTGTTTTCTGCTGCAACGTATAATCCGGTTTGCCGGTATCGCCATAGACAACTATTGGATTTTTAGAATCAAGCAAATTGAATACTTTTAGGAAAAATTGAATACCATAAGAGTCGATTGAAAAATCCTTATGTATCTGCATATCTAGATTTGCGATCAACGGTTTACGTCTGCTGTTATTGGCAAGTCCGATAATAATATTTCTTCCTGAATAAGCTCCGGCAGTAACCGTAGGTGTGTAAGGTTGACCGGTACTAACAGCAGAAACCAGACTTACACCCCAATCATTGCCGCCTACATAAATATTCGTATTTAAAGTATGGGTTTGATCCCAGTCAAGCGGAGCAAGATAACGGGTTGGTTCGGCTCTGTTTTGTTGTGAAAAGAATTCCTGATCAGGTGATGAATTTGTTCCCTCAGCAACCTGAAAAGTATAATCCAAACCAAATGAAAAATAGTCGGCAAATCGTTTTTTAACAGACAATGTAACACCCCGGGCATTTGCAAAATCGCGGTTGATCCTTTTCGAATAGGAAATTCCGGCAATGAAAGTTGGGATGGGTTGACTTGAAGAGATCCAGTCCCGGATATCACGATAATATGCAGTTACATCTACTGCAATATCATTGGTAAGCTGCTGCTGTAAACCGATCTCATAAATAGTAGTACGCTGCGGTTTGAGATCATTATTACCGAACGGTCCCTGAATGCCCTGCGTTGAAGTTAACTTGAATTGGTCTCCGATATATAATTGGCTATAATCGGGAATTTGCTGAAAGATGCCGAATGAAAATCTGATAATTCCCTGATCAGTAATCGGGTATGCTATCCCGAAGCGCGGACTTAAACCTGTTTTAACCGATGTCTTTTTATACCAAAAAACTTCACGTTCGGAGAAACTGAATTTATTGGCATCAATTTGTTCATCAAGACTAATTTTCCCGTCAAAATTCAAATCATGATAAGTGTTCTCTAATTTGAATGGATTATAAATATCCGGGTCTGAAGCATCAAGCGGAACTTTACCCTGCGGATCAAATAAATCGAAGCGGAGACCGACATTTATAATAACACTTGAGAATTCGATTTTATCTTGTACGTAAGCACTAAAGCTGTATGGGTTTCTGGCAAATTTATCATGACGTGGTTCATCCGTCCTAGATATAGCTGGAACGAAAGGAACGATCATCTGTCCGCTCTCACCAACCGCCGGGATCAAAGTAATATTCTCATAAAATAATTTGTCAAACTGTGCTTGCACACCAACTTTAGTAAGATTTATTTTATCTATCTGGCTTGTAAGATCCCATTTAACAATTGTGCTTTTTGTACTCCGGTCGAAATGGTTCAGATCAGTACCTGCGGTGAGGAAGTGATATCCGGCTATAGTTGCTGAATCGGGAGAAACGTAACGAGAATCAAAAAGATCATCGTAGAGATGCGTGCTGTAATCATTTGCTTTGTGGGCAAAAGTCAATTCTTGAAAAGTATTTAAGAATAAGACATGCGTTAGTGTTCCGAAAATGCTGTATCCGTTGGACTTTGCACTGCTTGCACCGTAAGGGTTTAATTGATAAAAGTGATTATAAAGTCTATTCGATTCCGTACTACCAAAGGAATCCATCTTCAGCCGCAAGTCCCCGGATATTCTCCAATCGAGTGTAGCCTGTCCGCTCCATTTGTTACTGGAATTCATAGATACAAAAGTATTGTCTCCCGGGTTTGGAATCAGAGTTCCATCAATTAATAACGCCCTACCCTGGGGGTTATACTTATTAATTCCAAAAATATAACCGCCGTCAAAAAATCTTCTTGCGGAAACAAAAAAGGTTAGCTTATTGGGAATGATCGGTCCGTTTAAAAATCCCTGGAAATTATAATTAGCTAAGGGATTTATTGAGTTAATGTGCTGGAATATATCATTGTTATTGCTTACATAATCACCGCTCCACAATTCCAGATTGCCGCTAAAATGTTGTCCACCGGCTTTCGTTACTATATTTACAACACCACTCATGGCATTACCGTATTCCGCATTAAAAGTTCCACTGATAACCTTCAGTTCCTGTATTGATTCGGGCTCGACGGATAACGCTTGGGTACGGGAAAAATCATCCGTAATACTTACGCCATTAACTAAATACGAAATCTCACTTGATCTTCCGCCGCGGATATGGATACCGCCGTCAGCGCCTTTACTTACACCCGCTTGCTGTGTAATCAACTGAGTGATGTTTTGTAGGGGAAGTTCTTTAATTTGATCGGCAGTAATTCTGGCTTCAGTTGAGGTCATATCTTTAATAACAAGAGGAGCCTTTGCAAAAACAACGACTTCATGATCCAACGTCAACACCGTTTGAGTGATATGAAAATCGAGTTTTGTTGTAGAGCCTGTATTAATATGAACATTTCTGGTTATAGTGTTAGAGTATCCGATATATTTGGCTAATACGTTGTAAACCCCTGGTGGAATATTTACGATAATATATTCACCGTTCATATCTGTAGCGGCTCCGAGACCGGTTCCTTCAATTAAAATATTTACGCCGAATAAGGCTTCACTGGTTTTATCATCGGTTACTTTTCCGGCTATCTTGCCTGAATTTTGTGCAAAAGCAAGATTTGCCATGAGAATAAAAACAGAAACTATAATAATCCTAATTTCTTTATTCATCGGATGTCAGCTTTTGTTAATAAGTTTATTGTATTTAATTTTTCAGGAAACACTTGAACACGAATTTCTTCAGTTAGAGAGTTGACATACGCTTTCCTGAGCTTAGACCAATTCAGAGTTGTTAGTGTTTGTTCGATATCCTTACTAACTTCGGACAAACTCCGCATAACCGGAAGTTTGAAATCAGAACATTTTAAGAAAAGATATTTACCGTCCTCACTCACAGGACCTGTCCACTGTCCCGGACTCAATGCAAAAACTCTATCGCCAAGGTTTCCCAATTCACTTCGGCGGAAGAAACCCATATCACCCTTATTTTTTGCGGTGATTGTCTGCATCGAAAGTTCTCCGGCAACTTTTTCAAAAGGAATTCCATTGTTCAATAAACCAATTACAGAATCAGCAAGTGCCGAGGTATTTACAAGTATGGAGCTTAATCTTATCTCCGCTTCTTTTCTGAATCGGTCGCTATTCTGTTCGTAATAAGTTTTAATTGAATCGGAAGAAATTATAATTTTCTCTCGCAGTCCAAGTTCAACTTGTTTCATCAAAAAAGTGTTAAAATTGAAATCAACATTATTCTTAAATGATTGAGAGTCATCTAATCTAGCTTCAACTGCTTTTCGGATTGTTTCTTTTCTAATGATCAATCCTGAAATAAAATCTTCCAAATCATTTGCAGAGTGAATCCATTTCCTTTGTTCTTCATTGGTGATTTGCATTTCGGAAATTAGTTTAGTTAGGTTCCAATTCTCTATTTTGGATTTAACAATAACATTATTTTTATTCTGTTGATAGAATGAAGTTGAATTTTCTAAAACACTTTTGTTCGACACACTTGGAAGTGATTCGTATAATTTGTTGAGTAACGATTTGTTAAACTTTATTTCAAGTTCATTCTTCTTATGAGCCGTATAACGTTTCGCAGCACCTTCATAAAACCGTTTAACAACAAAGGTTTTAATGCGGTCGTGAGCCTTCAAATATTCACTCTCAATAACAAACGGATTTTGCTTTATATCTTCCACTTTGATGATGCTATACCCGGTTACTGTTTTTACCGGATGGGAGATTTCGCCAATCTTCATTGAGTACGCTGCGTTCTCAAAATCCGGGTCCATATCATCAACAGAGATATAACCCAAATCGCCGTTATTATCTCTCAACTGTTCATCGTGAAAAACTTCTTTTGCAAGTTCTTCAAACTTTTCACCTTTCTTAAGTTGGACATACAATTTCTCGGCTTCCTCTTTTGATCGAGCATAAAGATGTCTTACTTTTATTTTCGTGTTCATCTTTATGTACATGTTCTTTATGTCTTGCTCAGTCACATTCACGGTTGATTCAATAAAACTTTTTGAAAAAGCATTGAGCAGTTCTTGTGTAACAATTCTATCATATTCGTTTAACGAAGACTTCGATTTATCCAATTTTTTGTTTTTTGCATCAACAATTAGTAGTTCATCGTCAATAAGGCTCAGAAGATATTTACCACGTGTATCACCGTTATCCGTTAATCCAATCCGCAGCAGTTTGTCTTTATAATATTTTTGAAACTCATTAATGGTAATTACCTTTTTGCCAATAACGGCAAGCGTATCGGAATGATCAATACTATTGCGTTGCGGATAAGCAGCGGGAAACAGCAGCAGAATGATAAAAATATACTGCTTAATATCCATCCTATGGAACCGATTTTGGTTCTGATTTTCAGACATTCGCCGTTCTCCTGTTGAGTGTCTTGTAGTGAACCATTGGTAAGTCTCTCAAAACTTTAGCACTTACTTCCGGGGTAATATCTCTTTGCGGTTCCGCTAACATTTCATAACCAACCATGTATTTTTTAATACTCGCCGACCTTAAAAGCGGCGGGAAGAAGTGCATGTGGAAATGCCATTCATTGTGCTGTTTTCCATCAGTCGGTGCTTGATGAATTCCAGAAGAATACGGAAACGATGTTTTGAAAAGATTATCATACTTCACGGTAATTACTTTTATTGCGTTAGCGAATCCTTTTATTTCATTTGATTTGAATTCAAGCAGGCTGGCAAATTTCTTTTTAGAAATGATGATTGTTTCGTAAGGCCAAGTTGCCCAAAATGGAACGAGTACAACGAAAAAAGAATTTTCATAGACAATTCTTTCATCGAGTTTACGTTCTAATTTTAGATAACCACTTAAAATACTTCGATTATTTTTTCGGAAGTATTTCGCGAAATGTTTTAGTTCTTTTTCCGGTTCCGTAGGAATGCTTTCCTGCGCCCATATCTGGCAATGCGGATGAGGATTACTATTCCCCATAATCGGACCTTTGTTCTCAAATATCTGAACATGATTTATTTTTGGATTCTTACTGAGTTCTTTAAATTCTTCTTTCCATGTTAAGATGACTTTTTGAATTTCATCCTCGGTCATTTCTGCGAGTGTTAGATCGTGCCGCGGAGAAAAATTTACAACCCGGCAGATTCCTACTTCGTTACGAGCTATTAAGAGATCATCGGTATTAAGTGAGCTTTCAGGGATATTCTCGATGATGGAGGAAAAATCATTTGTAAAGACAAAACTGCTTTCATAATCCGGATTGATATCTCCGTTTGCCCTCTTGTTACGAGGGCACAAATAACAGTTCGGATCGTATGCTGGAAGAACATTTTCTTCAAAGGAAGAGACTTCTCCCTGCCAGGGACGATTTGTTCTTTGGGGAGAAACCAGCACCCACTCTCCGGTTAGAATATTCTTCCTTCTATGAGGATATTTATTATCTATGTGTTGCATTTTCTTCCACACTCACAATACTCGTTCCTGCACTGATCTTTGTTACATAAACTGAAGCGTCACGGTTAAATTTCTCTTTATATTTTTTAGAAATTGCCGAGGCAACATGTTCAACAAATTCATTTTCAATTATGTTGATGGTGCATCCTCCAAATCCTCCACCCATCATTCTTGAACCATAAACAGCAGAAAAGTCTTTTGTTTCTTCAACAAGAAAGTCAAGTTCGGCGCAGCTAACTCCGTAATCGCGGCTCAATCCTTCATGCGTTTGATACATCAATTCACCAAAGGTATTCAGGTCATGAACTTTTAGAACTTCACAAGCTTTCAAAAGTCGTTCATTTTCTTCAATCACATACATGCAACGCCGAAAAGTAACTTTATCCATCTTTGGCTTAAATCTACCCAGCAAGTCACGGGAAACATCCCTCAGACTGTTTACATGAGGATATTCTTTATTTATTATTTCCACTCCTCTACTGCATTCCAATCGTCTTTGGTTGTACTCAGAGGAAGCGAGCGAATGCGACACATTCGTATTAAAGAAGACAAGAGAAATATTACTATAATCAAAAGGAACAAGTTCATACTCGAGCGAACGGCAGTCAATACGTAACGCTTTACCACTCTCGCCAAAAATATTTATGAACTGATCCATAATTCCGCAGTTCACACCAACAAAATCATTTTCACCTTTTTGCGCCAATTTTACCAATGACAATTTATCAATATGCAGATCGAAAATTTGATTTAGCGCAAATGCCAAACCGGCTTCTATCGCTGCTGAAGATGAAAGCCCTGCCCCAATAGGAATATCTCCGCCAAACACACAATTAAAACCGTTGAGATCATAACCGGCTTTTATCATTTGATCGACAACTCCCATTAAATAATTTGGCCAACCTTTATCGGATCTTACCAGCCTATCCAAAGTAAACTCAAATTCTTCATTCAAATCGGCAGCAAAAAGTCTGCACTCATTGTCTGTTCGCGGTGCAACGGCAAAGAAAATCGCTTTATTAATTGCCGCCGGCAGGACAAAACCCATATTGTAATCTGTATGTTCGCCAATTAAATTCAGTCTTCCGGGGGATCTGACGAGAAGAGGTTCATCGTTAAACAAATGCTTATAAATTTTTTCAATTTTGTGAATCGGATTCATTAGACGCTCAAACGGTTTGATTTCTGGTTTTGAAATACATAATTCCTCCGAAGACCATCATGATAACTCCCCACCAAATATCGGGGTGCATTTCACTTAGCACAGTTACGCGCTGAGGCGGATCGAATACCAGATAAATTCCATTCAAAGTAATTAATCCTCCGATAACCAGAAGGATGAGTCCGACAAAGAACCAAATTGGTTTCATTTTATGTTCTGACATAATTTTTCCCTTCTACCAGAATAAAAGATTAAGAATGATTAAAACGATTAATGAGATTAAAGCAACAAACTCCGGACGCTTAACAAAGGGAATAAATTGATCATGGTTTTCATGTGTCAATCCTTTTACCAGTCCAACCAATTCCTCTTTCAATCTCTTTTTTGTGAATAGACTGATGATAATGGTAACGCTTGCACAAATGAGCCACGCCCACCAGGCGCGCCAAAAATTTGTGGCCATATCACTACGGACATTCGACATAGTGATAATGCTCTCATTAATCCATTCGTATTTTACTGCGAGATACATTGAGAATGATGAAACCATTCCCGCAACTAACCCCCAGAAAGCGCCGTTCGGAGTGATCCACCAGACAAACATTCCGAGAAGCATGGTTGCAAAAAGAGGCGCATTAACCCATGAAAAAATAGCCTGCATATAATCCATAATACTTGGAAAACTCTTCGCCCAATATGCTGTGACCAGTGATAACGCAACGCCAACAATTGTTGATACACGTCCCATCCAAAGTAAATGAGAATCAGTTGCTTTTTTATTTAATACGGCTTTATAGATATCGTATGTCCATACGGTATTGAATGCGCTAATATTGCCGGCCTGTCCGGCCATGAAACCCGCAAGGAGCGCTGTGATGCCGAGACCAACAAGACCGGAAGGATAGTAACGCGCTATAAGAAGTGGAAGAGCCGAGTCATAATTTATCTGCCCGCCATCATGAAGCAGGGAGAAACCGCTTTTCGGATCATTTGAAAGCACAATTGCGATAAGACCGGCAACAATTACAATAAAAGGTAAAGCCATTTTAAAAAATGATGCGAGTATTGGGGTCATTCTTGCGGAGCGTAAATCTTTTGCCGAGAAAGCCCTCTGAATGACGAGAAAGTCGGTTGTCCAGTATCCAAAGGAAAGAACAAAACCCAATCCAAGGACAATACCTCCCCAATGGATGAACATACCGTTCTGCGTTGGGTTGGATGATGATGACCAGAGAGTCGTGAAGGAAATCTGTGAACTGTACTCATTTATCCTAGCCATAATCTCACTGAGACTCCCAATTTCAATTATCCCAAGAATAGAAATGAGAAACAGACCGAACCAAATAAGGAAGAACTGTATAATCTCTGTAAAGATAGCCGACATTAATCCACTTAAACCGACATAAATTGCTACCGTAATTGCGGATACCCACATACTCACGTCCCAATTCCATCCTAAAAACGTATGAAGAACCAAAGCCATCGCGTAGAGATTAATTCCCGAAACAAGCAGCGTCATTACAGCAAATGCAACGCCGTTCAGTACACGGGTCTTTTCATCAAAACGGAGTTTAAGATAACCCGGGACAGAATTGATTTTACTACTGTAATAAAATGGCATCATATATATACCAAGGAAAAGCATCGCAGGGATAGCGCCTATCCAATAGAAGTGAGCAACATACATCCCATACTTAAAAGTATTGCCGGTCATTCCAAGAAGTTCAAGAGCACCGAGATTCGCGGATAAAAAAGCGAGTCCCGCAACCCAAGAGGAATTTTTTCTTCCGGCGAGAAAGAAATCTTCTTGGCTGGTAGTGAATCTCCGCAGATACCATCCGATTCCGAGAACAAATCCGAAATAAACTAAAATTATTGTCCAATCAATAAATGAGAGCCCTATTGCCTGCATGCTTTCCTCACAAGTAGTTATATGTTATTTTTGACATTACTTATTGTACTTATTAAATACTGCTTCCTTTGTCTGATTTGTTTATTTAATCTGCTCAAATAATAAATTCTTCCGCAAACGTTTGCGAATTTGTGAAAAATTTTCTCGAATGGAATTCAAGTCGAACTTCTTACGATCAATTTAGTTTCCAAAATCACTGTTTTTGGCATTGTCAATGGTTCTTCGCTCTCGATCATTTCTATCAGAATTTCTGCGGATCTTTTACCCATCTCAAAAGAAGGCTGATCAACGGTGGTTATAGGAGGATCAACCAAAGCAGTGATCTTATTATTTGAGAAACCGACAATTCCGATATCGCCGGGGATTTTCAAACCGGCTTCTTTTATTCTCTGGAAAGCACCCACGGCAACAGGGTCGTTAACAGCAAAGATCGCATCGGGAATAATATCTTCTTTTAGCAGTCCATCCATAGAATTGTATCCATCCGTTTCATGCAGTCCGCCATAACAAATCAGTTCTTTTTGAAACGGGATATTAGCCATCTTTAATGCATCTGTATATCCCTCAAGACGCAACTTGCATATTTCTAAATCTTTAGGTCCGGTAAAGTGTGCAATTTTTTTGTACCCCTTAGCCGTTAAATATGAAACTGCCTCGAAGGCGCTTTTCCTATCGTCGATAATTACCTTACTCACAGCAATATTGCTGCAGGCGCGGTCGAAAAAGACCAGCGGAATGCCGCGGTCGATAACTCCCTGAAAATGATCGCTGTTCGTTGTATTCTGGGAAATAGAAGCAACAATTCCGGCAACTCTTTGTTGAATGAGAGCATTGGTATTGACCACCTCCCTTTCAAAATTTTCGTTTGACTGACAAACAATAATTGTATAACCGGCATGGTATGCTACTTCTTCAATACCGCTGATAGCCGAAGAGAAAAAATCATGTTGAATCTCTGGAACGACAACTCCAATAATTGTTGTCCGGTTGTTTTTAAGGCTTTGTGCAATAGAATTAGGTTTGTAATAGAATTCCTTAGCCAATTTTCTAACACGTGTTTTGGTTTCCTCTTTGATGTCCGGATGGTCACTTAATGCACGCGACACTGTTGAAGCAGAGATGCCTAATTTTTTTGCTATGTCGGTAATTGTTGTATGTTTCATTTTTTTTGCAAACGTTTGCGATAACGTTTGCAAAAATATAAAATAGAGAAGAATTTGTCAAGTGTTATTTTGATAGACTGTAAATCCTGAGATGACACCTCCACTCCTCCTTATGGTATCCGGGCTTTAATCATTAGGATAAAAACTTAATTTTTAGTTAAAGCCCAGTGTGATAAAATATCTGCTTAGTTAATTTCTGCGTTTACTAATTCGTAACTCCCCCCGCAGATGTGTCCTGTAAGAGTAATAGTTTCCGAATTTTCAAATCCATCGGGTAAACTTTTCTCTGTTTGAATAGGCATTTGGGCGCCATGTCTATCCTCTACGTAAAATAAAACTTTTTGTCCGTCGTCAATTTTTTGTATCCCTTTTTCACGCAATAACCTAACGACAATCTCTTTCTGTGCATGGCTATATGGATCATAATCTTTAAAGGATCCGAGTCCCCTAACAGGTGAAAAATAAAAAATATAAATTGTGAAAACGATAACACTTGCTAATAAAGGTAATACCCATTTTTGTATTTTCGCCATTGAACACTCTTTCCTTTTCTAATTGTTATTATGTTTAAAAAGTGCTATTAAATAATTCCTGCAATTTCATATAATTTTCATTTTCTTAAAAATTTGCCCGAAAACATAGTACATTCCTTCAAATATTACAATAAGTTTGGTAATACTTTCCACTCTACGTCAAATTCGTATCGTACTTATTCCTGGGCTGAAATCAATGCTTGTACTTGTATAATATAAAAATTATGAATATTTACTGGAATAAAATATTGTTTCGAGTTTTAAAAAGTAAAATGAATTTAATTAGAGAAAGATTGCTTCCTGACCGTAACTTTCTCAAGCAGCGCCATATTCACTTCAACGCCAATACCGGGTTTTGTCGGAACATCCATTGTCCCATCTTCATTTACAACAAACTCCGGTTCTACAATATCGTCTTTATAATATCTTTTACTTGCAGAAATATCTCCTGGCAAAGTAAAATTAGAAAGAGAAGCAAGCGCCACATTTCCAGCCCTGCCGATTCCCGATTCCAGCATACCGCCGTGCCATACGGGAATATTTTTAAAAGCGCAGTAATCGTGAATTAATTTTGATTCAGTAAATCCGCCGACGCGTCCCGGTTTAATATTAATTATTCTGCAGCTATCTAATTCAATAGCAGCACGGGTATCATTAATTGAATGAATGCTTTCATCAAGACAGATTGGAGTTTTAAGTTCGCGTTGAAGTTTTGAATGATCATAAATATCTTCATACCCAAGCGGTTGTTCAATCAACAAAAGATTATAATCATCCAGCACTTTGAAGATTTTAATATCATCTAAAGTATAGGCGGAATTTGCATCAACTTGTAAAAGGATAACCGGATATTCTTTTCTCAAAGCTTCAACAAATCGAAGATCATATCCCGGTGCGATTTTAATTTTTATTCTTTTATAACTTTCTCTTAAATATTCCTCAACTTTTTTAAGTAGTTCATTTATAGAAGGTTGAATTCCGATACTAACGCCGACATCTATTTTCGCTTTAACACCGCCGAGCATTTTAGAAAGTGAAATCCCCTTTGCTTTTGCCAGAATATCCCACAGAGCGGCTTCCAAACCGGCTTTCGCCATTTTATTTCCGCGTACTTTACTCCACAGTTTAATCACTTCATCAATGTTGTTTATTTCTTTCCCCTGTATTGCGGGAACTAAAAAATCGGATAGTATGTGCCATGCAGTTTGAACGGTTTCGCAAGAATAAAAAGGAGTTTCTTCTGCAACGCATTCACCCCACCCAGTAAAACCATCTCCATCAACTCTAACAATAATATGTTCTTGATCGTACACAATTCCCGTTGATGTTATAAAGGGAGAAACCAATTCCATTTTAATATGCCGAAGTTCGATGCTTTCAATACGCATAGACTTTCCCTTAAAAATATTGATAAAAGAAGTTTTTGTCAAACCTCTTCTAAATAAAAATTCTTAATATGTATTTTAATCTATATTTTTGTTCTCTTTAAAACAATATACCAAGAGCTGCTATATTCAAATCTATACTCTCTGTTTTTATAACCAATATTCAGTAGCAACTTGGGATACTAAACAATTAGCAACACTATTCCAACTTCTTTTTTATGAAGATGTCAATCATAAATGTGTGTTTTTAGTGCAGAGTTTTATAGATGGATAACTTCATGTTAAATTAATTTATGGTACTCTCATTTTCGAAATCAAAGAAATGAAGTTTCTCCATGTTGATTTTTAATTTTCGTAAAGTTCCGGTTTTGGGAATATCACGCGCCGGAATTCTTGAGATGAATTGCACATTATCTATATTAAAATATATGTGAGCCTCGTTCCCCATTGGTTCAACGATTTCGAGCATAGTTTCAAACTCATGATAATTTACTTTCAATGATTCATCATTGATATCGTGTATATCTTCAGGTCTGATTCCAAGCCAGATTTTTTTCTGTAGATGTGGTTTTAAGCGATTCGATTGCTCTGCATTAAGGTTGATGATCAGTTTCGAAGCAACTGATTCAAATCTGAATCCGGCTGAGTCAGTAAGTTTCCCTTCAATGAAATTCATCGCAGGGCTTCCGATAAATCCGGCAACAAATTTATTTTGGGGATTATTATATAAGTGCATTGGAGTATCTACTTGTTGCACAATACCATCTTTCATCACAACTATTCTGTCCCCCATGGTCATAGCTTCGGTCTGATCGTGAGTAACATAAATCATCGTCGCATCAAGTTTGTGATGAAGTTTTGATATTTCTGTTCTCATCTGAACTCTCAATTTGGCATCAAGGTTACTTAACGGTTCGTCAAACAAAAAAACTTTTGGCTTACGGACAATCGCTCTGCCAACAGCAACTCTTTGCCGTTGCCCGCCTGATAATGCTTTTGGTTTTCGCTCAAGATAATCTTCTAAATCTAAAATCCTTGCCGCATCCGAAACTCGTTGTTTGATCTCTTCTTTACTGAATTTTCGTAGTTTTAATCCAAACGCCATATTTTCGTAAACCGTCATGTGAGGATATAGAGCATAATTTTGAAAAACCATCGCGATGTCGCGGTCTTTTGGAGAAACATCATTAATAAGTTTATTATCAATGAATATCTGCCCGTCACTAATCTCTTCCAAGCCTGCAATCATTCTAAGTGTTGTAGATTTACCACAGCCCGATGGTCCTACGAGTACAACAAACTCCGAATCACCGATAGTTAAATTAACATCGCTAACAACTTTTAATTTATTGTCATAAACTTTTGAAACGTTTTTTAATTCAACAACTGCCATAACGAACTTCCTTTGAAATTTATTTAAAATTTATCGAATAATGATTTCTCTTTTGACCAGAAGCATGCTGTAAATTTATTTTATAGATATTTTCTTTTTTTGTTTCGGTAATTCCACTGCTGATAAAATCTCCGTTAAGAGAAACGCTTTGATTTGCCGTTGGGGATACAACTTGCAGATCGATCAAATGACCTTCAAAAGATTCAAGTTCAAATTCCAATGTTTTTGTTTTTCTATCATACGTTGGAGAAATCACTAAAGCATTAGCCGAATTTAAGTAAGGTGTTTTCACATTTCCTAATTTTAATTTAATATTTGTTAAATGATTTATATCCTCCGGAACAATCGCTGATGGAATTTCCTTTCCATCATACACGATTGAGGACAATAAATTTCCTCTTCCATTAATATCAACTGTTACAGAAACTCCTTTGATAGCAACCGTTAATTGCACGGAATTCATTTCTTTAGGAATGAACGGACTAAATGAAATATTCCATTCATTTTCTCTTAGACCAAATAAATTATACAACGTATAAAAGTACCATCCGCCTGCCCAAAGGAATTGAGGTTTGTCAATCTTACCGTAAACAGCCGAATTAGTTTTATCACTTATTCTGTATTCATACAAAGCAGGTTGGCCATTCGGACTATTCATTATTCCCTTCAATGTCATCGTTTTTTTTATGAATTCAAAAGCATCGTTGTTTAATCCATTATTGATTAATGCGAGAGCATACCAGGAATTCCCGTGCGGCCAGATTCCACCGTTAGCATAATGGTAGGGCTCTCCGGCTTCAGTGCCGGCAAATTTCATGTAATCAATAAGTAGGTGCAAATCCATTGGATATAATGTGTATATGCCAAGTTTTTCATCCAATAATTTTTCTTTTGCTGTCGTTATCAACTTTAAATTTTTATCATCATTGAGCAAGTTAAAATGTGAGGCTAACAGAGAACCCATATAAATATGACGGTCTTCTTTTCCATCTTCAAAATAGTTTATCAAGTAATTGAGTTTATCATCCCAAAGGGTATCGACTAATTTCGTATTCATCCGGTTTGCAAGGTTCTCATATGATTTTAATTCTGAAGTATCTTTGTGTAAAACAGAGGCGATATAATTAAATTCCCTTAGTGCACGAACAGCAAGAATCGTCATGTAAGCCCGCGGTCCAAAATTTTTACCAATGTCCCACCAGTCAGGTCTGAATGACCACATTAGATCATCTTCGCCTTTATTCTTCAAAGCAGTTTTTATGCTTTTCTCGATATAAGGATAAAGCTGCTCTATAAATTTACTATCACTTGAATGACGCAAATATCGTGCGCACACAAGGGTAAACCAAAAGTGATTCCAGTTTTCTGTTCCGGCATATTCAGTTTGATATTTTGTATCTTTCCAATAGTAAGCATGCGGTATTGTTTTGTCTGTGTCGGCTAAACTGACGATGTACTTTAAATCATTTTTAACTCTCTTAAGATCGAAATTAACGGCAGCTAAATCAGTAAGCAATGCATCGTGAGTAAAATAAAAATTGTATTCTGCTTGAGCAGGCATTGGAACAATATGTCCATTTAAATAATGAGCATTCGTAGCTAAAACTGCTTTTGACCAGCGCGAAGTAAAATCAATATCCTTATCACCTGTAACGATTTCTTTTTTATTGACAGATTCTTTTATGATGTAATCCTCATATTCATTGACTTCAGTTTGATAATTTTTTAATAAGAAATCTGTTTTCACTTTTGCTTCTGAAATTAATGATGATCCTACAATCTGGATTATTTTTATTGATGCGTTAGGAGACAACCGTTTTTTATAAATGAATGCAGCAACCGGTTCAGCTAGTTTTTCTTTCTGAATTATTTTTCCTGGAAGAGAACTATTGGTATTCAACCACCAATCATCGAGATTCTTAAATCCATTATTCTTTTCTGTTTGGGTAGTAATGCTTGAAGGCTGCACACCGGAATTCACAACAAATACTTGAGCATTTCCCGTTTCCGTATATGGATAGTTTGCTCTAATTATTGATCCACTTTTTTGAAATTCAGTATATGCGCTATCAATCATTTTATAGGTGTGACTTGTCCGAAGTGTTGTTTCTAATCTTGTAAATACTTCATAATCTTTTTCGGCTTTGGATGTGTTTGTTATTTCATAAGTGATAACCATTGCCGGTTCATTCTTACAAAACTCATATTTGATTTTTATTTCACTGTCAGAATCATTTCCATTAAAGGAAACAGAGTAAGGTGTCTGCGCTACTTCATAAACTTGATTTTTCAAAAATCTTTTTGGCGAATCACCAACTTTCAGCCCAACGGACATAATTCTGAAATTTTCACGCTTCCAATAATCCTCACTAATATCAATACTATTTGCTACCGGATAATAAAAACTTATTCGATTCAACAGAGGGAAGCTTTTATGAATTTCGATACCTACATAAGGACTCCCAACTTCTATTTGACCGACTTCCTTCACGCTTTTAATTGTAAGCAAATCTTTCTCTTGTCCGACAATTCTGAATGTTGCAAAAAACATGATTAAGAAAACAAAACAGATCAGGGAATATTTAAATTTCATTGTAAAAATCTTTCATGCGTATTGTGCTTTTCATTTGAGTAACGTCATTTTTTTTATATCTGAAAATTTATCTGAGCTAAATTTTATAAAATATATTCCCGAATTCACCGAAGCGCCGGAATCGTTTTTCCCATCCCAACTTATATTATTGTAACCGGGTAATTTTTCTTCGTTCATTAACGTCTTAATTTTTTGTCCCATCACATTAAATATTTCAAGTTTTACGATTGATTGAGTTGAGAGTTGATATTCAATACTCGTCTGGTTGTTGAATGGGTTAGGATAATTTTGTGTTAATCCAAAATTCTTTGGTAGTTTAATTTCTTGTTCATCTTTAACATCAGTAACAAAATCATAGAGAGATTGAATGCTGCTGTAGGGCAAAGCGTAATTATAAATTCTGATATCGTCCAAAACACCTTTAAAATTATATTGCGTATTGCCTGGAAGAACTTGCCCGATCATTAAATCGATTGGAGTTGTCAGCATCAATCCTGAAAAAGAAGTGAACGCGTCCAGTTCACCATTAATATAAATTTCATAATCATTCCCATCGTAAAGAACTGTTACATTGTAAAGAGTGTTTGCCACCAACTCGGTTTCAGAATCAAGATCCTTTATTCCTGTGTTAGTTTTAACCGTCCATCTTATATGTTTGTTTGTGATTGAGACTTTCCATCGGTTCTCCCAATTGCCGTGGGAAAGAGGATAAGCTTCCCTATCGAAAAACTCACCGACTTTTATCCAGAAATTAATGGTTACACTATTCTGAAAATTCAAGTTTGAGCTGCTTAATACTTTTATATTGTTAGCTGCACCGTCAAACGTATATGCGCTTGCAGCATTTCCAAAACGATCAGTTGTTAATGCAGTGCCGGAAACTGTCCCGTTATTATTAAATCCACTTGCATCATTCGCATTGCCGGAAAAAGGATAAAATGCAACAAGATCGCCAGTCTGCTTAATTGTGGTGTCACGAACAGAAACACCAATACTATCAAGCGCTGTTCCTCCGCGTCCATCATCAACTAAACAAAAGATGAAGTAATTTCCGGCATTGACCGGTGCAGTCCATGTTACAGAAGTATCACTTCCGGCAAGTGTTCCAAAAGCTGCCGACCAATTGTAAGTTAGCGTATCTCCATCCACATCAGAGGCAATACAATTTATTTTAGTAGTTGAACCGAGATGAATTTTTCTTGGATGCGCAGTTATTTTATTTAGTATCGGCGCAGTATTGATGAATTCCATCGCTTCAATCAATATTGAATCAGAAATTACACCTCCATTATTATCACTTACTTTACATTTGATTGAAATCTTCCCGGAAGTTGAAGACGACAACCAAGCTACAATTGGTCCTGTTCCAGTAATGTTTCCACCTGATACAAACCATTCATAATTTATCGGGTCATTATCAATATCAACCGCTGAACAATAAATTTTTGTTGAATCCCCTAATGTGACGATTTGTTTTACTGCAGAAAGTGATTTGATGCGAGGTGAATGGTTAGAAACATTTTGACCGGAATTAAAATCAATAACCACATTATTCACTACAGCTTTTTCATTATCATATGTGATAGTACTTCCAGCCGAGATGATCACCGCAATAACAGCAGCATCAGCTGGAATTATAATTGATGTTTCGCCTGTTACTGCTGATTTTATTAACGTATTGGAAACAGCATCATAAATATCGCGTGTATCGTTACCAACATTTATAAGAACTGATTTTTCAAATGAATAAGGATTGTAATACAGAAAAGTTGGGAAAGCGTCTTTATGGAAATAATCTGTCTTAAGTAAATCTAATTTCAATATCATTGAAATATTTGTGGTGTCAATTATTCCCCCTAATATTCCAACGTGCGATGAACCGTAAAGTGTAAGATTAGTCAATCCCCAACCACCACTAATTGCATCACCGGTAGCATATGGACTAACTGCATATTGGTTTTGTCGAAGCGCTTCATGCCCGATATATGAATTTGGATCGTATTGATGCGCCCATTCTTCGCTATCTTGATATTGATCCGGAAGATAGTTGGTGTAAAACAATCGCGCAGAGTTAGCGGCATTTAAAACCCATTTGCCAATTGCCCGTGCATATCGGTCATCATAGCGCACCAATGGAACAAGCGCTCCCACTTGCTCAAAGGTATTCATTAGAAAAGCATAATCATTTGAGCCGTTCACTTCACCGATTAAACCGTTGACATCATACACTCCCCATTTTCCAAGTATAGCCCCCCATTGGCGAAGCTGTCCAACATCAAAACACCAATTCATCATTTTTGAAATATCGTATTTTGATCCAAGTTCTGCATTCATTCTTGCAGCAGCATAAACGCCGTACGGTAATTGTAATTCGTAAGAAGGATTTGAAGTCAACGAATTGAGAAATTCCAAACACCATTCAGCTCCGATTCTGTATTTTTCATTTTTGGTTTCTAAATATGCGTTGTAAAGTATCCATGCAAGAGCGCCTGCAGCTTCCGGTTCAACTACACCGGATGAAAGCGGTTTCATCGTCATAAGATCAAATGCACGATAATTCATATAAGGAGTTTTCCAGGGAGTTGTGCTTCCTCCCATCGTTTTTACAGCTTCCAACCATCTATCGGCAACTTTAGAAAATTGATTGGGAAAATCTCCAGTAACAGGATACTGATCATATAATTGATAGAAAAAAATATTCGGCATTACATCGTACCACCAATCATCCCAGTTGCTGCCGGTCGGATGATTGAGATAAATATTTGCATTATTCGTTTTATTAAAATATTCTTCGCACATCAACACCCAGTTGTTTCCGTTCTGATTACTTTTATCGATGCCGGTTAAAGAGGCTCCAATAGTTGCCGGTATTAGATTTATAGCCTCCGCAGAAGATGGCGATTTTGTTCCCACTACAGTATGAAGTCCAAAGCTGTTGTGCCCGGGATAATTTAGAGTGTTATTATTTATCCAAATCAGCGGAAGATATTGCCCGGTACGATTAAGATCAAATACAAGACTATCATAACCTGCAGTAACTTTTTTCCAGTTTCTCATTTCATAAGGAGTTGGAAGATTCGGCATCTGCTCTATCCGGTTGATATTTATTTGTTGAGCATTTATTGCAATAACTGAACTAAAGATCAACAAAATGATTTTAAGAATTTTATTGCACATAAAATCTTTCATAACAAGTGTCCCAATCTTCCGCATATAAATCATTTTTTCTACCATGCATAATACTGTGGTGATATTCCCGCCGGCGGGAATATGGTATCTATCTTTGACAGTGATTCTTCTATAAATTTAATTTTAAAAGCTTTTAGTGAAGTTTCCAATTGCTGCAGAGTTCTTGGTCCTATAATTGGTGAAGTAACACCCGGTTGATTTAAGAGCCACGCTAAAGCGGTCTCTGAGGGAGCTTCTCCAATTTCATCACAAAAGTTTTCCCATTTTTTAATTTGCGTTATATGAGTTTTTAATTTATTAATGAGTTCATCCGTGTTTCTTCGTCCTTCACCAATATTTTTTATGACCCCACCGAGAAGTCCTCCTTCAAGCGGACTCCAGGGGATTATTCCGACTCCATAATATTTACAAGCGGGAATCACTTCACGCTCAATTTTACGATTGAAGAGATTGTACTTACTCTGTTCGCTAATCAATCCGAGTAAATTTCTTTTTCGAGCTTCTTCGTTTGCAGCGGCTATATCCCATCCGGCAAAATTACTGCTGCCAACGTAGATTATTTTCCCTTCACGTATCAGTTGTTCCATCGCCTGCCAAATTTCATCCCACGGAGTCTCCCGATGAACATGATGCATTTGATACAAATCAATATGATCGGTCTTCATTCTTTTCAGACTGTCCTCACAAGCTTTTTTTATATGATAAGCAGAAAGATGTTTTTCATTTACTCTATCTCCCATTTCACCATAAACTTTACTTGCCAGAACGATGCTGTCTCTCCGGTTTTTATTCTCTTCTAACCATTTTCCAATAATTTTCTCAGTAATGCCTTCTCCTTTTTTACCGCCATAAACATTTGCGGTATCAAAAAAATTGATCCCAAGTTCCAAAGCACGATTCATTATTTCAAAACTTTCTTTTTCCGATGTGAATGAACCAAAGTTCATTGTGCCGAGACAAAGTCGGCTAACCTTTAAACCACTACGACCTAATTTTGTGTATTGCATTTTTTCTCCAATGAATTAATCAATAAAATTTCTAAGTTATTCATGCAAATAGTTATTCAATGAAAAGATTTTAATATCTTCTACTTTAATTGATTTGCCGTGTTCTCCAAAAACTTTTAATTCAATTTGTTCACCGGGCAAAATAAAAAATCCTCTATCCGAAAAGATTAAGTCCTGATGATAGAGATCAACAAAGAAGACCGGATCATCACTCTTTATTACTAATTGAGTAGAACCATGCTTAGCCAATATTTTCAATTTTAGTTTTGGCTTCTTTAACCGGACATACTTCCATGGTTTGGTTAGAAAATAATTTTTACAAATTATCTTTTCTGATTCATCAATTAATACCGCTGTAATAATCCAATTTTTGTCGGGCGGTAAATCCTTCCGAATAAGTGAATTAATTTGTGTGGTACCTGAATTACTTATCGTCAGTTTATTAGAAGTATCTTGAATAATCTCACCGGTACTCGTGCTAACAACAGTCAGTCTCAATCTGCCTTTAATATTATCTTGATTATGGTTGAGTAAAATTATTTTGATTTTACTTCCTTCATCTTTAAAGTAAAGCAACTGCGGTGCGAATGCACTCTTTACAAAATAGTATGCTAATTTTGGTTTGATATCGGAATCAATGAGCGACCAACTTGTAACAGGCCAGCAATCATTTAGCTGCCAGATAATACTGCCGTTTGTTCTTCCATTCGTCCGCCAATATTCAAGGCATGTTTTCAAAGCAAAAGCTTGATTCAACTGTGTTAAATACAAATAATCTTGCCACTCAATTCTGATTGGAAGATGACCACTTAAAAATCTAATTATTCTTTCCGGTCCCTCAATCTGTTTATTATGATGCTCAAATATTTTGTCACTAATGTTTCTATTCTTTACTGGCAAATATTTTTCAAATGTATCTTTGTTGGCGGGACCTTGGAAACCAAACTCAGTAACAAATAAACTTCTATCGTTTTTCACCTCATCATAATCAATCCACATGCTCCAGATTTTCCACTGATGCGTATTTCCGCTTTCAAATGAATTTGGATCCTCATCATTTCCAAAAGGAGAAGAAGGCCAATATGGGTGGTAGGGATCAATCTTTGTTAAAATTTTCGGAATTACAAAATGATAGATTTTGTACCCTGGCATTTTTTTGTAGGATATTTTCTGTTCCTGAATCCATATCCACTCATTCTCATTATTGCCGCACCAAAGCGCGAGGCACGCATGGTGTTGAAGTCGTAAAACATTCTGCGTTACTTCTTTACTTACATTTGAAATGAATTCATCATGCTCAGGATAGGCACCGCATGCGAACAAGAAATCCTGCCAGACAAGAAATCCAAGTTCATCACACAGATTATAGAAATCATCATTCTCATAAATACCTCCACCCCACACTCTCACCATATTTATATTCGCTTGTTTAGCTAATGAAAGTAAATCCGAATATTTCTTTTCAGTAACTCGCGGTAAAAACGAATCGGCAGGTATCCAGTTTACACCTTTGCAATAAATATCTTTTCCGTTTATTCGAAATTTGAAAGTTGCTACTTCGTTGTCTTTTAAAACTAATTCAATTGTTCTAATTCCAACTTTTTTTTGTGCTGCATCAAGAATAACATTTTGCTCATCCAGAATTTTAACTTCTAACTTGTATAAGTTTTGCTCACCTTCACCATTGGGCCACCACAATTGGGGATTTTTAATTTTAAATGCTACCCGGCACTCTTTTACACTCTTAATCGGAATCTTTTTTTCATAAACACTGTCTCCATTTGACAAAGATACGAGAACCAATATGTCTTTTGAAGAGAGAGCCTCAACTTTCGCCACAACTTCAACATCAGCATAATTTTTACCAAGTTTTCTGGTGTTGAAAACTAAACTATCAATTTTTGAATTTGATCCTTCGCGCAAATAAACTTTACGCCAAATACCAGATGTTGGAAAAGAAGGACCCCAATCCCAGCCGAACGAATATTGAGCTTTCCTGATATATACTCTACTCGAGTTGAGAGCAACAGGAAGTTTTCCATATTTTTGTTCTTGCTGAGTTGCGAATCTGACTGGAGATTTTATGATGACTTTCAACGAATTATCCGTTGACCTCAAAATATTCTTAACGTTATATGAATACGTTAAAAACATGTTATCAGTATAACCGAGTTTTACTTCATTTAAATATATTTCACAGACTGTATCCAAGCCTTCAAACACAAGGTCAATATGATTGTTTGTGTCACCATGAAAATCAAATTCAGTTTGATATATCCAGTCACATTCGGGAATCCAATCCATTTTTAGTTCGTTATCTGAATAGAATGGATCATCGATAAGCTTATTGTTTTGCAGATCAGTATGAATCGTTCCCGGCACAGTTGCGGCAAACTGTTTCCCGGGTTTAAATATTTTGTCGGTTATACTTTGGAAAGAATAAGAGGATTCAGCTAAAGAAAATGTCCAGTTCTTATTTAGTTCATGCTTCACAATCACTATTGTTACCTTTGTCTCAATTTCTAATTACTAATATATCTTTTCAAAAGTCGAACGACATGAATTTGAATATTCACTTTTTGAATTGAAGATCATTTAATGTTTTCAAATTCCTTTAACGCAATGGGGACTTGTGAAATTTTTAGTAACGACAACAACCCTTCAATAGTAGATTCAGCACCGGAATTTCTATTTATTAATTTTTCATTTTCAATTCCGTCATAAAAAATTCCACTATGAGGATTATACATAACTTCACACGCCGGATTTCTTCCGATAAACCATTGTGCCACTCTGCCTGCTTTTATAGCATAAGCTGAGTCGGATGTAATCTTATAGGCTTCGAGCAATGCAAAAACCATTGGTCTTATGTTATAAGCTATTTGTGAATACCGGCTTGATTCCACAGTTTCTATTTTACGATGATGTTTCCGTACTTTGAAGTAGCTTAAAAAGTTTCTCTTAATGAGCTTATCATAAAAATTATTCATCTCGTAAAGAACACTCGCTTTAATATTTTCATCTTTTATGAATGGATAGGCTTTGAGTAAGGCATAGGATTGTGAATTACCCCAACCATGCCATGTGTTTTCCCAACTAAGAAAAGCGCCATCGAATTCATATCCTTTATCTTTCACCTGCATCTTCATGATACCTTGTATTAAGGAATAAACATAAGCAAGGATTTCTTTATCGCCGGTATTCTGGTAGTATTCAGAAAGAAGTAACACTAAAATTGCAGATTGATCAGATGCGGTCTGCTGAGGAAGCCAATTCGGCAATTTTACTCCATCAATATTTATTTTCCCTCTTGTCTTGGGTATTAATCGTTTGATCGCTTCAATACCCTTTTCGATACTTTGTTTTGCTCTAATGGATCTATCATCATTTGAATTATTAAATTCTTTATAATTTTCCGTTAACGCCCAAAGCGCCCGCCACGACCACCAATTTGGTTCTGCTACACTTGTTTTAAAAGTCTTATTTATCGAGTTGTCTTTCCAAATAAAATTGTAGAAGAATCCATTCTCCGCCTGCATATATACGAGGAACTCAACAAGATTATAATATTTAATAAGACTTGAGCTGTCGTTGTATGCTTTAAAATATTCCAAATAAAAAATTGCCGCCCGCGCCGCATCATCCACGCAGGCATATCCTTCATCCACATCATCAATATATTTGTAGTCCGGAGCATTGCTGTAAATATGGATTACAGCCATCTGTTTACCGTTAACATCAATTTCTTTGTAGAGATAATCGAGGTGTGATTTGTTTACCGTGAATGTTGTTTGACCTATTGATAATTCACTACAAATGACAATGAGTGTCGTGATCAAAATCCATTTTACAATTGAGAGATTTGTTTTCATTCTTGCTTGCAACTATTTACACAATGATAAAAGATAATCGACATTGGTTTCGGCTAAACAGATATTTGTATCAGCGCCTGAATAATAAATCTTTATATCGCCATTCTCTTCTACAATCCAACCATTGGAAAAAATAACGTTGTTAACATCACCGATACGTTCATAATCTTTTTCAGGAGAAAGAATTGGTTCTTTGCTCTTCCCTTTTACAATCCAGGGTTTTTCAAAATCAAGTAAAGTAACACCAAGTTTATAAATGGCACCCATACCAAATGATCTTACTCCGTGGTAAAGCATCAACCATCCTTCTGAAGTTTTGACCGGATTACTTGACGAACCAATTTTATCGGTTTCCCAAGTGCCAAGTTCAGGTTCAAGCAGTACTTTATAACCGCCCCAGTGAATTAAATCCGGACTACTACTTATCCAAATATCTCTTCTATACTCAGCGGTTGGGCGATCTACTTTCCAATAATAGCCGTTAATTTTTTCCGGGAAGAGTACGCAATCTTTATTTGATGGTTCTGAAATTGGACCGTGAATTTTATAATCTGTAAAATTTGATGTTTCTGCTAACATTACAACAGGTTGATATTTCGAATAGCCGGTATACGTTATATAAAATCGATCTTCAATCCGTGTAATACGTGCATCTTCAACTCCCCAATTCACATAATCATAACAATCTTTATGGTCTTCGGGAGTGAGTACAGGTTTTAACGATACTTTAAAATTATATCCGTCTTCACTTTCGGCAACAACAAATGATGATCTCCCGATCGGCATTTCAACTCTGCAAAGGAGTAAATATTTTCCATTGTATTTAACCGCCCCGGGATTAAAAATACTATTAACATTGAATGAAACATTCTCTTTAGAGAGGATAGGATTTTTACTATATCTAGATATTTTCAATTAATTTACCTTTTTTGTTTATGATCTTGAATCAAGATTCAGTTAATTTTTTTAGTAATTCGCTAAGATTTACCTTTGCAATACTGCTTGCATGATCAGACATAGCATAAGGAATTATAAGAGCATCTCCATGTATTGCACCGCCGCAGCTATAAACCACATTGGGAACGTAACCTTCTCTTTCATTTTCATTAGGAGTCAACAGAGGTTCTTCTAAACGGCCAATAACTTTTGATGGATCATCTTTATCTAATAAAAACGCTCCAATCGAATATTCGCGCATAGCTCCAACACCATGGCTTAATACCAGCCAACCCGCCTCTGTCTCAATTGGTGAACCACAGTTGCCGAGCTGTACAAATTCCCAAGGATAAGTTGGTTTCAGAATTAATTGTTTTGTGTACCAGAAATGAAGATGCTCGGAATACATTAAAAAAATATTTTCATTATCCTGCCGGGAGATCATTGCATAGAGTCCGTTTATTTTTCTTGGAAAAAGCGCCATGCCTTTATTTTGTACTTCAGGTCCATTTAAAGTACTTATTTTAAAATGAAGGAAGTCTTTAGTTTCGAGAAGTTGTGGAAAAACTACTTTACCATCGAATGCAGTATAAGTTGCATAATAAATCCGTTCCCCGTTTTCATCATTAAACTCAACGAAACGGGCATCCTCTATACCATTGATTTCTGAAGGAGAATGAGGAAAAATTATTCTCTCTGAAAGTCTTTGATCAGGTGAATATTGAATTTCATAATTTGAAAGTGCCAGAGATAGGATTCCTCTTGCGATAAGCTCCTTTTCCCCGCTTTTCTTTCTAAAAGGACGCATTAAAATTTTTATACAGTCTTCAAGATCAGTCATAGTAAAATTATCTTCGAGACTACTCATGATTTGTTTAGCAAAATCATTCAGCAAATCAAGCTCCATTAGCTTTCGTTCAAAAAGTATTTTTTCATAAACAGGATTTGTAATATTTTCTGAAGTAGTTACATAACGGGTTGGTGTATTAATGGTAATATTGTTTCCCTTATCAATTTCTCCTGATCTGAAAGTAATAGATGAAAGATGTCCCTCCCCCGTAGCTCGCAGACTTAAAATAAAACGGCGGCTTCCTTCTGACAAATCCGATTGATCCGGATGCCATATCATTGAAGGGTTAAAAAGAGCGGCAGACTCCATGGAATACTCTTGGGTAAAATAAGCTCCGATTAACAATTTTCTTTCCTCACTAAGAACCTGATCAGTTAATAGATGTTTTTTCATCTCTTCAAATCTGTTAAGAAAAAAATTGCGCAGTCTTTGATGCCGTACTTCGAATTCGGTAATTACCTGTCCAAGTTCTTTTTTAACTTCCTCTTCAGAAAGAGTAAGGATTCTGCCAATAATCTTTATAATTCTTTCTTCTGATAATATCGTAAACGGTCTATATACCACTCTCTTGTAATCAGGTTTAATTACTATTCCGGTTCTAATTGCTTTCATCTTTTTCCATAAATTGTTTTTCAATCATTTAAGATAAAGTCTTTCTATTCTTTTATTCCTGTTGATGCCATACTTTGTATAAAATATTTTTGGAAGAATAAGTACGCCAACACGATTGGTAATGCGAGCATAACAGCTGATGCGAGTTTCACTCCCAACTGAGACTCCGCCCTGCCGCCTACCGCAAACAATGTAACAAGCTGCGGCATCGTCATTAAGCTTTCATCACGGATTACGATCAAAGGCCAGAGGACTTCATTCCATGAAGCCATAAAAGTTATAATTCCAATTGTTATAATTGCCGGCATTGAGTTAGGCCAAAGGATTCTGAAAATTATTTGCAACTCATTGCATCCGTCAAGTCTTGCCGCATCAATTAAACTATCCGGAATGGATTTAAAATATTGTCTAAACATGATAATACTTAACGCGTTTATAAGATAGGGAACTATCAGCGCATAATACGTATCTATCCAGCCAAACTTTACCATAATAATATACTGTGGAATAAGTGTAATCTGGAATGGCAGAGTCATCGTGAAAATGATAATATAAAAAATCAAATCTCTCCCCTTGAATACAAGTTTTGATAACGCATAACCGATCATCGATCCAAAAATCAATACACCAATTGTAATTGAAGAAGCAACAATAAGGCTGTTAATAAACGCTCCTCCGATGGGTATCTTATCAACCATCTGTGCATAACTGCTTAACGTCAAGGAAGTTGGCATAATTGTCAGACTTCCGATTTCATTTTCCGGAGCGATTGAAGCTATCACCATCCAATAGAATGGATACACAAATATCACCGCACAAATGGTAAGCGCTATATAAAACATTATTGATTTAATTTTTTTCAATGGTCTTTCTCAATGAATTTTTTCTGAATTACTACAACAGCCAAAATTATTAATGCAAAAAATAAACCTAAGGTTGCGGCGTATCCCATGTGGTAATAGAAGAATCCTTGTTTATAAATATAAAGTACTGCAGAGACCGTACTATTCAAAGGTCCTCCGCCCGTCATAATATATGGTTCAATAAATAATGAGAACCCTCCGATGGTTGAAAGGATTACGACCATGAAGATCGTCGGGTTTATCATCGGCAACGTAATTTTGAAAAATTTTTGCCAATGATTTGCACCTTCAAGATCAGCAGCTTCATAATACTGTGCTGGCACTGTTTGCAGCCCAACCAAAAAGAGAATGATGTAAAGTCCTACATTTTTCCATGTTGCCATAACTGCAATTGAAACCATCGCTATACTCGGATCGGTCAACCACCCTACCTTACTAAGTCCAACTCCGGTTAATAATCTATTGAACAACCCTGTATCAAATCCATAGAGTTGTTGCCACAAAATAGTAACGACAACGCCGGAAACAATCACCGGTAGAAAGAACGCTCCTCTAAAGACTCCCCGCAATTTTAATTTTTGGTTTAATATTTCCGCGAGAAACAATGCGACTATTATTTGTAATGGTATATGAAAAAGCAGAAAGATAAGCGTATTGCCCATCGATTTTATAAATGTTTTATCGTTGAATAATCTAACGTAATTATTCAAGCCGGTGTATTCCATCGGGGCAATGATATTCCATTTATGGAATGTAAGCACAATTGAAAAAACAACCGGGAATGCCACAAAAAGTAAAAAATGTACGATGTACGGCGAGACAAGTAAATAGGGTAATATTTTTTTTCTGGTAATCATTTTAAAAACAATAAGTTAACTGCATCCGAAGCATCTTTTACAGCTTGTTCAGGCGTCTTCATTCCATAAATAACACACGCTTCGTACTCTTGTGAAATCAAATCAAAAACTTCTTTTAGCACAGGCGATGCATCAGTTCCTCTAACATACTTTGATTGGTTTGCAAAGATTTTCATCTTCGGATTTTTATTGAAATAACCGCTAAAGAATGCATCTGTATTAATGTTTTTTCTTCTCGGAAGTTGATTAGTTAATTCCAATAGTTTGAGATCGCCATCACGATCAATCAGTGTTTTCACATATTCCCATGCGACCTGTGGTTTTTTACAAGTTTTGAATATTACAATATTTTTAGGATCGCCATACGTGTAAATCGGACCTTTGTGATCATCCGGCACGGGCATAGAGCTAAAATTATATTCAAATCCTTTTGGTTTAAACTTATCCGCATGTGCAATCTCCCACGGACCCGTAAACCTGGTCGCAATTATCTCTGATAAAAAAACATCCTGTCGTGCGGAAAGTTGTTCCTTGGAGAAATAATTTTTTTTGTAAAGCATCCGAAGAAATTTGAATACTGCAACACCATATTCATTATTGAAAACAGCTTTGTCCCCTTTTACTAACGGTGCACCACCGGAAGCTGCAAGATACAAAGGATAGAAATCGAAAAATCTTTGCCACCAGGTTACCAGCACTTCAGAATAGCCAAACCATCTATCAACATAACCATCGCCGTTAACATCTTTTTGAAATTTTGCCGAAAATCTAAAAAAATCAGAATATGTTTGAGGTGGCAAAGATGATCCCAAATCTGCTATCATCTTCTCATTGTAAATTAGCATGATTGGATTGATCTTCCACGGAATCTGATAGATATGGCCATCGAGTGATTTAATTTCCTCAATCGCTTCACTATCACATCTTTCTGTAAGAAAATCAATAAAACCATTAAGTGTATCGAGGGCTACCAAAACGCCGGCTTGCGCATAGGCTTCAACATCACCTTGCCACATGTTTGAATAGATATCAGGAGTAGTTTTGCCAACCACCGCAGCGAGAATAATTTCTTCACTTGAACGACCTTCCGGAACGGGTTGATATTTAACTGAAACATCTTGGTTGTTTTTATTCCACTTCTCCGTTTCCAGTTTAGCGAATTGAATTTCATAACTATTGTTAGAACACCAGTAAATCAAGTTCGTTTCGGAACTTTTATTGCCCGAATTACATGATTGTAAAGGCAGCCAAATCAAAATCATCAAAGCAATATTTATAAAAAGTCTATTCATTATTTTCTATTCCCAGTTTACCCAATCATTATCAATAGACGGGAATGCCGGTCTTGGAATTAAATTACCTCTTTTAGCAATATACAACTCGATTGCTTTTTTATCATTTTCCGTTGACACTTTTATCTTATCAAGTATATTTTTATTAATAACAACTTTATATTTTTTTTTCAGTTCGAGAACTTTGTGTAATATTTTTTTTGAGAGTTCTTCACTCATTACTTCCGATTGAGATTTTTTCTTTTCATCTAACAAACGCTGTTCTTCAGAATTTAAGGTGATGGAATTTGCTAATTCATTTCTGTATGCGCTATAAGAAATTTTGTCTTTCCACCAGGTTGATTGCTTTCTAACCCAATCGGATTTGTTATAACCTTTTTGGTACGCTTCATCAGTCAACAATTTATCTCTCACCAGAACCCAAACTAAATCTTCTAAAGATTTTGAAAATCCGGTCAAATCATTTTTTATAAACTTTACATACTGTTCCCGGTTCCTAAACCAGATGATAAATTCATCCAAAGATATTTTAGGGTTCTTGCATTCTACCAACGTTAAACCTGTGTACTTCGCCCCTCTCTTTAATCCAAGATTTGTTAATGCAATTTCAAGTTTATTTTCCAGATCCCATCCCGAATATTTTTCTGGAGATAGAATATATTTTCCGAGATAAGATCGAAGCACATTAAACGCATCACGTTTTATTATAGGACTCTTAACTGAAAATAATTCCTTCACGTATTGATCCGATAAAATATCCATTTTACTTTTAGTAATTGCATTGACTGATTCAGATTTAAGTTTATTAAATTCTGTTTCACTAGTGATTTCATTTTTCCAAATGTTATCAATTTTAATTATATACCAACCATCTTCAGTATGAATAGGATCGGAAATTCTTCCGGGTTTTAACGTATCAACAATTTTCGCGAATTGCGGATTTTTCATGTATATGTTGTATAAACTGCTTATTAGTTTCCTGTCTTCTATTCGAACAGAATCATTTAGTTGAGACTTGAACAAAGAATCGAATGGAACACCACTCCTCAATTCCTTTAAGTAGTTTTCTATTTGTAGCAAATTCCAAGAATAGAGCCATCTAATCTGATATTCGCTCTGTTTCTTTTCTATTACTTTTGTAATTTCGGCATCATTTATTTTGATCTCAGGCATTATCTCCTTGCTGAACATTTCCTCAGTTGCGAGATCCGATTCAATGTCATGGTGAATATCTTTTACTTCTTCTTTTTTAATTATGCCTTTTTCATAGCCATCTAAAGCAATCAGTTTTTCATTGATCATATACTTAAGATGTGTCTGTTTTGAATTCTCTTTTCTTTTTGGGAAAGCCGGTCCAAACTCATAACTGTAAATAAACTCTTCAACTGTAATTTTTAATGTCCCTATCTGCGCAACAATCTCATTTTTATTTTTTGAATTTTCATCTCCTTCAAAGAATAAATTTTGTGAGTAGCTATCGCTGAGAAAAAAAAGCAGTAATATGAGTAAGATAGTCTTCAATTTCCTCTGTAAACGACGATTCGGAGTTTTTACAAATTTAACTATTAAAATTTTATCCCAATTGAAAAACTGTGAACATTTTTTAACTTGCCAAAATCTCTATAGGCATAATCAAATTTCACAATTGCCGAGCTTAAAAGCATTTTGGAATTTACACCGGCGCCAATTGAAAAGCCGCCTTCAGCGTCTTTAAGAAAAAGTGAATTGTATCCTCCTCGGATTGAAAACATTTCCATAAATGAAAACTCCGAGCCAACATTTAAACTCTGGTAATCATTACTTGGCACAAGGGCATCAGCAGCAACAGTTAGTTTATAATCTTCATATTGAAAAGCTGGAGTGGAAACACCTATCTGAAAATAAAGTGGCAAATCCCATGAATCCATCTCAACTTCTGCAGGGATTCTGTCGTTCGAACCCTGTTTGGTATCATCAACGCGAATAAAATATCTTGTGTCTCTTCCCTCTAAACGCATAGACGTTCCGAAATTTGTCATCACCGCACCAATAGTCATTCCTCCCAGAAGATCAGTTTTGAAACTAGTCCCTGCATCTACTGCAAATGCTGAAGAACTCATGTGCCAGATTGACTGCTTGATATATTTAGCCGTGATTCCTATTGAGAACCTGTCCGTTAATTTTCTTGCGTAGGATAAGGCAATCGAGATATCCGAAGCGCTGAAATTTTCGCCAGTTCCTTCCGGTAGCTCAACTGTTCTTACTTTCATATCCTCCATAGAAAGAGAAGTAAGACTCAAACCAATATTTCCGAAATCTCCTAAAGGAAGAACCAACCCGGCAAAATCAAATTTAGTATCCGCGATCCAGTCCGTATGCACAAGTATTACTTCGTATTGATCGAGATTAGCCATTCCGCTGACATTCCAATACAAAGAGGATGCATCATTTGCTAGACTTACAAAAGCACCCCCCATTGCATTTGCAGAGGCGCCAACTCCTATTTCCAGAAAAGATGCGGCGGTTGTACCTGTTTTAGAAACATTTTGTGAATTGAGAAATGGATTTACTGAAAAGAAAAGCAGCACCACTAAATATATATTTATGTAAATTTTATTGTTCATAACATTCTCATGTAAGAATTTATATTCTGTTGATTTAATCATTTTATTACTGCAAACTTTCCGACTTTTTGACCAACACCAGGAGCCTCAACATGAAAAACATAAACTCCAAAAGCAATGTCCATTCCATCCTTAGAAACAAGATTCCAACCTTCCTGTCCATCAGCTATTGTACTGGAATGTTCGATCGTATTTACCAACTTTCCACTCAATGTGTAAATGTTGATTGTACATAGGTTGGGCAGATGTATAAAGAATATTCGCCTTTCACCTCTGCCGACTTCAGTTGAAAATGGTTCCCACGATGCAGCTCCAACATAGGGATTGGGGACGACTGCGATGTCTTTCATATCCGTTTGAGCTTTGTTCTTGTCAAATCCCTGCCCCTTTAGAGTGAACTCATAAAACTCTCCACTTCTAAAGGGTTTCTTTGTAACAACTCTAAAAATATCTCCATATTGAGGAGGTCTCTGTTTATCCTCAGCGATCGTAGTGTCTTTAATTAAGGTGATTGACCAGCTAACATGTAGATTTGAAAAACTAGTCGCCTTTTTACCGAGTGAATCTCCGAAGACAAAAAATATTGCGTCACTATCGTTAAATATCTTATCCGATTTTAAATCCCTGAAGATAAATTGAAAATGCTCCGTCCCTTCGGTTAGATTGTTCACAATGATATTCGACTGAATCGATTGGCTGAAAGATGTAGCCGGAAATGAGAGATCACCCTGCCCTGGTTCCATCAGTTTTATTTCAAAGTCAGCGGGATAATCTATTTTCTTCCCCAAATAAGCCGCTTGATATCTTGAATCAAAACCAACTTGCATCAAATAATTGCTATTCCCTTTCATCCATTTAGTTTTGGTCGTGTCAAAATCAACCACTACGGAGGTATCACTTTTAATATCAATTGTGAATCCATCGAGAACCGGAGTTTGCTCCGCAACTCCATTTATTTTCTGTCTCGTTACTAAAGTATCCCCGCGTATAACGTTAATAAGTGAGTACTCCGGATGTGCAGAATTATGAAAAGGGACATCATCATAAAACTCCAATCGATACGTGTTAAAATTCTTGATTGAATCGGGATTGAGAATCGATATAGACGAGATCGAAATATTTCCTGTACCAGGTCCGGTTCCCTGGAAGGATTTTATACCCGGTGCAAGATACCCTGCAGCAGGAGCTCTTGGGGTGATAACAGCAGTATTAACATCGTTGGTTATCTTACCGGTAATAACATCTTTCTTCAAAATTGTTGAAGTCTCCGAAGGTGGTATGCCTTCAAAATTTCCTTCGATTGTAGTAGTCTCATATCCTCTATCATAAGCTGCAACAGCATAGTAGTAAGTCTGACCGTTCTGAACAGTCGAATCTACGAAGGAATGTTTTAATCCCGAATCGGTTCCAAGATTGAACATTGCGCCGTTCACATTTATCGGATGAAGCCCTTTCACTCCATCAATCAAATCGAACTGCGCAATTGGATTTCGGAAAATTGATTTTCCGTAAGCATCAGTAACTGTCTTGTTTTCGAGAAAGTTCTCTTCGGTTGATCGATAAACCCGATATCCTTCGAAATTTATACGCTGATAAAATTCATCGAAGGTCTTTTCAGCCCTATCATCCCAATACAGAGTAACTTTATGATCTCCCGGAATAGCGGTTACAATTGGTTTTTCGGGTGGTTTAGCAAAACGATAATTTGCATTGTAGATTTGCTGTACTGTCTTCTTTCTTCTAAAAAGATCATTTTCGTTTATTCCGAAGATCATGGACATAGAAAATCTCTCTGTCTCACCTTCGTCCTCCAGTTTACCAGTGAATGAAGAGTAAGTATTTCTTCCGTTCATGCTGAAAAGATAGCTCGAAAAGTAGTTAGCCAGGTTCACACCAATAAGCGACTGCCCATGTGGTTCAGGAAGTCCGGCAAGCACAATCCAGTTCTCCTCATCATTGTCAAGCTCGTAAGTATGTACCGCATAAATCTTAAAACCGGTAAGCCCTAACTGATCCGATTCATCTTTATCAAGGATGCCGAAATTCGGTTCACCTTGATCGGGTTTTCCGTTTGCCTGCGTGCTGTCTCCATCCGCTTCCGTATAACCTGAATCAAAAGGACCTATCCCATCGGCACCGACGTCGTCTTTCAGAGGTTCTCCAGAGTCCCAGACACCGTTATCATTTATATCGGTAAACGATTTCCAATTGCCATTTTCATCCGCATCCCAATGCTCACTCCATGAATAACCGTAAAACTGAAAAAACTTTGTAGTATCCTGAAAAACATTTTTTAAATACGGATCTTGATTGGGATCCCTAATAAAGACTGTAGCGTTATTATCTCTTTTTTCATTGGTTAGTCCATCCGCATCGTTATCTCTCAAATCATCCGGGACTCCCGGACTTTCAAGAAAAGCATAACCCGCCATCCCAACCGGACTCCAATTCCCGGGACTGCCGAAGGGAACAACAGACCAAGCATAAGACATATCCAACAATTCGTTATAATCGCCTGCGTTGTTTGAGGAATTATCATGTCCGCCAATTCCCCAATCCACATATTGCGCGAATAAAGTTTTTTGATAATCATACGTTCCCATATTCGTGATTTCGTAATACCAGAAAATTACATCTTCAGCAAGTACTTGCGACCATTGAAAACCGCGGGCTCTAACCTGCATGCCTAATCCTCCTCTTGTCGGATCAGCGGCGTCGGGTATAAAATTATTTTTTAAAATATATTCTCTGTCTTCATTATCATCAAACACAAAAAACGTTTCAACATCCGCGTTGAAGATTCCCTTTCCGAAAAATCCGTTCCACTTTCCTTCCCAATCCGAAGGTCTATCCGGCCATTTCTCTGGCCAAGTGGAGGGGATATCACTCCTCGCCGGTGTATTGCCCCAAGTCGCTGAATATCCGGGTAAAGGCGCCCATCCATACGTGACCGTACCTGCACTATTTAATCGAGTAAACTCATAGTAGTTTGATTCGAGGGGATGGATTAATTTTCCGGCGGGATCAGTTGCTTCTGCCTGAACAATGATCGCAACACCATCAACATACGTGTGATTAGTTCCTTTGGGCCAAACTCCGCTTCTGCTTGCTTCATTTTCCCAGTCTGCAATTTCACCAAAGTTATAGTAAACAGTCGCAGCCAGATTCCCATCCATGAATCCTTTCCTGGTCTGATTGTGGTCTCCTTTGTTTTTATCGACAATCCTTTGCGCAAGAGTCAGATCGGAGTTGACAATAATTACTGTGAAAATCAGAATTATTAAACCAAAACTATTTTTTGTTATCAACATTTTTTCTCCAATAGAAAGACAACCTAAAATGAAAAATCAGCTCCAATAACAATTTGTCTGGGAGTTGAGTAAAAATCGGGTCTGGTAAAAAAATCTTTAATTGAATTGACACCTCTCGGTTGTGTCTGATTTCTTGTAAGCTCTAATGTGTCCCCAGCTCTTCCTGTGTCGCCAAAAACGTTCACCTCATTTAGCGTGTCGAATAGATTAAATATTTTCATATAGATCGAAAATTTTTGCCCGGCTAATTCTAAATACTTCGTTATATAAAAATCGACATCATAAAAAGCAGGTCTGGTGTCGCTGTTTTCCAATCCGGTTCTTTGATTTTGCAGCGATGGTGTATAAGGTAAACCTGATCCAAGTCTGCCGACAAAACTCGCTATGTAATCCCCCGGTTCACCAAGCGTTAAAGTAAAATTTAGTGAATGGGTTCTGTCCCAGTCTAACGGGACAAGTTGTTTATTCGACTCAATTGGCGGGTTAGACTGCGCATTGTTAAATGCAGCATTAGGATCCGAAGCGCTTCCTTTAGCAATTTGAAAAGTATAATCTAATGTTGCACCTACAAAATTTACAAATCTCTTTTCAAAAGATAAAGTTAGACCTTTTACAGAACCGTAATCTTTATTTATAAGCTTACTGAATTTTTTAAAATTATTTTTAATATATATTTCCGACGCTAATAAATTTCGTATATCTTTATAATAACCTGTAAGAGTAATTCCGAGCTCATCAGTTAAAGCTTGTTGTAAACCTATTTCGTACATAGTGGTTTGCTGCGGTTCAAGGTCTGCATTCCCAATCGTGTTGCCAATATTCTCGGGGAAGTCACCGGATAATCCAATTCTGAAATTAGGATTACGGTATAAATTTTCGAATGGTGGAATCTGGAAAAAGTGACCATAAGAAATATGAATTGCACCTCTATCAGTGATAGGATAAGACAACCCGATGCGCGGACTAAACTGATATTTCGATTTTGCTTTTACAAATGCCGAATCCGGAAAATTTGAAGGTTTGAGGTTATCCAGTTCATTAATTTTATTAGGGTCTTTTAAATATCTGCCATCCGGTTCAAAATAATCAAACCTCAGACCAACATTAACTATCAAATAATCAATTTCTATTTTATCCTGAATATAATATGCAAATTGATAAGGATTAGCTTGATAGGCGTTATAACTAAATGCTGTATCAGCCGGCATCATGGGTTTAAAATCTGATGAAGCATCAACGATAATTTGAAAATCTTTGTACTTAAGATCGTGGTAGGTAAAATCAATTCCTGTTTTAATCTGGTTTATATTATCAACCTGCCAGGTAAAATCTGATTTCCCGGTATAACTTGATGTAGTATGATTAAAATGCCAGTTTTGTGTACCACCGGTAAGAAACGCGTTCCCGCTCACATCTTTTTTTCTATCCGGATTTATATAGCTATACCCATTATAAACTATCTCACCCGCATCGTTGTATGTAATTGTAGTTTCGAGTGGATTTTCGTAAACGTATTGTTTAAACTCAGATCTGAGATAAGAAGTTGAAAAATCTATAAACGCCGAGTTGCTCAACAATAACGTATAACTTGCTATACCTAAATAACTTTTTTGAAATTTCTTATAATCGCCATCAGGGTTAAGTCTATAACTATGATCATAATCTTTGTATTTATTATCCTGATAAAGTCCGGAAAGGACAATCCCTTTTCCCCCTCCAATATTAATAGCTAATTTGCCCTGCAGCGATAACTTCCGGTGGAAATTCATTGGGACATATGTGCTGTCACCCGTTGCTCCAACGTACCAATCTTCACGATTGTTCGCAGAGAAGTTAGAAGAATCTGAGGGATTAAAAACTCTTTGTCCATAGATCGAACCTTCATCGTAATTATAACGGCCGGAAAAAAAGAACTTTAATAAATTTTCTAAACCCGGTACGGGTCCGCTAATATTTCCTTGGATATTGTAAACATTGGTAGGACTAATATGATTTATATTTGTAAAAATATTTTTATGCGTACTGACATAATCACCGGAATAGAATGAGAAATTTCCATCTAACTTATCGCGTGCAATTTTTGTAACTTGATTGACGACCCCTGAAAGCGCTTCGCCATATTCAGCGTTAAATGTGCCGGTGAGAACTTGAATTTCTTCAATACTATTTACTTCTGCCGATAAGGATGATTGACCGGAGTAAACATCATTTACAGGAACACCATCGATCAAATATTTTACTTCATTACCTCTGCCGCCTCTAAAATGTCCGTCAACAACACCGGCTTGTAAATTTACAACCGCAGAAACATCCTCAAGAGGAAGCATAGAAATATTTTCACTGTTTATCGTCTGTTCGGTAGAAGTGAGATCTTTTCTGACTAAATGTTTTTCAGCTGTCACAATTACATCAGCTAATTCCATTGACTCCGGATTTAATTCAAAATCAATTTTTGTTGTTTGATCTACAGATACCCTTACCTTCTGAATTATAAATGAAGCATAACCAACCATAGAAGCTTTAAGTTGATATTCTCCCGGGGGGAGGTTAATAATGAAATAATTCCCATCTATGTCTGAAGAAGCTCCCATTGAAGTTCCGACAATTGATATATTCGCTCCTATCAGTATTTCGCGAGTGGTTTTATCAATGATTTTGCCTGAAATTTTTCCCGTAGTTCCGGCATAAACAAATGCGCCCACCATGAATATGAATATACTGATCGAATAAACTAAAACTTTTTTACCATTGGTAAAAGTGAACACTACATCCACCTATTATTACATTAAAAAAATGTTTATTAATTATTTTCCTAAAAAAAAAGGGCGCCTTTATCAGGCGCCCCAGTTAAAACAAGTTATTTCAAGAGAATCAGTTTTCTTGCTTGATAGAAGTCACCGGTTCTAATTGAATAAATGTATGTTCCACTAGAAACCTTTGATCCAAAATTGTTATCTCCATTCCATTGAACTTTGTAAGTTCCGGAATTCTTTTCACTATTGATCAAGGTTTTTACTTCTCGTCCAAGCAAATCATAAATTACTAACCTAACAAGTGAATTCGTTGGTAGCGAGTAACTAATTACTGTACTCGGATTAAAGGGATTCGGATAGTTTTGAGATAAACTGTAATCTGTTGGAGTTCCTGTTTCATTAGTTATATCCGTAACTCCATTTTTCTTTATCTCTAATAGATCCATATACACCGTTCCCTGGAATCTTCCTAATGGATGCAATCTCACTGACATTGATACTGCCCCAGCCTGTACCGGAACATCAACATAAAACTGTGTCCAATCAAATGCTGTTGCATTCGGGAATTTTAAAGGTATGTCTCTTGACCAAAATTCACCCCAGCCGGCATTGTTTCCTATTGTGTTATGAAAGATCGGAGTTATTGCTACACTCCATGCATCTCCTACCGCTGCTGCTGAATCCGGTTTTAAATCCTTTCCTTTTATCCAAACACTAACTCTTAGGATATCACCCGGGACTATACCGTTCAAAGCGGTTATATCATGTGATTCATTTATAGAAGCAGAACGGCCTGGAACAGTACTGTTTAACGGATATTTTCTTGTTCCAACAAATCCATCATGTGTGCCTGCAAGATTCTCAAACTTTAGTGAGTTGAGTCCTTGATATGCTTCTTCAGTGGTTATTCTCGTGTTCTCATAACCTGCATTCAATTGTCCGTCATTGCCTCCATTTGGCGGCAACCAGTAAAACCAACCTGTCGGTACTCCTACCTGTGTGTTCCAATCCTGTCCAAGCCAGCCTCCTCGACCATTAAAGATAAAGTCATCTGCCCAGACTGTGCCTGTTGCATCTTTTCCGCCTACAAACCGGATTATCGTTTTGTATGCATCTTCAGGTAAGCTTATTTCACCTACCGCTGTCTCTGCTAATGTCCAACCCGTTGTACTTACTACACTCTGATCCAAGTCAAACTTCTTCTCTCCTATTAAACTTCCATCCTCTCGGTAGAATGAATAACTTACTGACCATTTCTGATCTTCTGTCGTTGGATTTATGTTTACGTTCGATGTCTTGTAGTACATGCCCATATCTATATCTACATTCTTAAAATGTCGCTCTGACCACAAGTCTACCATATTCTCTGATTCCCACTTCGCGGCTTCTGCGGTTGCCGTCTTCGTTATCTTTAACGATCTGCCCATCGAGCGTGAATCATCTTTTGCCCACGTTAATGTCGATCCGCCCGGCTCTGAGCCTTTCATCCAGTACGATGGCAAGTCCTGCTCGAAACTACCTATTTCATT
>Ga0265292_1000392_pt1 | contig 66097 bp, 60 predicted proteins | sample Munlanlewell296A_FD_189080 | JGI IMG/M metagenome (GOLD analysis project Ga0265292, IMG submission 189080) | Leachate microbial communities from a municipal landfill in Southern Ontario, Canada - Leachate well 296A | ecosystem: Engineered > Solid waste > Landfill > Unclassified | place: Canada...
TCGACAGATTCCTGTCCAAGGATGCCAATAAACAACGGGCGCTGGACGCGCTCAAGGAGATGACCACGTTTATGCCGCCCGAATACGTCCAGGAGCTGGAAACCCTGGCCCAGGCCTCCGGCATCGCTCCGGAAAAGTTACTACTCCTGCACACCATCATAGACGAACCGCGAGTGCCGTTCTGCAGCGCCGTCATCGCTTCCGGCCCGGCCACCGTTGACGGCGGACTGATATTCGGACGCAACCTCGACTTCGCCTCGCTGGGCATCGCCAAGGATTACAGCCTGATAACCGTGTTCCATCCGGCCGGCAAGAAACCATTCGCGGCCGTAACCTGGCCAGGGTTCGTCGGCGTCATTTCCGGCATCAACAGCGACGGCCTGGCCGTAGCCATGCTCCTGAGTATGGACGGCGTGACCAACCTGTCCGGGATGCCATCAATAATGCTGTTCCGCAAGGTGCTGGAAGAGGCCTCGGACATAGACGGCGCCATAAAGATAATCACCGCCGCCCGGCGCACCGCCCCGACCAACCTGGCCGTAGCCGACGCACAAAATAAATCCGCGGTAATAGAGTTCACCTCGACCGATGTCGAGTTGCGCTACCCAGAAAAGGGTCTGCTCTACAGCACCAACTGGTTCCGGTCGGCCAAACTGAAACAGAGCTCCGGCGACTGGCGCTACGCCACAATGGTTGGATGCGCCAAGCAGGTCTCCGGTAGACTTGACGTGCCCGGAACCATCAGGATACTCAACCAGGTACCGTTGCCACTGTTAAACCTGCAATCGATGGTCTTCCTGCCCAAGGACAGGACGGTCTACTTCTCCGCCGGCCAAATCCCGGCCTCCAACGGCCCATTCCGGCTCATCGACCTGAAACCATATCTGGCCAAATAGATTGACAAACCTAAACAAAATGCATTAATAGAATCCAATAAAAACAAGGAGCCGCGTCCCCAATATAAAGGAACCTGAAATATGAGCAGCAAGCTTACCATTATCCCAACAGAAATAATTGCCAGCCGGATAGTGGAACTCCGGGGCAAAAAAGTAATGCTGGATAAAGACCTGGCAACTCTTTATGGGGTTGAAACAAAGTATCTAACCCGTCAGGTGCGGCGTAATATTAAACGATTCCCTGCGGATTTTGTATTTAGACTAACGCCATCCGAGTTTTTGAGGTGCCAAATTGTCACCTCAAATCGGGGTGGCCGGCGTTATGCGCCCTATGCCTTTCCAAGCCCCGGATAGGCTTTCACAAAACATCAGTTTAATTTCGTGTGATTTCGAGCTTTCGTGGTAAGGTTATGAATTTGTTCCTACGTATCAGCATCATAATGTTCGTATTAATCCTAACCAGCTGTACTGTAACACCATCGAGTATTACCCAAACCACGAAAAACGATACGGTTATTCCTCTTGATTTCGCAAATGATTGGTTTGAAATAGGCACAAGATATTATAACGATGGCTACTATAAAAACGCGTTAATCTCATACAGCAAAGCAACCGACTTAAGACCGAATTATACTGAAGCCTGGTTCAAGAAAGGACTAACTTTTTTAAAGCTTAACCAAATTCAGGATGCACTTCAAGCATTCGTAAAAACTACTGAATTAAATACATCACATGCCGAAGCTTGGAATAACAGAGGTCTTATCTATACCAAGCTTGGCTATGAAAACGAAGCTCAAAAAGCATACGAACGCGCTATTGAACTAAAACCGGATTATGCCGAAGCTTGGTTTAATAATGGATGCGTTATAGAAAGTGATGAAGAATCACTTAATGCCTATGAAACAGCCATAAAACTCAAGCCTGATTTTATTGACGCATGGTTAGCCAAAGCCAGAAAGCTTAATAACATGCATCAGGAAAAAGAGTCGCTGGCTGCATATTATAAAGTTATCGAGTTGAATCCTCCAACCGCTCAAGGCTGGCTTGATATTGGATGGGAACTTTTATTTGCTTTTAATGATGTAGAAAAAGGAATGCTGTTTATCAATAAGGCACTCGAGATGGATCCTAATTTTATTAAAGGCTGGAACCGAAAAGGCATATACTTACTAATGTTTATCGGTGATCATGAAGAAGCCATCAAATCTTTCAGCAAAGCCATCGAGCTTGACCCCAAAACCCCTAACATCTATTTCAACCGCGGACAGGCTTATTCGGGTATCCACAAATATAAGGCCGCCATCGCCGATTACGAAATCGGGATAAAACTGTCCCCACCCGGTTCGGATATGACAAAAAAGCTTGAAGAAATGAATAAATGGAAAAAGAATCTAGCATTACAGGAAAAGGAAGAAAAAAAATGAGTCTATTTCTACGTATCAGCATCATCCTAACCGTCTTGACCCTGGCCGGCTGCGCATCGGCGCCGACACCGCCCCCCACGCAAATGCCGCCGGTGCAGGAAACAATTATCCAACCAGCGGAGTCGCAACGGAGTCCCGATTATTTCGGGACGCCCGCCCCAGCGATGCAGCCGCCCATAAACCCAGTACCCATAACCCCGACCGAAAAGGCCATCCTGCCGGCAGTCAAGACCAATGACACGCCCGCCCTATCTGACCAAGCCCGCCGGCAACAGATAACCCAGGCGCTGGCGCAACTCAACGGCCAGGACCGGAACGCCCAGATAAACGCTATCTATGCCCTGATTGACCTAAACGCCAGGCAGGCCATCCCGGACATCGCCAAACTGCTCCAGCACAGCGACCCGATAATCCGCGAGCTGGCGGTCTACGCATCGGGCCAGCTCGGCGCCGACGCGGCCATCCCGCAGATTGCCAAATTATTACAGGACAGCCAGCCCGACGTCCGCACAATGGCGGCTGACGCCCTGGGCAAACTCGGAGGAAAAACCGCCATCCCCGAAATCACCAAGCTGTTGCAGGACGAAAACCCGCTCTTCCGCCTGTTCGCCGTCTGGTCATTAAGGGATATGGACGCCAAAGAATCCATCCCTGATATCGCCAAGCTGTTGCAGGACAAAGAACCTCTGGTCCGCCGGACGGCCGCTTTCACATTGAGCCAGCTGGGCGGCAACCAGTCCCTCCCGCAGATTATCGGGTTACTACAGGATGCCGACAACGGCGTGCGCCAATCAGCCGTCGAGATACTGGTCCGGCTCAACGCCAAGGAACTAATCCCAAAGCTCACAAAACTAATGCAGGACGCTAACGCCGATATCCGCCGCTGGGCCGTCTGGAGCATTAATGACCTCAAGGCCAAAGAGGCCACTCCGGAGCTGGTCAAACTGCTCGGGCACGAAAACCCGGTGGTCCGCTACACGGCGGTTTATACCCTGCGCGATTTAGGAGCCAAGCAGGCCATCCCGGCAATCGCCAAGCTGTTGCAGGATGACAGCAAAGACGTGCGCATGTCGGCGGTCTGGTCCTTGGGCGACCTGGGCGCCAAGGAGTTAATCCCGGAGCTTACCAAGCTGTTGCAAAACGACGACGCCGATACCCGCTCGATAGCGGTCGGCGCGTTGGGCAAACTCGGAGCCAAGGATGCCATCCCGCAGATTACCGGGTTGTTGCACGACAACGCCCCGGGCGTGCGCCAAACAGCCGTCGAGGCATTGGGCAAGCTCGACGCCAAGGAAGCCATCCCGCAGATTATTATGATGTTGCAGAACAACGACCCCAACATCCGCATCACAGCCATCAACACCCTGGGCCAGCTGGGAGCAAAGCAAGCCGTGCCGACCCTGATAAAGCTATTGAACGACCCCGAATTCCGCTGGCCGGCCGCCAACGCATTGGGCCGGATAGGGGCCAAGGAAGCTATCCCGGTCGTCACCAAGCTATTGCAGGACAACGTCCCCTGGGTCCGCCGACTGGCGGTCGAGACGCTGGGCAAGCTCAACGCCAAAGAATCCATCTTCGAACTAACCAAGGCCTTGGAAGACAAGAACGACGACATCCGCGGGCTGGCGGCGCTGGTCCTGGTGGAGTTGGGAGCCAAGGACAAGATCACGGCCAAGTCGGTAGAAGACATAAAACCAATCCTCAAATGGGATGGCGACTACCCAGCCCGCGCTCGACAAGCGCTCAAGGAATTGGGAATACCTGAAGAGAAATAGTACGCAGATTTTCGCAGATAAGCGCGGATAAAAGTAAAGTGCTTATGCAAAACCTGACCATCAAAAAAGGACTGTTGGCCGGATTCATCACCGGCTTTATTATTGCCCTCATCAACCTGGGTAATCTGTCGTTCCTATTCATTAATATCCACAAATCTAAAGTAATAGATATGGAATTATATTATCTGTTGTCGTATCTCCTGCCCATCGCAGTTTGCATAATCCTTAGTGGATTGTTTTTTCTGGTCGGCTATTTCTATAATGCCAAAAAAGAGTTCATCAAAGCCAATATGCTCAAGCTGGTCATCCTCGGCTACGGTATCATCAACCTGGCGGTTTTATTGATGCATTTTAAAATAACATGGAAGTCTTAAACTTTACAAAGGCGCTGACAACCGGGCTGATAGCCGGAATCATCGTTATAATGGTCAAGTTCCTGGCCGGCTATTTACCTATGTTTATGAACCTGTTTTTGCACCATACCATTCTGGACGGCTTCAAGAACTTGCATTTACTGGTACCCATAGTATTGTGCATGCTTATGGGTTTAGGCTTGGCACTGCTGGCCAAAGCCGGCAACCGGATAGAGCAGTTTATCGCGCCCAGGATATACTTACTCATAACGGCGGTTTACCTGTCCATCAACCTGGCGGTCTTTGCTCTGCTGGTTATCGGCCTGACCCGAATTTGAAATATGAAATGTGGAATTTGCTTAGTGCCGGTTAGAGCTTAGCGAGTTATCCGGCACTTATCCCGAGTATTCCCGAGGGGCAATTGTATAAGACATACATTCTTGAAGCTAAGCATCTGCCTGACCGGTGCCAATCAGACAGGTTAAAAATTAGGATTTAAAAAGTTATGCCGTATCCACACAAATTCGTCAAACTGACCGACCAAGAGCGTAAAGAAGTTGAGTCGGCTTTAAAAGAACTGCTCCATCGAAGAGAATCTAAAAAACGCCGGCGCCTGCAGATTATTTATTGGTCAGACCAGGGTTCAAGTTATGACAGCATCGCCAAGTCATTATATTTTTCTTATGCTACGGTACGCCGATGGATTTATCGCTGGCAAAAAGAAGGAATAAAACCATTCCTACCTAGGAAAAAGTGAGCACCTTCCTTTGTTCTTTACCTGTAAAAACTGCATTATATGCGTTTTCGGTGTCTGGAACTGCATTTAATTGCGTTAAAACTGAGCACCTTCAAATCCAATAAAACGAAAATAAGGCCACTTTAGCCTCTTTTTTACCCCCTAAAAATAGAAACTGAGCACCTTCGAAGCTATCTTTAAAAACGGATTTTTTAGAAAAAATGGAGGCTGGATAAAAGTTTTTATAACTCTATAATCAGTAATATATTATATTGAGGTAAACTTAACTAATTTTTAAGAATTTCTAAAATTAAGTATTTCCAAGGGGGAGGGGGGTGGGTAGAGTAGTGGAGGGGATGAGGTACCCTAGGGGAGCGGCTGGGGTACCTAAGGGGAGCGGGTGGGTTAGTATTGGGGAGCGCCTCCCCTTGATATACCCAACGGCAGGGCTACCCGAGCCCTACCCCTCCCCTATGGTTAGGGAACGGCAGGGGTAATATGGGGGATATATACCACTACTAAAGGGGAATGGCAGGGGTAGTATTGCCCATCCCCTCTACCAGTATTGGGGAACGGCAGGGGTAATAGTACCCATCAGGTATACTATAGTTGGGGAACGGGGTAGGTACTGGCACCCATCCCCTCCCCTAGGGTAACCCATCCCCTCTGCTGGGTAGGTGGTGGAGAAAGGCATAGTCAATCTTTCCTCTGATATATGACGGAGGAATTCCGGGGACACCCCGCCTGCGCCGAGGCTACGGACGGGCAGGCATACTCAATTATGAACTCGAAGAGACCGCGTATCGAATTCGGTAAGGTGTCCCCCGAACTCGAGTCGGAGGGAGTTCCTTCTGGGCCAGAATGTCCTACTTCTGGGTTAGATTGTCCTAAATCCGTGTCAGATTGTCCTAAATCCGTGTCAGATTGTCATCCCCCTAACTCGCAGGGAAACCATCCCCGCCTGCGGTCGGGCAGGCTCGAAAATAGAAAAAATACTTTTAGTAAGCTGATTTAGCGGATTAGGCTGTAAGGTAGATGTTACCTAATTGAGTGCGGAGGCGCGTGCCCGGTTAAGGTTCTCCACACCCGGCATATCGGCGCATATACGATAAAGGGCCATTCACGGCCGTCATAATCATCATATATAAAACCGCCACGAGAAGGAGCGCAAAATATCAATCTGGGATGGGGACCATAGGCTACCGGGCGTCCTTTATAGTACTCTTCGTCATTTGGATCCGCGGTTCTAGTAAAATCGAAGACAACGAATGCGGATAAAAGATATGCAATCAGAATTGAGCCGAGGATAACTCCGATGCGCTTTTTAAACGACCAGTCCCCCCACTTCAAAAGTATTTTCCGATGGGCAAATGGAAGAATATACTGAATAAATACGTGGAGAATCGTTAATAGAAAAGCATTTCGAATATTAATCCAAGGATTAGAGTGTCGAGTTATTACAACAAACATAATATACATAAACCAAGGAATCACCGGTATGCCTGATGGCCCTGCTTTCCTAACATTCCATCGCAAAGATAAGAATAAGGAAAGCAAATCAAGGCATAGGGCAAGGATAAAAATTGCCCAGGCCATTAATAAAACATAATGATTTCCGCTCATTTTATTACTTCCTATTTTAGGATGGCCACCAAGAGCCCATCTGCCCAGGCCAGACCTATTTCAATACGAGCTCATTTCAAAACATCGTTTACCGGATCGTAACGGAGGGTTGCCTTATTTTTCAGCCACCAGGCTTTCAATTCCTTATAATCCGGGTTTGGTTTGCCCAGGGATTTATTGAGCAGGTCTTGCATTTCCTTGTTAATGGGGTAATCATACCTGAAGCAGGTTTCCAGATAATCCAAAATCCCCTGACCTTTCCCGTCAGGGATATCCTCAGTCTTGATCTTGAAAGTCCTGTAACCATGATGAGAGAAATGTTCGCCCCAGGTATAATCGCCCTTGATATATTCTTTGCGGATATGGCCCCTTAGCTTGAGCCACCAATAACCGGCTTGGTTCTGTTCGGCTGAAAAATCAGTTACATGGAATCGGCCTTCTCTATAGCCTTGCACAATTATGAACAGAAGCAATATGACCACACTCAAGACTAAAACCAGAATCAGGTATTTTTTCATAAAGCTTCTACGCTGACCGTCGGCACCCTTTTAACACGAATGAACAGAGCAAAGCCTCCTGCCCCTAGACCCTGAGGAGTCTTGGGACAAGAACCCTCACAGGTAAGGACGAATAAAACGAATACACACAAAACCCGCTAAAACGGTCGGGGTGTGTCGCCATCACCAAAGATTGAAACATTCCAAAATGCCCATAATAATTAAAATAGGGCTTAAAATTTTCATCAGCTTACCAAACTTCTTGTGCCATAATTCCATTTTCTCGGGATCTTTTGGTTTCCGGGGAATAACCCGATAGGCCAGCAATAAACCATAAATTCCGCCCAAAAAGGGAATCAATCCAGCCCAATTAAAATGAGTGTTCATCCCTTTATTGCCTTCTTTCCGGCTTATTCCCGTACCAGATAAGAGAAATTATAATACCTGCTACCAATACTATAGTTAGCAATAATCCCATTAATGACACCGTATCAAACGTGCCTTTCCCCTGATAAATAGAATAATTTCCAATTCCTATTCCAATAACAACCGAAATGACAATAATAATAATCTTCCATTTCGTAAACAGCTTAATTGGTTTTTCATCTCCCATGGCCTTTATTCCTCTCAATCATTAGAATGCCCTGCCAAATTACCATTCATTCCCCCACTACCCTGTCTCAGATAGGGATAGGCGGCAGGCAAATCACCAGAATTTCCCCTGATTTCAGCTCATTTCGCTTTTTCAAAAACAGCAAAGACCGGGAAATGGTCAGAACCTCCGGTCCGATTAACATAGGCATTAGGGCAAGTTAACTCCTTGGAATATAAAACATGGTCAAAACGCCTTTTAATACTCATAAAACTGCTCTGCCATTCCCAGGTTTGGCTCTCAGAGTCAAATTCCCCTAGGGCATTAGTAAATCCTTGTTCAACCAACCATTCGAGGGCGACACTGGAATCTTCTTCGTTAAAATCGCCTAAAATAAGCGTGGCGGTTTCCTTTTTAAGATGTGGAAACAGCGTTTGGATTTCGCCCAACCTGATTTTGGGGGTTGACAAATACGCTCCGACACTAAAACTTCCTTTATCACTAATGGCCGGATGAAGATGTACGCTTAGAATCTGGATGGTTCCAATATCAGTTTCAAATTCGTTGAACCAGCCCGGGAACCAGCCTTCAGCCGGTAAAATATATTCAAGTTCTTTAAATGGTCTTTTGGAGAAAATCGCCTGCCCTCCGGCCGCGTTCCTATGCCTAAATTCCATAAACGGATAATCTTTTCCTAACTGCGGCCGCAAAAAACGCTCCCAGGCCGGTGTGGTTTCCTGCAGGCAGATTATATCAGCACCGGCATCCTGCAATACTTTTAATGCTTCCGACGGTTGAGGCATACCCCAATTAACATTCCAGGTAAGCACTTTAATATGAGGACCGGTTGGTTCTTGTATTTTTCTAAGGCCGGCCGGCGCACAGAACAAAAACAAGACGGGAATTATCAGAATAGAAGCATAGATAAAAATCTTGCGCATAAATTACCTCGCACCGCCCTTGTGTTACCGGATAAATTAGGCCTTTATTCAATCCTGTATGTTCCGCCGGCTATCTTTTGGCCGGTTTTGATATCGAACAGCTCGGTCTGATAAGTCCCCTTTTGCCAGCTGTTTTCAGGCGATACGTAAATAAAATTGGCCGGGTCTTTTCCGGATATCCCGTAGGGCCTGACTATTATCCTTTTGCCGGTGGTTTGGTTTGTCCAGCGCATCAGCACCCTCGATTTGCCCTGGAGCAGTCCTTTGTTGTTAAAGCAGGCGTATATTTTGCCCTGGCTGGCCGGAAAAACATCGGCCGGTTTGACGGGCCGGTTATCCTGCGGGTTGACCTGCGCGGCAAACAATATGGGCTCGGCGCCGGGGGCGGTCTCTATCTGCTGGTTCCTGAACACCGCCACCATACGCATGGCGTATTCCAGCAGTTGGCCGTCGTCGGCGGGCAGTTCGGCCGGGGCGATGCCCAGCTCGCTTTGCACCAGCTCCTCTATTTTGCCGCGACCGAGGCTTTTTATGGCTTGGCCAATGACCGGTTTCAGCAGTTCGTTAGGCATCTTGGTGTCCATTATGTCGGCAATGACTTGGCCGATGCCCTTATCATCCGGAGCCGGTTCGGATATTTTAGCCTCCGGCTTTTTCGGAGCCGGCTCGCCCCAGTTGTTCTGGACATAAATGAATAACTCCTCGCCCGAACTGTTCCTGAGCGTTACGCCCTGTTCGGTAATGGTAATGACGCGCCAGTCGGTCTGGTCTATGGTTTCGTTTTCGTAGTAGCGTCCGGATTGGGTCGTGGCCAAGTCCATAATAAAAGCGACGGACGGCTTGTTGGGCTCGATTATTACCCCGGTCAGCTTGAATGATGATATCTGTTTTTGGTTGCCGGGCAATGCGTTTGTTGTTTCTTTGGGCGTCCAGGGATTGCGGCTATTGACATCAGGTTTTTGGAGCGCTTTGATATCTTTGTCATTCAGGACTTCGGGCTTAATCGGCTTGTTCATCTCGGTCTGGTAAGATTTCTGTTCGGTCATGCCCTGATAATAGCTGAAAGCCACATAACTCAAAATCAGGACTGTCATCAGCATCAATATCTGGTATGATTTTTTCATAAATGCGCCACCCTCCTTTTAGGCAGGATTATAAGAAAGGTTAAGAATATGTCAACTGTTATTTCGGTGCTGCTGACAGCCATTCGCGCCTACCCCCCAAGTCCCGCTAATACACCCTGATAGGCATTACTATGGTCTGCTTGTTCTCCAGGGCCAGCCGGCGCTGGATCCTAAAAGCCGTTTCATTATGTAATATTTGAGTAAAGATATTCTCGTTCTTAAACACCAGTTTACTGGCGAAGAATACCGAGCGAGGGTACTCATTTTGTATCTGGTTGCTCAAAGTCATCAGGGTCTCTATGGTATCCACCGAGACGTCAAAACGATATTCGGCATGGAACCCAAAGTCGTTAGCCATCTGGACATATTTCTTCATCTCGGTTTCGGTATTAATCCGCAGATTTTCCACCTCGTGAATTCCCTTGAACCGGCCCATATCCAATTCACCAACACAAACAAAAACCACCCTTTTAAATATCTTGGGAAAGAGTTTTTCCATTGAGAAGAACATATGAATACCGAAGCCGTTATAACCACTGACCATAAGCACGGCGGTCGGCGCATCGGTCGGCATTGATTCAGATATAGGTTGCAGGTTTTCCAGCCGAGGCACATTAGTCAGGATATCATCCAGCCGTTTGAGAGAATTTTTGGTGGCCATATAGTGTCGTTTCACCACAAAGGCCAGAATTATCACTCCGGAGGTTATGACCAAGGTCAACCAACCGCCTTCCAGAAATTTTTCATAGACCGTTACGGTCAGAATCGTAAGGCACATCATTCCGCCGATGATATGGATTGATATTTTTTTCCACCAATCCGGACGGGTTTTACGTTCCATAACCCATAACCGGCACATGGAAATCTCGGTCATTGAAAATGTGATGAACACGTTAATGCTATACATGATAACCAACTGCCTTATATCGCCCTTGGTATAGAGCAACGCGGCCAGAGCCGCCCCGCCCATCAGGACAATGCCGTTATGTATGGTCAGTCGTTCCGAGAGGGAAGCAAACCGCCGGGGCATCCACTGGTCCAACGCCATATTGGAAAGAACACGGGGACCGTCTACAAATCCGGCCTGGGCCGCCACCACTAAAAGCAGCCCTTCGGATACCAGGACCAGGATGACAAATACCTGCCCGAGCGGCACGGCCGTGATGAACTTTTCCGCAAACACAGCATTCATGGTCTTGCCTTCAACCGACGTAACACCCCAGAGTAGATAGCAAAGTAACAGGCCTGATGCCGTAAAAGCCAGGGAGATGGCCATATAGAGCATGGTCCGCCGTCCGGTCGACACATACGGTTCCCTCATGATTGACAAACCGTTTGAAACAGCTTCGATGCCGGTATATGTCCCGCCGCCCAATGAGTAAGCATGTAAAAAGATAAGAATCATCCCGCCCAGACCAAGGGTGGCATAACCACCGGCAAATCCCTGCCGGGCCGAATCCAGCGTCGCCGGTACGGACGGCGCCTGGATGACAATCCCTCCGATAATCAAAATAAGATGAGTCAAAACGAAAACCAGGAAAATCGGAGTCAGGGCAAGAACCGATTCCTTAACACCCCGGAGATTAAGGATTATCAGGAAGACTATCAGAAATATCTCAACGCTGAGTTTAAAAGAATGCCACTCTGCCGGTAGGAAGCTGAAGAGCGCATCCCCGGCCGCGGCAATTGAAACGGTAATGGTCAACACATAATCCACCAAAAGAGCGCTGCCGGATACGACGCCAGCCGGCGCGCCCAGCAACTTGCTGGATACCACATAACCGCCGCCGCCCAAGGGAAAATGCTCGATGACCCGGCTATAGGCATAGGCAATAACCAATACCGTCAGGCTCATAACGATTGCCAGCAGAATGGCCATATAGGTATGCTGCCCCAGCGTCCGGAACGCCTCTTCCGGGCCGTAGCAGGATGAGGACAACCCATCCGCCCCCAAACCGACCCAGGCCAACAAAGCAACCAGGGAAATATGCCTGAATATACCCGGGTCAAACGGGTTTTTAGCCCTACCTATCAGAAAATGTTTTATGTCGGATAGTTTCATGCGAATCCCGAATAATGCGGATTAGAAGTCAACATCCAGTTGAAGCGTAATGGTGTCTGTTAGATCTGAATTATTATACCGGTCATAACCGGCAATAGCGGCCAAATGGTCGTTGAATTTCCAGGAGAAACCGTAATTAAGCGCGCCATAGGCAGATTGGGTGGCCTGGTAATCAAGGCAGAGCCATAACTTATCGCTGATTTCAGTCATGGTCCGTTCCCAGGTGAACATCAGCCCGGCATTATCTTTGGCCCCGTTTCCATCCAGCAGGAGTTTCTTATTGCCCGTAAAATAGCCGGCGGAAAACCTGCCCGCTTTGCCGAATGTCCGGGCGGCTTTGAGATAAAACACATTATTATTAGTTTCATCCTGCTTTGTTCCCATATCAAATTCTCCGATGGCCAGGGCGGGCATACCCTTAAAATACGCGTCTTCAGGCGCGGCAAATTTGTAGTGCAGGTATAATGGTGATTTGTCCAGTTCCGTTCCCAAGCCCTTTTTGTAGTCAAAGCCGGTTTCGGCCATAATTTTCCCCAGCGGCGACCAGATTTTTCCCAGGAGATTGTCTTCCGGTTTATCGGAAAGAAGGCTGAAAGTCGGGCCGTAAACCTGCAGGACGTGGAGACTGTTGCCGTTGTCATCCTTTCCCGTATTTGGGACATACCAATCGGCGGTCAGATGTATTTTCTTATACGGCTGGATATCCGTTGACGGCGTCCAGATATGGGTTGAAGGCGTAGCCTCGGCGCCGATAGGAGGCAATATGAACAAGACGGTTGCCAGGATTAGCCAGGCCGTTTTCAACATAAACATTCCTCTTTGATTACGGGACCGGCGCTGAAGTTTTCCGCTTCAGCGCCGCCCTTTAATGAACAATGTTTCTTACGGCTACAGATAGGCCTGCTCGCCGTGCAATGTTTCGTCCAATCCGTTTATTTCTTCCTGTTTCTCGACCTTTACCGGCGTAATCTTGTTAATCACCACCAGCATGATATAAGTAATTCCAAAAGCGTATATGGAACTGATCACGATAGCCACGAGTTGCTTGAAGAAGAACGAAGAATTCCCATACAGTAATCCGTCAGCTCCAGCAGGATTAATGAGTTTTGATCCCATGATACCGAGCATGATGATGCCTATCATTCCGCCGACGCCGTGCACGCCCCAGACGTCCAACGCATCATCCCACTTTAATTTATTCTTGAGCATCACTGCGAAATAACATACTGCACCGGCCACAGTGCCGATAATGGCGGCGCTGGTTGTGGAAACGTAGCCGGCCGCCGGTGTAATGGTGGCCAGTCCGGCCACCGCGCCGGTCAATAGGCCTACAAACTTAGGCTTCTTCTCGAATATCCAGGCCAGCAAAAGCCATGTCGGGGCGGCAAACGAAGCGGCGATATCCGTATTCAAGAAAGCCAGACCGGTAATGGAATCGACCTTTAGTTCGCTTCCGGCGTTAAAGCCATACCAGCCGAACCAGAGCAACCCAGTGCCCAAGGCTATCAGGGGAACGCTGTGTAATTGGTCGGGCGATTGCCTTTTGCCTACATATAATACCGAAGCCAGCGCGGCCATACCGGCAATGTTATGAACGACGATACCGCCGGCAAAGTCCAGAACGCCCCATTGCTGAAGCAATCCGCCGCCCCAGACCATATGGACAAAGGGGAAATAAACCAGGACCAGCCAGCCGACCAGGAACAACAGGTAGGCTTTAAACCTAATCCTGTTGGCAAAGGCGCCGGTTATCAGGGCTGGCGTGATAATGGCAAACATCATCTGATATGCCACCACCACCAGGGTCGGGATATTATTGGTAGGCGACCAAACCGATAAAGGCGTTATCCCATTAAGAAGTGATTGGCCCAAATCGCCTATGATTCCGAAATGATCACCGCTGAAACATAACGACCAGCCCACAAAGACCCAAATAATGGTGGTAACGCCCATGGAAACGAAACTCTGGATCATTATGGCCAGGACGTTTTTCCGGCCCACCAAGCCGCCGTAGAAAAAAGCCAGCCCCGGGGTCATTAACATAACCAAGCTTGTGGCGATAAGCATAAACCCGGTATTGCCGATATCAAACATAACCAAATCTCCTTTCTTTCATTTAAACACTATATTAAGTGTTACTTAATTAATTTATAGCAATACTTAATACTGAAAACAGGGTTTTGAGTCAAGAAAAATAAGAAGATAAAATTTAAGGCCGCCTGGACGCTCGCGAATGGCATGCTTGGATGAAATATCAGGGCAAGGAATCAGGGGAGAGGCGTTTGATACGCCTACCTATAAGGAATCAAAAGGTCGTCAATCTTCATTCCCAGGTTATCCATAATCCTGAGCAGAACGTTGAGCGACGGAATGAACAAGCCGGATTCAATCTGGGAAATGGCGCTGGTGGTCAAATCGACCCGTTTAGCCAATTCCCCCTGGGATAAATTAAGTTTAATCCTTTCGGTCTTAATCTTATTACCGATTTGCTCCAGCAGCTTTTCGCCTTTTAACTGCCTGGGCAACCTTTCAACCTTGGGTCCGAACTTCAACAAATCGTTTTCAATCATGAAATAACGGGGCACGCCTATCCCGGGGCTGGTCCGATCATATGCCTTATGGATAGTCAAGGTGTTTTGCCCCGCATCGATATCCAATTCTATTATTACCTGGGTGATGTGCTTGATATTAGCCAGAAACGTTTCCGAGTGAGCCCTGGTTTCCAGGAGCCAGTAGGCCAAAGCCTTTAAATCATAAAGGCACGGGCAGGAACGGGTAAAGAATTTCAGAACGCTGCTTTCGTTTCCCCATAACTCGAGCATGCCGGTCAGGCTGTCAAAGACATAACGGCCGCAGGGATTATTTTCCAGGACGAATTCATTAATGACTTTCCTCAGTTTTTCCGGGTCAGAAGGATCTTTTACATGAATGACCCTGGCATCATATTTTTTCCACGCCGATTTATAGAACCTGGAAAATATAGCTTCGTCATTGCCCTTGCCTGACGTAAAACAATCTACCAGAACCAGGTTTTTCAATGACTTAAGCTTCCCTAACCGGTCGAGGACGGTCTGTGGCGAAGCATTAAAACTAACGAAAACGGCTTTGGACGTTCCCTTGGTCGAGTCTTGCAAATAATTGGAAACGAAAAACTGGACCGGCACGCCGGAATCTATTTCCCAGACCAGGTTATCGCCCAATTTCACGCCGCCGATAAAATTATCAAGCTCTTTTACGCCGGTTGTGCATTGCATATCATCCATAAGCCGCCTTTTAAAATACCGTGTTAAGTATTACTTAATACTATAAATGGGATTACAGGTCAATAAAAATCAGGGTGGAAAATTATGTCTGGATATGGACAAAGTACTCGCGGGGTGGACACGCCTTTTTACAACCGGCTATTCCCAAGCTGTCCACTGACACTCACCTGCCAAGCGCAGTTCACCTATAGAGCATGCTCTTCATAATGAAGACCAGGTTGGCCGGGCGTTCGGCCAGGCGGCGCATGAAATAGGGATACCAGTGCGTGCCGTACGGGACGTAGACCCTCATCCGGTAGCCCTGCTGGTTGAGCTTGTCCTGCAGGTCGCGCCGGATGCCGTAGAGCATCTGGAATTCGAACTTGTCGTTGGGGATGTTATTCTTTTTGGCGTGTTCCAGGACCCAGTTGATTATCTTTTCGTCGTGGGTGGCGATTTCGGGATAGGTGCCTTTGTCCAGAGACGGCTTTTCGAACATTATTTCCAGCATCTTGATGTAGTTCTTATCAACGTCGGACTTTTTGGGAAAGGCCACGGCCTTGGGTTCTTTGTAGGCGCCTTTGCACAGCCGCACCCTTGGCCCGAAGGACAGCATATTGCGGATGTCGTCTTCGGTGCGCCTGAGGTAGGACTGGATGACGATACCGGCGTTGTTGAACCCTTCCTGAAGCATCCGTTTGTATATCTTGATGGTAATGTCGGTATAGTCGGACGATTCCATGTCTATAGTAACCTTGTTCTTGTGGAGCTGGGCCTTCTGCATTATCCGGCGCAGGTTCGCCAGGCAAAGCTCTTCCTTGATATCCAGGCCCATCTGGGTGAGCTTGAGTGAGACGGTGGCGTTGAGTTTTTTCTGGTTGATGCAGTCGAGCATTTCGATATATTCCTTGACGGCCACCAGCGATTCGGATTCCAGGAAAACGCTTTCGCCCAGATGGTCGAGCGTGACGCTGATACCGCTATCGTTGAGGTGGCAGATGCCCTTGGTGCCTTCTTCGAGCGTCTCGCCGCAGATGAAGCGCTTGGAAATAATCTTGAACGGGCCGGAAGTGGAGAGCATTTTCTGGAGCAGGGTCTGCCGGGACAGGAACAGGAACATATCTTTCATCGGGTTCATAATATAACCTTCCTTTAGAGCCAGTTAGGGATTCGCTGATGAACATCGGCGAAAACCGTTACTGGGTCTTATCCCGACTATTCCGTCGGGAAAGTTAATATAATTTAGCGGATTATGGCCGGAAAAACCGGGCAAGTCAAGATATTTAAGACGCGTTATTAAGCCGATTTCTCCTAATTTAATACGAGGAAACCTCAGGTTTCGCTGACACCGTATTCAATTAGCTTAAGTCGTCGGGCACGACCTGTTTGGAGATATCGCTGTCCTGCAAGGTGCCTTCGATGACCAATTTCAGGAGCCGGGGATTGCGCAGGAACAGCCCCAGCCGCCGGAACATCTTGAACGGCGCCCTGGCCCGCATATGGCTGTAGAGTTTTTGGTACATCTGCTGGACGCCGCGCTCGAGTTCGCCGGGACTCATCAGCTTGGGCTGATAAACGGCGCTGACCCAGCCGTAGTGTGTGCGGTCCTTACCGGCCAGCAGGCGGCCTTCCTGCTTAAACTTATCGTATAACTTTGTGCCCGGATACGGCGTCAGGATGTAAAGATGGGCGTCGTCCAAGTCCAGCTGTTTGATGATGCCGAGCGTCCGGTCGAATATGCGCTTGTCGTCGTAGTCGAACCCGAAGATAAAGAACCCGACCACCAGGATGTTGTGCCGGTGCAGTTTATTGACCACGGACCTGTATTTTTCGACCTTGTTCTGCCTGATGGATGCCCATTCCAGGGACGAGGGGTTAACGGTCTGGAAGCCTATCTGGACATTGAAACAGCCGGCTTGCTTCATCTTGCTGAGCATCCGCTCATTATTGGCGATGTTCATAGGCGCCTGAACTGACCAGGCCTTTTTGAGCGGCGCAATGCGCTCGCACAGCTTGATGACGTATTCTTCGTCGCCGAAGAGGTTGTCATCCACGAAGAAAAACACCTTCTGTTTGAGTTGTTTGAGTTCTTCGTAAACCAGGTTGATGTCGCGCTTGCGGTAAGCCGCCCAGGGCATACTGGCCAGGTAGCAGAAGTTGCAGGTGTTGGGACAGCCGCGGGTGGCCTGGATGGTGGCGACGCGGTAGTCTTCGTTCAATAAATCGCGCCGTGGGAAAGGCACGTGATCCATATCCACCGGCGTCGGGTTGTGGTAGACCTTTTTCAGCCGGCCGGCGGCCATATCTTTCAAGAGTTCGGACCAGACGTATTCGGCCTCGCCGACCACTACGGCATCGGCGTGCTTGAGGCATTCGTCGGGCAAGAGGGTCGGATGAACGCCGCCCAGCACCACCTTGCTGCCCTGCCGGCGGAAGTGCCGGGCAATCTGGTAGACCCGCTCCGAGGTAAAGGTGGTGGCGGTGATACCGACCAGGTCAAACCGTTCTTGGTAGGGAATGTCTTCCCAGTCGTTATCAACCAGCTTGACGTCGTGCCCTTCGGAGAGCGCGGCGATGACGGCGATATGGAGCGGGGCGAATTTTATCTTTTCCAAATAACGATAAACCCCGCCTTTGACAAACCAGCGGGGCTTGATAAGCAGTATCTTCATGGGCTCCTATTTCCCGGCGATAATCTTGGACAGTATCTTCAGGCGCGACCATACGGATAACGGCCGGAATATCTGGTTCCAGGGCTTGTGGTAAATGACGAAATCGAGAAATTTAGAGACATTTTGGTTATATGTTTCCTCGTATTCGGAGACGGTGCTCTCGTCCTGCGGTTCGAAGAAGCAGGTGGGGTCTTCGGCCAGGTAATCGCCGGTGCCGTAATAAGCCAGAGCCCGGCATCCGCCGCAGGTGTGTTTGTAGCGGCAACGCCCGCATTTGCCCTTGAGCCGGCTGCCGTCCTGCAGGCTGGACAGGATCGGGTCGGTCCGGAGCAGTTCGGACAGCGGTTTGCGCCGGACATTACCGCAGTCAATCGCGCTGTCGAGCAGATGTACGCAGGGCGCAACGCTACCTTCGGCCGAGATGCCGATGAACCCGCGGCCGGCCTGGCAACCTAGGTTAGCGATGGGGATATCCAGTTCGCGCCAGGTCTTAACCATGAACTCGGGCGCGGCAAAGAACGGGGTAAAGCTGACGTAGCCGAGATAGTTGTCCTTCAGTGCCGGATGGATGATTTTGGCCATATCGTTGCGGTCGAAAGCCAGATGATTGACGCTTTTGCCGGCGCCGCGCGGCACGAAGGGCGAGCGGATGATGGGTATCCGGCGCGACTTGAGGAAGTCCATAGTCTCGGCCAGACCGGACAGGTTGGCCTTGGTTACGGTTACCAGGAAGAAGTAACCGACCTTTTCCCGGTCGCACAGCTTTATCAGCTCCAGCGTCTCGGACGGCTTGTCGCTCCGGGTCTGCCGGTGGATACCGTCGTCGATGGAGTCGAGCGATAATCCCAAGGTGACCTTGTTATTGGTGGCCTTCTTTATGGCCTTGAGCAGGTCGCGGTTGAGGAATTTGCCGTTGGTGTTGACGAAGGAATAGAGGCCCAGTTTGGCGTTATAGCTGAGGAGCTCCAGGGCGTCTTTCCGGAGCAGGAACTCCCCGCCCGAGAAAGCCACGGCGCCGTTGGGGCAGGCCTTTTTGACCTCGTCCAGGACCAGGCGCTTGGCCTCCTCGGTGGTCAGCTCCGGCTCGGTTTGCGGCCGGTCGGCCCGGGTCATGCAATGGGGACAATCAAGATTGCACCGGCGGGTGGTCTCGAAGTAACACAGTAAAAACTTGCGGCTCATGCCAGAATACTTTCTTTATTATCGGCCCTATCGCTCTTGCGGGCTATCTGACTAACATATCTCATTATATGACATAATAGAACTGCATAGTCAGTTGTCAAGAATTACCCCAAGAGCCAAATCGCCCGGCTGACGGCCAAACACAGCAGGCAGGTGTTTACACAAGATTTAATGCGTGGAGGGCGCGGAAATTGACGATATTATTTTAAGCCACAGATTATATTAATTAGATAAACCTGCCTGCTGGCAGGCAGGTTCTGACAACCAAACTATCGGCGTTAATCTGCTAAAATCAGCACGCTGGCAGTTTGATGACGCCTTTGGCATCAGAATTACTGCCAGGTATACTGGGCTGTAAGTCGCTTTGCTCCAACAGCCCAAGTACGTCCCATTAATTTTGATATGACTGAGTTAGGCCAACCAAAACCCATCGACTCCATCTTGGTGCGCAAGGAGGTATTCAAGCTTGCCTGGCCGATAATGCTCCAGAACACGCTGATGATAATGACGCTGATTGTCGATACCATCATGCTAGGCCATTACAAAACCACTTCGCTGGCGGCCACCGGCATCGGCACTCCGATTAACCTGATGGTCCGGCTGGTACTGATGTGCATTCCCATCACAGCTACGGCTATGGTATCCCGAGCTATCGGCGAGGGCAATAAAGAAAAGGCCAATATCAACGCGTCTATGGCCTTGATGGTCGGACTGGCATTGGGCGGACTGGTTTCGCTGGGTGGAGCATTCGGAGCGCGGGTTATGACCGGGTTCTTCCTGGATATCAATTCGGAGCTGGGGCAAGAGGCAATCACTTACCTAAGCATCACCCTTTCGGCCTTCGTGATGAGTTATGTCTTCCTGATAGGCACGGCCATCCTGCGGGCGGCCAGCGACACCAAGACGGCGCTGATTATCACCATATTTTCCAACCTACTCAATGTGCTGGGCAATTACCTGCTTATCTTCGGCAAACTGGGATTCCCAGAATGGGGCATCAGGGGCGCGGCTATCGCCACGGCCGCGGCCTGGAGCGTCGAGTGCGTCTGTATGCTGTTGGTGCTGTTCATAGGCAAGGCACATATAAAAATAAAGGCGTCGCACTTCCTTAAAATAACTAAGGGTATGTTCACCACACTAATGCGCATAAGCATGCCGGCGGCGCTGGAGCCGTTTCTGGCGCATATCGGGTCGCTGTTATTTCTCAAGATTGTGGCCACCTTCGGGGCGGTGTCGCTGGCTACGCACCATATCCTGCTCCGGATAGAAGGGTTTTCGTTTATGCCGGCGATGGGATTGTCCATGGCGGCGGGAGCGTTGTTCGGCCAGGTGCTCGGCGCCAAGGAACTGGGCAAGACCGGGCTGATACGCAAGGAATCGCTCCGGCTGACCATCATCATCATGGGTTCGATGGGGATTCTGTTCATCATTTTCCGCAGGTTTATCATCAGCGGGTTCACCGGGGATATGGATATCCGCGAACTGGGCGCGTTATGCCTGATTATCGCGGCCGTAGAACAACCCATCATCGGCTATGCCATGATTCATCAGGGCGTGCTCCGGGGCGCCGGCGATACCAGAAGCACCCTTTATGTCAATGTCATGGGCGTCTGGCTGGTCCGACTGCCGCTGGCTTACCTGCTGGCCGTCACGTTCAATATGGGTCTGCTCGGGGTGTGGCTGGTTATGCCGGTCGACTGGCTGTTCCGCTCGTTTATCTTCAGCCTGGTTTACAAGGGCGGACGCTGGAAAAGAATAAACATCTAGATATTGACCTTTTATTATAGTTTTATAAACTAACCAATTATGGCAACGCAATACGAACTGAGCCTGCAGGATTACTGGCGGGTTATCCGCAAGCGGCGATGGGTCATCATCCCGGCTTTTATCATCATCTTCATAGGCACGCTGACGTATTCATACCTGTTGCCCACGGTTTACGAGGCCTCGTCCAGCATCCAATATACCGAGCAAAAACCGTTCCTGGCCACCTTGACCGAATTGGTCAGCTACCCCATCGGCGATACGATGCTGTCGCAGGCCAAGGTGGCTTCGAGCTGGAGCGTAATGGATATCACGGCCCGTGAAATGGGGTATGTCAAGGATGATACGCCGACCGAAGAGGCCCAGAAGATTATTTCCAGGATACAACAATCGGTCACCACCAGCATTGAAAAAGACACCAATATAATCAAGATTTCGGTCCGCTCCAGCCAGGGCAAAGAGGCCTGTGACATCGCCAACGGCGTGGCTGAAGGCTATAAGAAGTTCAACCTGGTGGAAAAGAGCAAAACCGTAACCCAGTTGCGCCAGACCATCGAGAACCGGCTGGCCCAGTCAAAGCAAAAGCTGGACAAGACCGAAGAAGATATGCGGCGTTTCAAAGAGCAGAACCCGGACGTGACCGGCGGGGCTAATTCAATATACGCTAATTTCGAGGAAGCCAAGAAGCAGCGCGAGCTGATGTTGAGCAAGTTCACCGACAAGCACCCGGAAGTCGTCAAGCTCAACAACCTGATTGAATTATACCGCAAAGAACTGGCCCGCTATCCGGAGAAAGAACTGAACTATTCCCAGCTGTCGCGTGAAACGGTGCTTTATAACGGCATCTATACCGACCTGAGACAGAGGCTGGAACGGGCGCACCTGGATGAAGCGGAGAAAACATCCGACGTGAGCATCGTTAATTTAGCCAGTATACCGGAGGCTCCGGTTTATCCCAACAAAACCAAGAACCAGATTATCGGGATAATGCTGGGGCTGGTGGTCGGCGTGGTGCTGGGATTCATCATAGAGAACCTGGATACATCCATCGCCACGATTGAAGAGATAGAATCGCTTTTGAAGATACCCGTTCTGGGTGTAATTCCATTCCTATCCCAGGTTGACCGGGGACACGAGAAGAAAGGGAAAACCGACCTGCTTTCGTGGTTGCTAGGGCCACCCCGCCGAAAGAACTCGCCTAAGGACATCCAGATGATCGGGGAAAAACAGATGAGCGAGCATTCGCTGGACATCCGTTCCCAGCTGATTTTCAATTACAGCCCGACCTCGCCGATTACCGAATCTTACAAAACCCTGAGGACCAATCTGCTAAGGATTACCGGGGCTAAGGAGGTCTCTGGCGCGCAGGCAACCACCACCGAGGCTATCAGCGCCCAGGGGTTTGTCAGCAACGGTAAGAAGGGGCAAATAATCATCGTCACCTCCACCGGGCCGGAAGAAGGCAAAACCGTCACGGCGCTTAACCTGAGCATATCCATGGCCCAGAAAGGCGAGATGGTTTTGCTGGTTGACGCCGATATGCGCAAATCGGTCATTCATAAGGTGCTCGGATTGGAAAGAGAACCGGGCCTGAGCGATGTCTTGATGGGCAAAACCACGGCTGACCAAGCCATCCGCAATATTACCGACGCGCTCATCGGCGGGCTGAACTGGAATGTCATCGTTAAAACACCGGGCATAGACAACCTTAACATAATGACCTCCGGCGCAAGCGTTCCGAATCCGGCGGAGCTTTTAGGCTCGGCTGAGGCGGACAACCTGCTTAATAAACTGAAGGAAAAATACAATTACATAATAATGGACTGTCCGCCGGTATTACCGGTAACGGACGCTATGATTCTCGGGCCGAAGAGCGATATCATCACCATGGTTTACCGGGCCGGGCGCACCGACAAGGCGGCCCTGATTCGGGCCAAGGAACAGTTGACCACCGCCCAGATTAAAATCGACGGGCTGATTCTTAACCATATCTCGCCGGAAATCGAAATCTCCCCCACCTATTATTACCACTACTACAAGGATTACTCCGCAACTAAAGAGAAATAAAACCTATATTGCCCTAGAATTTCTTGACAGTTTGCCCTGTAATAGTACAAGATACAGGAAATGTTAGATACTGAAAAACTGTTTACCAAGGCACAGGAAGCGTTCGACAAGCGCAATTACGATTATGCGGCGGACCTGGCCAAGCAAATCGTAGAACTTGAACCGGGGCATCCCAAAGCGCGCCATATCCTAAGAACTTCGCAAATCAGGAAATGCGAATCCCAGGGCCTGCGCCCTTCGGCAGTCAACGCCGTCATTTCCGCGTTTGTGCCATTCATGAAGGTCACCATTTTTAAGGCGATGAAAAACAATGTCAAACTGCTCCCGGCCGCCGAAGACTTCATAAGCAAGAACCCGTATAGCGTTTGGGTCAGGACCGCACTGGCCGACGCTTTACAGAACCTGAACTATCTGGAAAGCGCAATCAATGAATTTGAAGGCGTGGCTATGATTGCGCCCAAGCAGCTGCATGTGCTTAAGTCACTGGGGAAATTATATATCCAGGTTAAGGACGGACGGAAAGCCCAGCAATATTTCCAGGCGGTGCTTTCGCTTAATCCTTCCGACCTGGACGCGCCCAGAGCCCTAAAGGATATCGCGGCGTTATCAACATTAAAAGAAGGCGGCTGGTCCGATGCCAAGTCGTCACGCGACCTTATCAAGGATAAGAAGGGGGCCATCCAGCTTGAGCGCGAAACACAGATTGTCAAAGATTCCGAAATAAGCGGCGAAGTGGTGCGCATTAGTAAAATGATTGCCGAAAACCCGGAGAGCCTTGATAACATCAAGCACTATAAGAAAATAGCCGAGCTTTGCCAGCGGCAGTTTAAATACACCGAAGCCATTGACGCCTATAATAAATTGGGAAAACTCAACCCCAATGACGCTACGGTTAAAACAAAGATAGGCGACATCAAAATACTGATGTTCGATGCCGAGATTAAGAAAATCCAGCAAAAGCTCCAGGCTGACCCCAATAATCAGCCGGTAAAACAGGCCTTGCAGAAAGCCCGCCAGGACAAAAGGCTGTTCCAGATTGAGGAATACCGGAAACGGGTTCAGGACCACCCGACGGATTTGGCGCTGCGCTATCATTTAGGCGCGGTGTTATACGCTAACGGCAATATTGATGAGGCCACCTCGGAGTTCCAAAATTCGGTGCGCGACCCCAAGCGCAAGATTGATTCGTTCATCTACATCGGCCGCTGCTTCATGGCCAAAAAAATATACGATATGGCGATTTCCCAGTTCGAAAAAGCGCTTGAGTCCGGGTCCTTAACGCCGGAACAGAATAAGGATATCCATTATAATCTGGCGGCCAGCCACGAAGCTAATCAAAACATCCCCAAAGCGCTGGAAGAGTTCAAGAAGATATTAGAGATTGACATTAACTATAAAGATACAATGAAGAAAGTAGAACAGATTCAGCAGAAAATGAACACAACTGCTAAATAACAATCCGTTCTTAAAAAGGAGTAGCATATGGCGCATACGTTATCAGCAAGGAAACGGGTCCGGCAGAGCCTGAAGAAATCGGCCAGGAATAAGTCATTAAAAACCCATATCAAAACCCAGATGAAGAAATTAAGGCTTCTGGTATCCCAAAAAGGCGAAGCGGCCCTTATCAAGACCGAGTTTAAAACCCTGACGCGTTTGGTTGACAAAGCGGCCGGTTCGGGCGTCATCCACAGGAATAAGGCATCGCGCCTTAAATCCCGGCTTTCTTCGGCCATCGCCAAAAAGTCATGAGCGGCGTGCTCTATCTGGTCGGGACGCCCATAGGGAATCTTGAGGATATTACTCTCCGGGCATTGCGAATACTCAAGGAAGTTGATTTTATCGCCTGCGAAGATACCAGGGTCACCTCAAAACTCCTGGCCCATTATCAAATCAAGAAAAGCCTGCTCAGCTATTTCGAGCATAACAAGGATTATCGCTCCAAACATCTGGTCCAGTTAATGTTATCCGGCAAGAATATAGCCCTGGTCAGCAATGCGGGCACGCCTTTGATATCAGACCCAGGATACGAACTGGTGAAATTATGCGCCGAAAATGGCATCCGGGTAATCGGGATTCCGGGCCCGAGCGCGCTGATAACGGCCCTATCGGTTTCCGGCTTGCCTACAGCCGGATTTGTTTTCGAGGGATTCCTGCCGCTTAAACCATCCAAACGCAAGAAACACCTGGAACAACTGCGCCAGGAAAAACGGTCCATTGTAATATACGAAGCGCCTCATCGAATACATAAAACGCTGGCTCAGATTTCGGAAATACTCGGCAACCGGCCGATGGCTCTTTGCCGCGAAATGACTAAGTTCTTCGAGGAGATAAAATACGGACTGACTTCGGAAATAGCGGAACAGATAAAAGACAAGGATATTAAAGGGGAAATTACCCTGGTTATATCAGGCTTCCGTCCCGACCCTGTTAATAACGAGTGGGATCGCCTTCCTCAAGGTTGAATACATGCCGATCAATGAATTTATGGATATAGGCCATATCCTGCCAGAGCGCCCGAAAATGAGACTTCTCGTGAGAGAAATCATCTTTGATGGACGGGTCCCATTGAGTATTAAAAGATATGCAACCACTCAAAATCATAACGAGCAACCCGATTAATAGCAATTTCTTCATAATCTGCCTCCTCTTAATTACGTTAATTTCATAGCAGTATCAATCGCGCCTGTCAAGATAAAATATATATTTTTAATCTATAAAATTAACAAAATTATAGACAGCATGGATTAGCCTTATATAATCAGGTTCAAGGAGTTACCGTTTTTAATCTTCTATGAACACCAGAAAATTCTTGATTTTTGTCTTCATCTTGGCCTTGCTGGTTGCCATTATAGCCATAAATTTAAGGATTGTCTCGTCTTCTCTGATAAATATAGGCGGCATCAAGGAATCAGTGGCGAAAGTAACCGGGGCCAAAATAAGCGTCGGTGCCACAGATTTTAATTTATGGCGAGGATTAAAGCTGGCCAACTTTAAACTTTCGGTCACCTCCACTCCGACAACCGAAAACACCCTGCTCTCCGCCAGAAGCATCAAGGTAATACCGGATAGGCTTAAACTGCTTAAAGGCAAATTTACCCTGTCAGAAATAGTTTTGAGGCAACCGGAATTGAATTGGGATTACAAACTAATCTCGCAGCTTATTAACAACCTGGAATCCTCTAACACATCTCCACTGTCATACGGCACCGACCCTGCCCGCTCCATAGGGAAGAACTTGCCGCAAATTACCGTTATAAACGGAACTGTTCACATAAAAGATGTTAGCTTACTTAGCAAAGAGACTTCGGCAAAACTAAGCAATATTAACATTTCATTATATCCGATAGGAGTCAATCGTTGCTTGATTGAAGGAGAATCCAAGCTGGAGCTCATTCAAGCCCGGGAAACTGAATATTTTTCGGCAAATTGGCTGATTAACGGGGAGATAGATTTCCATTCCGGCATAGTTCGCTTAAAGCTGTCCGGTTTGGGCTTAAAGATAGATGAGAATCTGTCAAATAAGCTGTCTGATGAATTACGGCATATCTGGAAAAGGTATCAGGCTCAAGGGAAAGTCAATCTTAATATTGATTACACTTATAATCTAAACACTAAATCATCCGATTTTACGGTTCAGATGGATTGTTTGGACACGGAAATGACATACAGCAATTTTCCTTATAAAATCTCCAATATTAAAGGCCAAGTAATATTTTCCGAGTCTGTCATTCAACTAAAAAAACTTAGCACTTATGACCCTAAAAACAACAGCCTTATAGAGTTGGATGGGCAGGTCAACGGTTACGATATCAACTCCGGATTCGCCTTAAATATAAACGCCAATAACATCATTCTGGACAACAAGCTTTTCCAGGCAACCTCAAGTAACGTTAAAGAAATATGGAATAAACTAGCAATTACCAGGGGGAACATCGATATCAAGGGGACGGTTATTCGGGCGGAAGGCCCTAATAAAGCCGAGGAATATGGTCTTGAGTTCTTATTTAAGGCTGTTGAATTCACCCCGGCATTCTTTCCTTATACTGTTGTCAACTCTGATGCCGACATCGGAATCAACATCAAAAATAACGCCGCCACCGAGGTTAAAATAAAATCATTGAATGCCGTCAGAAGAAGCGGAACTAATAACGAAAACAAATCAGATATTCATCTGGTTGGCAACTATCACTTTGCGCCCGACAATGAATCCTATCAAATAATCGTTGAAGCTAAGGATATACAAACAAGCGATTACGCCCTAAAAGAGGCTGTAAAAAAATACCTGCCCGATACCGAAAAATTATGGATGACTTACCAGCCTGCAGGATTAATAAATCTTAACGTTACAGTGTCCAAACAACCTGGAGATAAAAATACCAATATTCAATTATCCATAGAATGTAATAATAACTCTATAAAATTAAAACCTTCTTTTTATCCGCTGTCGTCACTAACAGGCAAAATTGATTATATTCCCCGGGCTCTTTTGAAAAAAGATATTCTGGAGAAAAACACCTATGATTCATCCCTGACAGAACAAATTACGAGCAAACAACCAGACAATAAGCAAGCAGATTATTCAAAATACCGCGAAATGCCCGTGCTTCTCTTAAAAAACCTAAAAGCAGCCAATAATAAAACCGTTTTCAATTTTAATGGCATCATTATAAACCCTTTCTCTGGGGAAGAAAAACCTATTTTTTTATTGTCTATCACCGCCTCACAGATAGATTTATCACCTCAATTATTCGAGTTAGTTCCAGAACCTATCTGCGGTTTCCTTAAAGATTTGGAACTTACAGGCAACAGCAATATGTCCATTAATATAACCAGTCCTAATCTCAGCGGTGACACGATAAATTATCAGGCTGAGATAAAATTATCCAATGGCGCCCTCAGAGTTGGCTTGTTATTAAATGAGATTAATGGCTCCATCACGATAAAAGGTCAGTCACAGGCTAACTCCCAAAAAGGCCATACAGCAGGATCCATACAGATGAATCATTTACGCATAGAAGGCAAGCAATTTTCAAACCTTTCCATCCAATTTCTCAGGGAAAATAACCGATTTAGTTTTTATGACATAAACGGCTCCGCCTACGGAGGGACTATTTCAGGCTATACAACTGTTGAATTACCAAATAAACAAAATGCCAGCTCTTATAAATATTACGGACAAATTAATTTGGTCGGACTTGATATCAGGTCTATCGGCCGAGATACAACCTTGGTAGCCAGCGATATCTCAGGCAAACTATCAGCTGAACTTATTATTGCGGGAAACAACATCTCAAAGGAAGCCATCTCTATCCAGGGTCAGGCATCAATTATTGACGCGCAGCTCTGGGAAGTCCCGATATTTTTAAGCATTTTTAATCTTTTTACTATGTCAGAAAAATCAGTTTTCCATGAAGGCGAAATTAAATTCTCCATGAAAGGCGGGAAAATTAATGTCACCCGATTAATATTCGCCAGTAAATCAGTCACGCTCAAAGGAGCAGGCACGATAAAATTAGACGGGACTCTGGATTTGCAGTTTGATACTCAGTTCGCGCCATGGTTCTTGCCCGACATTAAAATCCTTAAAGATATTACAAATCTTTTCACAAAAGGTATTTATACCATTAAAGTGGAAGGCCCCTTTACAGAACCAAAAGCGGTGCTTAAACCGTTACCGTTGCTTTTCAAATAAGCTATGAGAATAAAACTTGCTAAAACTGCAGGATTCTGCTGGGGTGTAAAACGAGCTCTTGACTCAGTCCTGAAAATCCCGCCTCAATATACAGTCTATACATATGGACCGCTTATTCATAACGAACAAGTTGTTCAAATGTTGAGAAGTAAAGGCGTAAATCCGGTAACAAATCGCACCGAGAAACCAATAAAAAAAACAAAAAGACCTATTATTGTAATTCGGGCGCATGGCGCACCACCAGTCGTTCAGGAAAAACTTTCCGGGAAAGGCTATAAAGTCATAGATGCCACCTGTCCTCACGTCAAGAATTCCCAACAACAGGTAATGGAATACGCCCGTAAAGGTTACCATATGATTATTGTCGGTGATAAAGCACATGCTGAAGTATTCAGCCTGGTTGGCTATGCGCAATCGGTAAATCCAAATTCACGCCCGGTAGTGGTGAGTTCTAAGAAAGAAACTATTCGTTTATTTAATAAAAAAGATATTAACCTGCAAGTACCCATATGTATTCTGGCGCAAAGCACTTTCCAACCGCAGCTTTACCAGGAAATAATTGATGTGGTTAAAAATAGATGCTCCGATGTCATAGTTCTAAACACAATCTGCCCTGCGCCTACCCGCCGCCAAAGAGAAGTTGTCGAATTAAGCAAACGGGTCGAAGCTATGGTTGTGGTCGGCGACCATAAAAGCGCCAACACATCCAGATTAGCAGCACTATCAAGATCTCTAAAGGTGCCAACTTTCCAGGTAGCGGATGAAACAGAGTTACCTCTTAAAAACCTCAAAAAATTCAAATCTATTGGTATTACAGCCGGAACTTCTACCCCAGACTGGGTGATTCAGGCGGTCATCAATCGTCTAAAAAGTAATGACCATAATCAATGAGTAATTTAAAAGTATTATTTTTACTGTTTATCATCTTTTCGATTCTGGATAAAGCCCTGGCGGCTGATCCGGCTCCTCAGCCGCCTCCACCACCGCCACCACCCAAAATAAGCTCAACAGACTGGGAAAATAAATATGTTGCCTTCCGGAGCAAATACCAGTCTAAAAATCCGGCTGAACGGGTTAAAGCAGTGCAATTATTAAACCCTCTCTGGGGGTTTTTTGATAAAGATCGGGATCGCCGCCAGGCGGTACAGACAATAATCCAGACATTAAATTCAGAAAATGACCAAATCGTTATTGACGCCATTTTTGACTGCATCACCAAAATGACCTCAACTGATTATTATGCGGCGCAATGGTTTACCAAAGATTATTCGCTTGTAAATAACGAATCCGGCAAACTAAAATTAATCCAGGTATTAGGACAATTTATCAATTATCAGGCCGAAGCGGCGAATATACTGGCTGAAATGGCTAAGAACGATGAATCATCCCCAGCGATAAAAAAGACTATCATAAGCGCGCTGTCTAAATTCCCGGGATACCTTTCCTGTTTTCCGCTGGTCAACTTGTCGGCAGATAGGAATCAAGACATCGCCTGGGCAGCTTTATCCGTATTAAGCCAAATCAAAAACGTAAAATCAATTTCATTGCTGATAGAGCTCCTGCCGGATGAAAATCGCAAGATAATAAAAGACAAGATAGGACAGACTTTGGAAACGATTACCGGCCAAAAATACGGGATAGACGCCAAGAAATGGCAAAAATGGTGGCAAATCCCCCCAGAAACTCCCCAAACGGATATTGCCGCAGCAATCAATCGTGGCAAGGATTTCCTTATCAAACAAGCCCAATCTCAAGGAAAAATCAGCGACGAGTTGACTTTTTACGCTCTTCTGCACTCCGGGCTTCCGATAAACGATCCGATGATTGAAGCATCGCTAAACAATTTTATGACTAAAAAACTGGAAAGAACATATAATGTGGCGATTCTGGCCATGGCGCTGGCATATATTGATAGGGGCAAATACCAATCGCGCATCGCCCAGTGCGCTCATTTCCTGATGGCCAATCAATCTTACAGCGGAAACTGGACCTACGGCGCAACTATAGACGATTCAACCATCACGCAGACTGTCACTTCCGATGCTTTGAAACCGGTAATTACCGGTAAAGATAAACCGAACAATTCAACCTTATCGGTAAAAAAAATACGCGTGAAAGTAGCCTACCGGCGCAAAGATGCGGCTTACGATAATTCAAATACCCAATACGCCCTTCTGGGCTTAAGGGCCTGCGCCGAAGCCGATATCGATATCCCGCAAGAGGTCTGGGCCGATGCCGAAAAACACCTGCTCCGCACCCAAAGCGGCGACGGCGGATGGTGTTATACGATTGGCAGCAGTTACGGCAGCATGACCGCCGGCGGATTGGGCGGATTGGCCATATCAAAATACTACCAGAATAAAAAACTCAAGGACGACCCGGCCATCAAAAAATCTGTTGATTGGCTGGACAAAAACTTCACTGTCCTGGAAAACCCCTGCATGGCCGGAGCGCCGACCACCTGGCATTATTATTATATCTACGGGCTTCAGCGCGCCGGGGTGCTTTCAGATACGGAAACATTCGGCGAGCATAACTGGTATCAATCAGGCGCTCGTTACCTTTTGATAGAACAGCGGGAGAGCGGCGATTGGAATAACAACGCCCAGGATACGGCCTTTGCCATGCTTTTCCTAAGCCGGGCAACCAAGCCGTTAACGCCGATTAAATACATAGAAACGCCGAAATAAATCATTATGAAGCCTGTTAATTCAGAGGCATTTGAATCGATAAAAGATGACGGCCTTTTTTATCTCATCCGCAAAGGCTATCAGGACATCATCAAAAATATCAAGACGGCGTCCCCGGGAAAAACAGTCCAGGGCCGGGGCAGCTATAATACTTTTAAAACAGGCGCTGACACTTCGGCCGTCATTCGCCAATACAAACGCGGCGGGCTAAGCAGCGCGTTACTGCCGGACATCTTTTGGGGCAATACCAGAGCCATCAATGAGCTGAATATGACCGAGCAAGCCATCAAATCAAACGTGCCGGCGCCAGAAATACTGGGTATCATTACCAAGCCAGTGTTCGGCCCCCTATGCCAGCTCTGGATTATCACCAAGGAAATCGATGCGCCCACACTGGCCGAAGCCATCGTCTCGCTGGGGGAAACTGATTCACCGGAAGAATTATTATCCAGAAAAACCAATCTATTCAAAATGGTCAACGCATCCATAAAAAAACTGCACCAGGCCGGCATCCTGCACCGCGACCTGCATATCCGCAATATCCTGGTAAACCGTGACAAGGCCTATATCATCGATTTCGATGGCGCCAAGGATTTAGAAAATCAGCAATCAGAATTAAACAGCCTGATACGCCTGAACCGCTCGATTGCCAAGTTCCTGGGAGCTGCGGCTATCACGGCTTCGGACAGATTCAGATTCCTCAAGATATATTTTGACGATAACTACTTTAAAGCTAACAAAAAAGATATCATAACCCATTGTTTAAGAAACCTCAGATTGCACCAAATCTGGTGGTCAATCATCGGGCATAAGTAATTATGAATACGGATTACAAACACATATTAATCAAGACACCCAACTGGCTGGGCGACGCGGTAATGTCCCTGCCGGTGCTCAAAGCCGTACGCTACCTGTTCCCCGAAAGCCGCATCGCGGTTCTGTCCCGTTCCAACCTGGCCGAGCTGTTCAAGTACGAGCGCGCCATAGACGACATCATCCCCTATGAAGACGCCAAGGGATTGAAAAAAATCGGCGCCGAGATAAAACTTATCAAGCACCTCAAGAACAAGCGGTTTGACCTGGTCATCATCCTGCCCCGTTCGTTCCATTCGGCACTGGTAAGCTTTCTGACAAAAATAACCCATCGCGTCGGCTATGCCAGCGAAGGCCGCGGCGGATTGCTGACCCAAAGCCTGCCCAGGACCAAAGAAATCCTGACCCAGCATAGGGTCTATTATTTCCTGAACCTGCTTTCAGTCTGGAGCGCTAATAAGCCCGTGCCCTTCTCGGCCCCGCAGATTACGACTTCACCGGAGGAAGAGAAATGGGCAACCGGACAGATTAAAAAAGCAATCGCTTCCGGAGCGGAATATTTCATAGCCATCAACCCCGGCGCGACTTACGGCGATGCCAAATGCTGGCCAACAGAACGATTCGTGGAACTGTCAAAAAAGCTGCTTGATAAATACAGCGGATTGCATATCGTCATCATCGGCGGCCCGAACGAAGCCAAGCTGGGCAACCTGATTTCCCGGCAAATTGACAGCAACCGGGTGATTGATTTTACCGGCCAGACCTCGATACTTCAGCTGACCGCCCTGCTCAAAAAATGCAAACTGCTGGTAACCAACGACACCGGGCCGATGCACGTGTCCGCCGCCGTGGGCACTCCGGTCGCGGCTATATTCGGGCCGACCGACACCTCAACCACCGGCCCGTTCGGCAACGGGCATTCGATTATCTGCAAAAAGGCCGCTTGCGCCCCGTGCCTTAAACGCTCCTGCCCGACCGACCACAAATGTATGAGGCTGATTACGGTTGAAGAAGTGTTCCAGGTATGTAAAAAATATCTTTAGAGCCAGTTCGAACAACGTGAGTTACTGGCTCTTATCCCGATGAGAAACGCATCATCGGGGCTAGATCCAGTTGCGCCCCCTCCAAAACGCTTATATTCCTCCTGCTAAGACCCATATTTCCTGCACTAAGGCTTATATTCTTGTGAATACGAGTTATAAAGAAGCGTCTACAAGTTGCAGACAGGCGTCTATGAGTTACGGACAAGCGTCTATGGGTTACGGACAGGCGTCTATAGGTTGCGGACAGGCGTCTACGGGTTACAGACAGGCGTCTATAGGTTGCGGACAGGCGTCTACGGGTTACAGACAGGCGTCTACGGGTTGCAGACAAGCGTCTATGAGTCATATCCCCGAATCTACGGCTTATATCCTTGTGGATATGGCTTATATCCTTGTGGATATGGCTTATAAGCATATACTTACGGCTTATAAGCATATGCCTACAACCTATAAGCGTATACCTACGGCCCGTCGTTACTTTAGAGCCAGTAGGAACGAAGTAACGTACTGGCTCTTATCCCGCTTATTCCAGCGGGGCAGTACAGCTCGTTCGTTCCTTAGTACAAGCCATTTGTACCCTTCAGTGAACCATTCCCCGCCTTGGATGAACCGCTCAGAGACGTCAGTGAACCGTTCACCGCCCTCAATGAACCGTTCAGAGACGTCAGTGAACCGTTCCCCGCCCTGGATGAACCGTTCGGAGACGTCAGTGAACCGTTCACCGCCCTCAATGAACCGTTCAGAGACATCAGTGAACCATTCCCAGACATCCCTATCCCAGTTAGTGATACCCCACTGCCCCCTCCTGAAAGGCTGAAAGTACGTTTAATTCGTTTTTAGAGCCAGTTCGAACCTGGTCTGCATTAGGCAGGCATAGTGAGTTAGAGGCTCTTATCCCGACGGAAGTCGGGGTCAGCCCAAAAACCTGTCAATTTTGGACATCCCTGATGTATGTCGCATCTACACGCATCTACAAACACTATTTATTTTGGAACAGGCCGGTCTTCCAGCTTTGTCCGGCACTTTTGCTTTATAAACATTATATCATCGTTTGCTTCACTTGTGCATATCTCTGCAACCTCTGCAAGTGAGAATTTCTGATATAATTCATCTATCATTTTTAAACATTCCTGACAATTATTCATATCATTATAAATTAAAATTATAGCTACTATTGTATATAGATCATAAGGATATAAATTATATGCCTTTAATACATATTGAAGTGCCTCATTAAGATCATTCGCATCCTTTTTACCATTTTCTTCCCATAAGAAATGAATATATGTGCCTTTTCTGACATAAGAATATGAATAATTTGGGAATAATTCGATTGAATAATTTTCATATTCCACCGCCTGTTTGTAATTTAGCATTTTTTCAGGGTCTATAAATTCTCTTATTAACTGCCCCCCCAGATATTCCCCTAAAATTTCTTTACGTGATAAATTTCTTAAAAGCATCTCCTTGATCTTCAAGTCAGCATCTTTAACCAAGGGCGCAAAAATCTTCAAGTAGCTATTGTCGTCAACCTCAATACCTTTTTTTACAGGATCAATATTTATCCTGGTTTCCCCATCATCATACCTTACAAAAAAGTGTTTCGGTAAAGTTACCCCATAAATTGGCAGATCCAAACGCTCGGCTAAACAAAGATATATAATGCTTAAAGGAACACATGTCCCCTCTCTTTTCCCCAAAACATACGGCACCATAATTTGTTCCATAGGAACATTTCCCATTTTTTTTATGCCTGTGGCTTTAAATTTCATATCCTCAAACAAGTATTTATTTAAAACCCTTATTATTTCTTTTGGCTTATTAACGCCCTTTAGTCGGGGGCGAACCGCATCAGCCATATTATCCAATCGTCTCAATTCATTTTCTATGTTTATATTTGGATTTACAACCTTACTAAGCAGTATAACATATCGGCCAAAATCCAGCTTATCTTCGGGTGTGGCCAGGATTTCTTCGCAGACGGATTTGACTGTATATTTAAACGTTGGTTTTTCAGTTACATTGCTTAAGGATAAATTATTGTGGGCGCTGCACCCAAAACAGGCACATAAACTGACTATACAAAAAGTAATCTTTACTATTGAATTCATAATTTAATTAAAAGAATATCATTAATTTGGGGAAACTCATACCGAATCAAGGCCTAATGACCCTGGCCAGCGCCCAGACCGCCCGGTCGTGGACATAACCATCTCCGACATCGGTCACCACCAGTTTCATCTCCTTGGTTTTATTCAACGGGATGGCGATTTCCTCAGGGCCGTCGCCGCTCTTAAAAACCTTGCTTTCATAAGCCTTGACGCCGTCCAGATAAATAACGAACTGGACGCTGGCCTTGTCCTCGGCGGAATCGTCCAGCCCGATGGTCGCATAAAAAGTCTGGTACTGGCCGTCTGATTTGCCTGCGGTGAACTCGGCGAATTTATACGTCAATTCGCTGTTGGCGTGAACGCCCAGCCCCTTGGGATATTCAGCGCCTTTTATGGAGATATTCTTCGGCTCGCCTTTGCCTATCCGAACGCCCCTATCGCGCTGGTAAGGCCACAGAAACATATCATCCTGAGCAAAGGTCCAGGCGTATTCCTTAACTATAGAGGGCGTTTCGTCGGAAAGATACCGGCAGCGGCTGCCGGGGAAATAAACAAATATTATCCGGTCCAGCGGAATGCTGTAATTAATATTGTAACGCGTCTTCAATCCGATATGGCTCTTGCTACCCTCGATATACCCGGTTATCCGGCTGCCATCCCGGCACAAGACCGTCGTTTCAAATCCCGGCCTGTCCGGTTTGTTCAAGACCGGGGAACTCATAAACTCCACGCGCCCGACATCAGCCAACTTATAGGACAGCTCTTTGTTATACAGAGACGACTTAACCACCAGCCTGTCGCTGTCCAGCAAAGTAACAGCGCCCCTGTCCTTGTCTCCGCTCAACAGATAAACCATATCTTCTTCCGTATCGCCCGGTTCACTAATAAAAAACTTGTTGACGGCCATTTCGATGCTTTTGACAGCCGAATATTGTAGTTCCACCTGGCCTATGACCGGCGACGAGAACAGCAATTTGCCTTTCTGCCCGCCGTCTATCTTGCCCATAAGGATATCGTTATTAACGGTCGTAATCCTGACCGGTGATTTTACCGCCGGCGATAATTCCGATAAAATCATTATCCCGGCGATATTGTTATATAAAACTTCGGTGGGCGTGACTCCCCGGTAAACAATACAGCTGTCTGCGCCGAAAACAATATTTTCGCCGGTATAACTGCTGTTATCCACGCTGACCACTTCGGCGCCGGCGGCATAGACCGCGCCGCCGCCCAAAGCCAGCATCAACAACCCTATTAAAAACAGGCATCTCATCTTAATCATTGACCACCTCGTATTCAGTCGAGCCTACGCCCAGCTTTTCCGCTTCGCGGAACTGGATATTATAATCGACATCCGGCCAGGCCTGTTTAAAGACATCGGCACCGGCAGTTTTGATAATCGCCTTAATACTGGCCACATCCAAGGCCACCGGGTCGGTCCCGGCCAGTATCCCGGTATCATTGGCAATGGGCTTTTCCGGCTCGCCGATACAGTCGCAGTTCTTGGTGACGTTAATCGCGAAATTAATGAACAATGCCTTCCTGTCCTTTAGTATCGCCGAGCAATACCGGGCCATCTTCGCCTGGACCATATCCGACGCGGCATGCCACTTTTCAACTTTTACCGCGCCGTTCGGACAGACGGCATAACACTCGCCGCAGCCGTAGCATTTCTTCCTATCCGCATAAGCCTTCTTATCCTTGAGACTAATCGCCCTGGCCGGGCAATGCACCACGCATATCCCGCATCCGACGCACTCGCTTATGGCAATATCCGGCAGCACGCCCGAATGCTGGTCCAGCTTCCCGCCCCGGCCGGCCAGCCCCATGCCGATATTCTTGAGCGCGCCACCGTATCCGGACAAAAGATGCCCGGTGCAATGGGCAATGCCAATAATCACGTCGGCCCGCCGGGCCAGCCCGCAGATATGAGCCCACTTGCCCTCCGGCCCCATAACCGAAACCTGGCTCTCGCCGATCATACCGTCGCCGATAATCACCGGACAACCCAGGTTTTCTACGGAGAAACCGTTTTCGTGAGCCATCATCAGATGGTCCACCGCGTTGGACCGCCGGCCGGTATAAAGCGTGTTGGTGTCGGTCACGAACGGCTTGCCGCCGCATTCCTTGACCTGGTCAATAATCGGCCTGATGAAATCGGGCGAAACAAAGGTCTTCTTCCGGCCTTCGCCCATATGTATCTTCAATGCCACCAGGTCATCCTTGCGGATATATTTCTTCAGGGTGACAGCCTGGAATAGCTGGGCCACCTTATCGCAGATAGCCGCAGTGTCTTCGCCTGATTGAACCGGTTTGAATAAAATCTTGCTTTTCATATTACTTATCTGATAGGAATTTCAGCTGGACCTTCCTGCTCCGCGGCCCGTCGAATTCGGCGAAATAGACGCCCTGCCATGTGCCCAACGCCATCGCCCCGTTTTCGACGATGATATTAAGCGAACAGCCCACCAGCGAACTCTTGACATGCCCGTCTGAATTACCCTCGCTGTGGATATAGCCGGCCTCAACCGGAGCTAATTTGGATAATTGTTTGAGCACATCTCTCTGCACCGACGGGTCGGCGTTTTCGTTAATCGTCACCCCGGCCGTTGTGTGCGGCACGAACACGGTCAGCACCCCATCCTGCCATTTATTCTTCTTTATCAAGCCCTGAATCTGGCCGGTGATATCAATCAATTCCGTTCGGGAATGGGTTGAGATATTCAATATATCCATTTTTCAGCAAGATGCGTAATCAGTTTATTGACTTATTTTACCATCTTTAGGAGAAGACGCCGAAGCCTCAAAGTATTTCTTGGGTATCCGGCCGGCCAGGAAGGATTCTCTGCCGGCTTCGCAAGCAAGCTTCATGGCACGAGCCATCTTAACCGGGTCTTTGGCTAAGGCAATACCGGTATTAAGGAGCACCCCATCCGCGCCTAATTCCATGGCCACGGCCACGTCAGACGCGGTACCCACGCCAGCGTCAACTATCACCGGCACTTTCAACCGGCTGATAATAATCTGGATATTCATAGGGTTGACTATGCCCAATCCCGAACCAATCGGCGCGCCCAGCGGCATGACGCAGGCCGCGCCGGCATCCTCCAAACGAAGCGCCGTAATCAAATCATCCGAGCTGTACGGCAATACCGTAAACCCTTCTTTGACCAGAATCTTGGTCGCCTCAATCAATCCCATCAAATCCGGGTAAAGCGTCTTTTCATCGCCGATTACCTCGATTTTGACCATATCGGACAGTCCCACTTCGCGCCCCAGCCGGGCCGTGCGCACGGCCTCATCGACCGAATAACAGCCGGCCGTGTTGGGCAGAATCTTGTACTTCTTGGTATCGATATAATCCAAGAGCGACTCGCTGTCTTTATTGCCGGAAAGAGCCGATTTCAGGTTTACCCGCCGAACCGCCACGGTCACGCAATCGGTGCCGGATGCCTCCAAAGCCTCTTTCATCAGCGGGAATGTCGCATACTTGCCCGTGCCGACAAACATCCGGGAATTGAATTCGTATTTGCCAATCTTCAATTTCTTATCCATCGGTTAACCTCCGCCTACGAACGATATTATCTCTACTTTATCATCCTGCTTGATAACATATTTATCAAAGTCAGTTTTGGGAATAATCTGCAGGTTGACCTCTACAGCCACCTGATTGGTAACGATACCGGACTTTTCCAGCAATCCTCTAACCGTCAACCCTTCAGCCAGTTCTTTTTTCTCGCCGTTAACTGTTATGTGCATAACCGAATTATCAATTGCGGTTTACCAGCTGATTAAACAGAGCCAGCGCTTCTTCGACCTTGTCCGGCCGCTTGCCGCCGGCCTGGGCCATATCCTTCCGGCCGCCGCCGCTTCCCTCAATCACCTTGGCCACCTCTTTAATCAGGCTGACCGCGTTAAAATCATCCTTAACCAACGACTGGTGCATCATCAGCAACAGGTTGACCTTGTTCTCACTGACCGTGCCTAATAGTGCAATCACCGGTTCGTTAACACCCTTGATAATATCAGTGATATTGCGCAGATCATCAACAGTCTTGTTTTCTAATACTTCTGCAATCACCCGGCATTTGCCGGATGCCATGGCGCAGGCTTTGGCCAGCAAAGCATGGGCAATCTCTTTATTATCGCCCTTGCGGTGCTTGGCCAGTTCCTGTTGTTGCTCTTTAAGCTGGTTCTGGAGCGCCTTGATTTTAGCTGACAACTGTGCCGGCGGCGCCGATAAAAGCTCGGCCGCCTCAACCAGATGAGCCTCGTTCTCCCGAACATATTTAACGGCCGGTTCTCCGCTCAACCCTTCTATCCGGCGAGTGCCGGCCGCAATAGACGCGTCGCTGAGTATTTTGAAATATCCGATATCGCCGGTCTGATGAACGTGCGAACCGCCGCACAGTTCCCGGCTGTAATCTGAAATCTTGACCAGCCTGACCTTCTCCCCGTATTTATCGCCGAAGAAAGCCAACGCCCCTTGATTCTTGGCATCTTCAAGCGTGGTTGTTTTGATGTCAACCTTGCCGTTTTCCATAACGCGCCGGTTGACCAAGTCCTCAATTGCCTTTATCTCATCACGGCTAAGTGCCGCGAAATGGCTGTAATCAAAACGGAACCGGTCCGGAGCCACCAGCGAGCCGGCCTGCTCGATATGAGCGCCAACAATAGTGCGCAATGCATTCTGGAGCAGGTGGGTAGCCGTGTGGTTGCGGGTAATGGCCATACGCCGTTCGGCATCAACCACGCCTTCCAGCTCGTCGCCAACCTTTAACGAACCCTTCTTAACCTTGCCGATATGCAGAAAATATTTATCCAGCTTCTGGGTATCGGTCACGGTAATATGGGCTTTATCTGATGATAATTTCCCCATATCACCCACCTGTCCGCCCGATTCGGCGTAAAATGACGTCCGGTCCGTGATAATTCCCACTTCGGTACCGGCTTCAGCCGACTGGATAACCTTGCCTTCAGCCAGGATGGCCTCAACTTTCATCTTGGCGACCAATGTTTCGTTGCCCAGATAAACAGTCTCGGACAGGATATTCCTGATTTCATCCAGCGGTGTCTTGGCAAAAACTGAATCAGCTATTTTAGACGATGCCCGGGCCGATTCCTTCTGCTTTGACATAGCCGCCTCGTAACCGGTAATATCCAGCCGAAAACCCTTTTCAGCCAGAATTGATTCGGTCAGGTCAATCGGAAACCCGTAAGTATCGTAAAGTTTGAAAGCATCCTCGCCTGGAAAAACCTTAGACGATTTGGCTACTTTCTTGATAGTTTCATCCAACAATACCATTCCCTGTTCCACGGTTTCCAGGAACTTTTCCTCTTCGGCTTTGATTATCCGTACGATATGCTCGCGCCGGCCGACCAATTCCGGATAGCCGGACTTCATCACTTCAATCACGGAAGGAATAATCTTATGCATAAACGGCTTGTTAAGGCCCATAGTCATGCCGTCACGCACAGCCCGCCGAAGGATGCGGCGTTCGACGTAACCGCGGCCTTCGTTCGACGGCAACACACCGTCCGATATAAGCATCACCAGCGCCCGGCTGTGGTCGGCAATGCGCCTGATTCGGGCTGTGTTCTCCGGGATGCTCGCCTCGGCCGACTTCTGGTCAGCCGTCACCTCTATCAAGCCATCAATATATTTTATAATATGCTTGAATATATCAATATCAAAATTACTCCGGACGCCCTGCATCACGGCAGAGATACGCTCCAGCCCCATGCCGGTATCGATGTTCTTCTGGGCCAGCGGCACCAGTTCATCCACGTCGCGCCGGTCGAATTCCATAAATACCAGGTTCCAGATTTCCACGAACCGGCCGCAGTCGCAAGCCACGCCGCATTCTAGCAGACCGCAGCCGACAGACTCGCCGTAATCGTAATATATCTCCGAGCACGGCCCGCACGGGCCATTCGGGCCTTCGGCCGGAGCGTTAGCCGGCCAGAAGTTGCCTTCCGGCCCGAGCCGGTAAATCATCTTTTCCGGAATGCCGATTTCCTTGTTCCATATCCGGTATGCCTCGTGGTCATCCTTATAAACCGATATACGCAGTTGCTCGGCCGGTATTTTAAGCCGGACCGTCAGGAACTCCCAAGCCCATTGGATGGCCTCTTTCTTGAAATAGTCGCCGAACGAAAAATTGCCGAGCATTTCAAAGAAGGTATGGTGCGCCGAGGTTCGGCCGACCTTTTCGATATCGCCAGTGCGCAGGCACTTCTGGGACGTGGTGGCCCGTTTAAAAAGCGGCTTGACCCGGCCCAGGAAATAATCCTTGAACTGGTTCATACCGGCGCCGGTAAAAAGCAGCGTCGGGTCATTGGCCGGCACCAGCGAATCGCTCGGGCAGACCTGATGGCCCTTCTCCTGGAAAAACTCCAGGAACAACTTGCGCAGTTCGTCAACCTTCATAAATTAATCTCGCCGCAGAATTACGTCCCGGTTAATCTTCTTCCTCGTAATCTTCGTTATTATCCGAAAACAGCGTCATCACCGGAGCCGAGCCGTCAACCAGCTGGTCGCCCGGCAGCAGGCTCAATCTGTTAGCGCCCGGGCCTTTTTTGCCGATAATCTTCTTCAGGCCATCAGACAAAAATTCCAATCCTTCTTTGTTACCTATAATCTTAACTTCGTGAGACTCGTTGCAGTAATAAATCTTCAGTTTTTTATCTGCCATATCATACTCCTAACAATTATCCTATTATAAAATCTATTACGCTAAACCGTGAAGCTTCTTAACCTCGTCTTCTATCTCCTTCATAATCGGGGGATTCTCCTTGAGGTAATCCTTAGCCTTTTCCCGCCCCTGGCCGATACGGTTGCCTTTGTATTCCATCCAAGCGCCGCTCTTCTTAACCACTTCCGCAGTAACGGCCATATCCAAAACATCTCCTATGTAAGAAATCCCGCCGGAGTGCATAATATCAAGCTCCACCTTCCGGAATGGCGGCGCGACCTTATTTTTAACCACGCTCACCCGGACATGGGTGCCAATAACCTCTTCGGCGGTATTCTTGAGCGAACCTATTTTACGCACATCCAGCCTAACCGAAGCGTAGAACTTCAGCGCCCGTCCGCCCGGCGTGGTTTCCGGGTTACCCCAGGAAATGCCGATTTTCTCGCGAAGCTGGTTGATGAATATCACGCAGGTGTTGGACTTGCTGATAATCGCGGTCAGTTTCCGGAGCGCCTGTGACATCAAGCGTGCCTGGAGACCAACGTGCGCATCGCCGATATTGCCTTCGATTTCGGCTTGGGGCACCAGCGCCGCCACCGAGTCAACGACCACGATATCAACCGCATTACTCCGAACCAAGGTCTCGGCTGTGTTAAGGGCCTGTTCGCCGCTGTCCGGCTGGGAAATCACCAGGTCTTCCAGATTAACGCCTATTTTCTCGGCATAAATCGGATCAAGCGCGTGTTCCACGTCAATGAACGCGGCCGTGCCGCCGTTTTTCTGGGCGTTAGCCACGATATGCAACGACAGCGTTGTCTTGCCGGAAGCTTCCGGCCCGAATATCTCAATCACCCGGCCCTTGGGCACGCCGCGGCCACCCAGAGCAATGTCCAAGCTCAAAGAACCGGTCGAGATGCACGGTATATCAATGCGCGTTTCACCGCCCAGTTTCATCACCGCGCCCTTGCCGTACTGCTTTTCCAGATGAGCAATTGCCTGAGTCAAAGCATCCGATTTCTGCTTCTGTTCGGCACTAACCGCCGGGGCTTTCTTTTCTTTTTCCTTTTGCTCTGCCATAAAAACCTCCTCTTAGAGCCAGTTAATCCATATAGCGTTATGGCGCCGAAGCGCCATGGCGCCCTATGGCGCTCACTGGATCTTAGACCCCACAACTACCGGTTGCGGGATTTATTCATTTATCCTAATTTAAATTTCTCCACTTCGCGGTAAATCGGGCCGTCCGGCGTAAGTTTGCTTTCGAACAGCGTCACGCCGCTGACTGCCTGAATACCAAACGATTTACTATTATTACTATTAATAACTGTTGCCAGTTTATCAACATTCTTCCCCGATTTTACCCGGCCCAGGGTTATGTGAGCTAAGAAGGTCTTGTCGTCCCCGGGCAGTCCCATGCCCAAAATACCGGTTTCAATATCGCGGTAAAGCGCCGGCAACACCGGCTTCAGCTCACGGCATCCGGCCCAGACTACTCGCGGACGGCTGACGTTCCTGTCTGCGTGTGACGCACAGGCAGGCGGAAAAGCGCCCAGCCCAACAATCTCCATACTAAAAGCCCTGTGTCCGGAACAGGCTTTGACCAAAGTTTCTGCCAATTTAGAAACCATCGATTCAGGCACCTCGCCCAGAAAACGCATGGTCAGGTGGATATTGACTGGCTCAACCCATCGCGCATCGACGCCTGACTGCCTTAATTCAGCCTGCGCCTTAATCAAAGCCTGACGAACGGATTCATCCAGCGTTATCGCGACAAATAATCGCATTTATCAACCCGAATAATTGATTAACTAAACAGCCTAATTTAGTTTACTGAAAAAGAGGAAATAGTCAATAATTTGGTGTTATCCAATCTCAAAATAATACCGGTGTGTAATTTAGTGTTCAAACAACCATAGAATTAAATATATATGGGAGATTAACTAGGGTAAAGACTGCTTTTAAGGTGGTTATTATTCCTCAATCAGCTCAACATTGGCCCGTGGAATGATAGCGCGCTTGCTATCCGAGAACTCAACCTCAAGCACCCGGGCCGGGCTTTCGGTCTCGATATTGACCAACTCGTTGGGCAGTTTGGTTACCCGAGCCAGTCTGCCAAAGTAAGGTTCACGGATTATCCGGATAGCGTCGCCTTCTTTCATAGCGCCCCGCTCCCATCCTTCCTGGGTGGCCACGGCCTTGGCCAATTCGGGGTCGGGGATGATGATTTCCGGACGGATGACACCAGCTCTGATTTGGGTGGCGCCGCTGATGGATGCCTTTTTGCCTTCCTTCTTGACCAGCAGGTCAAAGGTCTTTTTGGCCATATTTATCCGGCCAAAACCTTCGGTCAGCACCAGGGTCAAGCCGATTTTCTCGGTGCCGGTAATGGCCACACCCAGGTCGTAACCAAGCAATTCCTTGAGATCCTTGTCGTCGAATCCGCCGATTACTATGCCTTTAACACCTACTTCAATGGCCCTTTTCAGGGTAGCGCTGGGCACGTATGAGCCGCCCACTATTATTTTCCCTTTATATTCGGGCTTGACCTTGTCAGGTGTAAGCTCTTCATCAGCCGATTTGACGGCCATCTGGAGGTTGCCGGTAACTTCACCGCCGATGCCGAAAATACCCTGGACAAATGAGCAGTAGGTCTCAACAACGGCACCTTCGCGCGGGATTACTTCCACCACCTTGCCGTCAATATAAGCCTTGAGTTCCAGCGGCTGGGGCGGTTCACGAAGCAATACCTGGCCGGTAATTTCAGAGACGCTTTCAACCGTACCGTCGATGGGTGATTTAATGGCTGTCTTGAACCACTTGATAAACGGCTTGCTCTCAGCGATGGCTTCGTCTTTGGCTATCTTGTCGCCGGGTTTCTTGAGCATGTAGAGGTGAATGTCTTCCGGCGCAATAGACAGCAGGTTAACAATATTGATGCTCTGGACCTTTCCGGGCAGTTCGGTCCGGGCAATAATGGTATCGGAATTAACGGCCTGGCCGGCTTGGACCAGCACATTGCCCTGAATGGGCAGAATGCGCTTCTTCTTGATAAGCGTCCGCTCGGTCACCCTCAATCCTGGCGTATATGCATGACCCATAAATTAAATCCTAATTCTAAAGTTGTAAATATTATTCCGGGTAAAGGTTCATTGCCTTAGCCCATTTGTTCAAACAGCTAACCCGTTCGTCTTTATTTTCAGGCAGTACCAGCGGCCTACCCCGGGTATCAAAAGCCAGCCCAACCACGCCGCCGGCCACTTTTTTATTAATAGCCTTGCCCTTGCCTTCACCCAAATCAAATCCTCGGGCCGGAGTAACTTCAATCGTTGCTTCCTGACCGACACCCAGCTGATATAACCTGACCTCGCCGTAAGGCATAGAATCGGTTACAACCTTGCCGTCCGGAAAGGTTATCTTATATTCCAAACACTTGTCGCCAACCTTGCCCTGACCAACTGTGGCCACGCAAGTACCGATGTAAACCATGCAATCACGGGTAAAAACGTCGGTGGCGGCTTTATCATTAACCGTGGAAAGAACGCCCAGATGCGGCATCATAAAAATGCTATCCACTGAAATAAGCGTCACGCCGACCGGCTGGTAAGAGTCCATCATCATCATCATCGACTGTGATCGCCGGGGCGAGTGCGAGAGTATCCCGCCGCTGCCGACTATCAAGTTCAGGCGTTTCATATCTATCAGAGTCTGCCCGGAAGCACTCTGGTCAAAAGCGTCGGAAATGCTCCGCTCCTGTTGAATGCCCTTCAACCCTACCGCCAGTTTCTTATGATGCTCAAAGGCCAGCCGCAATGCCTCGCGGGCGATGGCCTGCTCGACCTTAAGTTCTTCCAGAGTCTGGGGAATAGTGGTCGGACGAATCATTTTATTCTTAATACGATTGCGTATGTCTTCTTCCTTGATATCAAACGGCACCCAGCGCATAATATTGGGCAGTCCGGCCTCGGCCAGAACGTTAGAAATACTGTAACTCATCCCTAGGTTAGCGCTGACGGTACGGTTAAAAATACCGTCAAAAACCGAGAAGGTATCGGTGGTGGCGCCGCCGATGTCGACTCCGACCAGGTTAATGCCCTGTCTCTTGGCGATGGTTTCCATAATCAGGCCGACGGCGGCCGGCGTGGGCATAATCGGCGCACCGACCCAAGACATAAGCTTTTTGTATCCGGGCGCCTGAGCCATAACGTGTTCTAGGAAAAGTTCGTGTATTTCGTGCCGGGCCGGGCCGAGATTCTCACGCTCCAGAACCGGCCGAATGTTGTCAGTAATGTAAAGAGCCGTGCGCTTACCCAAGATTTCTTCGATATTGGGCCGGGCTATCTTGTTCCCGGCAAAGATGACCGGCAGTTGGTAGCCGATGCCGAAACGCGGCTTGGGGTCGGCCGCGGCCAAATATTCAGCCAGTTCGACCACGTGGGTGACGGTACCACCGTCGGTACCGCCGGATAAAAGAACCATATCCGGGCGAAGCTGGCGGATGCGTTCAATTTTCTCGTGCGGCAGGCGTCCATCGTTTGAGGCCAGCACGTCCATGACAATAGCGCCGGCGCCGAGCGCGGCGCGCTGAGCGCTTTCACCGGTCATACTCTTAACCGCACCGGCCACCATCATTTGCAGGCCGCCGCCGGCGGAGCTGGTGGAAACGTAGATATCAACACCGGTCTTGCCGTTGTTGGGATAAATAATCTTTTCGCCGTCAAGAATCTTACGGCCGGAGAGATCCTCCACCTCAGAGATGGCGTTGAGAACGCCTTTGGTGACATCCTCGAAAGGCGCTTCAACCGTGGTCGGCGCCTCGCCCCTAAAGGTCTGGCGGTACTCGCCCGAGGCGGTCTTTTCTATCAGAATCGCCTTAGTAGTGGTGCTTCCGCAGTCCGTTGCAATTATTACGTTCATTTCTTATTATCTTCTACGCCTTTGTTCTCAGGCGGCTTTTTAGCTTCTTCGTCCGCTTTTTCTATACGCTCGATAATCAAGTCGACGCTCTTGCGGCGCTCGAGTATCACAGCCATCTTTTCATATTCAGCGGTTGACCAGACAAACCCAACAATCGGCTTAAAGAACTCCATCGCCTGACTGCCCAGGAAATTAAGAGGCCTGACCGATTCCAGAAACATCACGGCCGGAACCGCCATCTGGCGCCGGACTACCAGTCCGGCCAGTTTATCGACTAAAGCTATCTCCTCCTCCGTGAATTTATCGCCCTTATCTATGGCAAAAGCGTGCTTAAGTTTATCTATTAACGACATTTGGTTATATCAGCCATTGTTAAGACCGTTAATTTAACTTTAGCCGAGCCTGCTGTCAAGAAATTAGAGACAGTTAGTTTCAGACTGATTTTAATCAGGATGAAACGTTACCTGTCTCTTACACCGCTTAAGCGGGGTTAGTGCTGGTTCGAGTCCCGCCACAGACGGGATAAACTGCGCGAGTTACCAGCACTTATCCTTGTGCTAAGCACAAGGGTTAGAGGCCCTACAAACCTGTCCTCGAGTTCAGACCTATTCTAATACACCGGTTTCTTAGAGAACCTATGATGCGCCTCGATATACCGAATCGTGCCTGTTTTCGAGCGCATCACCACCGAATGGGTGGTTGCCCCGTCGCCTGTAATCCGGACGCCTTTAAGGAATGACCCATTGGTTACGCCGGTAGCCGCGAACATAATATCATCAGGCTTGGCCAGTTCATTTATATTAAAAACCTTGTCTATATTTTTTACACCCATCTTATGAGCCCGTTTAACCTCCTCTTCATTGCGCGGTTTCAGCTGTCCCTGCATATCACCGCCCAAACATTGCAAAGCGGCCGCGGCCAGAACGCCTTCGGGCGCTCCGCCGATACCGAGTAAAAGATCAATCTCCGAATCAGGCGGGAAGGCGGTTGCCACTGCGGCGGCCACATCGCCGTCCTGAATCAAATAAATCCGTGCGCCTGTTTCACGGACTTCCCTGATAATGTCCGCGTGCCTGGGGCGGTCTAAAATAACCACGGTGATATTGCTCACATCACGGCCCAGTTTTTTAGCCACGGCCTTGACATTGTCCTTAACCGGGGCGTTGATATCGATAGCTCCGGCAGCGCGCGGGCCGACGGCTATCTTTTTCATGTATGTATCGGGCGCGTTGAGGAAATGACCGCTCGGCGCCGCGGCCACAACCGCTATGGCATTGGGCCGTCCCTGAGCCGTCAGGGTGGTGCCTTCGAGCGGGTCAATGGCGATATCCAGCTTCGGACCACCGCCCTTGCCGATTTTTTCGCCGATATAAAGCATCGGCGCTTCATCCCGCTCGCCCTCACCGATGACGACCGTTCCTTCAAAAGTGATTGCCGAAAATGCCTTGCGCATATAATCCACCGCGGCCTGGTCGGCGGCCTTGTCATTCCCTAACCCCATCCATTTAGCAGCCCCTAATGCGGCCGCTTCCGTCACCCTGACAAATTCCAATGCTAAATTCCTATCCATAAAATTCTCCTTTCAAATTATATCGCGGCATAGTATATCTGAAATAATTCCCTGTCAACTATTTACGTCAACTAAGAATTTCTCTTTTCTATTTCGCCGATTTCTCTGTCGCTATTTTCTTATCAAGAAAGGCTATAACCTCGGCCCTGTTTTGCGAAGTCATCAGGTAAACACCCCGAAAATTCTCCAACCTTGATTTATCCGGGTAGGGGCTGAGCAGGATGCCGTTCTGGTCGGGATAGTAGCTTTTGAATTCAGACCAAGTCTTGACCATACGGCCGGACAAGGTTTTCACGATTAACTCGGTCTCGGTCAATGTATAACTGGTCGAGATGAAGAATTTATAGAGCGAGCCGAACATAAGCAGGCCGGAAACAATAGTCATTAATAAGCTTTCAAACAAGATATAAACCAGAAGCAACAGCAACAGGAGGAAAGCGATAAGGAATAAACTTTTAACCGGGGTTTGTTTAACGGGATGAACGGTCCATTTGAGTTCAGACATCAGGCTTTAACGATAAACTCTTTAACCAGAGCGACAACAATAACGCCGGCGAACCCGCCGATGGTGCCCAGCTCGGCCATCAACACCCGACCCCAGGGAAATCTGGTGACATTGACCGCATCGCTCTTGGTAAACAAAGCGGACAATTTCGGACCCCAGCGCGGGGTTCGGTCGTAATACGCTTGGTAATCCGGACCGGATTTCTCGAGCATCCGTTTTTCCTCGTACCAGGCTATCAGCATCTGGTGGAGTATGAATATGGCGAATACGGCTACGGGCACGTACCAGATAAGTTTCAAGAGAAAAGCCGCGCCGCCGAAACCGAGGATGTTACCCCAGTAAAGCGGGTTGCGGGTGAACCGGTAAGGACCTTCGGTGGCCAGCTGGCGTTTCAACGGGTCGCCCGGCTGCCCCTTCCAACCGATATAACGGGCCGCGTAAATCCGGATACCGCAGCCTTTGGCCAGAAGTATCCCGCCGATTATCCAAGTCAGGTAATACTGTTCCATCCAGTTTAACCAATCAGCGGTAATATGGTCGCGCAGTACGACCATGGGCAGGGATATCAGCAGGTAGGCAAACCAGCGATACCTAAAAAGGAACCGGCCTATGTAATATCTTTTGTTCATAAAAATTAGTTGACATATTTAAGGTATAATGTAGGGTGCTGTCAAGAATTAGTAAACTCTTTTCCAACAAAGTTGGGATTATAGTTAATTATATAAAAGCCGGATAATTCGCGGAGTTTATTCCGCTTAAACCGGTCCTGATAAATATATGCGTTACTTTAAAATCATCTCTGTCCTGTCAGTCATAACTTTCGCCATCATCCTGCCGTTTTCAGCGCCCAAGGCTGAAACCAAGAAAGACCTCGACCCGGAACTCAAGGGAAAAGTCGAGGACGCCATTATCCGCGGCAAACAGGTGCTGGTCGGATTAATAGAAAAACTGCCGGATTATAAGTTCGACCTCAAAGACCACAACGGCATGATGCACAACATGCGCTATGACGAAATAGTCCTTTATACCTTGGCGCATTGCGGCGCCATGCAGGACGAAGAGTTCCAGGCCCTGCTGGAACGCACCCTGGAAAATCCGCTGGACCGGACCTACCACGTAGTGCTCCAGGCCATGGCCCTGGAAGCAATCGACAAACAAGCCTACGAAGCCCGGATAGCCGACTGCGCCCAATACCTGGTTGATACCCAGTGCTCCAACGGCCAGTGGAGCTACGGACTAGAACGTCCGTCCGAGAACTGGAAGAAGATACGCTACGGCAAGGCCGTGGTGACCGGCCCCGATAAAAAAGGCCCCACGCCTCCACCAAAGGACGTCCGGATAATACCCGGTAGCGGCACCAAAAGCGTCAAGCTGGGCAATTACAAAGCTATCCAGAGTAAGAAGCTGGGCGGCCCATCCGGCGATAATTCCAACACCCAGTATGCCATCCTGGGCCTGAGGGCCTGCAAAGAAACCCAGGTTTTCATACCCGAAGAACTCTGGAAATCCTCCAAGAAATGGTTTGAATCCACCCAGGACGGCGAAGGCGGCTGGGGCTACGCGCCGAACGGGGACGCGGCTAATTCACCGGCATACGGCTCCATGACAGCCGGCGCCATGGGCAGCCTTTACATTACTAAATTCTACCTGGGCGAATTCAAGGAACTTAAATCAGCCCAGGAAGACAAATATATCAAGCGGGCCATGGGATGGGTAATCAAAAACTATACCGTATCCACTAACCCCAAAACCGACCGCCAGGATTACTTCTTTTACTACCTCTATGCCATGGAACGAGCCGGCGTATTCGCCGGAATCGAGAAATTCGGCGGGCGCGACTGGTACGTGGACGGCTGCACCGAAATCGTCAACCGCCAGGAATCCAGCGGCATGTGGAACAAAGGCAGCATCAGCGATACCTGTTTCGCCATGCTTTTCCTGAAGATGGCCACCAAGCCCCTCAAGGCCGTCATTACCGGCACCGGCGGCAAATAACAAGCATTTTCCCTGATAGCCGAAAAATCATTGACATATCTGACTTCGAAAATTAACATCTATTTTACCCTTTAAAGAAAGTAGTTACCAAATGAACAACCACTCTTTTTTCATAACCGGCACGGACACCGAAGTGGGCAAAACCGTGGTCACCGCCGTGCTCTGCGGCATCTTCCGGGAACAGGGTTATGATGTCGGCGTGATGAAACCGGTTTCCAGCGGCGGCCGGGCCGATGCCTTTTATCTCCTGAACCATACCGGGTTAAAAGACCCTATTGAGCTGATCAACCCGGTCCATTTCAGGCAACCGCTGGCACCAACCATAGCCGCCCGGCTGGAAGCCAAGACCATCTCGATTAAAAAGATTATGGCCACATACAGAAAACTCAAATCCATCCATAAGGACGGCCTGCTGGTCGAAGGCGTGGGCGGGCTGATGGTCCCGCTGGCAAAGAATTATCTGGTAGCCGACCTGATAAAAGATATGAAATTACCGGTTATCATCGTCAGCCGCCCCCGGCTGGGCACCATAAACCATACCCTGCTGACTATCGGGGAATTAAAACGCCGCCGGATTCCCATCGAAGGATTCATCACCAATCACACCGAGCCGGAAAACAAGAACGACCTGACCGCGAAAATGAGCCCAGACATTATCCGGAATATTTCCGGCGTCAAATACCTCGGCGCCATACCTTATATGGGCAACGCCTGACAGCTAAGCGTCCATCAGCCGTTTTTCGCCCTCAATCTTCTTGATATCGGTAATGTCCTGGGTGACTTCCAGCGTACCCATATATTTCTTCTCGCTGTCGCGCACCGCGAAGTAACGGATATAGACCATCTTGCCCTGCAGGTTAATCCAAAAGCTGTGAGAATCCTTGGTGCCGTCCTTGAACGACTTGATTATCTTCTCCACGGCCGCAAGGCTCTTGGCCGGGTGGCAGTTCTTGACCTCGCGCCCGATAATGGTCCTGGGCCGGACGAATATCCGCCCCTTGGTCTCGGAGAAATACCTGACCTTGTCGTCCTTGTCCACAAAGGTGATGTCCACCGGCAGCGTATTCAGGATGTTAAGCAGTTCGTCCAGCCCCAGATTCCCGGTCGGCAAAGAAACCATATTGTTCACGCACATATTCATATCCTTTCTTTTATCTTTTGTAACTTAATTGATTATACCAGATATTTATATTTTTGCAAGGTTATTCAAAGCATATCAGTTTTGCTGGTCAAGAATATTTTGACACAATCACTGCTGTTAGTATAGTTAGACTCCGTTCTTTCTAAAGGAAATGAGTATGTATTTAGTAACCGGCGGCGCGGGATTCATCGGCTCGCATATCGTCGAACGACTTGTCCGGCAGGGCAAAAAAGTCCGGATTATCGACGACCTGTCCAGCGGACTGCTGGCCAACCTCAAGGGCTTTGGCCATAAAGTCCAGTTCATCAAGGGCGACATCCGCGACGCCAGGGCCGTGGCCCGGGCCATGCGCGGAGTCAAATACGTCATACACGAGGCCGCCCTGAAATCGGTGCCAGAATCCATACTCCGCCCGCGCCAGTTCCACGATGTCAACGTCAACGGCACATTTAACCTGCTCCTGGCCGCCAAGGATGCCGGCGTGCGCAGGTTCGTCTTCGCCTCGTCCAGCTCGGTTTACGGCGATGCGGCCAGCCTGCCGGTCAGGGAATCGTTCCCGGTCCAGCCGATATCGCCCTACGGCGCCACCAAGGTCATGGGCGAGATATACTGCCGTAACTTCCACCAGGTATTCGGGCTGCCCACCGCGGTGGTGCGTTATTTCAACGTCTTCGGCCCGCGCCAGGACCCCAAATCGCCCTATGCCGGGGTCATCCCAAAGTTCATCAAGGCGCTCAAAAATAACCAGAGGCCGACCATCTTCGGCAACGGCCTCCAGTCGCGCGACTTTACATACATAGACAACGTCGTGGACGGCACGCTAAAGGCCCTGACCGCGCCGATTCCGCCCAGCGTTCCGGCCATCAACATCGCCAACGGCAATCCCTACAGCGTCCTGGCTATGGCCAAACTGCTCAATAAAATAATGGGCAAGGATGTCAAGCCCCTATTCAAGCCCCCTCGCAAGGGCGATATCCTGCACTCCTATGCCGACATTACCCTGGCCCGCAAATACCTCAAATACAAATCAACGGTCAGCTTCGCCCAGGGCCTGGGCAAGACAGTCAGCTATTTCATATAACCGCAACCATAACAACGACGCTATAATGCCTGTTTGCGCCTGCGTTAATACCAGTGTTTATCGGGGCGAATTACCCCGCTTGCGGGTAAAAACTACCCAAAATTTTATATAATATTTATTGACTCGATTATTGCGATTGCTATATTGCTAGTTCAGTTTTTCACAGGTTAAACAGAATACTTACAGGTGAAAAATAAGGAGGTAATATGGCAGTTTTAGAGCTACAGAGAAAGAGATCGAAGAAACAAACCCAAACAAAAGGAGGAGGAAGTATGGCAGCCAGTAGTGTAAAGGAATTCATGGGCCGGCTCATCGCCAAGAATCCCGGCGAAAAGGAATTCCACCAGGCCGTGTTCGAAGTGGCATCGTCCCTCATGCCCTTCATCGAAAAGAACCCCAAGTACAAGAGGGCTAAAATACTCGAGCGTATCGCCGAGCCCGAAAGAGTCATCATGTTCCGGGTGCCCTGGCTGGACGACAAAGGCGAGGTCCAGGTAAACCGCGGCTTCCGGATTGAGATGAACAGCGCCATCGGACCCTACAAGGGCGGTCTGCGCCTTCATCCCTCGGTCAACCTGGGCATCCTGAAGTTCCTGGCTTTTGAGCAGGTCTTCAAGAACTCGCTGACCACCCTGCCCATGGGCGGCGGCAAAGGCGGCTCGGACTTCGACCCCAAGGGCAAATCTGACAACGAAGTCATGAAGTTCTGCCAATCGTTCATGTCGGAACTATTCCGCCATATCGGCCCGGACACAGACGTCCCGGCCGGCGACATCGGCGTGGGCGGCCGTGAAATCGGATTCCTGTTCGGCCAGTACAAGAGGCTCCGCAACGAGTTCACCGGCGTCCTGACCGGCAAGGGCCGGGCCTGGGGCGGCAGCTTGATTCGCCCCGAAGCCACCGGCTACGGCACACTCTACTTCGCCGAAGAAATGCTCAAGACCCGCAAGGAATCGATGGAAGGCAAAATCGTAGCCATCTCCGGCTCCGGCAACGTCGCCCAGTACGCCGTGGAAAAGACCCTGGAAATGGGCGGCACACCGGTCACCCTGTCCGATTCCAACGGCACCGTCTATGACCCCAAAGGCATCACCACCGAAAAGCTGGCCTACGTCATGCAGCTCAAGAACGAAAAGCGCGGCCGCATCGAAGAATACGCCGCCAAGTACAAATGCAAATACCTGGCCGGCAAACGCCCCTGGGGCATCAAGTGCGACGTGGCACTGCCCTGCGCCACCCAGAACGAAGTTGACGTCAACGACGCCAAAACCCTGGTCAAGAACGGCTGTATCTGCGTCTCCGAAGGCGCCAACATGCCCTCGACCATCGAAGCGGTCAACGTGTTCCTGGGCGCCAAGATACTCTACGGCCCGGGCAAAGCCGCCAACGCCGGCGGCGTGGCCACCAGCGGACTGGAAATGTCACAGAACAGCCTGCGCCTGAGCTGGACCCGCGAAGAGGTAGACGAGAAACTGCACAACATAATGAAAGCCATCCACGCCCAGTGCGCCGAATACGGCACGGAAGGCAGCTTCATCAACTACGTCAACGGAGCCAACATCGCCGGCTTCGTCAAAGTAGCCAACTCCATGCTCGACCACGGGGTGGTCTAGTTTTTGCAGGCAAACCTTTAAAGGGGCGTCCATCCGGACGCCCCTTTTACTTTTAGTGCCGGTTCGAGTGCAACGAGTTACCGGTACTTATCCCCGAAACGAAGTGGAGTGGGATTAGGGACACTTCGAGCCTGCCTGCTGCAGGCAGGTGCAACGAGTTACCGGTACTTATCCAGCGACCATAGAGAGCAGGATTAGTGACTGCTGGAGGCTACGCACTCCCCGAAGCCCCGCCTAAAGGCGGGGTAAACTGTGCGGAGTGGGACCAATCACATTAGCAAAAGCTCAGCACCAGAAGCATTAATCCCGTATTTTTAATGGGGTATGGGTTTACGATACACCCTATAGAGGTTATCTATACTCCTTATATCGGTTATTGACACCTCTAGTACCCGTTATCGACATTCCTAATACCGGTTATCGATATCCCTAGTCCTGGTTATCAACATCCCTAATATCGGTTATCGATATCCCTAATCCCGGTTTACGATACCCCTAATACTAATTATCAACATCCCTAATACCGGTTTACGACATATCCTATAGGGGTTATCGATACTGCTTATAGGTATTATCCATATATCCCATAGTAGTCATCCACACCCCCTACAGGGGTTATCGATACCGCCTATGGGGATTATTAGTACGCCCTATAGTAGTAATTCACACACCCGATAGAGGTTATCTATATCGCCTATAGGGATGACTGACACCACCTATGGGAGTTACCCATACTCCATATAGAGGTTATCGATATAGGGAGTAGAGGTTAAGGGGGGAGGGGGGAGGTATCTCCCCCCCCCTCCGAATATGCATTATAATCATTATTTAAGCAAAATGTTACGTTTTTTTATGGGGTAGGTACAGATGGGGGTGTCCCTCCCCCCTAACCACCTTCTCTACCCCTACCTACCCACCCTCCCTGGGTACCTACCCCCTATATACCCTAATGGCACACCGAGTATACTTCTACGCACTACCGAGTAACCTGATACGCGATACCGGATAACCTAATACGCGATACCAGATGGCCTAGTACGCGATACCGGATGTCCTAATACGCGATACCAGATGTCCTAATATGCGATACCGGGTTACCCTATGCGCATTACCGTATAATACCCTACGCAATGGGGTATAACCCCTGTGGGACAGGGGAAGGGTTCCACAAAAACGAGGGAAAAACCCAAAGAAATGATGATTTTACAAAAACTACGCCCGGGAATAGCCCTGATTAGCTAGTTACCGCCGGTGGGATGTGTCCCCACCACCAAATTTTAATTATTTAGGGGTATTTTGTTTGGGTTCTTTAGATTCTTCTTTTATCGGCGCATCAGTTTTGGAATCATCTTTCACCTGCTCTATCGGTTCTAATTCACCAGTGGTTATCTGTTTGCACCAGATAAGAATAACTTTTCTATCCTTCTCCAAATGCTTATAATCATTTTGGATATCTGTTGCGGCTTTCTTGGCTGATAAAGACTTAGGCAATCGCTTATAATACCCAGCCCGAAACTCAGAAGGCTTGGTCTCAAAAAACTGGTGCAAAGCAAAGAAATTATCGTAATCCCCGGCAATATGCCGGTCATCTTTAGATGATAACCCTAAACTTATTACTTTATACAAAGCCGCTGGCAAACTGTAATCAGCTATGCCGCATCCTGTCACCTTATCAAACATCTCGATAGCATTGCTGTACTCGCTCAATTTAAAATAAAACCATCCTCTTAAAAAGATAGCAAAAGCTAAAAAATCACGATCAGTGTTTTTATCATTCATAATGCTTGCAATATCTTTTTGCGCCTTGGTAACTTCTTCGTGAAATTTATCGAATATTTTTTTTTCTTCCGGACCGTCCTTGAAAATATCGTCTTTTAAAGAAAAAGCTGCTGTATGTTGCCGTGTAAAAACCCATGCCGGATATGACGCGATAGGTAATAATATTTCCTCCAAACGTTTCTGGGGAATGCTTTTATTTTTATTATCTATATAATCAATAAATTTTTTTAGTTTATTTTCTAACCCGTCCAAATAAGGCAAACAAATTAACTCATTTTTGAATGAATCGTACGCCGGCTTTACACTAAGAATCACCCCAAAAGGGCTTGTTGAACTGCTATATACCCGAATTTCTGGGAAAGCAATAGATATTTGAAATTTCGCCATTTCTATAGTAGTGTTTTCAAGTTTTAAACGAGCCAAAACAGCATTCTCATATCCAGCTCCATATACCTTATAACATCGCGTTGCCATTATAGTTCTGCTAATATGATTATCTTCATCATTTAGTACAATAATTTTCTCATCCGAATAAACCTTATTAACAGCGATAGAAACTAGTATTGTCATATAGACCATTACTTTTAAACATAAATTTCTCATATATTAATCCTTTCCAATTATATTTTACTTGGGACCGCCAAATCCCTCTATTCCATGGTGCTGTGGACCTCTTATCGTTGTGCTGTATTCGCCCTTATAATTTACATCAACAAAAAAATCCATTATAAATTGTCGTTCTATAGTTGTGGCATATCTACCTGAAATTTCGAGTATCCATTTAACAATATACTGTCCGCGAATAACACACCATGTTTGTTCAGAGGGGGGAAGAATCCATGATTTCCTTATACTCATGGTTGAGTAGTCGGTTAAAACACCATCCTTAATGTCCCTTTGCCTTTCTTCATTGCTTGCCCACCCATCAATCCTATCCCTACCTAACGGTATAGCAAACCAGTTTTCAATCTCTGTTATCTTGATATGATCAAAATCTCCCGAATAAATAAAACTGTAATTAATTTTCATGTCCAGATCAAATGTGTCGTCATTTTCCCCTATAGTATAAATACTTATTTCGGCTGGATATATTGGCTGGAATCTTATTAGCTGGAACCAGCATTTATCAGTCGTTAATGCCTCTTCCGGCTGTTCTTTTCTTTCTCCAGTAGCACTAACATCGGGGGATGGGTTCGCGATTATTATTGTTGTTTGCGCTTCTGGAGGTAATGAAGTTCCGCTGGAACCGGTATCTGGCTGTTTTTCTTTTTTCCCAGACGGATCTATAAGATTTATCGGGTTGTTAGCGACATAGGCATATAAATTCAGTAAAGTATCATTCTTAAGTGGATCCCTCTGCAGGAACCTCCCCATTGTTGGACTGTAATATCTGGCCCGGTAGTAGTAAAATCCCGTCTCGTCGTCATATTCCCGGCCGGTATACATAAATCGGTTGCCTTTAGTAGATTTGGTCGGAGGTTCAGTAGGATTACTAGGATCGTATATGCTAGTTTCTCCATAGGCGGTATACGAGTATTTCTCCACTATGGCTCCGGTGTTGTCGGTAAGGGCGTAAATACTGCCCAGCGAATTATCGTGGTAATAGTATTTCCAGCTTTGGCTGGTGCCGTAGCGGGTCATCTGCAGGACCTCGTCTATGTTGTTGCCGTAGACGTACTGCCTTAAAAGAGTCCCCGCCTCATCGCGCTCCTCGATGCACCTTGCTCCGTCGTAGTAGAACCTGATAGTCGTGCTGTTCTGACCCCCACCCTGATAGGTGACTTTTTCTACCCGGCGGCCCAGGGCATCGTATTTATATTCGCCGACTGTTCTCTGACTCGATCCGGAACCGGTTGTAACCTTGACCAGCCGGTTGGCATAGTCATAACTGCAAGACTGTATCCCATCACTGGTCATATTGCCGTTGGCGTCATAACCCAAAACGCCAGTGTTTATTGTGTTATACCGATTTAACGGGTCTGGTGTATATACACCACTTACATAATTATACTGATCAACCGTACTTGTTCCGCCCGTAATGCTTTCGGTTAAGGTTTTACGGTTACCCACGCCATCCATGTCAAATGTCTCGGTCAGAGTACCTGGGATGGGGACACATCCCATGCCGCCAAACCCTCTATTCTCCTGCTTCCGCAGGCGCGATTTTTCTTAAATCGCGTTCACTCCCTACCGGGAATATCTGATATGATATGCTTTTAGCCGGATTAGTCAATTTATTTGGGCGATGGTAAGCCTGGATTCTAATCCTAATGAGTGCGATTTAAGAAAAACTGCGCCCTGCAAGTCAAGTATTTAGCGCATTATCATGCCAGAGGCAAATCAGCCTTTGGCTGACAAAATCAGGTGTGTGTCACCGGACTTAAATAAGCTGATTTACCAAAAACAACGCCTTGGAAACCTTATAAACAAAGGGAAAGAAAATTGGGGGTGTGTCACCGAACTAAGGTGTGTGTCACCGGACCTTGCGAATCAACTATTTGCTGGAACAGCGTGTGTTACCAGACCAGTGTCACCAAATAAAGATACCATCTCATTTTAATATGCCTTCTTCCGATAAAGTTAGAATTACTCCAATAAATGCCAGCAAATAAACCAGAATCTGTATAATGTTCGCCTTTTTCCTCTTATGTGGATCCATTTCCTTACCAGGTACTGCTATTAGAATCCGAACCCCAAAAAGAAAACCTGCCAGACCAAATACAGAGTCAGACTTAAAGAAGGATTCTTTTGTTACATACGTATAAGCAACTATTAATGCGCCAGTAATCATGACGAACACCGCTACTATTGTGTCTTTTTTTTTAGACATTGAATTACAAACTCCTTTAGTTTAATAAAATTATTTTCCTCTCAGCCATTATCCGGTGACACACACCTGATTTTTCTTCTCAATATTTAAGCGGTTTCCAAGGCTCTGTTTTCGTAAACCGGACCTTCCCTGCAGAAATTATTAAATATAATATGCTTTTAGCCGGATTAGTCAATTTATTTGGGCGCGCAAAAGGCAGGACATCAAGACTTGCTTCGTATCTCCCGGATAACCCGTTTGATGACGTCGGGAACGGCTCGTTTAACTGCCAAGCTCAGGGTTTCGCCACAGCCCATATCCTTGGGCTGGATGCCGTAAATAACCACCTCGGGGCATTTGTTCATTGATACGGCCAGCATCAGCGGTTCAACCACGTTTGCCTGATGGAGCGTCAGTTTGTTCGGGCCGCCGACCAAACCAATATCCTTTATGCCCAGCCGGGCAACGGCGCCGGGACGCCTCTTCAGCCCGGCCGCGTCCACGATAATCACCTTTTTATATAAAATAATCCTGTCATAGAGCGACAGCCCGCCCAAGCCGCCGTCGTAGACGTCCACCCCGGTTGGCAGTTTGAGCTTCTGCATCCGGCGCACGGCGTGGATGCCGACCCCGTCGTCCTTGAGCAGGATATTGCCGATGCCTAAGATGAGGATACGCTTGGCTGGTTTCATATTTAAAAGATTACCAAGTTTTACCACGAAGACACGAAATAGTTAAAACACGAAACTTAGCGCTTTCTTTATTTCGTGTTTTCGTGGTAGTATTCTATACAAACCGCACATTCAGGCAATGGGTGGAGCAGGATATGCACGGGTCGTATGCGCGCACCAGCATCTCCAGCCGGTGGCTGATTTCGTCCTGGGAGCGGTCTATTATCTCAGGCACGAGTTTTTCCATATCCAGCTGGATATTGGCGTGGTTCTGGTTGGTCGGGATGACGCAGTTGGCGCTGACAATCTTGCCCGTCTTATCATAGGTGTAGTCGTGGAAGAGTATGCCCCGCGGCACCTCGACGGCGCCGACTCCCCGGCCGGCCCTGGGCTTGACCTTGGGCTTTTCGGCCTTGAGCCCTTTCCTGAGCAGGCGGTCTATGATATTAATGCTGTCTTCAACGACGTGAACCGTTTCGACCACCTGTGCCACCGTATTCATATAGGGGTTATAACAGGGCGCCTTAAGGCCCAAATCATTGGCCGCCTTTTTGGCCAGCGGCAATAACTGCTTGGAGTTGATGTTGAACCGGGCCAGCGCGCCGACCATATATGACTTGCGCAGGTGCCGGGCGTATTTGGCGGTGGAATGCGGCACGCAGTATTCGTTGGTGATGGACTGGTATTTGGCGGGCGGGGTCAGGCCGCCGTCAGTCGAGGCGATTTTGCCGTCGTAAAAGGCGTATTCGGCATTGCTCTTGAGGGCGACGTATTCAGTTTCGCGCTCGAAGGCCGGGATGGTCAGCGTCTTGAACAGGTCCACGGTCAGCTTGAGGTCTTTGAGCCCTTCATCCAGTTGCTTGCGAAGTGATTTAAGCTCGCCCATCGTCGGCAGTTTAGTAAACCCGTTAACCACCAACCGAATGGGATGGACGGCCCGGCCGCCCACGATGTCGCCGATGTCGTTAGCCAGCTTCTTGAGCCGGAGCGCCCGGAGGACCACATCCTTGTGCGTCTTGGCCAGCGGGAAGACACTGCCCACGCCCAGGAAGTCCGGCGCGGCCAGGAAGTAATAGTGCAACACGTGGCTCTGCAGGGTCTCGGAATTGAGTATCAGCTTGCGCAGTTCGATGGTCTGGTTTGATGGCTTTATGCCGAAGGCGTCCTCAGTGGCCCGGAGCGATGCCATGGTATGCCCGATGGAGCAGATACCGCAGATACGCGAGGTGATGCAGGCGGCGTCGTCGTAAGGGCGGCTGACCACCATAGCCTCGAAAAACCGGGGCGATTCGGGCACTTCCCAGCGGATGGTTTCTATCTTGCCGTTATGGGCGTCGACCACGATGTTGCCGTGGCCTTCGACCCGGGTGATTTTGTGGATATCTATATTCAGGTCTTTTACTGTCTTCATTTATTTAACTCCCTCTCCCATACAGCCGTTATACATATTCAATCTGGCAGTCATATCATCTACGGACAAGCCGTATTTCTTGAGGATATCCTTTTCGGAATTGAGGTTGGGCTCCTTCATAAACCCGCGGCAACCCTCGCAACCGTCGTTATTGGACGGGCATATGGCGCCGCATCCGCCCAGGGTGACCGGGCCGAGGCAGAACTGCTTCTTTTCGAAGACGCAGACGTTCTCGGCCAGTTTGCATTCGGCGCAGACCGGCACGTTGGGTATTTCCGGCTTCTTGCCCAGCAGCAACGCCTTGGTAACCTTGAGGAATTCGGCCTTGCTTATGGGACAGCCGTGGATGTAATAATCGACCGGGATGACCTTATCCACCGGCTGGGTGGGAATGGTGCCGTACAGGCCGGCATCCTTGCCGTAGACCATCTTCTTTACCTGGTCCATAGTATAGCGGTTCTTAAGGCAGTTGACGCCGCCGATGCAGGCGCAAGCGCCCAGGGCCACGATGACCTTGGCGTTCTGGCGTATTTTCTTGATAGTCTCCACTTCGGCGTCGGTGGTGATACTGCCTTCGATGAAGGCGATGTCGTAATTATCCGAGCGCTCGGACATGGCTTCGCGGAAGTTGACGATGTCGACCACGCCAATGAGTTCGGGCAGTTCGGTCTCGCAGTTAAGCACCTGGAGCTGGCATCCCTCGCAGCAGGTAAAATCAAAAAAGGCGATTCTGGGCTTTTGGCTCATAGGGCTTCCCTCACATTCTTTATTTCGCTGTACCTGAATACCGGGCCGTCCATACAGCAATAGAGGTGGTTTATCTGGCAGTGGCCGCACTTGCCGACGCCGCACTTCATCTTGCGCTCGAGCGAGACGATGATGTCTTCGTCGGCAATGCCCATCTTCTTGGATTCCTGGATGGCGTATTTATACATGACCGGCGGGCCGACCACGATGACGCTGGTGGTTTTGGGGTTGACCTTGACCTTGGGGAAAAGAGTGGTAATGACGCCGACGTTGCAGGTCCAGCCGGCCGCGCCGACATCGACCGTTTCCATGCACTCGACATCGGTCCGCTTGGTCCAGCGGGCTATCTCGTCGGGCATAATCCGGTCGGCGACGCACTTGGCGCCGCAGAAAATGATGATCCGGCCGAAATCGGGTCTTTTGTCAATGGTATAATTGATGAGCGACCGGAGCGGGAACAGGCCGATGCCGGCGGCCACGAATATGATATCGCGGCCTTTGAGTTCGTTGACCGGGAATCCCCGGCCGAACGGGCCGCGGATGCCGACGCTGGCGCCGGCTTCGAGGTTGTGTATGGCCTTGGTAACGTTGCCGACGGCCCGGATGCCCAGCTCGAAGGCGCCTTTAGCTGTGGGCGATGACGATATCGATATGGGCGCCTCGCCGATGCCCGGAATCGTCACCTCGACGAACTGGCCGGGCTGGTGCCCCAGCTCCCGGTTGTCGGGCAGGCGGACCTCGAATATCTTTTCCTTATCGGTTAGCTTGGTTACCTTGGTGATGGTGGCAATCAGAGGTTTATAAAGTTCGGTATTTGATAAAGCTTGAGTAGTCATTTTGTTCCTCCCGTCAATCTGTTATACGCGTCAACCGGGCTGGCGATTTCGGCCAGGCAGGCGTTGATGCACCGGCCGCAGCCGACACAGCCCTGGACTTTGAAACGTTCGAGCATATATTTGCCCTTGCGGAACATCCGGTGGCGGGTGCGGGAGTCTTTGTGCTCGCGGAAATTCTCGCCGGTGCCGACCTTGGCGAATTCCTGGACCATACAACTGTCCCATTGGCGGGCCCGTGAACCGGATTTGAGGTCGATGGCCGTATCGTCCAGAACATCGAAACAGACGCAGGTCGGGCAGACCATGGTGCAGGAACTGCAGGCCAGGCATTTTTCAGCTATCTCTTTCCAGTAAGGATGATCGTAATTATTTTCCAGCGCTTTAGCCAGTGCATTGACGCCGCCGTCAATGGCCAGTTTGTATTTTCCGGCTGCCCTGGCCCGGACCTTGTCGCGCAGGGCTATGGATTTGCCGTCTGCTATTTTGGGTTTGGCATATTGCGACAGCAGTTTAGCGCCTTTATCGGTGCCGATTTCGACCAGGTAATCCTTGCCCAAATCTGTCAGCATCAGGTCGAAACCGGAACTGGCCGTGTTGGTATCCATGCTCTTGGAGAATGATTTGGGCGAAGGATTCAGGCAATCCATCCCGATAATAACGGTGTTTTGCCGTTTGGCCAGGTAATTGGGGTCAAGATTATCGCCAGTAAATACTTTGTCCATCAACTCGATGGCTTTGATGTCGTAGGAATGGACGCCGACCAGCACGGTCGGCTTTGAATCGATAATCGGGTCAAAGGATATCTTGCCGTTGTTCTTGTCAAATCCAAGATAGGTTTCCTTTTGGGGATAGAAATATTTTTTAGGCGGTAAAAGCGTGACGTCGTAATCCAAACAGAGTTCTGAGGCATCGGACAGGTCGCTGAAGGCGTAGCGGCCGTCTTTGGCAACCACGCCGGCTACGCGGTATTTGCCGCCGTTGATAAGTTTGGCGACAAATCCGTTAAGGTCTTTCTTGCCGATGAGCTTGAACCCCGCCAAGGTTTTATTAACCATAGTTTTCTTTCCGGGTGACTTAATACGAGTGTATTGTAGCATATTTTTCCTTTATTACAAGATAATCATAGCCAGTGATATCTTTCACGAAATAAAACAACTAAAGATAACAGATCAACTCAACTAATATAATCGGCTCCAAATGTATTAAGAAACGCCCCCTCTCCGGCCTAAACCGGAGAGGAAGCGCTGTTTGGGTGTTACCTATATACTCAATATCTTGTCTATTTCTTTCTTGTCCACATCCATTATATGGGTAATGCCACTAATGTCGGATGCCTCGTGGGTCAGAGCGGCGATGTCGTCCCGGCTGATATGCTTGAGCGAGAACTTGCGGCTGCCGGCCATTAACTGCCTGAGTCCCTGTGCCAGTCTTTCATAATAGGTGTAAAGACCGATGGCGCCGGTGGGCAGTTTGGAGAATGCGTCATTGCCCAGTTCTTTGCGCAGGCTGGCCGAGGTGACGAAAATCTCATCCCTGGAACTGCCGAATCTTTCGACATAGACCGGTAGGTTGCCGGATTCGATGGCGGCGCCGATGGTTTTGCCGACCATGGCGGCGGCGATGGGCGCGCGGGCCATTCCGATCATCTTGACAAACGGAGCGCCCAGTGCCAGTCCCTTGAAGATGCTGTCTTCAAAAGTGAATCTGCCGGCCACAACCAATGCCGGGATATACTTGCCTCTTTCGGCTAATTTCTTGGCATACTGATAAAGCAGTGAATGCAGTTCAACTGACGGAATGCCCCATTCGTTCATCATTTTCCAGGGGCTCATGCCGGTACCGCCGCCTGCGCCGTCAACGGTCAGCATATCCAATTTATACTTGGAAGCAAATGAGATAGCCCGAGCCAGGTCGGCCGGCCGGTAAGCGCCAGTCTTGAGGAAGATATATTTGGCGCCGGCTTTGCGTAACTCTTCAATCCTCTGGGCAAACGATTCCTCGCTGACCATACCGACGCGGGAATGGCGTTCGAATTCCTTAAAGGTGCCCCGTTCGAATGACTTGATGACAGTCTCATCGGTCGGGTTGGGCGTGACGATATAACCGCGCTTATGAAGCATCTGGGCTTTCTTTAGGTCTTTTATTTTGACCTCGCCGCCGATGTCCTTGGCGCCCTGACCCCACTTAAGTTCGACGATTTCCACGCCCAGCTTATCAATGGCGTATTCCTGGACGCCCAGTCTGGTGTCTTCGACGTTAGCCTGAACGATAATGGCCCCGTAACCGTCCCTCATATTGTTCTGATAAAGCTTTACCCGGTTTTTCAGGTCAACCGTATCGGTTATACGGCCGTTCTTAAAAGTGGCTTCGGGGTCCATGCCAACCACGTTTTCACCAATGGTCAAACCGGTACCGGAAATAGCTGAGCCGATGGCCAGACCGTCCCAGTTGAACTTGGCAATATTTGTCGAACCGATACCCGGTATAATCCAGGGATAACGGAACTTTATCTTGCCGTCGTGACCAAGTTTGACTTCCAGGTCAACGGCCGGGAAAATGGCCTTGTCGCTGTCTTCGGCTATACCGTGAGCGCCGACGGCCGTGCCCATAATATTGAAGTGCGAGTAATCAACCGGATACTCCTTTTCGCCGGCGGCGGTAATAATACCGAACGGCTGCGGATAGATTACCTCATGCCCGCGATAAGCTGATTTGCCGATTTCGCACATGCCGATGCATCCGTCCACGCAGGTGACGCACATCCCCGAGGCCGGAACGACAGAACCCTCTGTCCTGTTTTTGGTCAGCGTTGCCGCTGAAGCGTTTGTCTTGGATAGTGTCATGATTCCTTTCTCCTTTCTTATTTTTTATCTTTATTAACTGTTACACAAGTCCCGCATTCGCCTTTAAGACCCATCCAGCAATTGAACGACCCGTTCAGTTCGGTGCAGGTAGGCTGTAATGAGTTTTCGCATCTGCCGCAGAGGACGCTATCCGGTTTGACACCTTCGCACCGGGCGGTGCAGGCCGGGCA
>Ga0265292_1000393_pt1 | contig 65891 bp, 69 predicted proteins | sample Munlanlewell296A_FD_189080 | JGI IMG/M metagenome (GOLD analysis project Ga0265292, IMG submission 189080) | Leachate microbial communities from a municipal landfill in Southern Ontario, Canada - Leachate well 296A | ecosystem: Engineered > Solid waste > Landfill > Unclassified | place: Canada...
GGTTAATCCTCGCATATTTTGATTTGATTTCGTGTCATCAATAAAAGTTAAATCTGGCGTAGTCGTGCTATTCTCATAATTTTTTATTTCGTTCGCCAATATATCTTTTGCAATGTCAGTTTCATTTTTTATCATAAAAGCAAAAACAGAATTGTAATCGTTTATTGTAAGAATAATTCCAGCAGAATTATTTTCAACCTTAGTCGTGAAGTGTGCAATGCCAGTAGCTAGAGTTGGGGAATAATTATTTAATTTTTGAGAAATTATTTCCTGAGTATTTGCATTATTGGTTTGAGTATTGATTAATTCTGTTCCAGCATCTTTCGTTATTGGTTTTTGTTGATTAACATATAAATAAGCTAAATATGAAAACCCTGCAATTACTAAAAGTAAAATTACAATAGCAGAAATGAAAAAACCACGAGATGAATTCGGATTAGAAAAAGAATTAGAAGGCGTAGAGTTATTTCCCACATCTCCGCTAGCCGAAGCAATATCTGTAATAGAAGCCTCCTTGTGTTTTATTTCATCTCTTATGTCTTGTTCAAATGTATCGATATTGGGAATGGCCATATGGATAGTTTACCATGTTAAATAATTTTTAATATGAAGCTTAAAAATTAAAATTTGAAACTTGCCCCAAGTGTTTCAAAGTTTATTTAACATGGTGAATAGTTACTAGTTGATAGTTACTAGTTGATATTCTAAATACAGGGACGGTCGCTTCGCGACCGTCCCTGTATTTTCTTGAAACTGGAAACTTAAAACTCAAAACTGTTTTTATTCTCCTGCAGATATTCCTAACTCATCATCAGAGAACTCTTTTACTGCTCTAGGTTTTTTAGCAGAAGACTTTCCTCTTTTTGGAGCTGAGTGTTGAGTTCTATATCCAATCAAAAACTTTTCTGGATGTTCACACATGTCGATAAAGTCTTCACAAGTAGCGCGAAGTGAAGATGAAGATGAACGACCAAAAGAAATTACTTCTACTTGAACACCGAAATGTTCTTTCAAGAAAATAACTAATGGTACGAAGTCCCCATCCCCAGTTGCGAGTACTATGGTATCAACTTTTGGGGCGAGACGAATTGCATCAACTGCCAGTCCGACATCCCAGTCAGCTTTTTTTGCACCACCATAAAAAACTTGTAAGTCTTTTGTTTTGGTTTCGATACCAAGTTTTGTTAAGGCTTCGAAAAAGTTTGTCTCGTCCCCTGCTTCTGTGGTGATGACATAAGCGAGTGCGCGAATAAGTTTACGCTTACCGACAGACTCTTGCATTACAGCACCGAAGTTAACTCTAGTATTGTATAAATTTTTTGCACTGTGATATAGATTTTGAGTATCTATAAATACTGCGACACGTTGGTCGCTGTGTTTGATAACAGACATTGGGGTAGATTTTAGACATTAGACTTTAGACACTAGAAAATACAAAAATGTTTTGTGTTGTCATTCCCGCGGAGGCGGGAATCCAGTGTCAGAATTCTTTTATCTTGAATTAAATATTAAAATAGAAACTATAGTTAGTATACACCACGGGCCCAGTTAGGGGTTGGTAGTTAGACGTTAGGAGTAAATACAAATAATATATTTATTATGTATGTGTGTCATTCCAACGAAAGTTGGAATCCAGTGTTTGTATTTTTATCTAATTAAAATGAAGAAAATTGTTTTAGTTGCGAGGCATGGAGAAACGTTTGAGGGAGACGTACGAGATAGTACGTTGACCGAAAACGAGAGGCTCCATAACGAAGCAAATGAAATAATTTTGTTCTATTTTAAACCTAATTTGGTGACCACTGTCGTATAACGTTTTTTATTACTTGCTTCCAAATATTTTAAATGTGTACGGCGGTCAGCAACCATTTGAATAAGACCACGTCTTGAGTGATTATCCTTCTTATGAACCTTCAAATGATCTGTAAGTTCAGTAATTTTTTTGCTCAAAATAGAGATCTGAACTTCAGGAGATCCTGTGTCAGTGTCATGTATTTGAACGCTTTTTATGGCATTAGCCTTTTTTCGTGTGGAAAGCATATTGATTAACTATTGCTATATTCTATCACACATTTCTGTAAATTGCAAGGGGCGGTTGGGCCCATTACCGCCCGTAAGTATAGCCACGCAGTGCGTGGCTGTGGCAAGTCGCACGGCTTAGCCGTGTGACCCTGAGACCACCAGGTAAAAGGGTGCATTTCATTTAGATTTTAGACCTTAGAAATTAGATATTTTTCATTCCCCTCTTTTTCACAGATAATCATAGATTATCTACATAAAAGAGGGCACAACCTAGGACAAAAGTCTTTCGGTCATGCTACTCACAGGATGGTGCGTCTATTGGAACGCTTCATCCAACAGAGGTGCCATGGCAGCACGCGCCAAAATGGCTGGCTCGAACTCAGCCCATGGGCTGAGAATTTCGGCAAAAGACGTCTCTATCGCAACCTTTCGGGCTTCACCAGCCTCCAAAGCCTGCGCCCATTTCCAGTCCTGCCCCTCATGGAAGGTAACTGCTGGATCGTATACGGCCACAGCCTTTGCGGCAGAAGTGGCAACGATGCCACAGTATTCCACAGCCACCCTGGCCGTACGCATGTTTTGGTTGGAGACGGGTTCCATGCCCCGCCACCCGTCTGTTTCGGGTTCCTGTTTTTGCAGCCTTGCAGCATCTACAGCAAAGTAGACAGCTGATTCTGCAAACGCAAACACTGCCCAATGGTGGCTACCGTAGCCTATCAATGTTGCTGCCAAGGGGCGGTTATTGGAGTAAATCGCCTCAAGCCACTCGTCTGCAATTTTTTTTGACGGGCCATGGCCGTGTTCAATCTGTGGCGTTACCGCCCTGATTGCCAATCTGGCGCCAGTTGCCGCCACGTGAGCGGTATCAATTGTTGTTGCAGCTTCGCACTCCATGGCAGCCGCAAGTAGTGGCTGTCGGTTTGGGAATACCGACGGTGCTTTGGCTACTGCCCGGAGCACCATAGGGATAATTTTGGCCACTGTGGCTACAACAATGTTTCCGGAAACGTCGTTTATCTTTGCCATGATATTCTCCTTTCAGAGAGTTTTGCCTGATGGTGCCGTGGTATCAACACAGCGGGCGGGTTGACTTGATTTAAAATATGCGTTCATCACGTGCACATCACTGAACCTTGAGCTTCAAAAAGCTACTAGGTAGAGTATAGCACAAAAACTACTAAAAGTCAAGTAAGATAAGGCAAAAAGCTTATATTTAAAGGTATTCTACTTAAATTGTATTAATTATCCCCCAAAAACTGTAATTATTGTACGACATTGGTATATACTTGGGGATAGTAATTGGTTATTAGTAATTCGTAATTAGTGAATGCATTTGTTCAAAACGAATAACGAATAACGAATAACGAATAACGATGAATCTTTCTTCCCTCAAATCCGACTTCCTCCAATATATAGAAATAGAAAAAGGGCGGTCAGCACTCACTGTTCGTAATTACGAGCATTATCTCACTCGCTTTTTAGAATTTGTAAAAGTAGAATCCCCTGCTGATATAACTGAGAGTATGATGCGCGAGTATCGTGTGTATCTTAATCGTCATCCAGCACGTGCTATAAAAAAAGGACAAGCCCAAGAAACTTTAGATAAAAAAACTCAAAATTATCATTTGATTGCACTTCGTGCATTTTTAAAATATATGCGTAAGCGTGGTGTACAAAGTTATGATCCAGAAAGAATTGAACTCGCAAAGACACAACAGCGCGAGCTTGATTTAATTTCCGAAAAAGAATTAGAAAATTTAATGTCATCTCCGGATACAACAACTATCGCAGGACTTCGTGATAAAGCAATATTAGAATTATTTTTCTCAACCGGGCTTCGTGTTTCAGAATTATGTTCACTTGACCGTGATACAGATTTAAAAACCGGAGAAATTTCTGTTCGTGGAAAAGGAGGGAAAATTCGAGTGGTATTCGTATCTGGCTCAGCTTCAATTTCTGTTAAAAAATATTTAGAGCAACGCGTGGACATTGATGAAGCAATGTTTATTGATCACTCCCCTCGCGCCCATGCGAGAATGGTAAAAGAAGAATCAATTAGACTTACACCTCGTTCTGTTGAGCGCATTGTTACAAAATATGCAGTAATAGCCGGCATTGCAAAGAAGTGTACTCCCCACGTTATTCGTCACAGCTTCGCGACAGACCTTTTATACAACGGCGCAGATTTACGTACTGTACAAATGATGTTGGGTCATGCGTCTATCGCAACTACTCAAATATATACAAACGTTACTAACAAATTCCTCCGCGATCAATTTGAGAAGTTTCATTCGAAGAGAGAAGAAATAGTTTGACTTTAAATACTTTTATCGGTAGTGTTGTGATAGCGAAGACGAGTTGTCTGAGCAGTTTTATTTTTGATTTAGGAGAATCACATGAGTGAAAAACAGGTTCCCTCACAATGGGCTTTGAGAGAGCAAGTCGCCTCTTGCCGATTTCTTGCACCCCGAGGGGTGGAGGCGACGATGAGAATCTTTTCTGAAGATTTGCAAAAAAAGTTTTCGACAGATATGCAAGCAGGCATGTTTAAATACATGGTATTACATGCCTTCAGTGCGACATTTTCGCCAGTTAAAGTCGCCAACGTTTGTCGCGGCTTGTCCACACTTTCGCAACTCGACATCGACGATGTCAATAACCTAGCGAAAAGCATTGCCTTTGGACGACTTGGTGCCAATGAAATCGACCGAATTCTTTCGGAACATTACAAAATCGACGACCTTGTCTTCCAAGCGGAAGACAATGAAGTCTGGTTTGGTAACGCTCCAACTGCGGTCAAACAGCCTCCCACAACAACGGCTTTACCAACTGAGCCAAAGACTAGCAAGTCCACTCAGGATGGTCTCGAGGCTTTTCAGGTAGGCATGTGATCCAAAATCTCAACCAACGGTTTTTCAACCAACAACTGCGCGCCGAAGGACGCGCTTTCTTTTTGAAAAAATTTTCTTATCACAGTTTATATTTTTCAGCTATACTATCTTCATGAAACTCATTTCTTTTAATGTAAATGGAATACGGGCGATGTATAAAAAAGGTGCATTTGATGAATTGTTTAAATTAAAAGCAGATATTATTTGTATACAAGAAACAAAAGCAACCCCTGACCAATTACCCGAAAATGTACTTAATCCAAAAGGATATTTTTCATATTTTGATAGTTCAAAAATACGTAAAGGGTATAGCGGTGTTGCTGTGTACACAAAAGAAATGCCTGAAAAAATTGAATACGGATTAGGTGCTGACCATATGGATATGGAAGGACGCCTGCTCACCCTTTATTTTAAAGATTTTATTGTGATGAATTGTTACTGGCCAAATGGTGGAAAGTCAGACGATCATTTTTTGTATAAGTTGGATTATTATGAGCAATTTTTAAAACGAGCCAAGATGCTTGAAAAAAAGAAGCCAGTTATTTTTATGGGAGATGTGAACGCTACTGTTGCAGACATCGACCTTGCTCGTCCAAAAGAAAATGCCGGCCATCTTGGTTGTACAGTTGAGGAGAGAACACTACTAGCAAAATATGTTGATGCATTTATTGATACGTTTAGATTTATTCATGGAGATAAAATAAAATACACCTGGTGGGATATGAAGACACGAGCACGAGATAGAAACATTGGATGGAGAATCGATTATATATTCACAAGTAAGATATTAAAAACTAAAATTAAAAAAGCAGAAATTTTAAATGATGTACTCGGAAGTGATCATTGTCCGATAGTGCTTGAAGTTGAAATATAAAAATACAGGGAGTTACCGAAGGTAACTCCCTGTATTTTTAATAGCTAGCTATTTAATTATCTGATTTTCTACTGAAGAATGAACGAAGGGCATTCATTTTTTCTTTAAAACTTTCTCTAAGAGTTTTTATTTCCGCCTTCTTTTCTTCAACTAACACTTTTTCTTCAGCCTGAAGAGCCTTTATTTCATTTTTCTTTTCATTATTTATCTCTTTCTTTTCCACTATCTTTTTTTCCACTTCAGCTTTTTTAGTTTCTTTTTTATATTGACGGCACCCAGTTGTATCTTTTTCAAAATTTGCTAAAGTCTCTTTTCTTGCTTTGGTTAAAATGTCTTGGGCTGTTTTGACCGCAAGCTTGTAAGCCACGGAAGCATTATTAATTGCAGTTTTTTTCGCAACCTCATCTGTCAAAGCAACAGCAGATTTCTCAGCATCTTTTCTTGCTGTTAATGCTGTAGCCATTGCAGTGTTGTAAGCATTTCGCGCAGATGAGATAGAGGTATCACGATTTTCTATTGAGGCTTGCTGGCAAGCTGTAAAAATTTGTGCAGATGTAGGTATTGTTGAAGTTGTAACTATTACAGGGGATGTTGTCGCACTTTCAGCACTTGTAAAAGCTGGAAACAATATCGCTCCTAATATAATTGTTGGTATAAAATATTTTTTCATATTATTTTGCCTGATGTTTAATTATCTCGGCGTAAATTATTTATAAGTTGTTGTAATCTGTTGTTATTTGGGCCATATCCTCATTATCTATTTTGTTCTCAAATTTTGCTACTTGTTTATCTATAGAATAGAATGGATCATTTCTATAAATATACATTTCAGAAATTGTTGGGAACAATACAAATAAAATAGAACAGACGGCCACGAATTGAGTTATTCCTAGCCATATATATGGGGATCGTATCGCCCGCTTTTCTTTAACCTTTATTTCTTTCTCTGGTATTTGATTAAGAATTTTTATAAGAGTAGCATAAGTCGGCGACACGGTCTCCTTATACATGACTAAAGCACTAATAAGCTCAGTATCTATTTTGTTTGTATTAATTTCCTTCATTTAAGTGTTTCGTCAAGATACGAAGTTTTTTCAATGCTCGTTCTTTTATTTTTCGAATATATACTTCTTCTTTTTCTAATATCTCACCAATTTCTTTATAACTAAATTCTCCGTAATAATATAAACGAATGACATCTGACTCATCGGTTGATAGATATGGCAGATATTCATTGATTGATTCGGCAAGCTTGCGTATATTTGCGTCGCTTACAATATCAACATTCTCATCTTCTATTATTTCAAAGAGTTTTTCATCAAAAGAGATTGAAGATTTTTTCTTGCTGTGATTTATAAGTAGTCTTTTTGCTATCGTAAACAAGTAAGCAAGTGGAGATTTCTCTGGTTCATAAGACGGTAAGGCCTTATAAAAATTAAGAAATGTTTGCTGACATATATCATTTGCAAGCTCCACATCATTACATTTCGAAAATGTATATCTATAAAGTGGAGTAAAAAGTTCTTTGTATATAATCTCAAAAGCTTGCCCGTCCCCACTTTTGGCAGAGAGAATAAGCTTTTTTAGGGTTATTAAATCCCCTACATTATATATAACAGCATTACTTTGATTTTGTGACAGCATTGATACCGGGGAGTGTACCATTTGCAAGATAATCAAGCATTGCTCCACCACCTAATGATACGAAACTAAACTTTTTTAGAACATGCGCTTTCTCAGCAACCAAAACAGTATCACCTCCTCCAATATATGTTTTTACTCCAATTGCATTTGCGACACTTGTTAGCATATGTTCTGTTCCGTAATAAAAACCTTTTTCATATAAACCAAGTGGCCCATTTACTATTATTGTTTTTGATTTTTGAATTTCCTCATCTAAGTTTTTTAATGTTGTCTTTCCGCAGTCAACTACCACACCACCCTTTGGTATTTTATCTACAGAAACTTCTTTACCATCTAATAAAACGACATCCGTTGGAGTTATTAAAAGTGGATGATTATATAATGATGCGGGCGCAGAATAAGTTGGGTCATAAAAACTTTCGCCTATTTCTAAACCACGTTCTTTAAAAATATTATGTACCATAGCACCACCTACAAAAACTTTTACTCCTTGGTCTAAATAATTACGTATCAAATTTAATTTCGTAGAAATTTTAGCACCACCAATTATTAACAAGGCTGGCTTTTCTGGGTGAGAAGCTGCACTTAAATTAGTTATTTCTTTTATAAATGTTGGTCCGAAATATGAAAGAATATAATCCGTTATTCCAACAATACTCGCGTGATTTCTATGTGAAGCAGAAAATGCATCATTTATAAAAACATCTCCGAGCGATGCGAAGTTACGCGCACAAGATGATGTGTTATCTTTTTCACCTACAAACATTCTTGTGTTTTCAATTATTACCCCATCGCCTAGTGGTAAGCTATCGATTTCTTTTCTAATATTTTCAATATCTATTCCTTCTACAAATTTTATTCCAGATAAACTTTTTACAACTAAATCAGCTACGGGTTTTATACTTTCGCCTTTTTCTCCGAAATGTGAAAGTATAATTATTTTCGCACCAGCAAAAGATAGTTGTTTTATAAAGGGAATTACCTCATCTAGCCTTGTTCTATCAGTTATTTGCCCTTTGTCATATGGTAAATTTAAATCAAGACGAAGAATTACTCTTTTTCCTTTTAAGGTTGTTAAATCTGTTATTGTATATTTTGACCAGTCAGTATTACCAGAAGTCATATTTAAATTTATTTTTTAAAACAAGTTTCTAAAATAGCCGTGAAAGTTTTTAATTCTTGAGAAGCTCTACCTAACAATAATCCATCAACTCCACCATCAATCAAAAAACTTTTTGCTGTGTCTTCTGTTACTGCTCCACCATAAATTATCGAAACCTTTTTTGCATGTTCAATACCAACCAATGTCGCAAGCGCGCGACGAAGAGAAATTACAACCTCGAAGCATTCATCTGTGGTAGCAGGGACTGGTGCGCCAATTGCCCAAATTGGTTCATATGCAATTACCAAATTTGAAAAGAGAGAGCGGTCGACATTCGCAAGAATTTCTTTCAAGTCATTTTCAAGTTCATGCAAATAATTTCCTTCTTTGTCTCGCACACTTTCCCCGACACAAAGTACAGTGAGTAATTTTGCTTTTAGTGAGAGAGTTACTTTTTGTGAAAGTGTGTGCAAGTCTTCCCCTCTTGCGCGCACTTCGCTATGTCCTAAAATTGTGAAAGTTATACCAGTACTAGCAACCATAGATGGAGTTGTGATGCCCGTTTCTTGCCCCAAAGTTGTACCATTTATATTTTGAGTTCCAATTTCTCCATATTTAGTAAAAGGAATTAATGCTGTTGCAAAAATATCTGGTACTGCCAAAAAATAATAAGCATTAATTGATTTCTTTTTTAATGCAATTAATTTTTTCTCTAAAGATTTTACAAAAGTAATAGCCTCTTTGAGTCCGACAGGTGTGGTTTTCCAATTTCCAACGATTAGAGGTTTTATTCTTTTCATAATTATCTAAAAAGTATAACATTAAAAATAGCTTACAGTTTACAGAGAATTCAACATAATAAGACCAGTTTAGTCTTTTTCTTTAAATAGAGTAGAATAACCTTGTAGTTTTTACTGTTCATAGTTTTTTTGTTGAGGAGAACTCCCATGCTTCGTATCTTTATTTTTGCCATCATTTTCGTAGCTTGTGTACTTGCTTATGGTTACTACACAGATAAAAAAGGAGAAGCAAATCCACAAACCACTACTTCGTCGAACAAAAAATGATTCGGCCAGCCCCGTCCCAAAGCGTTCCCATGCTTTCTGGCGGGTTTTTATTAACGACGTAGAGCGAGAGAAATGGAAAAGTGTTCTTTTACATTTCCGTATTCTGTCATTCCAACGAAAGTTGGAATCCAGTGTCCGTATTTTTTGAAAATTGAAAATTAGAAATTGTAAATTATTTTCGTTGTATACTGAATTCATGCCAATGTCTCCAAACTTTAAAAAAAGATTATTTAGTAAATTACCAAAAATTATTGAAGAATTCGGTACACCTTTTCATATTTACGACGAAGAAGGGATTATTGATACTTGTAATTTTGTAAAAAAATCTTTTACCAATATTTATGGTTTCCAAGAATATTATGCTGTCAAAGCCTTGCCTAATCCAGAAATAATGAAAACCATTTCTAATCAAGGGTTTGGTTTTGATTGTAGCTCCATAATGGAACTTGAACTTGCAGAATCAATTGGTGCAACTGGCGATAAAGTTATGTTTACTTCGAATAACACAACGCAAAAAGATTTTGAAGAAGCATTAAAAAGAAATGTAATTATAAATCTTGATGATATAAGTTTAATTGATAAAGTCCCTACCCCATTTCCTTCAGTAATTTGTTTTCGTTATAATCCAGGACCGGATAGAACCGGTAATTCAATTATTGGAAATCCGGTTGAGGCAAAATATGGAATTACAAAAGAGCAACTTATTCCTGCGTACAAGAAGGCACAAGATAAAGGCGCAAAACATTTCGGTATTCATACTATGGTTTGTTCCAATGAACGCAACTATGAATATATGGTAGAAACCGTGAGAATGTTATTATCTCTTTGTCTTACTCTTAAAAAAGAGCTTAATGTTGAATGCGAATTTATGAATATGGGTGGAGGTATTGGCATTCCTTATAAAAAAGAAGACAATGAATTTGATATTCAAAAACTTGGTGCAGCCCTTCACGAAATTCTAGATGAATTTAAAAAAGAAAATAATTTTGTTCCAAAACTTTTTATGGAGTCAGGTAGATATATAACTGGCCCATCAGGTGTGCTCGTGTCGCGTGTAATAAATAGAAAAGAGATTTATCAAACTCATGTTGGGGTGGACACTGGTATGGAAGCACTTATGCGACCAGCAATGTATGGCGCCTATCATCACATTACTGTTCTTGATAAAAATGGAAAAGTAATTACAAATGAAGAAAGAGAAAATGAAATAGTAAATGTTGTTGGTGCGATTTGTGAAAACTGCGATAGGTTAGCAACACAAAGAGATCTTCCAAAAACAATTGATGGGGATATTATTGTAACTCACGATACTGGAGCGCACGGCCTTGCGATGGGATTTAATTATAACGGACGATTACGTCCACAGGAATTATATTTAAAAAAAGATGGTACTGTTAAAAGAATTCGCAGAGCCGAGACCAATGAAGACCTTTGGAGGACATTGAGGGAGGTTTAGAAATAGTAGGTAGTAGACAGTAATTAGTAATCAGTAAGCAAAAATGCAAGCGTCGCCAAGGGGGACAGGCGACGCTTGCATTTTTGTTATTGAGTGGTATAATATATTTATTGTTTGATGTGTATGTGAAAACCGGCTCCGAAAGAGCCGGTCGATTTTTTACAAAAATTAGATCTCTTTAGAAATAAAAAGGTTTTTGAAGAGATTTTGTGTCTGTGTTTAAATAAAAATTAAAAATTTTAAATTAAAAATTAAATTGTATGTTGGATATTAAAGCTTTGAAGATTGCATTAGAACAACTCGAGACAGAAAAAAAGATATCACATGAAAAAGTGGTAGACGCAGTAGAGAAATCTCTTGCGGCAGCTTATCAAAAAGAATATGGAAAGCGTGGCCAATTGGTACGCTGTAATATTGATTTCGAAACTGGCGAAACACGTTTTGAACAAGTGAAAGTAGTTGTTGATGAAACAACAGTTCGTATTTTAAATGAAGGAGAAGATGAAACAACACCAGAGCCAGTAGTCGCCGAAGGCGAGGAATTACTTCCACGTTTCAATGAAGAGCGTCATATGTTTTTAACAGATGCAAAACTTTTCAAGAAAAATGCAGAACTTGGTGAGGAAATTATTTTCCCACTTGATGATAAAGATGATTTCGGACGTATCGCCGCTCAAACTGCAAAGCAAGTTATCGTACAGAAACTTCGTGAAGCAGAACGTGAATCAATTGTCGGTGAATTTACTGACAAGCAAAATACAATTGTTTCTGGAGTTGTTCAACGTATTGAACGCGGAACAGTATTCATCGACCTCGGACGCACAACAGCAATACTTCCATTTGAAGAGCAAATAACTTCAGAGAGACTTCGTCCAGGCGAGAGAGTAAAAACTTTCTTGTTCTCAATCGAAGAAGGTTTCCGTGGACTTTCTATCAGACTTTCACGTACACATCCAAAATTCTTGATAGAACTTTTCAAAAATGAAAGTGCAGAAATAGCACAAGGCGTTGTAGAAATCGTTGCTGTTGCTCGTGAACCAGGTAGTCGCTCAAAAATTGCTGTGAAATCAAATGATGAAAGAGTTGACCCAATCGGAGCTTGCGTTGGTCAGCGTGGCGTTAGAGTTTCAGCTATTACAGATGAATTATCAGGTGAAAAAATCGATGTTATCGAATGGTCACCGGATGCTCGTAGATTTATTGCTACCGCCCTTTCCCCTGCCAAAGCTCTTTCTATTGAATTAAATGAAGAAGAAAAGAAAGCAGTCGTAACTGTTTCTCGTGATGAACAATCTCTAGCAATTGGTAAAGGTGGGCAAAATGTTCGCCTCGCTGCAAAATTAACTGGCTGGAAAATAGATATTATTTCTGGCGGTGAAACTATTGCCGAAGCTAATGAAGAAGGAATGTTTACAGATAATCAAATTGTAAATGAAACTGTTGCGGAAGAAGTTTCTGAGGTTTTGGAAGCATTAAATGTAACAGAAGTTGAGGCACCAAAGAATTCTGAAATTGAGGCTTCAACAGAAGTGGCAGCTGAAGAAGTTACAGAAAACGTAGAAGCTGATAAACTAGAAGAAGCTCCAGAAGCAAAGAATTAATAATCTAAAATCTAAGGTCTAAAATCTAATATCTACCCCTATGAATTTATTACACGACATCTCCCGTGGAGATAATGTTCCAAATGAAATTAATGTTATTATCGAAATTCCAAAAGGTTCTCATAATAAATATGAGATAAATAAGGAAAATAACCTTGTTGAGCTTGACCGTGCGAATTATTCAGACGCTCCATATCCATTTGATTATGGATTTGTCCCTCAAACACATTGGGAAGACGGAGATGCTCTTGATGTATTAGTTTTAACAACTTATCCATTGCCTTCTTTAACTTTAGTTGCTGTACGCCCAGTTGGTGTTATGGAAATGATTGACGAAGGAGAATCAGATCATAAAATTATTGCTGTCCCTGTAAAAGATAAAAGATGGGAAGGCGTTAAAGATATTGAAGACGTTAACAAACACACATTAAAAGAAATACAACATTTTTTTGAGACTTATAAACAACTTAAAGGTTCGGCAGTTAATGTTCCAGGGTTTAAAGGAAAGAAAGAAGCTCATGAGGCTATAGCAAAGTCAATTGAATTATATAATCAAAAGTTTGGTAAATAATAATTATTTTTTAAGTTAAAAATAATTATGTCATTCCAACGAAAGCTGGAACCAGCCTTGCCGGCGAGGCAGGTCCAGGTTTGTATTTAACTAATAACAAATAACTACTAACTAATAACTGTTCCGCAACATGAAAATAAAACTTACAAAACTCCCAAAATCAGAAGTACAGCTAGACGTTGTTGTTGATGAAAAAGCTTTTGAAGCTTATCGTGAAAGAGGTTTCAAAGCCATTCAGCAAGTCGTTGAAATTGACGGTTTCCGAAAAGGAAATGCACCAGAAGATATGATTATCAAAAAATATGGTGAGATGTCTATCTTAGAAGAGATGTCTAATTTAGCATTGCGCGACGCCTACGTTGAAGCAATTAAAGAACACAAATTTAATCCTGTCGCTGATCCAAAAGTTACAATTACAAAACTCGCAAAAGGAAATCCTCTTGAGCTCACAATTGTCGTTCCCGTTATTCCAGAAGTAGAACTCCCCCACTATAAAAAGATTGCAAAGGAGGCTTTGATTGAAAATCCGCCAGCTGGCGGAGAAGTTACAGATAAAGATATTGATGATGTTGTTGAAGAATTAAGAAAAGGTCGCTTACATCAGCATGCTCACGAACATGAAGGTGAGCATGGGAAGGAGCAAGGAGTAGGAAGTACGGAGCAGGTGGAGCATACACACCCACTTCCAGAATTAAATGATGAATTTGCTCAAAGTTTCGGAGAGAATTTTAAAACTTTAAATGATTTGCGTACAAAAATTGGAGAGAACATGAAGCTTGAAAAAGAGCAAAAGTTAAAAGAGAAAAAGCGTGCTGCAATTATGGAGAAATTAATTGCTGAAACAAAGACAGAATTACCAGAAGCAATTGTAGAGAATGAATTAAATAACATGCTTTCACAAATGCGAGCAGACATTACTCGTTATGGTGGAACATGGGAAGAATATTTACAGCATTCAAAGAAAACGGAAGAAGAAATGAAATCTTCATGGAGAAATGATGCTGTGAAGCGTGCAATGAGTCAGCTTGTTTTGCATAAAATTGCCGAAGCAGAAAAGTTGCAAGCCACTAATGAAGAAATAGAAGTTGAATTAGTAAAACTTTTAGCATCCATGCAAGATGTTGATGAGGAGAGAGCAAAAGGATACTTGTACCAATCATTAACGAATGAGAAGGTATTAAAGTTCTTAGAAGAAAGCAAATAATTTACTTCACCTGCTTTGTTGAAAGGAATTTTTGTTCGTCTACGTACTCCCTCGTACGTCTCCTCACAAAAATTCCTTTCGCCTCGCATCTAAAGCAAATTCTTTGTTTCTTCTCCCTTGCTGAAAATATTTAGTGATTTACATACAACTTCGCATCTCATCTAATTTCTGACTTGGCTGACGTGGAATAATATTGTGTAAGTAAAAAGAAACACAAATACAAATGCAAAAGCGAACCCTTACGGGTTCGCTTTTGAATTCTTTTCAGATTGTTAGTTATTCTTTCACTTCGCACTTCTCACATTTTCCACAATTGCATGTTGAGATGACTGACAAAATACCACCGATGATTGCAATATTCTTTAATGCCATTATCATATTCTGCCCTGTTGCAAAATCACGATGGGCTAGCAATGTTGCTAAAGCCGTAAAGCCAATGAGCATCCAACCCATTGTGCATGTTTTGTAACCCCAAGCAAATGCTATAGCTATTGGGATTTCAATGATTATAACAAGTATTGTTGCAATGACGGGAAGCGGAACTCCGAGTGATCCAACATAGCCAACTATGCCTGCAAACCCCATTAACTTTTGGTAACCAGCAACTACGAAAAGTAATGCGATTAAAGAACGAGACACAAATTGATAATTGATTTTCATAGAAATAAAAGATAAAAGTTTAAATTCCCCAACCGGTAATTCTTCTGGGGACTATTAGTTTAACACTAACGAAGTTAAAGCACATATCGACGCCGTGTCTGCTTTTAAGACTGTTTCGGTTAATTTCATTAGGTGGAAATTATTTTCTTTTGCCAAGGTCTCCTCATCTGGTGTCCAACCACCTTCAGGGCCAATCCAAAGAGTTAAATTATTTTTCAACAAACCTTTATTTGCTAACTCCGAAGAAGCTTCACCATAAAGACTGGTAAATATATTCGTATTACCTTTCATTTCCCCTAAAGCCTCATTAAATGAAAGTATTTTCGATATAACAGGCACATTCCCCCTACCGGACTGCTCAGATGCTTCTTTGGTAATATTATTTAATCTTTCTAAATTAAGATTCTTTTTTTCTGACCGGCCCGCAAGCACTGGGATTATTTTTGAAACACCCAGCTCAGTTGCATATCTAACTATGTTTTCAAATGTATCTTTTTTTACAATAGCCATGCACAAAGTTATTTCTTTCTTTGGTAATATATTTTTTTGTTTTGATACAAAAGAAAGTACTACCATTTTTTTACTAACGGATTTTATACGATAAATATAATCAACACCAACATTGGCGGAAGAGAAAAGCACAACCTCATCTTCGCATTGATAGCGAAAAACAGATATCCACTGATGCACAAGTTCACTTTGCTCTACGACAAGCTCTTCACCAAGGGGTTGTTCTATGTAGAAGCGATGTAATCGCATTAACCTTACTCTACAAAGAGTAAAGAGACATTGCAATGCTTTAAAAGAGACAATCTTTTCTTGCCAGTTGATGGACAAAAAGATTCTCTTTTTATAAAAGACAGTTATCCACAGTTATCCACTTGCACATAAAAGACATAGTAGTATTATTAAGGACAGGGTAGAAGACAGGTTGAAAACACTCTCGCCTGTGAGTAACAGGAAAAATAGTTTTCCAAAGTTTAATACCACCAGTTGTTCCTTCGAGATATGGCTCACAAATGTTTACAATTAAGAGCCGTTCTTACAATAAAATAATAAAGGTTGAATTTACTAACTATCTGGTTTGCGAAAATCCATGTAGAAACAAAACCACGAAACCCCACTCTCCTGAGTTATCAAAGACATTTTTATATTAAAGTGCTTTGGTCCCTCTATTCTGCACATCATTCATTGATGATTCAGGAGAGTGGGGTTTTTCTATTGTGGCTAGCGAGGAGCTAAATAGAAAAGTAGTCTTTTATATTTAGTCCGAGCGACGACACAAAAAGATTCGAAGAATCTTTCTTGGTTCATGATTTACTTTTTCTTTTTATATTAATCCGCCATCTGGCGGAAAATTTTGTCTTTAATAAATATAGTTATTTTTATATTTTAGACAATAAAAAAACGGCACTCGGTTGGGTTGTAAATCCAATCGAATGCCATTTATGTGGCTGGGGTGGCTAATCCCAGCGAAGCTTAGTGTCTGGCCCTTTCGACCAAGTGCTTCACGAGCTTATTGACCAGGCTCCCGAAGTGGGCGACCAGAAGTACTGGAAGCCATACTCCAAAGAGCACCCATGCGCCATCCAAGTGTTTGGCGAATGCCAGATATAGGCACAAGAGCGCCCACAATGGTGTTCCGAGTAGGATGACTCCTTGCCAGAACCTTGGAAGCCGCTTGAAAAACCATTTGTATCCCACGATCACCTTGGCACCAGCGGCACCAAAGAGATCGAAGCCCACAGCTGTTGCTTTCGGGATTTGAAACCCGATCAACAGAAATGTGCTTATGGCAAAAATCAAAAAGGTTTTCCACGCCCATGGCTCTGTGCTGTGGTAAGCCACGTAAGCAATACGCCCAGTGGCCAACGCCATGATGGCGAACTTGATGTCCCAAAGAAACGGGCCCACATAGTTCGTGGCACTGTCACGGACGAATTGCTCCGTTGCGGCACTCGCTGTGGCAAGCTCTGGCTTTATCTCAGTTGCCCACACACGGCGGACCTCCGTATAAAAACCATGCCTGGCCTCGGCGTATTGTCCAACGACAATTACGGCCAACGCAATGGCAATGTATGCTGCCCACTTCGCAATAGCTGACACTCCAGTTACCCAGAGCATAAGCATAATTGCAAGAAAGGAAAGCAGAAGGCAGAGGGCGGATAATGTCTTGTTACCTTTAACCCACCTGCCAGCACGTGCCCATTGCGTGCGAGTAATGAAGCTCACTCCCCAAGCGACAGCAACAGTGACGATAACAATCGCCGCTACTGCCATAACTATGGAAGCTTGCCCAGAGATGATGGCCGTGAAGGCCGTCATCGACATGAACATTGTCATTACCCCACTTGGCACGCCGAACGTAGCCCATATGGTTGATGTCATGGAAACGAGCAATGCAAGCAGGATCCACTGACTCAAAGGCATTTTCACTGCCCACATGAACCAGTGGCTGTACTCGTCGGGCTTGACGAAATACAGCGTGGCGATGAACATCAACAAGGCGCAACCAAGTGCGTACTTGAAGTTGATCATTTTCCACGCCCCTACGACGATGCTCGTCGCCAACATGGCCAAGGCGACCATAAACCAACCGATAGTTTCCATTTTCTGGCCTCCTTCGCCTAAATTAGAGAATATTTCAAGGTGCGCGAGGGTTTTCGTGTGATTTTCCTTTCGAAAAGCCACCCCTCACTACGAGGTAGATTATAGCATATTTAATACGTTTTGTCAATCGTTTCAGTCTTTAAAAATCATGGTATAGTGCAAATATCCAGTTACGAAAGAACCCCATAGATTTTGCTTGTTTTTTAAGATGTTTTTGATTTTTTGTGCCATTTTATTGAATAATAATCATAGTTGTTTAGAAATAGTTGTATTTTTGTATTAAAACCACCAACTAGTAACTATCAACCAATAACTACCCATGTTAATCCCCACAGTTATCGAAAAAAACCAATCCGGCGAACGTGCTTATGACATTTACTCACGTCTTTTAAAAGAAAGAATTGTGTTTTTGGCAGGTGCAATTGATGATGATGTCGCAAATATTGTCATCGCTCAATTACTTTTCCTTGAAGCCGAAGATCCAAAAAAAGAAATTACACTTTATATAAATTCCCCCGGTGGACAAATCCAGTCCGGCCTCGCAATTGTTGATGCGATGAATCACATAAAGCCAGACGTATCCACAGTTTGTGTTGGTATGGCAGCATCAATGGGCGCAACTATTTTATCTCAAGGTACAAAAGGAAAGCGTTATACACTTCCAAATGCTGAAGTTATGATTCATCAGCCATTAACTGGTGTTGAAGGACAAGCATCAGATATTGAAATTACCGCAAAGCATATTCTTCGTTTGAAAGATAAGCTTACAAAAATGATGGCAGATTCAACAGGTCAAACTTATGAAAAAGTTGCGAAAGATAAAGACCGAGATTATTGGATGAATGCGGAAGAAGCAAAAAAGTATGGTGTCGTTGACCATATAATGAAACCAAAAGTCGCAAAGTAGAAATTAAGGGCGAGGCCCAACCGACCTCGCGGTTACGTTACGTCGTTTTAAAGGCCTCGCCCTTCCCCCACAAATATGTCCCCTATTTTAATTATTGAAGGAATAATTACCGGCTTAGTCGGTATTTCTGTCGGCTATGTTGCACGTCATTATGTTGCTGTTTCTCGTCGTGGTTCTATCGAAGCAGACATTGCAGAAAAATTATTACAAGCCAAACGTGAAGCAAATACAATTGAAGAAGAGGCTTTGCAAAAAGCAATGAACATTCGTGAAGAAGCCAAAAAAACAGAACAGAGAATTTCAAAACAAGAAGAAAGATTAGATAAACGTGAGCAGGATTTATCTTCTCGAGATGAAATGATTAACAGAGAATTAAATTCATTGCGCGAGAAATCAAAAGAAATTCAAATCATAAAAGAAAATTTAGAAAATAAAGAACAGTTGGCAGAAAAAGAAATACAAAAAGTTGCCGACTTAACAAAAGAAGAAGCACAGTCGATTATAATTTCTAAAATTGAAAAAGAAAGTGAAGAAGATTTACGTTCTCGTACATTAAAACTTTCTCGTGATGGTGAAAATCTTCTACAAGAAAAAGCGCGCGACATTTTGGTTAATTGTATTTATCGTCTTGCTAATGGAAATGTTTCTTCTTTCACATCATCAAACGTAGAAATACCCGACGAAGAAGTTAAAGGAAAAATAATTGGTAAAGAAGGACGAAATATAAAAACATTTGAAAGATTATCCGGCGTAGAATTATTAGTTGATGAAATACCAAATGCAATTGTTGTTTCTTGTTTTGATTCTGTACGTCGTGCAATTGCAGTGAACGCGCTTGAGATGTTAATTAAAGATGGACGTATTCAGCCAGTAAAAATAGAAGAATTTTTGGAGAAAGCAAAAAAAGATATTGGAATATTTATTAAAAAAAAAGGAGAGGAAGCAGTGCTTGCATGTGGATTACTTTCTATACCAGACGCGCTCATTCCAATTATTGGAAGATTATATTTCCGCACTAGCTTTGGACAAAATGTTTTAGATCACTCAGTCGAGATGGCGCATATTGGTGGAATGTTAGCATCAGAATTAGGGGCAGATGTGAATGTAACAAAAGCAGGAGCATTACTTCATGATATTGGAAAAGCAGTTGATCATGAAATACAAGGCACTCATGTTGAGATTGGAAGAAAAATTTTAATGAAGTATGAAGTCGACGAAAGAGTTATACAAGCAATGCAATCTCATCATGAAGAATATCCATACGAAACAATAGAGAGTGTTATCGTTCAAGTAACTGATGCAATTTCTGGTGGACGCCCCGGAGCGCGTCGTGATACAGCAGAACGCTACATTAAGCGACTAGAGGATTTAGAAGCTCTAGCGATGTCATTTTCGGGCATTGATAGAGTGTATGCGCTTCAAGCAGGACGCGAGATTAGAGTTTTCGTAACCCCAACGCTAGTGAGTGATTTAGAAGCAAGAGATCTTGCAAGAAATATTGCAATTCGTGTCGAACAAGAATTGAGATTTCCTGGGGAAATTAAAATACATGTTATACGCGAATCTCGTGTTATCGAGTTCGCTCGTTAACTTAAAATCAGCTTCATCTGCTTCGTTAGAGAAAGTTTTTGCGCCCGCAACGTACTACTTGTACGTCTTGGTTGCAAAAACTTTCTCTGCCTCGCATCTAAAGCAATTTTAAGCTAACGAAAAGATACTAAAGTTTTTAAATACTAAATGAGCGGTGCCGTAGGCACCGCTCATTTAGTATTTAAAAACTTTAGTATTAAAAAGTATTGTAATTATTAGGTATTTCACCAAACCCCTCCTTTCTACTTTTGAGGATTATCGGAGGCGGGTAGCCGAGATGAAAGGATTTTCCTAGCAAGGAAAATACCTGTGCCTCAAAAGTAGAAAGGAAAAAAGAAAAGAATTTTTGACAAAAGAATTTTAAATGTTAATTGGACTTGCTAAAAAAACCATGCGGTATATACTTATTTTATCCTATCGTTTGCTAAAGGCATACGAGGAAATTAATAAATTTATTTTTTGGTATCGCTGTCCTAGGAAACACGATATCATAACATTAACTCATATGAACAAAGCAGGACTCGTTGAGGTAGTAAACGCAACACTTGGTACAACAAAAGTACAAGCTGAAGCAGTTGTTGACACAATGATTGATACAATCATCAGTACCCTAAGTAAAGGAGATGAGGTAGCAATCGCAGGACTTGGTAAATTCGTTGTAAAGCAGCGTAAGGCTCGCGATGCACGTAACCCAAAGACTGGTGAAACAGTTAAGGTTCCAGCAACAAAGGTTCCAAAGTTCTCAGCCGCAAAGGCACTTAAGGATGCAGTTAAGTAATTAACTTTTCTTTTAAGTAATACAAAAGCGACCCCTATCGGGGTCGCTTTTGTTATTTGTATTTTAACTTTTTTTTAAAAAGATGCCCGTGAGGTGTCTCACGGGCATCATTACTGGTAATCTTGGTTCAAGATGAAAGTTCAGTAAAAGTAGTCCCCCAAGCTCTAGAGTGCTTATCTTCAGCGCATATCGTGAGCTCAGACTTGACGTACCTTTTTCCACTAGCAGAAAATAAAGTGTATTCTATACAAAGTGTTTTTCCAAAAAAAATCTCTGATACCTTTACCTTGGGTAAATTTCCTAGAACTTGTATTCTGGTTAGAACATTTTTCACCTTGTGCTTTCTTAAAGACTCCGGTACGTTTTGGCTATTATCTATAGAAGTAGCAGTTTTTCCCGGTTCCGTTCCTGTTATGAAGGTAATAAATATCTCAGACCCCGTCGTAGATTCTGACCACCTTACAGGACTGGAATATTTTTTTTCCAAATCAATTACCTCAGTTATCCCCCTATAAGGGAGAGGTTCTTTTTTTAAAAGGACGACTGCAAAAACTTCACTTGTGCCTTCTTTTTTAAAAAACACTGTACCGACATGATAGGTTTGTGCCCCTTCCTTGACACCAATGGGATCACTGTAATACATCATATCAGCCTCACCTAGCACCACAACATCACTGATAACCAGAAGGCGATTATTTAGACCTTGTTCTTCGTTCAATTCAATTATAGAATTTTTTATCTTCGACACACCCTTTTCTGATTTGCCACCGTCCCTGCAGTTGCACAATCTTCCGTTGTAAACGAGCGTTGTAACAGCTGTTTGGTTTTCGTTTTTAGTAGTCACTTTTCTTTCTCCTGTTGTTTCAAAAAACAAAGCGAAATGCTTTGGCGGCCTTTATTATGCTTATTATTTTTAATAGTGTCAATAGATTATAAAAATTTGTAGCCGGAAAGTTTAAAAAGCCATTAGTTTATAATAGTCAAATACTGTTGAAATGATATTGACAACAGACTGATTTTGTATATAATTTACTTTATGATAGAACAAAAATTAAAAGAAGTAGGTCTTTCTGAAAAAGAAGTAATTGTTTATCTTTGTATTTTCCAATATCAGAAAATATCCCCTGCCAGAATTGCAACAGTTACTTCTATTAACAGACCTACTGTATATAGTGTCGCAAAAGAGCTTATCAAAAAAGGGCTTATAGCTGAGGATGTGTCCGGAAGCGTTAAGTATTTTCTTTCTCTCGGAGAAGAATCTCTTGAGAATCTTGTTATTAGTCAGGAACAAAAAATAGTTAGTTTGAAGAAGAAACTTCCAGAAATAGTAACAGAACTGAAACAGTTTCCAAGAAAAGGTTCATATTCAATACCAAAAATTCGTTACATTGACGAATCCAGACTAAGAGATTTTTTGATTTCCCAGTCTGCTGTATGGGCTAAAAGTGGTGAAACCATCGATAATACATGGTGGGGATTTCAAGATCATACTTTACTTGAGAATTATGAAGATTGGGCTGATTATTTCTTTGCTCATTTTACAGAAGAAACTAAGATTTACTTATTAACCAATAAAAAGGTGGTTGAAACAAAAACGATGAAGAAAAAATCTTATGCTCCACAACGACATATTAAATATTGGGCTGGAGGGGCATTATTTACTGCGACACATGTAGTAATTGGGGATTATATTCTTATGATAATAACTGGTGAGCATCCCCATTATTTAATTGAAATTCAAGATAAAACTATGGCTCAAAATATTAGAGAGTTGTATAAGTCTATATGGGGTTTAATATAGAGAGTCTTTGTATTATTAGGTTACTCCCCTTATTCCATAGGCAACAGAAAAGAAAAAGCTGAAACTTTATGTTTCAGCTTTTTCTTTTCTGTGCGGCGTAAGAGAATCGAACTCTTGTCTCCTGCTTGGAAGGCAGGCATTCTACCACTAAACCAACACCGCTTGTAGGAACTATACTACTATATTTTTAATAATTTTTCTAGCCCTCTTTTTAAGAATAGTTTTTGTTCAAGACCTCAATAGCTTTTTTAAAAGCTTTACTTCTGTGGTTAACTTCAGAAAGTTCTTGAACATCAAGTTCCGCATTTGTTTTTTCATAATTTTTATCTTTAGATAAAAATATAGGAGCATAACCAAAACTTTTATCCCCTCGTGGTTCTAATGATATTTTCCCAAACCATTTACCCTCGACAGTTTCTACAAATTTTGTAGCAGGATCATATATTGCGACAGAACAATCGTAATAGCAGTCTCTTTTTTCCATCGGAACACCGGTCATCTCTGATAAAACTTTCATATAATTTGCAACATCAGTTTTTTCTTCAGAATATCTGGCGGAGTATACACCGGGCTTATCATCTAAAGCTTCAATGCAAAGACCACTATCATCAGCCAGTGTTACCATTTGGAGAATATCACCAACAATAATAGCTTTTATTAAAGCGTTACCTTCAAAACTTTTTGCATTTTCTTGTATTTTTAAATCTAAAATTTTATCTTTAAAATCACTTAGAAATTTAACATCGAAATTCGTATTTTTAAATATCTCTCTTATTTCATTAGCTTTTCCTTTGTTTTCTGTAGCAATTAGAATTTCTGTTTTCATAAGATTAGTTTATGTATTGTTTGAAAAAGTATAACACGTAGAGTTTCGAATCCCGACGAAAGCCAAGCTTAAGGTGCCGGGATGTTCGGCTACAAGTTTCAGTTCGCCGTCGCTCACTGAACTCGCAGCCCGCCCCTCGGCATTTCGCTTGCTAGCGAAATATGCCTGCGGCCCTTCGAATCCCGATACAAGTGAAGCAGTTCAAAGGTGCCGGGAATTTCTCCCACAAGTTAAATTTTTTCGTCAAAAAATTTACTCGCGGGCCGCCTCTCGTGGTTTTGCTTGCTAGCAAAACATCACTGCGACCATTCGAATCCCGACGAAAGCCAAGCAGTTGGCTTTCTGCACTCCGACAGAATACAAAATACACAGGAATTTCCTGTGTATTTTGTATTCTGTCGGAGTGCCGGGATTCGAACCCGGAGTCATCTGGTCCCAAACCAGACATGTTAGCCGTTACACCACACTCCGATATTTTTATTATAACAATCCCCTGATGTTAACCGCTTATTTACCAGAGTTGGCTAATGTTAGCCGTGCTATTAACACTTGCACACTCCGATATTTATTAAACGTCCTTATATCCTACCATATTCTAGAAAAACCGCTATGTATTTTCATTAAAAATTGAAAATTAGAAATTAAAAATTACTCCTTGAGTATGTTCTCAAGGAGTTTAACTCTCCCCTCCCTCATCTCAGTATTTATATACACGCAAGCCAAGTCTATTTGCCATTTGGTTTCTTTAGGAATATTTTTATGTTTTAAATAAGTCTCTACTGAGATTACAAACTTTGACCACTTAGCATGGGTTAAATTATCTTCTGGTTGAACATCTAAGTTTTCAGTCTCTGATAAATTATTGACTTTTACACTTTTTACCTCGATAAACCTCATTTTATTGTCTTTTCTAGCAATTATGTCTATTTCCCCATATCTTGTCCTGTAATTAGTCTCAAGAACAGAAAAGCCATGTTTCATAAGAAACGTTTTTGTTATATTCTCCCCTATTTTACCTATTTCGTTGTGTTGAGCCATTTAAATTAAAGGATTACTTAATTTTGTTTCACATGAAACGTTTGTCCTATTCCTTACTATAAAAAGTCAAAAGTTCGTAAGGAATGCTTATTCTATAAGACTATTTTGATATTACGGTCAATGTCTATACGACATGCCCTATACGTACTTTACTGTCTTTTATCCCCATTGCCCACAGGTTTATCCACAGTTTTGAAAAAGTCAGGGGATAGCTAACGCGTTATATGTTAAAGAAAATAATAGGAGAGATTACAGAAAATTTAATTCTCACTTTATTTTTTTGCAATATACCAATTCTTAGCTTACGTTTTTTCTTTTCAAGGTTTAGCTATTATGTTACAATCATTGCTAATGCGGTGTTGGTTTAGTGGTAGAACACGACCTTGCCAAGGTTGAGACAGGAGTTCGATTCTCCTACGCCGCACAGAATTCGAATAAAAACATTAGTTTTTATTGTGCGGTGTAGGAGAATCGAACGGGGAAGGGGTCGGGAAACGGTAGTTTCCCGTGGAGGAAAACAGTGAACGTAATCGTGAACGTTAGAAACCGTGGGTTTCTAAAGAGCAAGCTTGCGAGCGAGTTCGATAGCGAAGCGTCTCCTACGTCATTCGAATTTAAAATGGGACAGAGTTAAAACGTTCCACACGCAACGAATGCTAAAAATCTTTGATTTATAAGGGTATTCCACTATGACTCGGCTACAAATTAGGATGCTTCCACCAGGATGTTCGGTCACCAAATTGGTATTTTATTTCTCCGCCAGCTGGCGGATCATAAAACACTCAATTTCGCGACCCCGGGAAAAACCGACAAAAATTATTAATAAAAATATTTAGGCCCAATTTTTATTATTAATTTTCGTAGACCGGTTTTTCGTTCGAATCCTGACGCAAGTGGCTAATGCCACTTGCTGTGGAAGCACAAAAAGTCTTCGCTCTGCTCGTCTTTTTGTGCTTCCACCAGGATTCGAACCTGGAACGACGGTTCCGAAGACCGTTGTGATATCCATTTCACCATGGAAGCTTGTATAATAGAGTTATACTATCATAAACAATGAAAAACACACAGACAACAACATTGATAAATAATATTCCAAAGGAAGTAACAATGGTACTTGCTGTACTTCAAAATGGGGGACACGAAGCTTTTCTTGTTGGTGGCTGTGTTCGAGATTTAATAATGGGAATAAAGCCAAAAGATTTTGATATTACAACAAATGCTAACCCGGAGCAGATAATAGCCTTATTTCCCAAGACTTTTTATGAAAATTCATACGGGACAGTCGGAGTAGTTACTTGTGGAGAAGAGGGGTTGCCAATCTGTAGTGATGAAACAGTAAAAATAGTTGAAGTTACACCATATCGTTTAGAAAGTACTTATTCTGATAATCGTCATCCAGATGAGGTAGCATGGAGTAATAATATCGAAGATGATTTAAAGCGTAGGGATTTCACATGTAACGCTATAGCCTATAATTCCATCACTGGAGAAATTATAGATCCATTCTTTGGTCAAAAGGACATAAAGGACAAATTAATAAGGGCGGTAGGAAATCCAGATTTAAGGTTTAATGAAGATGGATTAAGACTTATGAGGGCTGTTAGGTTCATGAGTCAATTAGATTTTGATATTCATCCCGTTACACGTGAAAGCTTGGAGAAAAATGCTCATCTTTTGAAAAACATTTCACGTGAAAGGGTAAAAGATGAATTTACAAAGCTTTTAATGACTGATTTTCCCATGAGAGGCTTAGTTATTATGAAAGATGTGGGTATTTTAGAGCAGGTTATCCCAGAATTGCTTAATGGAATAGGGGTGGAACAGAATCAGGCTCACAGTTTTGATGTTTGGGAACATAATCTTCGTACACTTCAACATTCAGCTGATAAGAAATGGCCACTACACGTAAGGCTTTCTGCAATTTTTCACGATATTTCAAAACCAGAGACTAGACGTTATTCAAAAGAAAAGAATGAATATACTTTTTATGGCCACGATGTAGTTGGTGGACGCGTTACACGTGAAATTATGGAGCGTTTAAAGTTTTCAAAGGAAATGATTGAAAAAGTTTCAATGTTTGTGCGTTGGCATATGTTTTTCAGTGATCCTGAGCAAATAACTTTGGCAGCAGTAAGACGAATGATTACAAATGTTGGTAAAGAAAATATTTGGGATTTAATAGATTTACGTATTTGTGACCGTGTAGGGACGGGGCGACCGAAGGAAGAACCTTATAGGTTAAGGATGTATCAGTCCATGGTGGAGCAAGCCTTGAAGGATCCAATTAGTTTAAAGATGTTAAAAACTGACGGGAAACGCATTATGGACGTTACACAGGAAACGCCTGGGCCAAAGATTGGTTTTGTTTTACACGCTTTGTTTGATAAGGTGTTAGAGAATCCAGAGAAAAACACAGAAGAATATTTAGATAAACAAGCAAACTTACTCATGAAACTCTCTGTCGAGGAATTAAAAGCGCTCGGTGAGGCAGGAAAACAAGAAATGGAAGAGAAAAATAAAGAGCAAGTCAAAGAAATCCGTAAACAGTTCAAAGTAAAAGGGGATTAAATATAAAATTGTCTTTTATAAAAATAAATGGGCGAAGACCCCGGTCTTCGTCCATTGTTTTAATCCAGAAGAATTATTTATTGGTTACCAAACCCAGAGTTTTCTTATCTTCTTCTGATAGTTTTGATAAAGCACTTTCAAGTTTTTTTGTTTCTTCTCTTTCTTTTGTTAGAGAATCTATTTCGGCGCTTAGTTCAATAGCTGTTCTTCTTTTTGCCATTGTCTGGCCCTTACCATAACGGTAAGTCCAGTTTTGTGTGGTTGTAGCTGAGTTACCTTCACATTTAGCAAGGTAAAAGCTGTTGTAATCATGCCCTCTGTCCACATAACTAACTTTGCAACCATCAACGTTTGTAGTAACTTCGGTGATGACAGGGTTTGACATTTTTTTCTTGGCTGTTTCCTCTGCCATTTTAAATTTTTCGGAGTATGAAGGCCCATCACCAGAAAGGAGATAACCTCCGATTGTTCCAACAATTATAAAAATTGAAAAACCTGTTAAAAAACGATTTGCAGGTGTCATTATTTTCTCCTAGTTAGTTTTCAAATTGATAGTTATCATAGAAAATTACCCAAAGGGCAATAATTATTACCATGGTTACGATTCCAGTAAATATCATTTTGAAATAAAAACAAGCAATAGGAGCGCCTACAATGGTAATAAATGTTAGCACCCCAAAGAGTGTTTTCTTTTTGACAATAGAAAGGGCTTCTTCTTCAGAGTAGTAAAGACTCCATTTTTTACAGGAATCTTTAATGTCTTTGATTACAACCACAATAGCCCCAGCTATTGCAAAGAACGAAAGTACTCCCATGACAATGAACACGACCCAGAGGTCAATTAAAAGACGAGTTTCTAAATCCATTTGCGATCTCCAGTTAATGATGAAAAGAACTGTTGTGACTATATAACTTTATTAATGAGTGGCAAATATCACCATATGGTGATATAATGTACCACATACTAATATAAATCAATATTTACTTATGTATTCAGAAATTTTAAGTGAACTTGGACTCGCAAAGAATGAAGCGTTTATTTATATCACACTTGTTAAGTTTGGTGGACTTCCTGTCGCGACGATAGCTCTTAAATCTGGAGTACACAGACGAAATGTATACGATAGTATGCAGAGATTGATTGAAAGAGGTTTGGTTTATGAAGAAGTTGGCAATAAAGAAAATATATATTTCGCAGTTGACCCAAATAAGTTATTAGAAATGGTTGAAGAAAAGAGAAGTAAGGTCGAGTCGCTTATGCCAGAGCTTTTGAAACAATTTAAATCATCAATGAGTGAGCAAAGTATTGCAGTATATAGTGGTATTGAGGGAGTGAAGAATTATCTTCGTCATATGGAAAGAGAGAAGAAAGAAATATATTTGTATGGAGTACGTGGAGCTTCGCTATCTTCGAAAATTGAGTATACATTTAAACATTTTGTTGACCAATTAGAGAAAAATAAAATTAAAGCCAACGTTCTTTATCGCCACGACGTTATTAAAAATAATAAAGAAGTGATAGGGCATTGTGGAAAGACCTCACACAATAGAATTCTTTCAGATAAGTTTGACGATTCAGCAACTTACACAGTTTTTGGTGATTATGTATATTTTGAATCAGGGCAATATAATAAGAAAAATCTAGACGAAGGAGGTGAAGTTGTATTATTTATGATTAAAAGTAAATCTATTGCAGATATGATGAGAAATATGTTTGATTGTGTTTGGGAAGTCTCAAAAGAGTATAAGAAATAATTTAAAAACTAATAACTACCAACTAATAACTATCCTGGGTTATACTCTCTCTACATGAAAGATACTTTTGATATTGAAAAATTGCATCCGTTGACGAGGTTGTTGCTGGAGAAGAGGGGAATTACTGAGGCGAAAGAGGTGGAAGACTTTTTATTTCCTTCATATGAAAGGCATATTGGTAATCCATTTGATATTTATGGGATGGATAAGGCGGTGGCGAGAATAATTGATGCAATAAAAAATGAGGAGAAAATTGCTGTCTATAGTGATTATGATTGTGATGGAATACCTGGTGGGGTGCTTCTTCGGACATTTTTTGATGATATTGGTTATCCGGTAGAGATTTATGTGCCTCATAGACATAATGAAGGGTATGGAATACATAATCATGCAATTGATGCACTGAAAAAGAAAGGTGTGAGTTTAATTATTACAGTTGACTTGGCGATTACAAATATTGAAGAGGTTGCGTATGCGAAGAGTCAGGGGATTGATGTGATTGTGACGGATCATCATCTTCCGATTACGGAAGAAGTAGGAAGCAGTAAGCAAGAAGCAAACAGGAAAGGGAAATCTAACTTGAAACTTGAAACTAAAAACTTGAAACTAGTCCAGATAGTGCCGGATGCAGTTGCGGTGATAAATTCTAAACAAGATTTGTGTAATTATCATGATGATATGTTGTGTGGGTGTGCAGTGGCATGGAAACTCTCCTGTGCAATTTTGTCGACACTTCGTGCCGACAAAATTGCACAGGAGAGTTTCCATGCAGGAGTAGGGAGTAAGGAGAAAGAAGTACGAAACAAAAAACGAATAACTAATAACGAAGAACGGGAAGTTTTTCAATCTGTTTTGCAAACAGTTGAAAAACTTCCAACAGGATATGAAAAGTGGTTGCTTGATTTGGTTGGGATATCAACTATTTCTGATATGGTTCCACTTGTAAAAGAAAATCGAGCGCTTGCGCATTTTGGATTAAAAGTTTTGAGACAAACAAAACGTCATGGGCTCAATCAAATTTTTCTTATGCAAGGAGTTTCAAAAGAACATTTAACAGAAGAAGATATTGCTTTTACTATCGCACCGCGCATTAATGCAGCAGGAAGAATGGGCGACCCGATACAGGCACATAATATGTTGTATGCAAAAAATAGTGTTGAAGCTCAAGGGTTTGTAGAAGATTTGGAAGCTTTGAATATGAATAGAAAAGAAAGTGTAAAGGATATTACGGGTACTATTTCTTTTGATCACGATGTATATAAAAATGATGTGGTTGCGGTAGGGGATTTATCATGGGGTCCTGGAGTGCTTGGATTAATTGCACAAAAAATAATTGATGAGACCGGTAAACCAACTTTTGTTTATGGACAGGGTGATGATAAGACAACGGTTAAGGGGTCATGTCGTTCGCGTGGGGATGTTCATGTTGTGGAATTAATGGCGCGAGTGCAAGAAATGTTTCCAGGTGTGATTACACATTCAGGTGGACATGAACAGGCCGGAGGATTTTCTTGTGCGTTGGATAGAATAGGGGAATTGTCAGATGTGCTTAATGAGGCGATTAAACATGTAGAGAAAAAAGAAATCGCTAGTGAAAAATTGGTGTCAGATACAGAATTAACATTAGATGATGTTAATCTCGTAACTCATAATGCAATAAATATTCTCGCACCATTTGGAGTTGGAAATCATAAACCATTATTTTCATTTTATAAAACAACACCGCAATCCGTCAGATGGTTTGGAAAGAAAGGGGAGCATTTGGAAGTCGTATATCCACGAGGCGCGGCGAATTCCGCCTCCGCGAGTACGCTTCAGCGTGACACAGTAAAGGCAATAATATTTTTTGCACCCAAAGATTTGGAAGAGCGAGCAAAAAAACCTCACACACTTCTCGCCCATTTAGAAAAATCGGTATTTAGAGGAAAAACGGAATTGAGGTTGAGGATTAGGGAGATTAAGTAAAAATATTTTATCAGTATTCAAATATTTAGTTTTGAGTTATACACAGTTAAATATTTTTGTTCTATTGTATTAGAACAAACGTTCTAATACACTTAATATATAAACAAAAGGTATATATTATAAAAATTGATATAATAAATTTAACAATATGGATAAAGCCCTCATACAAATACAAGAAAATCTTGACCAAATAAAAAATCAATCAGGAGAGATAGAATTTTGGTCTGCTAGAGATTTGATGGTGGTGCTCGGGTATGCTACATGGCAGAAATTTTCTGAAGCAATAGAAAGAGCAAAAGAAGCTTGTAAAATGAGTGGACAACCCTTAGAAAATCACTTTTTACCGGCGTCGGTAAAAAGTACTGGAGGTAGACCAAAAGAAGACATGTTACTTACTCGCCATGCATGCTACCTTGTTGCACAAAATGGCGACCCACGAAAAGTTCAGATTGCTTTAGCTCAAACATACTTTGCAGTGCAAACACGTAAACAAGAGTTGCTTGAACAAAGAGAAAATGAAAGTAAAAGACTTGTATCAAGATCAAAACTTAAAGAAACCGAAAAGAAAATTCAATCCACTGTATATGAGCGTGGTATTCGGTTGCCAGTTGAATTTGGAACGTTTAAAAATAAACACATAGAAGCTTTGTATGGGGGCTTGTCAGTTGTTAATTTAAAAAAGAAAAAAGGAATTCCAGGTGCTCGTGCGCTCGCTGATTTTGATACTGATGTAGAACTTAAGGCAAAAGATTTTGCACTTGCAATGACTGATCATAATATTAAGCAAAAAAATCTTCGTGGAAGATATCAAATGACTGAAGAAGTCATTAAAAATAGTAAAGCAACCCGTCAAACACTTTTATCACGTGATATACGCCCTGAAAATCTAAAGGCGGAAGAAGATTTGAAACTTGTTGAATCAAGACGTAAAAAAGAATTGAGGGTTGTTAAAAATAAGAAAATATCACGTAGTTAGGTGTAGCTTAAAATCCGTATTTAGAGGGAAGACGGAGTTGAGATTGAGGATTAGGGAGATTAAGTAAAAGTAAGCAAAAGAAAAACCGCATATTTTACTACGCGGCTTGCAAAATCTTGCTGCTGGATTTTATTTTGGGGTAAAATCCAGATAAACAATATTGTTTTTTGAATTTAGTGCTTGTACATTGAACACTTTCCCGATAGGGAACTTGCCAGTTGTACATTGGTCTAAGGACATTTTTTGAGAAAAACTTCGGCTTAGGTCATCAGATGAAAAAATAACCACACATCCAAGATTGGATTCGACTCGGAATGTTCCAGAATAAAAGTTTATCCGTACGATGTTGTCCATACATGAGTATTTATCTCTCTTTAAGGACTGACAGTCATTGGCAGCTATAGCACTGTTTAAATACTTTTCATAAATTGGCTCTGCTCGTTTGTTAAGTTCCAAAAGTAAGAAAAAGTATGGTAAGAAACTCAAGAAACAAAAAATAATGTGTAATGGATTATATTTGGTATCAAGGTCTCTTTGTGCCATGAAGAAACTAGTAACACGGTAACCAAAAATATTTAATAGTATCCACCACACTACAGCCAGATAATTAAAAATTTTTAGATTTTCTGGAAAATATTGAGGTTCTATGAATAAAATAATGAAAGGAACTAGAAAAACCAATATAAGTCCCAGATTGAGAGACGTACTATACTTCATGATGTTTCCTTCAGTTGATTATTAACAAAATGGATTTACTTTAGGTGCAATAGGAAGTCTTTCATTCATGAGATTCTCCTAACGAATTATCAAACCACTAAACAATTTTTAGTGGGCCTAGTCGTACAATAGTATCTTTTTATAGTATATGTCTATTATGCAGACTCTATTTGTGCAGTCATTAAATTTATATTGATAATACTAGTATTTATGGTATAATATATTTGTCAAAAGTATCGACAAAATGTTAAAAACAACACTTTATAAACTGTTTCCATCCAAAAATGAAGCCAACGTATATTTGGCTTTACTTGAAGTTGGGGTTGGAACAGTCTCAGATATTTCAAAAAAGTCGAAAGTAAAACGCACGAGCATTTATGATATATTACGGCGACTAGAGGAAGGTGGTTATATAGAGAAATCAAAGAGAAATAAAAAGATTTATTATTCTGCAAGTGACCCGCGAATGCTTCTTGGTAAATTATCTGAACAACAAATGTTGATAGGAGGTATTATGCCAGAACTTATGGCTATTGCGAATAGTCTTCCTAAGAAACCTGCTATTAGATATTACGAAGGAGAAGAAGGAATAAAAAATGTTTATGAAGACACTCTTTTCTATGAGGGACAAGAAATATGTATGTGGGGTACTAAGGAGTCTGTTGAAGTGTTCGATGCTACATATCAATATGAAAGATATATGCCAGAGCGTATAGCAAGGAAGATACATTTGCGTGCTATCGGTCCGCATATTTCACTTACTCAAGAATTGAAATCAAAAGATAAAGCAGAGCTTCGTGAGACTCGGCTTATACCAAGAGAATTTGGTGAGTTTGAAGTTGAGATTAATCTTTATGGCAAACACAAGATAGGGATTATGTCGTTTAAAGAAGAATTCGGAATTATTATTGAGAGTGAAAAGATTTACCGTACACTAAAAATATTTTTTGAATTTATGTGGATGGGGCTTGCAAGTTAAAAGTAAGCATAGAAAAATCCGTATTTAGAGGAAAGACAGAGCTGAGGTTGAGGATTAGGGAGATTAAGTGAAAATGTAAAAAGCAAAAAAACCGCACTTTTTATTGTGCGGTTTAAAATATTCCAATCCTTAAGCTTTCTCTTTTTATTTACACCTCGTGAGTTGTTGCCATTTGAGTTGTCGTTTTATTTCAGAGATTGCAGTTTCCATTGTCATCCCATACTGGTTTTCATCAACAACTTTTTTAAACATCGCTTCGACGGAAAGAGGCGAGTTATATTGGAAACTTTCTTGTTGCAAAGTAATCATATTCCAGAACTTGTATTTGGGGTATCTCATGGCGTACCCAATAATTTTTTTTGCCGGATCCCAGTAGTAACTATCCCTGCTAAATTTGTTAGATTCCTGGCCTGTTCTATCAAAGAACCTCTCTCCTCTAATTTTGTCATCGATTTCTCGTCGAATTAAAGAGGTGAGGCGATTCTCTGATTTAGAGCAGCTCCTAGTTGGTATTAATTTGAAGGCTTCTTTATTGATTCGTAAAAAAATAAAATCCATGATTTCCCCTAGAGTGTTCACTTCATATGAAGCTTAATTTAAAGACTAACATCTATTAAATAAATTGACATAAAAAGTGTCATTTTGTAGAATGGTTAGATGATTGGATTTACTAAAAATGAAATTAAGGTTTTTGATAGTGTTTCTAGAAATGGAGAGACAGTGGCTTTTATTGTCCGAAAAACAAAGATGCCAAGAATGACGACGTATACTATTCTTTTACGATTAGAGAAATCAGGATTAGTTAAACAAATTAAATCAGATAGTGGTAAAAAGATGTTATGGACCAGAAACCAAGATTCCGCACTAGAAAAAGAATTATTGCGTGCGGAGGAGGTGATTCTTGGTAGAAAGTCCAATGTAAAAGAAAATAAGAATAAATTTCTTTCTGATACTGTATTCTTTTATGGTAAAAAAGAAATTTCTGAGGCTCTCATGAATTTAACTATTCGTAAAGATGGAATTCGTATGTACTCAATACAGAATTCTAAGAATTGGAGCAGGTGGATAGATATTATGGGAAAGGATTGGGTTAACAAACATAATAAAATGGTGGTAAAACATAAGCTTATTTGTTTTACAATACATAGTCCGGAGGCTCCGGAGAATATTAAGAAAGATAGAGATGTTATAGAAGCATATAAAGGAAGGCTTGGTAATTCACATGCAATACCGGAATCATTTCTTAAGAGAGATTTATCTTTTTATATTTTTGAGGACACTATTTTCTTAGTAAATTTAGAAAAATTAGAAGCTGTTTCTTTTACGAATCATGATATGGCGTCGTTTTTAATAAAAATGTTGATGTTTATGTTTGAAAAGGGGGAAGAGGAGGAATTCTTCTTGAAATTTAATAGATAACGTTTCTCTCACATTTAGAAAAATCCGTATTTAGAGGGAAGACTGAGCTCCGGGTGAGGATTAGGGAGATTATTTAATAATTATATATAAAGTTGCAAAATAAAATTGCCACGATCGGAACATGGCAATTTAAAGAGTTTTCAGTTGTCTATACGAGGTATAAAAGAGGCTGTGGTCCTTCGAGTATCCGATCGAGAATGTTACTGGAATCAAAAATGATTTCTCCTTGCGTGTCTCGTGTGGTTTTTTCCGGTTGCCCTTCCCTCATTGATATACACACTCCTTCACAATAGAGCCATTTTTTAGTTGCTATTTGTTGTAACATCACATAACCACGAGTATCTTCGTCTATTGAACCAGTGATAAAAATTTCCCTTCTTTCTCTGTCAACAGAATACCTGTGTTCGTTGTTAGCACGTCTTATAAATATAGTAAAACGCTCAACATTTTTATTTCTACCACCAAGAGACTCATGTATTCTTAAAAGAGGAATCTCTTTATTTTTGTCGTTAGACGATTCCCTCCCAATGATTACCCAGATAGAATTTTTTGACATTAGGTTTCTCCTTGAATGAGCTGTTTGCAGTCTTCACCGGGGTGGCGAATATTTTAAACCTATCATCATTGACTTTTATTGTCATACGGTATATGATGACAATATTAAACACTAATTTATATTTAACCCTTTATATATAAAGGTATATCGATGATAGTATTTTTTGTTAAGTTTGCTATGACAGAATCATTTTATGATAAAAGAACTACAATTATTAGGAATGCATAAAAATGAAGCCTCGGTCTACGAAGCACTTGTTAAATTTGGGCCTTGTAAGGCAGGACTTCTCATTAGTAAGCTTGAGATTCACAGAAATTTGGTTTATCAATCATTAGATAGTCTTGTGTTACGTGGGAATGTTACAAAATTTATCAAAAGTGGAGTATGGCATTTTCAAATTACTGACCCGCATAGTTTGCTTTCTCATGTAAAACAGCAGGAGGTCATTTTACAGGAACTTGTTAAGACTATTTCTACATATCACCATAAATCAATGCAACAGATTACTGTGTATGAAGGAATAGAGAGTTATCGTAATTATTGGATTGAATCTTTGGAGAGAGTGCCTGTCGGAACTATTGACTATGTGGTTGGATCAACCCCGATTGATTTGTGGCTTAAGCAGATGGGACCAGTTTATAAAAAATATAATGAGCTGAGGGTGAAGAAGAAAATTGTTTGGAAGGTTGTGCAGTTCAAGATTACTGAGATTGATAAGAAAATCATGCTCGATTTCCCAAAACTTTCTGATTATAGATTATGGCCACGGGAGGGGGAGTGTTTAGGTAACTTTAACATTCTTCATGATACAGTAATTTTACATTCTGTTTCTGAGCCACCTAGGATTATTGAAATTCGTGATGCTAGTTTTGTGGCGATTTTTCAAAATTATTTCGATATGATGTGGGAGAAGTCAGAACCGGTGAAGATATAGGTTTATTTAGACATACAAAAAGTTATCAACTTTTTGTTCTATAGAATTGCAAAATGGGAAGTGATAGAATCAAATGATGAAGAAAAAAGTTATAGCTAGTTCACAAAAACAAATTAAAAATAACGTTGTTATATATCAGGCGAAGTCAGGAGCAATTGAGCTACGTGGTGATTTTACGCGTGAGACAGTGTGGGCGACACAAGCGGAGATTGTTAATATTTTTGGTGTTGACCAATCTGTAGTATCTCGCCACATAAAGAATATATTTAAAGACCGTGAAATTGAAGAAAAAAGCAATATGCAAAAAATGCATAATGCAATTTCTGATAAGCCAGTAATCCTTTATTCCCTCGATGTTATTCTGGGAGTTGGGTATAGGACAAATTCAAAAATAGCTATTGAATTTAGAAAGTGGGCGACGAAAACTTTGCGAAATTATATTGTTGATGGTTTTGTCGTGGACAAGAAAAGGATTGCAAAGAATTATGCGCAATTTTTGAGTGTGGTTGATGATGTCAAAAAACTTCTGCCAGCTGGCTCGGCAGTGGATGCAAAGGATGCAGTAGAACTTATATCACTTTTTGCTGATACATGGCTTTCACTTGATGCATATGACAGAGAACTTCTTCCGGCAAACAAGCTCACAAAAAAGAAAGTTAATTTTACAGCAGAGAAAATATCAAAGAATTTGGTTGAACTTCGTGATGTATTGATTGAAAAAGGAGAAGCGACGGACGTATTTGGAAATGAAAGACATAAAGGTTCTATTTCAGGAATTGTTGGAAATGTTATGCAATCATTCGGTGGACAGGAAGTTTATCCAACAGTGGAAGAAAAGGCTGCCCACCTGTTATATTTTATGGTGAAGAATCATCCATTTACTGACGGCAACAAGAGGTCAGGTGCTTTTGCTTTTGTTTGGTTTTTGAAAGAGACAAAAATGCTTGATATAAAAAGATTAACGCCTTCGGCTTTGACTGCTATTACTGTACTTGTAGCGGAGAGTGATCCGAATGATAAAGATAAGATTATTAAACTTATTTTGAATATTATTTCGAAATAAGTATTATGCAATTAAAAAAGTCCCCACCAGAGTGGGGCTTTTTTCTTGCCATACGAATTATCGGACTAGCGTAGCTAGCCAGACCATCAGCACGAAAATGATCCAGAGGATTGAACTCAAACGTAGCCGCCAGTCACCGTTGTGGCAAACTGCGACAAGTGCCGATATGTTTACAGCTAGCAGGAGTGGCCAAGTCTGTGTTCTGAGAGCATCGATATCTCCACCCGCCCATGCTTTCCATATAGTTGGCATGAAAGTCAGAGGACCCAGAAGTGAAAGATTTAGAAACATTTGGCCACTTTTCGTTTTTATAAATTTTTGTGTCGCCAATCTTATTTTTTCCGCAAGGCTGTCGATTTTGAGGGGAATAGAAAATTTTTCCCAAAAAATTCTTTTCTTTTGCACCAACATGGATTTAACGACGATGCCAAGAGCAACATCCTCCGATATAGCATTCTCGGGATTTCTCGATAGGTTTTTCCAGAGTAGGTTAAACCTGTATGCTACATCTTCTGGGTCTAAGCCTACTCTTTTAAAATTTTTCAGGTCCACGCTCGTTCTCCTTCAAGGTTCTAGTTAAGATTGCTTTTGGCGAATGCCACCGGTCATTCATTAACTGTCTGGTAAGATTTTACCATCTGAAGCACTAATTGTCAATGATTAAATTGACATTATTTAATTACAAATTTGCTTACAAAATAAAAGTTTTATGATATACTGACAAATATAATTTTGACAACTAAAATATGACAAAAAAAGAACTTAATAAAAAAGAAGAAGGAAATCCATATATTGAAAAGTTGGACAATCTCGGCTTTTCTAAAGCAGAAGCATTGATTTATGTGTATTTGTTGGAAAAAGGAAAAGCAACAGGAGTTTCAAAAATTGCTATAGGAATTAGTATGCATAGACAGCAGGTTTATATAACATTGCCACTACTTGTGGAGGCTGGAATTGTTGAAGAAATAAAAGAAGGAAAAATTTCAAAATATAAAGCAAGACCGCCGCACATTCTTGAGAGAGTTGTTAGAAGAAAGATGAGTGTAGCTGAAGACTTGGTCCAAGAATTGCAAAAGATATCGAAAATAGACAATGAACAGGACTTTGAAATAATAGTCGGAGTGAAAGCCTTTCAAGATTATGAAATAGAAAGAGCAAAAAATATGAAAGAAGGAGAGGAGCAATATATTATTGGTACGGAGAAGAACGAATATTTAGAGGTAATGTCAGAAATTTATAAGAGTAAGTATGAGCCAATTTTGGAGAAGAAAAAAATTGTTACTTATTATCTTGCACCAAAATTACAAGATTGGCGAACAAATTTAATTGATAGTAAACAGAAGTTTTATTTAAAAGTCTTAAATAATTTAACAACAGGGCCACTAGCGACCATGATACAGGGAGATTCCTTAATGTTTTATGTTAATGTAAATCCAGCAACTATATATGTTATTAAATCAAAAAAAGTTGCTGAGGGTTATAAGCAATTTTTTATGATGCTGTGGGAGATGGCGAGTTTGTAATTTTTATCATAGATCCTGGGGCGGTGAAAGCTTCATCGGGGAGAGTGCTTAACCAAGGGATTATAGATTTTTCTAAATCCTCATCAATAGGACGGCGGTACAAATATGCTAAATAATCTTTACCCACTTGGGTTAATTTGCCATCTTTTATAAAAGAATTTCTATTTAAATTTGCATCAAAAAATTCTTCTTCTTCAAAAGCTATTCCAAGTCTGGTTAAATCATTTTTAAAATCGTCCGCCCCGTAAGTTTTCTCTCCATTTTGTTGTGTCGCTAGGTTTGTAAGATTTTTATCAAGACTTAAGAGAACATAGGCTGACCCATTTTCAGTGAGTGAGTCTCGTAATTTGAGAATTGAATCATCGCCAGTGATGCCATACCAAGAATGATAGGCAATTATAAGATCATATTTCTCCGGAGTAAAATTCTCCCAAGAAGTTATTTGATATGAATTAATATCAACATTATTTGGCAGGGTAGAAGCTCTTAAACGGAAAGAAGTTCTTTGTTCTTCAGATACATCTATGCCGTGATAAACAATGTTATGTTTTTCTGATAATTTTTTTACAATACGAAGAGTAGACTCTCCACCACCAGCACCAATATCTAGAAAATTTACAGTTTCTGGTAATTGAGCATCTCTTTCAATGCCTTCAGCAATTTTAAGAGAAAGTTCATCCTCACCTTTTTTAAGAATTGCTCTAAATCCCGCATAAAGTTTTGCTAAGTTCTTTTCTGCCCAGAGTTCCGTATAGGAAGGGGGTTTGTTTATTTCATCGTTCATATGAACAGTATACATTATTTGAACACGTATCTTGTTTTCAAAATAGAGTGATAATCAGGTGTATACTTAAGGTGTTATTAATTAATTTTATTTAATTATGGAAATTTCACTTATTGTTGCTAAGGTATTGGGCACATATTTAGTTATTAGTGGTTTCTTTTTACTTTTAAGAGGCAAGACTTTGCCAAACATACTCAAAGATTTTTTTGAACATCCAGCTGTTGTTTATTTAACGGGTGTAATATTAATTTTCCTCTCAACACTATTCCTTGTACAGAATAATGTTTGGGATGGAACATGGCGTTCCGTTGTAACTTTATTTGTTTGGTTAGTTTTGATAAAAGGATTGGCTTATATATTTGCTCCAGAAATGCTTCATAAAATAGTTAGTAAAAAGCTTTTGGAAATGCTAAATATTTATGGAATTGTAGCTATTTTGGCTGGGATTTGTTTGTTTTATCTAGGGTAGATAGAATTAGGTTCTGGAAAATAAGCCCGCACCGAAGGTGCGGGCTTATTTAGTTTTGTTTAGCGAAGACAAAAGAGTTTTTTTCTAGGTATTTTAAGGGAGTATTATTTTCCTGTAGGAGGAGTATCATGTATATATGAGAAAACTTACACATATATTTGTACCGGTTATAGTAATAGCTCTTGTTGGGGCGGGCGTGTGGTTTGAGATTCAGAAAAAAGAAGTTACTCCAACTAAGATTGTAACTAATTTCAAAGAGTGTGTAGAGGAGGGGAACCCCATTATGGAAAGTTATCCTCGCCAGTGTCGATCGGGGGAGCAAACTTTTACAGAAAATATCGGAAATGAATTAGATATAACAAATCTTATTCGTGTCAGTACACCTCGACCAAATCAAATTGTCAGCAGTCCTCTAATTATAGAAGGAGAGGCCAGAGGTAATTGGTTTTTCGAAGCTTCATTTCCTGTAGTTTTGACTAATTGGGATGGACTCATAATTGCACAAGGGGTTGCAACTGCTAAAGGGGATTGGATGACGACAGATTTTGTACCTTTTACAGCCACACTTACATTTAAAAATCCAACGTATAAAAATAATGGTGCCTTGATATTGAAAAAAGATAATCCATCAGGACTTCCACAGAATGATAACGCACTCGAGATACCAATTATATTTAGAAACATTGATAAGCCTGCCACTGTCCCACCAGCAACTATTTTGCCGTATGACTCTGGGATAAGTGGGGTAGTTTCTATTGGCCCAACTTGTCCAGTAATGAGAAATCCACCAGACCCTGCGTGCGCTGATAAACCATATCAAACAACAGTGCAAATTATATCTGTTGGCAGTCCAAAAAGTTCGCCATTTGCAACAGTGGAGACAGATAAAGATGGAAAGTATAAAATAATGCTTCCACCAGGGAATTATGCTGTGCAACCAGTCGGAGGTAAAACTTTTCCGCGGTGTAATACAGAAAATGTAACTGTTGAACCAAAGAAAATTAGTGAAGTGAATATTTCTTGCGATACGGGGATAAGATAAGATCACTGCGAATTATGTAACTCAATAGGCATGTCATTCTCGCGAAGGCGGGAATCCAGTGTCTTAAATTGAGTAGGTAGTAAGTAGTAGGTAGTGAGTAGTAAGATACACGCAGGCTTATAAATATTTAATGAAGAAATATCCAATATTCAAAAGGGCATAGAATACGGACATAATTTTGTTTATCAATTATCAGCTTCCGCTCGAATGACACCGATACGATATTTTTCTATTTATAGAATTTCTTAAGAAGTCGGGGTAAATCTTCTTTTGATATATCTCCACCGGATAATCTTTCTAAAATTTCTTGTGGTGTGAGCCAATAATATTCTGTAAAATCTTCAGGATTATAATTTAGTACATCATCACTTTCTATTTCATAAACAGTCATAAAAGCACTTACCCCGTCATTTTGTTTGTTTAATTTTCCAAGAATTTTGTAGGGAGTTTTTGTAACATCAATATTAAGTTCTTCACGTGCCTCCTTAATAAAAGCTTCTTCATAAGTCTCGCCACTTGATACATGACCACCAACACTCATGTCTAGTGCGGAGGGGAATAGTCTTTTGTTTTTCTGTCTTCGTGGTATCCAAAGTTTTCCATCGCTATTTTTTATGAAGCAATTAATAACACGATAATTATGTAGTCTTTTTGCATGGACTTCATTGCGAGGCATATTTCCAATTACCTCATCATTCTCATTTACTAAATCTAAAATTTCTTCTTGAGGCGTGTTCATTTAGAAAGTATAGCATTGGACGTATGGCTTATACTGGGCTTGACAGTATATACCAGAAGTATATACTTCTGGTATATGAAAACAGCAATGATTAATATAAAAACAGAGACTCACGTTAAAGCAGAGGCTCAAAAATTAGCAAAAGAGTTAGGTTTTTCTCTATCATCAATAGTTACAGCTTCTTTGAAACAATTTATTCGTACTCGCGAAGTGCAATTTTCTATGTCTCATAAAATGACACCATATCTTGATGGGGTTCTTAAACAAGTAGAGAAAGATATAAAGGCTAATAAAAATAGCTCTAAAGGTTTCACCAGTATTAAAGATATGGATACATATTTAGATACGCTCTAAAAAGTTATGAGAACAATTATTCTTCATAAACATTTTGAAAAGAGATATTCAAAACTTTCTCAAAAAGTAAAAGAATCGTTTAAAAAAAGAAGGAATATATTTATTGATGATCCAACTAGTCCCATTCTTAGTGTTTACACACTTCACGGTGAATATGGCGATTGTTTAAGTTTTAATGTTACAGGGGATATTCGTGTAGTGTATAAGGAAATAAAGAAAGATATTTTTGTTTTTATAGATATTAGCACGCACAGTGAACTCTATTCATAATTTGTTACACTATTAATATGAAAATTACGATATATACAGATGGGAGTTCGAGGGGGAATCCAGGTCCTGGGGGGTGGGGGGCAGTGATTTTAACAGAGACTGAAGTTATAGAGTTAGGTGGAAGAGAAAATTTAACGACTAATAATAGAATGGAATTGTCTGGAGCACTACATGGGCTCAGAGAAGTAAGTAGTAAGGAGTATGTAGTAAGTAGTAATGCAGATACAAATTCACTACCCACTACCCACTACCCACTAGTAACTAGTGTTGAAGTCTGTACCGACAGTCAATACGTAAAAAAGGGGATGACAGAGTGGATTGATGGATGGATAAAAAGAGGGTGGAAGGGGTCAACTAAGAAACCAGTACTCAATCAAGATTTGTGGCAAGCTCTAAAAAAAGAAGAAGATAGATTAAAAAATTCTGGAGTGAAAGTTTCTTGGAAATATGTGCCAGGCCACTCGGGAGTACCGATGAATGAGAGGGCGGATGTGATTGCGACGATGTGTGCGGATGATTCGCAAATAGATTTATATCGTGGACCAAAAAGTGATTATATTTTTTAAGATACAAGAAGCAAAGAATAGAAGACACTGGATTCCAACTTTCGTTGGAATGACAAATACAAAAATACTGTAATAACAAAATGACGTTACAAAATATTTTTTAAATAAAAAATGAGTACACATTTTAAAACATTAATATTAGTTGGAGGAGTATGTTTGGGAATTGTTGTTGGTGAGTTTTCAAAATTTTCTACTGAGATTGCTCTACTTGCTTTGGTGATAATGTTGGCGCAGGGGGTAATATATTTTTGGGAGCGAAAAAGAAAACAAATGAGTGACGCCGTAGGCATCACTCATTTCTTTTCTTTTTCGCTCATTACAATTTTATTTTCTCTAGGATTATTTTTTGGAATTATACGTGTGCAGTTGGTACAAGAAAAAATAAACTATGTTTGTGATACAGCTTGCGCATTCGATGCAAAAATAATTTCTTCATCAGAAATAAAAAATGATTATCAAGTTTTTAATGTTCACCCTGTAGATGCACCAAATAATATTTTGGACATACAAATAAAAACTCCACTTTATCCAAAATACAAAATAGGGCAGACATTAAAACTTTCTGGCAAAGTTACATTACCAAATATTTTACCTCCGCATGGAGAGAAAAAATCTTTTGATTATTCTTCATATTTGATTACAAAAAATGTCGGGAGTGAAATGTTTTATCCAAAAATTGAATTAGTTAATAGCAACACAAATTCTATAACCGAGACACTCGGCGGTTGGAAAGAAAATATGATTGGGAAAATAGATATGTATGTTTCTTCTCCAGCGTCGGCACTCGCATCCGGTATGCTTTTTGGAAATTCTGGAATGGATAAAGAATTAGCACAAACATTTCGTGTGGCAGGACTGTCACACATTATTGTTTTGTCTGGATTTAATATTGCAATTGTAATTTCATTTATACTTTTTGTGTTCGCTTTCCTCCCTCTTGTTATTCGCATACTCCTTGCTTCTTGCTCCGTGCTTCTTTTCGTCATAATGGTAGGAGGTGAAGCCTCTGTTGTGAGAGCGACACTCATGGCCTTCATCGCATTACTTGCGACTTTGATTGGAAGAGAATATGTTGCATTTCAGGCGCTAGTTATTTCTTTTTTACTTATCATTTTGTATGAACCATCATCGCTTACTAATGATGTTTCTTTTCATCTTTCATTTCTTGCGACAGCCGGCATTGTTTATTTGAGTAATACTCTTACAATAATTTTTGAAAAATATTTTGCACGCATAAAATCCAAAACTTTTATCGCAACATTATCCACCACACTCTCAGCATACGTTATGACACTGCCGTATCTTATGTATACTTTCGGGTCGGTTTCTTTGTATGCCCTCGTTTCAAATATTTTGGTATTACCATTTGTGCCTATTGCGATGCTAATTTCTTTTTTAGTAGTTGTCTCCTCATATGTTTCACAAACTATCGCTGGTGTGTTTGGATATATAGATACGCTAATAATTAACTTAATGATTTCCATTGCAAAGGCTATAGAGTATTTACCTTTTTCATATTTAAGTTTTCAAATTTCTTTTTTATGGATGTGTATAATTTATTTTTTTATTTTTTTGATTATAAATTATATAATCAAAAAAAATTTTGGTGTAACGTTTCCCGTCGGTACACAAAATGATTTTAAAATAAAAAGTGAAACAGAGAGATTAAAAAGTGAAGGAGTTTTGACTGATGTTATTTCCTACTAAAAACCACAGCCACAATTTAATACAATTATTTTTTAACTTTAAATAACCCAAATAAGAAGTCTCTCTATTTTTAGTGTTTGTGATTTTATAAAATTATGGCTGGGCTAAGAAAAAATAGTCGTGCTGATTACAACACTCCTTTTTTCTTTAAGTTTTTGTAAACAACGAAAATAATTATTCCACCTATAAGTAATGAGATGGCAGTGAAAGATTTAAGTGTAATATGTTCTCCAAAATAAAATCCTAAAGAGGTGATGCCAGTTGCCCAAATAAAAGATGCTGTGAGAAAAATAAATGAAGTGAGTTTAATCGGAGTGCCCGCTAATCCAGCAACTATCGGAATGAATGCTTTTATGCTTGGAGTTAACTTTCCTAAAAATATCCACCACATACCACGACGTGTAAAAGCAGAGTGGAGTGCAGAATGGATTTTATTAAAAGTTTCTTCGTTTAACATTAATAATTTTCTTGCGAGAGGCTTCTCATATTTCCTAATTAAAAGAAATGTAATTATATTTCCAATTGTGTTGCCAAGAGCGCCAAATATTATTGTTGGTATAAAAAGTAAATTACCAGTCGCGACAAAATATCCAGCGATTATGTAGAGTAGTTGAGACGATGGCAAGTTAGCAATTCCATTTGTGAGCATTAGTAAGAAAATTGCTATGTATGAACCAGAGGAAATTAAAGTGTGTAAATCCATGTTCACAGTATACAGTAAGCAGTGAGCAGTTAGCAGTGATACACAGCAACATAATAATATTCAATGAATCAATATTTAATATTCAAACAAATACCAAAATTAAACCTACATGCCTGACTTCGCAGGAATGACATATTTAACGTCTGAGACATGTTACTATTTAGGTATGAAAGAGTGGCTAAGTGAGAAGAAGAAAGTCGTAGGAGAAATTAATAGTGAGTATGGAAAATTATTTATTCTTACAAGTTTACTTTTTATTTGTGTAGGTCTTGCCTTAACAATTTTTTCTCTCACGACTACACAAAAACTTAAAGTGTCTTTTTTGGATGTTGGGCAAGGTGATGCGATTTTGATACAACCTCCGAGTGGAAAAAGTATGTTGATTGATGGTGGTCCGAATAATAATATTTTAGCAAAGCTCGCTCGAGAAATGTCTTACTTTAATCGCAATATAGATGTGATGGAAGAAACACATTCGGATGCGGATCACATCACTGGACTGATTCCAGTACTGGAGAAATTTAATGTGAAAGAAATTATTTTATCTAAGGCGGTTAGTGATACAAAAATATTTGATGATTTAAATATTCATATAAAAAATGAACAAGCAAATATTCACATTGCAGAAGTAGGAGATGTTATTGATTTTCATGATGGAGTAATTGTGAAAGTTATTTATCCAGCATCTAATTATATTGCGAAGAAAAATGATACGAACGATGCATCAGTTAGTGTGGAAGTTATTTATGGCGATGAAACTTTTTTGTTAACTGGAGATTTGCCAAGTACGGAAGAATTAAAATTAATTAGTGGAGGAGTTATAAAGAATATCACTGTCTACAAAGCTGGACATCATGGAAGTAAATATTCAAGTAGTGAATTATTGTTAACTTATATTAAACCTGAATACTCTGTTATTAGTGCTGGGAAAGATAATCGATATGGACATCCAAATGTAGAAGCGATTGAAAGATTACAAAAATATTCTAAAGAAATTTTAAGCACTATAGATAGAGGAACAATTAGTTTTATTACAGACGGGAGAATGGTGGAGGTTAAAACAGAAAAGTAAATATTTTTAGTTATTGATTAATAAAAAACGACTTCCGGCAGGAAGTCGTTTTTTAAGCATTATATTTTTATGCGGACATAACAGGAACCATTCCTTTTTCTTTTTTGCTTAAGAAATAAATTCTTATTATGAAGGCTAATACAAATAATATAATAATTGGGTTTATCGGTGAGTAAATATCTAACATTTCCCAAACCGATACATAATTAATAGATACATATCCATTGACGGTTTCAATTTTGTCGAAAAAAGTATCTTCCTCTGTCGCTAAATTGGCAAGAGTATTATTTTGTTGGTCTAGAGAGAATCCAAGGCTAGACATTTGCAATTTGAAAGTGGTAGTAAGATTGTCTAAATTTGATCTAGCAATTTGAATATTTTGAATAAGATTTTGCTCATTCTGTCTTAAGAGAGCTAATTGATTATAAAGATCAGCTTGAATTATTGTACTTGTCGCACTACTTAAGTCAGATTCCTTTTTGAGAATATTATTTTTTAATGCCGTTAATTGGCTATTTTTAGTATTAATTTCTGTTTTTATTACTTTAGAAGATGCTGTATAGTCAGTCTCAGCTTGCTTTTGCTGTGTAGTAAGTGCTGATATAGAATTTTTTGTTTCACCTTGATTACGTTCTAGGTTTTGCTTCTCGTTTAAAAGATTTTGAGAAGAAATACTTTGGGAGTAGAATTTTGCATTGGTATATGTTCTTAACTGTGTTTCGAAGTCATCCAAGTTACTTTTCGGTATAACAAATGAGATATTTCCATATTGTTCAGAAATACTGGAGGAATCAATACGTCCATCCATTCCTTTTATCAAGACTTCAACTTTTTTTGAAGTATCTTCAACTTCTCTTGTTTTTAATGTGGCATTAAAAGATTTTTTGGTAAATTCTCTCGTGTCTTTTATTGTATTTGTGTCACCCCTGTAGTAATTACTTGTTATATTAGGAAAACTACTTCTTTCTAAAGCAGAATTTGCTTGCATAGCCACCCCTCCAGTAGTTGGTATTTGTGGAGTTGGTGCTGATCCACCCATTCCAACACCCAGAGTACTTCCCATAAAACTAAAGAGACCCCATAGAAAGATAATACCCACCATTGAAAGACCGCTAACCAATAATCTTTTCTTATACCAAGATTTAATGGTGTCCTTTGTTGTAAATAGTTTATAGATATATATTATAGACATTAATAGAAGGTATCCTAGTAGAAATGGAATTATTCTGAAAAAGGTAACCTGCATAATAGAAACAAAGTTTAATAGCATCATAATTTTATATTAATTGTATATTTAAAGAATAACACAATGTAAAAGGTAAAAGAATGAGTAAAGTGCAAAAAATCGAAAAGGTATTTTTAATTTGCAAATATAAACTATCTAAGATAACATCTTAATAACGTTGATCTTTGGGAGAATCTCATGGCTGATACATTTATTTGGGTTTTTCGATGGCTTTTCTGGATTTTTATCGTCACGAAAGAAAACGTGGGGAATACAGATTTATCTGGCCAGAGGATTTTTTTTCTTAGCCCATTTATTGCAATTGGATGGACAATGTTTATCTTCCTCTTGTTGCTATTCCTATCGTTCGGCTCTATGGATATTTCTTCTATACTAGTAATTTCATTACTATTCACGGGGATTTATCTTCTTACAGGAATAATACTTTATTTTGTTGATGAAGAGTTTCATTCTGAGAACTCTCGTCATAAAAAATGGCAATACCGCGGGCCGTGGTAAAAGCCTTTTTGGGTAAGAAATTAAGACTGTAGCGTGGCTTTCTAGCCTCGCTACTTTTCGTTTGAGATTCTGTTAAATAGAAAATCAAAAGCGATGTCGTAAGACATCGCTTTTGATTATTTAGAATTAAGAAAATTGCTTTAGATGCAAGGCACGGAGAAACGGTTGAAGGAGATGTACGAATAGTACAACACTGAAAACGAGAGGCTCCGTAACGAAGCAGATGAAGTAATTTTGTTAATTACAACTTAATTTGGAGGTGGAGACCTCTTTTCATGCAACTAGTACAAATCTTTACTCTTGGACCGTTAGGAATACGAGCCCATTGAAGGTTTGGGTAAACACGACGGTCACCGCATGGGTTGTATTTGGTAGCACGAACAGAGTTAGAATACTTTCCAACGACTTTTGAACCTTTTTCGCATAGTGGACAGATGTTTGCCATAGGGGTAGATTTTAGATTCTAGATTTTAGATGTTAGAAACATCAAAATCACAGTTACTAGATACTAACATTATTTTCGGACCGTTGCAACTTCTAAGGAAGTCATATTTGATTTAAAAGTATTATCTAAAATCTAAAATCTAATGTCTAAAATCTGTTCTGTGGTATGCTTGTTTCATATGCTAGACACCGCTTCCATTTCACAAACTGTTTTTACCTTTATAATCATTATATATTCTATTATTTTGCATGAAGTAGCCCACGGTTATGTGGCCTATGTACAGGGTGATGAAACAGCTAATCGCGCGGGTAGGCTTTCACTTAACCCAATCTCGCATATTGATATGATGGGATCTGTGATTATACCGTTGCTAGCGTTCCTCACCGCCGGAACATTTTTCGGTTGGGCAAAACCCGTTCCATATAACCCATATAATATACGCACAAGATTAGGGCAAGCTTTTGTTGCTTCAGCTGGAGTTTTAACTAATTTATCTATAGCTATTATTGCCGGAATTGCTTTTAAAATTTTGTTTATTCAAGGTATTTTAAGTAATGGAATATCGGAAGCATTATTTATAATAATTGGGGTTAATTTGTCCCTTATGTTTTTCAACCTCATACCAATACCTCCATTTGATGGAATGTCGATAATACAAGCACTTTTCCCAAGATTACACATACGTTCTAATGTTATTTACAATCCAATTTATATGATTGGAGCAATAATTGTAGCCTCTGTCCTTTACAGAATGATTATGCCTTTCGTGGGAAATGTTGTCTCTGTTTTATTAAGTTAAGTTATCCACATAGCTGTCCTTTACTTTGTCTTTTAGAAAGATATAATTAAAGGACGATGAAAAACTCCGCACGCGTAAACCAGTCTTCTAAATCTAAAGTTACTAAAACAACAAAGTCTGTCGTTAAAAGAACTCGTGCATCTAGTGTTTCTAAATCTGTTAAAAATTATGGCAAGAAATCTTTAAGGGCAGTTCTTTTGTCCCATACTTTTCATACGGGATTTCGTGCGATTATTATCTCGATACTTGTATTAGCTCCATTTTATGGTGTATATGCGTATATAGGAAAAACAGTTGCCAATGAAATAGTTATTTCTAAATCGCAAATATTAGAAAGAGTCGCAACGCATACTATTCTTCCAGTTGGAAATCCAGAAGCAGTAGTTAGAGTTCAAGATGCTGAGAGTTTAAAACGTCAGAATTCCTTTTATGATCAAGTAAAATCAGGGGATTATATTATAATGTATAAATCTTTAGCGATTATTTATGATTTACGAAGTGACCAAATATTGGCGATAAAAAATATAACTGAAACAGTGCCGATAAGATAATAAATAGTTTGTGGTTGGTAGTTACCACCGCTTAGCGGGATAAACTGATTTGTGGTTAGATGTTGGATACTCGTGGTTAAATACAATTAAAACTTATAACAAAAATCTTGCGTAAACCTTTTTAATATGATATATTTGGGCAACGTTGTTTTGTATATCTGGTATTTCCAGTAACTACAAACTAGTAACTACAAACTATTTTTATGCCAACAATCAGTCAACTCGTAAAGAAAGCCAGAAGTAAGACAGCTCGCAAGTCTCGTTCTATTGCTATGGGTAAAGGTTTTAATGCAATTATTAACAAGCCTAATTTTTATAACTCACCTTTCAAGCGTGGTGTTTGTACAAAGGTTACAACAACAACTCCAAAGAAGCCGAACTCAGCTCTCCGAAAAATTGCTCGTGTACGTCTTACTAACGGAATGGAAGTAACTGCCTATATTCCAGGAGAAGGACACAAATTACAGGAACACTCCGTAGTTATCTTACGTGGTGGACGTGTGAAGGATTTGGCTGGTGTCCGTTATCACATTGTACGCGGGCGATTAGACGCGACTCCAGTAGAAAAACGAAGACAAGGACGTTCACTTTACGGAAACAAGAGACCAAAGGCGGGAGCGGTAGCAGCGAAAAAGAAGTAAAAACGTAAAAATCATCCCATTTACTTTGTCGCTACGGAATTTTTCTCAGTCAACGTACTAGAATGTACGTCTCCATCGAAAAATTCCTAGGCTCCTCGTAACTGGAATAATTTTTCCATTTTTCAAATAATTAAAAATCTCACACAAACGTGTGAGATTTTTAATTATTTCTTTTTCGCTGCACTTATCCCCCACACTATAATTATTAAACATTTGCGGATGTTAAACTATATTACAGTACGCAAGCGGTGCTTTTTATCTATACCCACATTTTAAAAATTATTTCCATGCCTAAAATTATTAAGTTTCTTTTTGCATCTTTTATACTTCCAACTATTTTTCTTACTCAAATAGCTAGTGCTACATTAGGGGATACTGGTAATTCTGGATCTTCATCATGTGTACGTTTGCCGACTCCTCTGACTTACGGAAACAGAGATACAGAGGCTAATGGAAATGTTACGGCACTGCAAACTTTTCTTTATGATAATGGCTATCTCACCGTAAATCCAACTGGATTTTTTGGTACTAATACACGAAAGGCCGTAAGAGATTTTCAAAGTGAGGTTTTATCAAATGTACAAGTAGAAAATATAGATAGTTCTATAATAACTTCATCTACAGACAGAAATGAATTAGCCAGGATTGGATTTCGTTTAAGTAATACTGGTTATGTTGGTATGTATACAAGAGCAAAAATTGCTTATGTAACTTGTTTAGGCGGTGATAACTTGACTGATAACAATGGAAATAATAATGGGAATAATGGAGGTGGAAATGTAGCCAGCAGTGGAATTTTAGATGGTCCTTCTAGTTGTATTGTTCCAACATATGACAGTTCAAGTATTTCTAATTCGCAAGCCGCGGCAAATGGGACTTGTGAAATTACACTTACTTGGAATGGAGCGCAAGCCCCGTTGTCATCAAAATTAATTAAGTGGCAACTAGAGGGAAGTGATTTTTGGTCAGGAAATATAACTTTAGCTGACGGCTCACTTGTTTCAAAGTCCAAAAAATTTATTCTTGGCCAAAATAATATGACAGTAGCCATTTCTTCAAATGGTCAAAATGTTGCAACGAAAGTTATTGCTGGTATTTGTGCGTCCGGTGCAGAAAGAGATACTTCAAATGGAAGATGTATTGTTTCTAATTCTCAATTAGGATCTTCACTCGCAATTATTACAATGTCTCTTCCAAATGTAGCTGTTGGAGCAGATTATACTTATCCGATAATTTCAACAGGAGGAACAGGCGTAAGAGATTGGAATATAACTTCTGGAATGTTACCAACAGGATTATATTTAAATAAAACAATGTGTGCTATTTCTAGTTTTGGCGGTTGCTCTCAAGGTATGAGTATAGGATTTGGTGGAACAGCAACTAATGCAGGGACATATACATTTACAATAACAGCAACAGCCGGAATTCAAAGCATTTCAAAACAATTTACGCTAACAGTAGGTTCGGGTTCACCAGTTAATCCAAATCCAGGAAATGTTGCTTCAACACATAAACTTCCACCAACAGGTATTACTTTTTACGGTGATGCAAATAATATAAATGCGAATGCATCAGTTGCAACTGATGCTGGAGAATATCCACGCCAAGACGCACGTTATGCAAAACCTTTTGACTATACAAAGATTGCAAATGATGGGAGTGTTTTGCCTGTCTCTGCCGTACTTGGCACTGGAGCAAAAGACTGGGCTTGTACCAAAGATAATATTACAGGAATGATATGGGAAGTGAAGACAACCAGTGGTTTACGTAGTATGGATAATACGTATTTATGGCCGGCAAGTGATTTTCCTACTGCTGTTAATAGTTCAAGATTATGTGGTCTAAGTAATTGGCGTGTACCAACGATTAAAGAATTGGAAGGAATAGTTGATTTTAGTAAAAATAAAGTTATTCTTAGTCTAAACGATGTGGTTCCACCAAGAATTGATTCAACTTTTTTCCCAAATACTTCCCCTAATCAGTATTGGGCAAGTACGAAACTAGCAGAAGCTACTGATCAAGCCTGGTATGTTGATTTTGGTGTCGGCTATAGCCAAATATATTCTACTCTTACTGCTGATGGCCATAATAGTTGGCGTGTCCGTCTTGTTTCTGGAGCTACAGCACCGTCAAATCATCTTGTAAATAACGGGAATGGTACTATAACTGACACTAATACTAGTTTAATGTGGAAGAGAGATTACGAAATGCTAATCCCCGGGTCTCCCGTTTCTTGGAATGATTGTATATCTGCGGCAAAACCATGTGATTGGTTTTTATGGCAAGATGCACTTAAGCGAGCAGTGGATGATAGAACAGGAGGTTATTCAGATTGGCGAGTACCGAATATTAAAGAATTACGAAGTTTAACAGATGAATCTAGAATCTATCCCGCTCTTAATTTAGGATTTTTCCCAGCCCCATTATTTCAAGCAAGTTTTTGGTCTAATTCTCCAGCTTCAGATGTACATGGAAATATGGGATTAGCCTGGTCATTAGCTTCTAACTATGGACAAGTTGACCCACCAACAACACGTACTAGTCGCGCTTATGTTCGGTTAGTGAGAGATACTACAAGTGGAAGCACAGGTAACACCGAAAGTAATACAGGAAGTAACACTGGAAATAATACTGGAAGTAATGGTGGGGTATTAGCAATAACAACGACATCACTTGTACATGTAAGAGCGGCCAATGCTTATAATTATGAGCAGGCTCTTACTTATTCTGGCGGGACTGGAAGTCCTACCTGGTCTTTAGTATCTGGTGCATTGCCAGGTGGCATGGTGTTAAATCCTACGACTGGTATTATTAAAACTAACACCTTTCCACAACCGAATGGACCGACAGTAGGGTTATATAATTTTACTGTTGGATTAACTGTTGGTAGTCAGAATGTTACAAAACAATTAAGTATTGATATTATATCTTCTACAGATCCTAAACCAGTTCTTTCAGATTTGAAGTATTATGCTTATAAGGACGCGTATTTAAGTGTCGTAGGGGATCATTCAATAAATATAAAAGGAACGTTAGGATTTTCTGATAGTGTAACTTGTAGTATGGTAGATGGTCTATTACCAGACGGTGTGTCTTTTGATGCTACAAATTGTAAAATTATAGGCATCCCTAGAGCTACTGGTACTTTCACCATGACATTAAAAGTTCAAAATCAGTATGGTAGTGATACATCTAAGGTTATTTTAGAGATAACTAATCCAGCAAGAATCAGAATATTAACAGGTTCTCTCCCTGATGCAACAGTCGGACAACCATATAATACTGTAGTTAATTTCCAGGCAGATCCAGGTATTGTAGGTATGTATCAATCCGGGGATAGAATAATACTTCCTAATGGGTTGTCTTATGTGTATACCACTGGAGAACTTTCAGCAGTTATAAGGGGGACACCAATACAAGCAGGCACATATCAAGTCCCTATTAGTGTCTCGGCAGGTGGTAATACTAATATTGGAGAAACAAAAATATTTAGTCTTTTAGTTAAACTGCGATAAAGAAAGTAAAATACAAATGAGTGCGGCCGAAGGCCGCACTCATTTGTATTTGGTATAAGGTAGACCTTTTATGGGATATCTTTTGTCGTCCTTACTAAAATCGGTGATTCAGTATCATTTGGTTAATATTCATGATTTGGAAAACGGGACCGCAAGGCCCCGTTTCTTTTTGCTATTTTACTGATTTTATTGTAGTATATACATCACTCGTTTAGAGTATTCAAGTCATTACTGAAATAAACACGTTCTGGAGTACCGACGACTTGCGGGAAAGTCCAGACGTAATCATTAAAATCATGCGTCGTAAAGTTAAAAATCGAAATATAGTTGGCCCAGATGCTAAATATAATTCTACAAAAGTTTCAAAGTTTATAAATTATGTTATGGAAGGTGGAAAGAAAAACACTGCTCGTGATATTGTTTATGATGCTTTCGATATTATTAAAGAAAAGTTAAAGGTGGAAAATCCGCTTGAGACTTTTAATGCAGCTCTACAAAATGCAGGTCCAGTAACCGAAGTTCGTTCACGCCGTATTGGTGGAGCAAACTATCAAGTTCCTCGTGAAGTGCGTGAAGAACGTCGCTTTATGCTTGCATTTCGTTGGATTCTAGAAGCAGCGAATAATAAAAAGGGGAAGGCAATGCGTTTTAAATTAGCTGATGAATTAATTGCAGCCGCAAATAATGAAGGAACAGCAGTGAAGAAGAAAGAGGATACACATAGAATGGCGGAGTCGAACAAAGCCTTTGCTCACTTCGCCTGGTAGTTTTGTCTATTTTTTTAGCGACCTGCTTCTTTAGAGAAACTTTTTTCTCCTGCAAAGTACTATTCGTACATTTTAGTCGAAAAAAGTTTCTCTGCCTCGCATCTCATCTAAAAAATAAACAAAATGGAATTCAGATATTTCATCGAAAATTTTTGAAAATCCGCGCACTGCGTTCATTTTCTTTCGAAAATAGTTTGTGCTTGAAAGCTTGAAAATGCGAAATACAGACGCTAAAATCGGCCACTTCGTGGCCGATTTTAGCGTCTGTATTTACTTTAAAGACTTTATAAACTTTATAGACTTTATGGACTTTTTATGGTAGCATATTAGCTACTGCAGAAGCGGTTTTTTATTTTCCATCTTATATAAAAGAATGGGATGAGAACGATTTTGCGAAGCAAAATCGTTCTAACTAATAACCAATTACTAATAACTAATAACTATTTATCATGGCTCGCGACTATCCACTCAACAAAACACGTAACTTTGGAGTTATTGCTCACATAGACGCTGGTAAAACTACGACAACAGAACGTATTCTTTTTTATACTGGAGTTTCTCACAAAATCGGTGAAGTGCACGATGGCGCGACAGTCATGGACTGGATGGAACAGGAGCGTGAGCGTGGTATTACTATTACCTCAGCTGCGACAACTGCTTTCTGGAGTCCAACATATATGCCAAAGGATGATGTTTCAAAGAAATGTCGTTTCAATATTATCGACACTCCAGGGCACATCGACTTTACTATTGAAGTAAAGCGTTCACTTCGCGTGCTTGACGGTGCTGTTGTAGTTTTTGATGGTGTGGCCGGAGTAGAGCCTCAATCAGAAACAAACTGGAGATATGCATCAGACGCGTTGGTCCCACGTATTTGTTTTATCAACAAATTGGACCGCATGGGTGCGAATTTTGACAAAGCTTTTGCTTCAATTCTAGATCGTCTTTCAAAGAAAGCTGTTCGTATGCAAATGCCAATCGGAGCAGAAGAAAATTTCAATGGTGTTATCGATCTTCTTACAATGAAGGAAGTTACTTTCACTGGAGACAAAGGAAAAGACATTGGCTCTGTAGAAATTCCTAGTGAATATTTGGAGACTGCAAAGAAATTGCGTGCAGAAATGGTTGAAAGAATTGTCGAAACCGACGAGGAATTAATGACTCAATATCTAGAAGGAAAAGAATTTTCTGTAGAAGTTCTTAAAGACGCCGTTCGTAAAGCAACTATTGCAAATGAAATTTTCCCAGTATTTTGTGGATCGGCTTTGAAGAATAAAGGTGTACAGCTTGTTCTGGACGCTGTTATTGATTATCTTCCATCACCACTTGATATTTCCGCACCAAAAGGATTAGATGGCAATACAGGAGAGCCTGTAACTGTTGAAGTTTCTGATACTGCACCGTTCACTGCGCTTGCTTTCAAATCTATGGCAGATCCATTCGTTGGACAGCTTACATTCTTCCGTGTTTATGCAGGAACTCTTGAAGCTGGGTCATATATTTACAACTCAACAAAAGAAAAGAAAGAACGTGTATCACGTATTTTGAGAATGCATGCTAATGAACGTGAAGAAGTGAAAATTGTTTATGCTGGAGAAATTGCAGCAGCTGTAGGATTAAAAGATACTGTAACATCAGACACAATGTGTACTGAAGAACATCCAATTATTCTTGAACGTATTGTTATTCCTGAATCAGTTATTTCTATGCGTGTTGAACCAAAGACAAAAGCTGATCAAGAGAAAATGGGTATCGCTCTTTCAAAGCTAGCTATCGAAGACCCAACATTCCGTGTTACGTCTGACCCAGAAACATTAGAGACAATTATTTCTGGAATGGGAGAACTTCACTTGGATATTATTGTTGATCGTATGAGACGTGAGTTTAATGTTGAAGCAAATACAGGTAAGCCACAAGTAGCATACAAGGAAACAATTCTTGGCTCTGCGTCAGGTGAGGGTAAGCATATTAAGCAATCCGGTGGACGTGGACAATACGGTCATGTGAAAATTAATATCAAGCCTATTGATTATTCTGTTGCAAAAGAAGATTTACCAAAGAACACAAAGCGTTATGATGGTTTTGAATTCATTAACTCACTAAAGGGTGGAGCTATTCCACAAGAATTCGTTCCTGCTGTAGAAAAAGGACTTCGTGAATCAATGGATAGAGGAGCAGTTGCTGGATTTAAATTGGTAGATGTATCTTGTGAAGTTTATGATGGATCTTTCCACGAAGTGGACTCCTCAGAAATCGCCTTTAAGTTGGCAGCTGGTATGGCATTGACTGATGCACTTGCAAAAGCCAAGCCAGTTATTCTTGAGCCTATTATGAAAGTTGAAATTGTTACACCAGATAAGTTCTATGGAGATATTACTGGAAATCTTTCATCAAAGCGTGGACAGATTGAAGGAATGGATGAAAGAGGCCAGGATAAAGTTGTGAAGGCTATGGTTCCACTTGCAGAAATGTTCGGATATGTGAATTCATTACGCTCAATGACAGAAGGACGTGCAACATTTACAATGGAATTCGGGAAGTATGATGTGGTTCCGACAAACATCGCTAAGGACATCGCCGAGAACAAGAAATAAAAAATTACATAAATCATCCCGACTGCTTTGTTGCATGAAATTTTTGCTCCCGCAATGTACTACTTGTACATTTTGGTCGCAAAAATTTCATGCGCCTCGCATCCAGAATAATTTCTGTCATTTTTGAAATACGAGGATACAGAAATACAAAGAGTGGTCGCGAAGCGACCACTCTTTGTGTATGGTATAATTAATATATGTATAAATTATTTATTATCCTATCAATCCCTATAGTATCTGCTGGTTTATGGTTCATTACTGAAAGTTCTGGTTTTTTTCCAGGCCTTGGTTTTATTTTGGTGCTTTTCTTTCTTTTGTTTGTTTTTTTGGGATTTGTTCTTTGGAATAATAGTCTTAATTCTAAAATAGAAAATAATAATCAAGTAGATAATAATTCTGAGGTAGTACAATAATTATTTAATATTATTTGCAATTCAAAAGCACAACCAGAAGGGTCGTGCTTTTGAATTGTGTTGGTATTTAACTAATAACTACCAACGAGTAACCACTAACTATTCATAAGTTATTCTTTGCGTAAACAATATGTAGTAGTACACTACTTATATATGACAACACCAAATGAAAGTGGACCAGCTAGTGTTTATGAAGGAGAAGCTAGATTATTAACCCCAGAAGAATTGCAGTCCATGTTTAAACCAAAAGTTTCTGTTGGTGGTAAAGATTTTGATTTTGACCTTAGTTTTATAACAGGGACAGCTAATACGGAAGAAGAATTAAATGGTTGGGCTAATCTTAGAATTGGAGATGAGTTTGTACCTAGAAAAGATTGGAGGGAAGAACAAAAGAGAAAAATTGATGAATTTAGACAGAATCTTTCAAGTGGAAGTGAGAAAGAACAAAAACTAGCTGAAGAAATAAATAATTTCCAAAAATTTGTAGACGAATCAGAGGATTTTGATGCTGAAATTGAACATGCTGTATCGGACTCAGTGTTGAGCGATGAAGATAGACAAGAAAAAATATATAAACTTGCACAAGCAAGAGACGCTCAGGAGATTGAAGCTGATAAAAGGATTCAGTATTTAGGCTCTCTTTTTAGAGATATTGCAAAGCTTCCTAAAATTACTCAAGGTGGTGTTGATCAATTTTTGGACTTACCAGAAAATCAAGAATTACGTGTGAAGCATATTGCAAATTTTGCTTCTAATTTTAAACACACCGACCTTTATCCCGAAAGAGTAGAAACAGTCATGGCATCAAGATTTATTAATGAAGTTCCGGAAGGAGAAATTAGAGAAGCTTATTGGTCTGTAAAAAATAGGTTAGAAATCTGGACTGGTTCCGACGAGGCAAAAGAAGATGAAAAATTACAACAAGAATTAATAAAATTAAATCAATTTAAGTTATTTCTTGAGAAAAAATTTCCTTATTTGGTTGCAGTTGAAACATCAGACTCACCGGTTACTAAAGAAAGGACAATTATGGATAGATTTAAAAGTATCGGTGCATATTTTTCAACTAAATTGGATAATTTAATTCATAGAAAAGCAACAGAAACTATTCCAGATCAAGTAGAACCAAAACTAGATGCAATTAGTTCAGGCGCTGAAATCAATGCTGAGGATGCTGTAGTAAAAATCTCAGACGAGACGGGAACAGTTCCAAGTGCGGAGACTTCCTCAGTTGTATCAACTTTAACCCCAGAAGACCCAGTGGCCCCAGTAATTGAAGTAGTAGCACCAGTAGAAGATGAACCATTTATATCTTTTTGGGGTGGATCTAGACCAAGAAATATAGTAGAGCCAGCCAAGCCAGTACTAGCGTCAGCACCAGTGGCACCGGTCAAAAAATCAGCAACAACAGAAATAAAACCAGAAGATGTTGCGTTACCGGGTGTGGAGACTACTAAAGAAGGAGCTCCGAAGTTAGATGCAAAAACAAGCACAGAAAAGAAAATGGAAGAACCAGTTTCTCCAGAAAAGAAAAAAGCAGCATTAGAAAGAATTTGGAAAAAAATTGAACAAAGTCCAGATTGGTATAATAAACAACCTACAAAAGTAAAATTAGCAGTTAGTGCAGGATTAATAGTTGCTGGTTTAGCAGGAGTTGCTGTAAGCTCCGGGGTTATTTTAGGCGGTGTAGCTGCAGCGAAATATACATTGCGAGCCGTTAGTGCTTTTGCTGCAGCAAAAGGGGTTGGAAATATGTTAGAGGGTAAAAGTTATGCCAGAAAAGCTATGCTTGCAACTTTTTTGGGGACTTTCGCACTTGGTTCCTATAGTGGAGATATATTAAAGTCCGTTGGTGGGGTATTATCGGACTTGGCCCCTGATAGTTTGAAACGTTCTTTATCGATATTAAATTCATTAGTAACAAACGAGCTTAAACCGATACAAGAAGAATTGACTCAGAAACTTGGTTCGGTAAAAGATGAAGTGGTTCAAAGATTTAATACCGCCGATCAAGAGTTAAAAAATTGGAGAGAAGGTAAAACGGATACTCAAAAATTAGTAGGGACACCACCAAATGAAGTTTTACCAACAGATAGTCAAACAATAAAATCACAACCTATTTCACAGGCTCCCGCTTCAGCACCAGTCGCAGTTGATTCTCTACAATCTGCATCTCCAGCAGTAAATCAAGCAGTTGCTGGACATGTAGCTGGAATGCCAGTGTCCCAAATTGAAAATGCTGTAGGTTCTGGTGTTGAACAATTGGTTGAGATAAGTTCTGGGGATACTTTATCTCAAGTTATGATGGATAACATTGGTGAACAGTTCCCAGGATTTGATGATTTATCTCCAAAAGGTCAGGCTAATTTTATTTATAATATTCTTTCAAATCTTTCATCAGAACAACTTAAAGAGATTGGTGTTAGTAGTATGGACACTGATGTTCTTTCCTTAAATGATAAAATTGATTTCCAGAAATTTCATGACATAGCTAAAGATATGAGTATAACTTATGGAGGTGAAAGTTTGAGTTTCTTTGAAAGAGCTAAACTACTAAAATAATATGCAAAATAATATAATTGAATTAATAAAAAAAGAGTTAGCAATAGATAATCTTCCTGAAGAAGAAGCAGAGGAGGTTATTTCAGATTTAGGTGGGCAAATTATGCAGAATGTTTTGGTTAATTTTACAAGTAGTCTTTCAGATCAAGAAATTTTAGAATGGGATGAGGTACTCGAGGCTGGTGATCAAGAGAAAGTAAATGATTTTATTTTCAATCACGCTTTAAATATTGATGAATTAGTGATTGTAAGTAGTAGAGAAATTATAGATTTATTTAAAAAGTCTAGAGTTGCTTAGGTCTTTTAGTGAGATATAACAGCAACAGAGAAAATTCAAAAGCGGTCCCTTCCGGGGCCGCTTTTGAATTGTGTTGGTATTTAACTAATAACTACCAACCAGTTTACCCACGCTTTGCGGTGGTAACTATAAACTATTTACGCTGTGCAATGCTTGCACATTTCTCTGTGTGAGAAAAGTTCATACAAAGCAGCAAGTCCAATTAATATATATACAAGTCTCTCAACTACTGGCCATGAATTTAGAAGCATATCCACGACATTATAACCAAAAGCCGCGCTTACTCCCCAGTTTAAACCTCCTACTATTAGTAGAACAAATGCAACCATATGTAATGATTTCATATTTTATTTTTAAATTATTTTTTAAGTCTGAAACAAAAAGCTCTCTGATATAAAGTATATACCCGACTTGGCTTACAGCAAGTAGTTTGCGGTTGATAGTAAAATGGTTTCAAGTTTCCAGTTTTTATTTTGTCTAACGAGGAGCTAAATAGAAAAGTAATCTTTTATATTTAGTCTGAGTGCGGACATAAGAGTTTTTCAAGAAAATACGAGGTGGCCGTAGGCCGCCTCGTATTTTGAATCCTCTGGAAACTAAAAACTGGAAACTTGAAACTGCTATTGTCTATTCACTATCCCTGCTATACTTTTAATATGAAAAAAATACTTATCACCTCACTTACTATTTTGAGTTTGCAGTTTGTATATGCAAGAGGTTGTGTTGATCTTCCAAAAAATTTAAATAGATGGGAAGAATCTCCTTCCATACTTTTATTACAAAATTTTCTTGCAGAAAAAGGTTTATTAAAGGCGACACCAAATGGTTATTTTGGTAATGGAACTTTTTCAGCAGTAAAAGCTTATCAAAAAAGTAATAATATTTTTCAAACTGGTACCGTAGGAGTCTTAACAAGAGCCTCAATAAAAAAAGAAACATGTAATATAAAATATGCACCAATAGTAAATCAAGTTATCACTCCGCCAGTTAGTCAATCAAGTGTCGTCACGACCACTCCTCCGCCTACTCCTATCCCCACACCCATTTCTACAACTACAAATGTTATTACTAAAACAAATAGTGTTATTTACAAAACCCCAAGTCTTTCAAGGTTCAGTACTGCTACATTTTTTGCAGGAGGTAGTAGAGACTGGGATGTTTATCTATATGGAGCGGATTTTTCAACATCATCTCCAAATAGTGTTTACTTCAAATCAAAAAACAGTCCAAAGAAGTATTTTATAGGGGATGTTAAATCTTTAAATGGAACAGATTTAATTCTTCCAAGGGATTTTACAGCAAAAACTCTTCCTTGCGGAACAGGTTGTAATGAGATGATTTTAATAGGCGCTTACGACGTATCTGTAGTAAGTAATTACTTAGAAAGCAATACTATATACACAACAGTAAATGGATTTACTTCATCAGTTGTAACTGGAACTGCTAATCAAGCTGTTCCGTCGAAAGTTACGGGGGCATTTTTAGGGAGACTTTCTTTTGCAGTAGGGTTACCAGTTCAGTTAATTTCAATAACCCCAGCAATGTTAACTGAAGGCTTTCCAGCAGGGGACATAAAAGCAACTAGAATTAAAGATGACGCGACAGGGGCAACTTTTATTTCTTCTTTAAACACAATACCGGAATTCCAATCTCAAGTAATGAGTTTATATGGAGATATTAATGGATTTTCTTCAGGAAGAATAATGACAACTTTTAAAATTACAATTATGGATTATATAAGTCGTAAAAATACAACTTTTTCTTCTCCAACTATGCTTACAACAGTAACGGCATATTAATTTTTATAAAAAATACATGTACATTTTTATGTACATGTGATATATTATATATATGAATACAAAAACAACTATTTCTATATCAGAAGCGCGAGGAAGGCTTTTCGAAATTGCTGAAGAGGTGCAATCTCCTCACACAGTCTTTTCTTTTACCGAAAAAGGAAAACCAAAAGTCGTGATGATGTCGGCAGAAAATTTTGAAAGTTGGGCAGAGACTCTTGAAATTATGTCTCTTTTCCCGCATCTTAAAACAGATTTAAAAGAAACACAGAAAGCCATTGCTAATAAAACCTATAAAAAGTGGGCAAAATTCGATGATGTTTTTCCTGATATTGCAAAAGCTAAAGTTGTTGCTAAAAAAGTGACAAAGAAAAAAGTTTCTAGTAAAAAATAATATGGTTTATTCTTTATTTTTTAAAAATACTGCAGTAAAAAGTATTAGTAAGTTATCAAGTAAAGACAAGCATAAAGTGTCTATTGTTTTAGAAACTCTTAAAACAAAGCCATTTTCTGGTAAAAAGTTGGCTGGTGAATTTAAAGATTTATATTCTATTCGTGCCTGGCCATATAGAATTATTTATACAGTAATTAAAAAAGAGTTAGTTGTACTTGTGGTGGATGTGGCACGCAGGCAAGGGGTATATAGATAGATATTTTATTATATGAAAAAATCTGTAAAAACATTTAGTGACAGAGTTTTGGAAGCAGTCCTTGCAATTCCAAGCGGGAGAGTTACAACTTATGGAAGAATTGCACGAGCATGTGGCGCAGGGCCTATGGCATCTCAGTCAATTACAGCAATATTAGGTAAAGCATATGAAAAAGGGGAGAAAAATATACCCTTTCATCGTATTGTCTACGCTGATGGAAAAATTTGGGTAAATGATGAATATCGAGCTAAACGTTTAAAATTATATAAACAAGAGGGAATAGAAATAGATAAAAATAATAAAATTAAGAATTTTGAAGAAGTTTTGTTTGAGTTTAAATAGGCAGATTTTAGACATTAGATTTTGGATTTTAGACAAGACAAACCCAGATGAGGGAGGCCGAAGGCCTCCCTCATCTGGGTTTATGTATTCACTTTCGACTTTATGGACTTTATAAACTTTATAGACTGTTCTCCCTTGCATCCTTCCCCATTTCATGATAGTATTGCAGAACTTACTTAGCATTTTCCTTAATTCTCTTAGCTAAGTGGTTGGCAGTGTACAATTATTATTAGTTTCTAGTTTTTTTATATAATCTAATAGTCCAATATCTCTCACTAAATAAGTGGGGGACAAGACCCAACAAAAACATATGGCAGAAATTTTTGATCGCTCAAAACCACACGTAAACGTAGGAACAATTGGTCACGTTGACCACGGAAAGACTACTCTTACAGCAGGTATTTTAAATGTGCTTCACTTAATGGATCAGACCATTAAGATTAAAGGTGTTGATGAAATTGACAAGGCGCCAGAGGAAAAAGCTCGTGGTATTACAATTTCTCTTTCTCACTCAGAGTACTGGACAGCCAATCGTCACTATGCTCACATCGACGCCCCAGGTCACGCTGACTATATTAAGAACATGATTACTGGTGCGGCTCAAATGGACGGCGCTATTCTTGTAGTTGCTGCAACTGATGGTCCTATGCCACAAACACGTGAACACATCCTTCTAGCTAAGCAAGTTGGTGTGCCAAAAATCGTTGTTTTCCTAAACAAATGTGATATGGTTGATGATCCAGAAATGATTGAACTTGTTGAAGAAGAAGTTCGTGAACTCCTTACAAAACAAGGTTTTGATGGTGTAAATACACCTATTATCCGTGGTTCAGGTCTAAAGGCCGCAGAAGCAACAGATATCAATGATCCATGGGCACAGAAGATTGTGGAACTTATGACTGCACTTGATACTTGGATTCCAATTCCAGAACGTGATATTACAAAGCCATTCCTTATGCCAGTTGAAGACATCTTCACTATTGAAGGACGTGGAACTGTAGTAACAGGACGTATTGAACGTGGAGTTGTTAAGATTAACGAAGAAATTGAAATCGTCGGTCTAAAGGATACTGTTAAAACAACAGTAACTGGTATCGAAATGTTCAACAAATCACTTAATGAAGGAGTAGCCGGAGATAATGCAGGTATTCTTATTCGTGGTATCAAGAAAGAAGACATTATGCGTGGACAAGTTCTAGCAAAGCCAGGCTCAGTACACCCACATACAGACTTCGAATGTGAAGTTTACATTCTTAAGAAAGAAGAAGGAGGAAGACATACTCCATTCTTAAATGGTTATAAGCCACAGTTCTACGTACGTACAACTGACGTTACAGGTGAAGTTACTCTTCCAGCAGGAACAGAAATGGTTATGCCAGGAGATACTATCAAGTTCACAGTTAAGCTTTTAGCTCCAATTGCTCTTGAAGAACAAGGACGTTTTGCTATCCGTGAAGGAGGTAAGACTGTTGGAGCCGGAGTGGTAACAAAAATCATCGCATAATTTTATCTCGAAAAAGATAGACCCTAAACCTTACAAGCATGACAGCAACAGCAACAACAACTAAAGCAGTAACTAAAAAAGTTACAAAAGCACCGAAGGCAATAAAGCCAGCGAAAGCTACGAAGGCAGTAGAAATACAAAAGCTTCGTATTCGTGTGCGTGCCTATGAAAGTAAAGTGCTTGATGCTTCAGTAAAACAAATCATCGATACGGCTCGCCGTTTTGAAGCTACTATTCTTGGACCAATTCCTCTTCCTACAGAAATCAAGAAATATACAGTTAACCGCTCAACATTCATTTACAAAAATGCACGTGAGCAGTTTGAAATGCGTGTTCATAAGCGTTTAATTGATATCGTTAACCCACAGCCAAAGTTAATTGAAGCTTTAACTAACCTATCTCTTCCTTCAGGGGTTGATATAGACGTAAAGATGGCATAAATAAGTTGAAAGTCTATAAAGTCCTTA
>Ga0265292_1000394_pt1 | contig 65743 bp, 47 predicted proteins | sample Munlanlewell296A_FD_189080 | JGI IMG/M metagenome (GOLD analysis project Ga0265292, IMG submission 189080) | Leachate microbial communities from a municipal landfill in Southern Ontario, Canada - Leachate well 296A | ecosystem: Engineered > Solid waste > Landfill > Unclassified | place: Canada...
TGATAGGCGCGCCTTACCGCGATTATGCAAGCGACAGCAGCTACTCATTGCCGGACGTGGGCACAGCATACCTGTTCTTCGGAAAGAGCGGAGGGCTCGGGGGCACGACCATTGACGCGAGCAGCGCAACAGCGCCCAACGGAGCAAAATTCTACGGCACTGTGCCCTACCAGTACTTCGGCGCGTCCCTAGGCCCCGCAGGCGACCTCAACGGCGACGGATACGGCGACATCCGCATTGGCGCGCCGGCATATGACACGTCGTCCACAATCACAGACAACGGTGCGCTCTTCGTCTACTACGGCAACTCGGGAACAACCCTGGACACAAACTACGACGCAATGTTCACGGGCACGACTGCAGTTGACAACTTCTGCACAGACGCAGCGTACTTGGACAGGGTGAACGACAACGGCACGTCTGTTATCATAGGCGTGCCGCTCGCTGACGGCGCAGGTTTGAACATGGGTGCAGTTTCCATGTACACGCCGCGCACGAGGGGGCCGTTAATCCTTTCCCCGGACCAGAAACAGAAGGGAACAGGAACAGCCTCATACAACTTCACAATAAAGAACACGGGCTACGTCGCGGAAACGCTCAACCTCACATATACGTCATCACTTGGATGGACCGCGACCATTGTCGAAGTGAACGGAACACTCATGACACCGACATCAGCGTACACCACTAGCACCTTTGCGATAGGAGCTACCATGACAATACGCATAAACATCACGATACCGGCCAATGCGGCATACGCACTGGATACAACAGTTGTAACCGCCAAACTAACAAACAGTAACCCAGTAGTCAAAGGCAACACCACGCTTCTCACAATAAATTCCATAGATTCTGCGGCTAATTACACTGGTACTGCCCCGGAGCAAGCCGGAACTTCTGTATCCAATGCTGGCGACGTCAACGGCGACGGCTACTCTGACATAATTGTCGGCGCGCCGGGTTATAGTAGCAACACTGGCATCATATATATCTACTTCGGCAGCGGCACAACCCCACTATCGAATATAATGTCTGGAGGTAACAGGATATCTCTTTCAGCTCCGGCAGGCGCTCGGTATTTCGGCATATCTGTAAGCACGTTGGGCGACGTCAACGGCGATGGATATGACGATGTGATTATAGGGGCAAATGGTACAAACACTGCAGGAACCGATGCAGGAAGTGCATACGTATTTTTCGGGAGACCAGATATAAAAACGTCTCCGCCAACGTCCCCCAACATGACGCTGCTAGGTGAAGCGGCATACAATTATTTCGGTTACTCCGTAAGCACGGCAGGCGATATAAACAACGACGGTTACAGCGATTTTATTATCGGCGCACCAGGGTACAGCAGTTCCAAAGGCCGGGCATACCTATACCTCGGCTCGAAATCGCCCTCAGCCGTAGCGGCAGGCGACCCCGCATTATTGACGGGTTCTAGCAACAACGACCGTTTCGGTATGTCTGTTTCGTGGGCAGGAAAAATGGACGGGGACGCATATGACGACGTAATCATCGGTGCTCCTGGCAGCACCAACATGATGACCCTGGGATACGCAAGGGTGTATTACGGCACTGCGGGAACTGGCGGCTTCTCGGTATATGCCGGAATCCGGGGAGAAGCCATCGGAGATTGGTTTGGCTTTTCAGTTTCCGGAACAGGGGACTTATATAAAAACGGCCGGGGCAACATAGTAGTCGGGGCGCCGTACAACGATACAGGTGGTTTAGCTAACACAGGCAAAGCATATCTATTTACATCTTCTAAGTTCGAGAGTAAACCGACAGGCGACACGTTATACGCATTAACAGATTCATACATCACGATGGTAGGTGACACAGGTCGCGCGTTATTTGGCTGGGCGGTTAATGGCATAGGCGATTTCAACAACGACACATATCCTGATTTCGCAGTAAGCGTTCCGAAATATCCGCTAATCGACACGAACATGGGCGTAGTTTGCGTTTACTTCGGTGGTCCGAGTTTGGATTCGAATTGGGACGCGGCAGTTTACGGTGAAGGGGCTAATCATCAATTCGGGCGAGCAATATGCGGCGGGTGCGATATGAACGGAGACAACATAACCGAGATGCTCGTGGGTGCGCCGTACTACTCAACGAATGCAGGCAAAGCCTACCTGTTTAATATTTCGTACCTTAAATTCCTCGATGCCTACCCGAACCAAATCAAACATTCCTACCCCGGCTATAATATTACATTTACTATTACATTAAAGAACAACATCGGCGCGGGCAGAGTCAATATCGCGAACACATCGACGTATGATTGGAGCGTGAGCATAGCCGAGGGCGGCGTGCCTATTACAGACCACGGAACAGACGGAGTGCCAGACGTATCCTTCGCGGCGACAGGCACTAAGACGCTGGTCGTAAACGCCACAATTCAGACATCAGCATCGCCAGGCACAAGGAATGTAATCATAGTTACGGCATACAACGAAACTACCCCGACAACACTCGATGCGGTAGTGCTGACAATAGTAGTAGACGAGAGTACCTTTACCCCCACAACCACCATGACGATAGTAGGGGACTCCCCGTCAAGCCAGCTCGGTTACTCCATGACATATGGCGACATCAACGGCGACGGATACGACGATATAATCGCAGGCGCGCCTTACTACGACAGCGGCGACAAGACGGACAACGGCGCGGTGTTCATATATTATGGCGGCTCGACTCTAAGCACGACGCCGAGCGTAACATTACTCGGCCCTTCAGAAAACGGCGCATGCTTCGGATGGAACGTGACTAGTGGAGATGTTAATGCTGACGGGTATGCTGATGTGGTTGTAGGCGCGCCCTTTATGGATTATAGTGGGAAAGCAAACTCCGGATGCGCATTTGTCTTCTATGGAAGCAATTCCCTTGTGGTCGGCACTACAAAATATACAACAGACAGCGACGTGAATACAATTGCAAGCGGCAGTCCTAACAGTCCTAACACCGACAAGCAATTCGGATGGAGCGTTTGTGCTTCTGGCGATATAAACGGGGACGGTTATGACGACATAGTTGTCGGCGAGCCTGGCACGCAATCATCCAGCCCTGCCATTGACCCGCTCGTCGTTAAGGTGATATCATCTATAACACCGGTAACATGGGGCACCTCTAATGTGGGTTATGTTTACTATTCAGAGCTCTTCGACGGAAAACAGACCTTCATGGTTAGCAGCACTTTCACTTTGACGTCGATACGATTTTACGGCGGTCAGAGAGGCGGGGCATGGATATGGGCGGATTTATACACTGCTACTAACACGCTCCTCGGGACTTCACAGAGGGTTTATGCTGCAGCCCCCGGAAATTGGAACATACTCCCATTCCCAACATCAATAACACTCACCCCTGGCTCATATTATTTCTCGCCGCATTCCACCGACACTGCTAATGACTGGCAGATGCTCAACCAACACGTCAAGACCGGCGTGGACGGCGCCTTCTGGTGGAGGGACGGCGGAGCGTATATATATATGAACTCTTACACAGGATACACAAACACATATGGGGGCGGCTATTATAACGGCGCTGCGACAGCCAGTTGGAGTTTGTTATTCGAGATATACGGTACAGCCTCGTCAATAGGAACTACGGTAAGCAATAACTATGCAGAGTCGGCCGCGACAGCGTACGCAGACAGCTATTACCAAACATTTAAAACTCCGGCGAGTTCTACTATAGTTATCACAAAGATGAGTGTGAGGTGGAGTGGTACTGGCAAGTATACCTCCGCAGGCTTATACAGAGACTCAGATGACGGCCGGATAGGGTGGGTGGACAACTCGCCTGTTTACTCGGGCGGGAACGGTAACGAGGTACATCTCGTATTTGCCACATCATCAGGCGGTTCCCCTGGTAAAATAGATCTTGCTGCAAATACGGTTTACCGTGTTCGCCTATGGTGCAACGGACAATCCTACGGTTATTATAATACGAATAAATACAGCGACGGTTCATATCAACTTCAGGCACCGAGCTCGCTTGCATTTAATATCTATGGATACTATTCAAGTGTTCAGCCAGTTTATTCGGATGCTTCAATAAGTGTATTCTATGGCGGCAGCACTATATCCACCACGTCCGATATTCCTACAAAGAACGGCAAGGAACAGTCACCGGATGCCACCTATTTTGACAGGTTCGGGCAGTCGGTTTCTATGGGGGATTTCGACGGCGACGGCTACGATGATATAGTCGTAGGCGCCCCTAACTGGGCTGGCGGCATACAAAAAGGCAGGGTGTACCTGTTTAAAGGCACACCAACGAAGGCGTTGGAAAGTCCGTGGCTGGTGCTCAACGGCGAGAACAACGGAAACTACTTCGGCGCCTCGGTCGGAATGGCAAACTTCAACGGCGACGGCTACAGTGACATAGTGATTGGCGCGCCATTCTATAATTATACAGGGACCACACTCGCAGGAAAAGCATATATATTGTACGGCGGCACATCATCTTTCACCAACCCTTATTCAATCTCCGCCGCAATCGGGGCAACGATTGCCGTTGCCTTTAACGGAAGCAATATAGGGGACAACTTCGGTGCATCCGTTTCCTATGCGGGGGACCTCAACAAGGACGGATACGACGACATCATAATCGGCGCACCGTTCTGCGATAAGGCACAAACTCCAGATTCTGGAAAGGTGTATATCTACTATGGAAGCACAACATTATCCGTGAACACAGTTCCTGACATGACGTTTGACGGAATAGGAACGAGCGACAGGCTCGGTTTCAGCGTTTCGTACGGCGGTAAGGTTGACAATAACGGCCCGTCCATACTCATGTCTGCCCCGTATTATCTTAACAGCAATCAAAAGGGCGGAATCGGAATATACACTGCGCTCTCCGGGTCTTTGCAATTCAGCCCTGACCAAAGCAAGAGTTCTTCAACGAGCGGGACATTGACTTACGATTTCACTATAACAAACAACGGTGCGGTAAACGATACAGTAACATTGACATACATGTCTTCCCAGGGCTGGACAGCGACTATCGTGGAAATCGACGGCACACTGAAAACACCCGCAGTTAGTTACACGACAAATCTACTTAGAACGGGCTCGACAACGACGATAAAGGTCAATATAACAATGTATTCGCCGTTGGGGGTAGGAATGGTTGAAGACATCACGGTCGTTACGGGACAGTTTACAAACACAAACCCGATAGTCAAAGGCAACATCACACTCAAGAGCATAAACTACTCAAGGCCCGCGGTAGATAAAACAGGCTCGTCAAACGCCCAGCTCGGTTATTCAATTGCAGACGCTGGCGATGTTAACGGAGACGGGTATAACGACATCATTGTCGGGGCGCCAGGTGCAAACAGCGGTCAAGGTGTCGCATACTTGTACCTGGGGGCAAGTTGGGGCAGCGATGTAAGCATCAAGACAACTCCGGTTATATTCTCTGCGTACAGCATTTATGCGCCTCCAACATCCGGTTTCGGTACATCTGTCGCGAGCGCAGGCGACGTGAACGGCGACGGCTATGCTGACGTAATCATCGGTGCGCCGAACACTGCGTATAATGTTAACGGCAACCCCTCTTGTTTCTCCACGGGAAATTTGGAAAGCAACGCGGGTACAGTGTACATATTCTTCGGGAAAGCAACGCTCTCTGATACGGGAATACCAGACGTAATACTCACAGGCGAATCCGACACAAATTACTTCGGCTGTGCAGTTGCGAGCATGGGAGACACGAACAATGACGGCTACGACGACGTGATGGTGGGCGCATACGGGTATGGTAGTTACCAAGGCAGCGTGTATATTTACTACGGAGGCAAAACAATTGAAAACGCACCCTCTGTAATATTAAGGGGAACTGCAAATTCCCAATTCGGCTTCTCGCTGTCAAAGATACCAGACCTAACCGGAGACGCTGTTCCCGAGTTCATGGTCGGCGCACCAAACTATGGCGCAACTAGTGCGGGTGCAGTGTTTATCTACAGAGGCAATAGCTTCGTGCTTCACAAACAATTGACAGGAGACACGCAGTACATAAGTTTCGGGTATTCCATTTCCGTTGCAGGTTACGCGGACAGAGACGACGAACTTTCAGATATTGTCATAGGAGCACCAAACGCCAATATCGACACTAAAAACTACGCCGGAAAGGTTTACATCTATCGCGGCGCCCTATCGATGGGCGACACGCCTTACGCCACAATACTCGGGAGCGACTCAGATGCCAAGTTTGGTACGAAAGTCTCGTTTGTCGGGAAATTCAACGATAGCGGTTATGACACTATATTGATAAGCGCACCATACAGAACGTTAAACACATCAATGTATGAAGTGGGGACTGTTTATCTATACAATTCATCGGATACTACCAAACCGCTAGCAACATTCAACGGAGACGCGAGAGACGCAAAACTCGGCTGGGCGATAGCTGCTGCAGACAGTGATAATGATAATTACAAAGAACTCATTATCGGCACACCGTACTATCTCAGCAATTCTGGTAAATTTTACATATATAAACGTCCTCCAGCATACCTGCCGGAGATATCCATCTATGCAGACCAATCACAGCAAACTATGCAGGGAAAGACAATATACTATAACCTGACAGTGAAGAACAACGCTACATCATCAAACACAATCGTATTGAGTTTAGATATGCTTGCATCTCAGACTGATATATTGCCGGATTCGGTTTATAAATTCCATACGAATGACGGATGGTACATAGAATTCCTAGACAGCGGCGGCGCACCCATGTCGTCTTTGGCAATAACTCGAACAGCCAGAAACACAACGACGGACAACCTGACATTCATGGTGAAAATCACTGCACCGACTAATGCGAACGCTGCTACAAATACAACGGTAATACGGGCGGCAGTCAGCGGCACACCATCAAAATGCGACATTGCCACGCTCCAATCCGTAGTGAAACCGTACCAGAGCGTATGGTCGACACCAACCTCAACATTCGCCCCATCGGATGCCAGCGGTTTCGGGCTCTCGGCCGCCAGTAATGCAGACATTAACGGCGACGGTTATAGCGATATTGTCATAGGCGCCCCTTACACAGCATCCAATACCGGAAGCGTCTATGTGTATTACGGTTCGCCAGTGATAAACACCCAGCAGCCAAACATAATAATCTCAGGCGAGAAGACAGGGGATTATTTCGGATGGAGCGTAGCAGCGGGGGACGTGAACGGCGACGGCTATGCAGACATCATCATCGGAGCGCCTTATGCAACTCATTCATATGCCGGGCAAGGCAAAGTATATGTGGTCTTCGGAAAGAGCGAATCCATAACATCTTCGAAGACGATACAGGCATATACGATAGCAAATCAAACAAATGTCGGCACAACAATCTATTCTCCGATTGGCGGCGCCTCTGCGCCCTTCATCGTTGCTAACACAGTATCCGCATTCGGCTTCAACTTGACGGTTGCAGACCTGAACTGGGACGGCCGCGGCGACATAATCGTGGGCGCGCCTGTCAACAACTCGCAACAGGGTACTGTATTCGTATTTTTCGGCTCAACCAATTTGCCCAATGCGTTATCAATCGACAATGTTAGATTTAATGGCGAGTGGGCTACATCCGGTCGTTTCGGTTGGTCGCTAGCGGCGGGAGACGCAGATTCCGACAGAGTATCAGATTTGTTCGTAGGGGCACCGGCGTACAACTCCAATCAGGGCAGGGTATACATATTCTACGGCAGCGCCGCTTTAGCAAATATTAACGTAACAGACACGAGCGTAACGAGATTCACAGATGACACGGAAAAATCCAACTGCTTCGGGCATTCAATATCTGTCGGATACTTAAACAGCGATAATTATCTAGACCTTGTAGTGGGCGTACCGTTCAGGAACCAAAACTACTCGCTCCAGGCCGCTAAGGGCGTAATTGCCGCAGGGCGCGTATTCGTATTTAACGGCACATGGTCGAAAGGGTCTTCGGTAGTAGTATCCACTGCCATATTGGGCGGCACAGGCCAAGGCTTCCTTATAGACGGAACGCACCTATACGCGAACTTCGGCGCATCCGTGAGTGTAACTACGGACATCAACAAGGATGGTTACAACGACATATTGGTGGGCGCACCAGGCGACTACATGAACGGGCATGTACCATCCGGTAAAGCATATCTGTATTACTGCGGCCCGAACATAGCTGATAACGTGTCGGACAGGTCTTACTCCGGCGCATATTTGCTCGGTGCGTTTGGGACGTCGGTGGATGCAGCGGGCGACGTCAACGGCGACGGATTCGGAGATATCCTTATCGGCGCACCATCAGCAGGTTCGTCAGGTAAGGGAGAAGCGTATTTGTACACCACAACGCAGATGGGAAGCATATCGTTCTCACCTGTCAAAACTGTGATAGGCAACATCTCATTCCCGACCCAAAACACTACCCAGGATATTACAGTGAGAAACAACGGCATCAACGACACCGCACTCAATATTTCGTGGCAGTCACAGAATCGCGGAGTTGGATGGAACGCGAGTGTATATAATGCAAGTATGTCCAATCCAGCAACAGGTGTCGGAACACCATTTACGTACTATGAAGAAACTACAAACGGCTCGGGTTATGCAATACTCATCTTGCCGCCCGGAAGCCAGGCCATACTCAAGGTCAATACAACAATACCAAAAGACGCATCGTACGGTGCAACAAACGACGTTACAATCACTGCCGCAATAAACGGTACGGCAATCACCAACACAGTTACAGTTAGGAGTTTGGCATCAAAGAGCCAAGCCGAGGTACCGATGGTTGTCGGTCGGTCGGCAGGAGACAGATTCGGTACATCTGCCGCCAGCGCGGGCGACGTGAACGGCGACGGCTACATGGACACGCTCATCGGCGCACCTGGATTCAACAGCAACCAGGGAAAGGTATATCTCTATCTTGGCGGCAGCGGCGGTAAAAGTTATTCCGCGAGTTCCATAATAACGTTCCAGGTAACAGGAACATCTTATTTCGGCGTCTCCGTAGATTCTGCGGGCGACGTGAACGGCGACGGTTATGGCGACATAATAATCGGGGCAAACGGCACTACCGTCGGCAGCCTCTCGAATGCGGGCACGGCATACATCTTCTACGGCGGACTATATGTTTCCGGCTCAACAATCACAACACCGGATAGGACGCTCCTCGGGCAATCACCAAATTCCCAATTCGGTTACAGCGTAGCGGGTGTCGGCGACATAAACAGCGACGGTTACGACGACGTCGCAGTAGGAGCATACGGATATGACAACTTCAACGGAGCAGTATATGTGTACCTCGGCGGCAGCAACATGGACTCACTGCCAGACGTATTCCTAGGAGACGCGTACAATACGGGCACATACATAGCATCGCCTACGTATACAACAAAACTCGGAAGTTGGTTTGGATATTCAGTAAAGGGTAAGGCTAACATAAAAGATTCTTCCGGCGAGGCCCTGCCCGACGTCATCATAGGCGCACCCGGATACGGAAGTTATCAAGGCAGGATATATATCTATACCGGAAAGCCTTCGACTTCAATGACGCCGAGCGGCGAGAAGTGGACAAATGCAGCCGAGGGGAGCGTAATAGAAGCACAATCCGACGAGAAAGGCGACGAGAAGATGTTTGGGTATTCCATAGGAGTCCTTGGCGACTTAGACAATGATGGTTTCTCTGAGATAATAGTAGGTGCACCAAACTCTAATGGCGGAGATGGAAGGGCCAGGGTAATCCAGGGCGTATATCTCGGCTCTCTTTGGACGGTAACAGGTTCAACAAGCAGCAACTTTGGAAGCGTTGTAACGCGTGTCGGAGACATACGTGGAGACATAAAAGACGACGGAACACCCCAAACTTGGTCTAAGGGAATAGCCGTAGGCGCCTACGCTGCGAACGTACAGGGATATACCCGAGCTGGAACTGTCAGCGTCTATTATTATAACGGGCTAACCATACCATTCAACGCCACCGCCGACGTATCCCTTAACCTCAATCCGCTTAACAGCAACGACTGGTTCGGATATGCATTGGCAGACGGAGGAGGCGTTACCGGAAACAAATACGACGAACTCCTTGTGGGCGCGCCACTCGCCGATACTGACCAGAACAACCTAGACACCGGAAAACTTTTCTTCTACAACTTCAGCACAAAACCCGGCACGAACAGGAACGCGGTACTCATCACACCATCCCAACAGAAGACCGTAACTGTGAACAGCGGCATGGTCAACTATATCATGTATGTGAAAAACAACCAGGCAACATCCAAGACGTACAATATAGAAATTTCGGGAATGAGGTCTGATTGGTCTATCAAGAGCGTCACATACAAGTCAGGCGGAACAGGATCTCTTACCCTAGTACCGCCATCTGCTTATCAACTCAAATCCGCGTTGGCTGCGAACGGCGCTGTAGAAATCAATATTTCTATCAGCATATCGTCCTCTACGCCGATTACTACTCCGCCCACTACGGACGTTACTACAGTGAAAGCGGTAGACAAGGACGACCCCGCCAAATCCGACAGCATAACACTCACTACAAAAGTTGTCGGTTTAGAATTCACGGCCTCGCTCCAAAATAATACGCCAATCAGGTGGGATGGGGATAGTACAAGTACCTATACTGGTATGGTTGTCGTGAACGGCACAGACATCAACGGCGACGGGCTTGCGGACGTAGTCATAGGCGCGCCTTACCGCAACGGCGGCCTAGGATGCGTCTATATCATCTATGGAAAACCGGATTGGAAAACAAACCAATTTACTGCTAGTATCGCCAACCCCTCCAAAGGAGCAGACGTCACACTCGACCCGTCAAGGTACGGTTTAGCCGCCCCTGCAAATTTCGGGGCATCGATTGCTACGGGGATTCTTACTACGGGCGACAACATAACTGACCTAGTCATCGGGGCGCCAGGCAACAACAGCAAGGGCGCAATATTTGTATTCAGCGGTTTGGACATAAAAACGTATCCAACCAGTGTGATGCCAAAGTTTAGAATCGACCACCTTACGTCAGGTGTAACCCTTGCTGCAGGCGACAGATTCGGTTCGAGCCTTGCAACCGGAGATTTGGACGGAGACGGGCTTGACGATATTGCGGCAAGCGCTCCTTACGGAATAGGTTACGGCACTAGCTCGGGCGGAGGCAGGGTTTACATATTCCGGGGCGTAAATTTTGCCGCGGGAACTTATACTTACTATTGCATTGCGGGTATGGCAACGAATGACCACTTCGGCTGGTCTCTCGGGGCAGTGGACATAGACGGAGCATTGACATCGCCAATAATCGCATCAGCGAGTGCCAGTAACTCATGGACTGGACATACTCCTGATAAAGCCGTAAACGGAAAAACAGCGCTGGACGTCGGATACGAAAACGACGGGTGGATAGGTTCTCCTACTGGCGTTAAAACTGATTATTGGAAATTGAATCTAGGAGTCAACACAATCGTATCGAAAATCAGGATATACAATAACGTCAACAGCACCGGCGGGAACAATTATACAAGCAGCTTGAACATCTCCACCAGCCTCGACGATACGACTTACATTACACTGCGCAGCCTTACCTCTTTGGCTAACCCCAGCTACGCACAAGGTGCTTGGAACGAATTCATAGTAGAACCAACGTTAGCTAAATGGATAAAGATAGACGGTTTCAACTTCAATAATTATGGAACATCTTATTGGGGGGAAGGGGTAGCGTGCCTCGGCGAGGTTCAGGTAAATTCAAATCGTACGCTTACGGAGTTCTTAGTGGGCGCACCGGATACAGACAGCAACGGCGCAGACTCCGGTTCAGTTTTCATATATAAAAATTACAGTTATGCTACGGGAGACGGTCCCGGCTCTTCGAGCCCAAGCCTAGCAGCCACTCTAGGCCAGTATGAGATGGCAATCAAGGGAGAGGTTGCAGGCGATAAATTCGGTTATTCTGTTTCAGGCGTCGGCCCAGTAGCACCCGGCTATTCCAACGGCACAATCATAGGGGCTCCATACAAGAAGATAAGTAATCTGTCCGAGGTTGGCAGGGCATATCTCACATACTCCGGTTTGAGCTTTACTGCGGGAGCAACCCCACCAAATAATTACACAGTTACATCCCTTACTAACTTAATAATGGACGGCAATACGGCAGGCAGCCGCTTTGGCTGGAATGTTTCCTACATAGGAGACATCAACTGCGATACATACGCCGACTGGATGGTGGGCGCGCCATATACAAACTACACAGGAATGGCAAATGCAGGTGCTGCATATCTATATCTCGGTTCGACAACCGACATAAGTTCGCCATATTGTGTTCCGACAAGGGCATGGTACGGCAGTGCGGCAAACGAGCTTTTGGGCTGGGATGTTGGCGGAGGAAGCGACGACGGTGCAAACAACTCACAGAAAGGAACGCAACAACGGTCCATAGACACGATACTCATAGGCTCGCCCGGATACAGCGGATATACGGGCAGAGTAACTATGCTCTCGAATCAAATGAGCACGTCAATAACCGGAGTGGAGGTCGCTGTAAGCATATATCCAAGAATGGGAGGAAACCCGTATGCGGATTCAAGCGCGAATCTTAATCCCAGCGACCCAGACTACTACAATCTGCCAAACAAGTTATTCTATAGAAAGTCTGGAGCACCGGGAAAGACACTCATATACCAGCTAACTGTCAAGAATCTCGGAAGCACGTCGGACATCATAGGCATAACCTGCGATGTTACGCCAAACAACGGCGGAACGTGGTATAACAGCGACCCATCCTACAGCTACATAGTCTTCTCCAGTTCTTCCTCAACGAAAATTCCAATAGAGAGGTATAGTGCATACCCAACAGACAAAGACCCGACTGGTCAGAAGTGGGACTTAAGCAACCAAGCGTATAAGCACATATACTTGGATTCGACGCAGGAGAAAAACATCTACGTATGGGTAACGATTCCCGCCAGCGCAGGGTTTAATTCCAACGGAGAAACGATACGGCTAAAAATAGAGAGCCTGAACAAGACATATACTGGAAGGAGCGACATCTCGATGAACATAGCAGACCCACTCTGCCAAGACGTATATGGTTTGGGGCAAGGGCACAGATATTCCACATGGGAGTGGATTGAATTGAGAACAGTCATTAGCAAGAGCGTAGCGTTTGTGGTAACCGTTGATTCGGAGAGCTACCAAACTACTCCGGGAGGCACTGTTAACTCTGAGGTACGGGTATTGAATGACGGCCCAAGCACAGAAAGCACAAAAATCGAGTATGATGCAGATAGCGACGTCGTAAAGGCCGTAATCATAACGCGCCAATATGATGGACCACCAACATCATGGGCAACAGCATCTCCTACAACCAGCATCCAACCCGGGGTTGATAATAGAGCTCACCTATTGGTTAACGTAACGATTAGGGAAGGAACGACCGCGTCAATGACAAACGTGACAATATTTGCGAGCATCGAGGGATACACGCCCGGCTCAGTAATGATTCCAATTATCATATCCAAAAAGGCCGTTGAATTTATCACGCAAACAAAGGCCATCCAAAGAATACCGGGCGAACCCAGGACCGAGGACGCCATCTCCGTAAAAATCAGGAGAACAAACGCAACAGCCGACAGCAATTGGCAGAAGATAGCGATATATGCGACAAACGAATCGAGCCCACATACCGAGCAACCATGGCTCGTCAAACTAACAAAACCGAACTCGGAGGACCTACTTTCGGACGACTATAAATATGATTCGGGCACAAGCACCGTAATAAGCGGCACTGACGGGAAGTATGACACCACCATGGCAAGCCAAACAGACCCATCGTTCTTTGAATTCTATGTTTGGGTTACAGTACCGACAGTGTCCTCAGGAACAGTGTGCACAATACACATCTATACGTATCCGATTATGGCAGGCGACAGTACGTCTACCAGGAGCGAGTTAACCATCACGATTACAGTGAGCAGCAACTATCTGATGCAGATATGGGACGGCGCTCAGCAGTCGAAGACCATAACTACAGGACCAGACCATACAGAGTATGTCGAGCTAACGCTCAAAAATAGGGGAAATCAGCCAGATAAAGCGAGGCTGGGATACACCACTACAAACGCAATCGGGAACCCCGCAAGCTGGGACGTCAAATTCCTATACGATACTCGCGACGAGATTCCAGCATCCGTCGACACATCAAAGAGGGAAACAAACACCATCCCGGTCGACAGCTACATCAACATAGTTGTAAAACTGACTACGCCAAAAGGCTCACAAGGCGGGGACCCAGGCTATTACTATGCAAATCTAACAGTGTACCCGACTGGCAATCCCAGCATCGAGACAAGATTCACCTTAACCGTACAGATAATGGAAGTTCCAACGCCTAGTGTAGTGAATGTTACGAATGACTTTAAGACATCATATAAAGACAGTGCGACTCCACCCAACGTCCACACAAACAATGACTTCGGCGATTATACATGGGCAGGCACAAGCGATACTACAGATACTGCGAACAATACGATAGTGTACCCGGTGAACGTCACTAACAACGGCAATATAGACGCAATATCATCCAATGGTAAAGTAATCATATGCAACATCACAAACTATACTGCCAATAAGGACGGCACCGAGGAGCGGTCGTATAATGAGCCAATATTCAAAGTATATGTAGATTTGAGGAATCCTTCTGAGTATAGTGTTCCTACGCCCGGCGAGCTATCAGAGCCCGCTAATCTATGGCCTTCTCCCACGGCCAAATTTAGAGACATAACCGAAAACGTTACAGACTATGCGGGAAGGCAAGGACAATGGATGAACTTAACAAAGGACGAGAAATATAGGATGTTCATCAAAGTAACAATTCCTGCTGAAATGAGCTCCACAGGTTCAAACAACATGCTGAAGATTAACGTAAGTGCGGTAGACAAGCTCAAGGAGCCAAAGGACGAAGGATACTTTATTCCATTCGGCAACGGCACAATGAAGATAACAACCGGAATAGGTCCAGACTTCAAGATTACCAACTCCGACATAAAGGTAAGCGTGAGAGGCGCGATAAGGGGGCAAACGATAAAGTTTGTAATCACAGTGAAGAACACGGGATACAAGGGCAATGCCACCGTCAAAATATACGACGTAGTGGACAAAAACGGAAACGGGATTGTAGACGCAGACGAGAGCCTGCCGACGCCATTTTACGACAACTCGGGTTCGCCAATTCAAATAGACAGCGGCAAGAGCACGAACATCTACTTCGAATACGAGGTGACAAGCGCATCCAAACACATCTTCTTGGTAAAATTATCGGACAGCAACGGCAAGGAGGCAGAGGGGGAGTCGACAGATAATGAAGCACCAATATCGTTAGATATAGTGAGCATGCCAGTCGACACGGCAACATCCTTCGACCCGGGCTATCTGGCGATTGCGCTTGTAGGAATGGTCGCTGCCGGATTGGGCAGTGTGAGAAGAAAGGACGAGAGGAAAGAAAAGCGATAAACACCCTCTTTCCACACTTCCGCGATTGCACGTATATGAAATACAATTGTAGCGATTTCAAAACAATGGTTACATCGGGGATATAGCAATCGCTCGCTCTGGTGTGGCACTCGCACACACCATCACTCGCTTCCCTTAAAAATAAGACGATACGCTATATCTCATATATCCTCCCCAAGATGAACTACAATTCACGGAATAGTGTATCAAAGTGTCAAAATAAACAGTCTAAAATTCGGGAAGGACATCATAAAATATAAATCATTGACATACATACTGTTTATACTGAGTTTGATATTATGGTTGCTATGCCCAAGTTCCTATCTCCAAAATCCCTGAAAGCCCAAGCCGCAGGTTTGCATAAAAAAACACGCGCCTTATTTAAATTGCTAGGGAATAAGAAAAAACTGCGAAAGATGATGAAGGATGAAACCCTCGAACCGCACATACACCTTATGACGTTGATCGTGGCCACAATTGTAGTTGCGGTAATCATTGCGGTAATCGCAGGCATTTTTAAATTTTGATTGCAAATATTATGGCGTAATTTTTTAGTGTTTCGTATTCGATTCCTCAAGGAATTTCATAAAAAAAAACACCCACAACCTTTATATTACTACAGAATTCTCATAGAATTCTGTACGTACTATGGAATTCTCGCAGAATTCCATACGTTCGTACAACATTGCTACTGGCAATGTTGTAGATCGTATAAAGTTTGCTGTGGCAAACTTTATAGATTTAGAAAATATTACAGTGTAATATTATTCATATGAATTAAGTGGTAGTATGCACAGAATATATATGGACCATGCGGCGACGACGGCAGCCGACCCTGACGTAATAACAGCCATGCTTCCATACTTTAGGGAATCGTTTGGCAATGCCTCATCGCTTCATACGCTTGGGCAAGAAGCAAAAAAAGCTTTGGAGAATGCAAGGGAGGAGGTCGCAACGCTCATAGGCGCCAAAAATGACGAAATGATATTCACTGCCGGCGGCACGGAAAGCGATAACATTGCCATACAGGGAGTAGCGCACCGCAACAGGAAGAAAGGCGGGCACATCATTACAACAAAAATAGAGCATCCGGCGGTATTGAACACATGCAAACACCTGGAGGCGCAAGGATTCAAGGTAACATATCTTCCAGTCGACAAGGACGGGCTGATAAGTGCAAAAGACGTCGAGAGCGCCATAAAAGAGGATACAATACTAATAACAATTATGCACGCAAACAACGAAATAGGGACGATAGAGCCCATTGAAGAAATCGGCAAAATAGCAAAAAAACACAGCGTACCTTTTCACACGGATGCGGTACAATCCGTGGGGAAGATTCCGGTCAACGTCGATAAAACGAACTTGGATATGCTCTCGATTTCCTCGCACAAGATATACGGGCCAAAAGGCGTAGGCGCGTTATACATAAGAAACGGCGTAAAATTGGAACCGCTTGTCCACGGCGGCGGACACGAAAAGGGGATGAGGTCAAGCACGGAAAACATACCCGGCATAGTGGGTTTCGGAAAAGCGTGCAGCCTCGCAAAAGAAAAACTTGAAACAGAGATGCAGCGTTTGACAAAATTGAGGGACACTTTAATTGACAACATCCTGCATAATGTCGAGGAGAGTTATCTCGACGGGCACAGGACAAAACGCCTTCCGAACAATGTGAATTTGAGGTTTAGTGCGATAGAAGGCGAATCGCTCGTGCTTAGTCTGGACGCAAAGGGCATAGCCGCATCAACAGGTTCGGCATGTTCATCGAAGAAGTTGGAGCCGTCCCACGTATTGATGGCGATAGGATTAAACGAAGTGGAAGCACACGGCTCTCTCCGCCTTACGTTGGGGAGATGGAACACCAAAGAAGAGGTAGAATATGTCTGCGGCGTACTCCCGGAGGTCGTAGGCCGGTTGAGAAGCATGTCTCCGCTATGGCATAAATGAGATTAGGGAATTCAAAAGAATATATTGAAAACATGGAAAACAAGAGGTAAGAGCATTGTACAGCCAAAAAGTGATGGAACACTTCCAAAACCCAAGGAACATGGGCGAAATTAAGGATGCTGACGGCATCGGAAAAGTGGGGAACCCCGTATGCGGGGACGTGATGCAAATTTTCATTAAAATCGAAAAGGACAAAAACGGGATCGAAAGAATTTCCGATATAAAGTTCAAAACGTTCGGCTGTGCCGCCGCAATCGCCACGAGCAGTATGATGACAGAGCTAGCTAAGGGGAAAACACTTGAGGACGCACTTAAGATTGTGAGGGGGGATGTGGCGGACAGTTTAGACGGACTGCCACCGATAAAGATGCACTGCTCGAATCTTGCTGCGGACGGGCTTCATGCAGCGATAAAGGATTATCTCTCGAAAAAGAAAAAGTAAGTTGAACGCGAATTATTCTGCGACCTCAAAAAACCTATATACTTTTAGTGTAATTGCGTGTTGCTCTTGCAGAAAACATGGAGGCGGAAAACATGGCAGAAACATCAGGAGAGAAACCAACAAACGGAGCAAAAATTTCTAGCGATCTTACGTTAACCTCTGCTTTCTGTGTCGCACTATCCTCGTTAAATCAGTCCGTTAAACTATACAGCGACAACCCTGCAGATTTTTTGACTACAATCAACGACGCGAAGATAGCGTGGGTAAATTGCACTGTAGACGACATTGAAAAGGGCGGGCTAGAAATCGTTAAAGCGCTGGGCATCGGTCAAGATTTGTTTAGAAGTTTAATCGTGGAAGCGCCTTCAGTATATGAAGACGAAGACCTAGAACTCGGAGTGAAAATCCCGGTAATAAGAGTATACGATTTAGAAGTTACTACATATCCGCTAGTAATATTGATAAAAAGGAACCTCATATTAACCATACATACAAAAGAAGTAGTCCGCCTGAAAAAATTTGCGAGGTATGCGGAAACGTTCATGAGAAAAATACCGCCGGATGCACCGTGGCAGGACAAGGTTACTATGGTGCTTTACAGAATCCTCGCTGAAAATAACGAACGAAATTTCGACGGGCTCAGGGAGATAGAGGAAGAGGCGGACACCATAAGCAAAGACCTGATGGATCCGACAACGCCGCGGCAAAAACTTGGCGTTGAGATATACAGGATGAAGCACGCCCTCATCGTGTATCTAAACGCTTTGTGGAACGTTCTTGATGTTTTGCACTCGCTCCGCTATGGCGACGCGGAGATAATAACAGACGACCCTGCCCTGCTGTCCCGATTGGAAGCTTTGGCGATGGACATCACAGGACAAATCTCTCTTAGCGAACACATGTCCGAGGTTTTGGCATCGGGCTTAGAGGTGCTCCAGAGCATATACAACAACCAGCTACAGGTATTGAATAACAGACTAACTGTGGTCGTTGCTTGGCTGACAATATTGGGTACTGCAGTGCTTGTACCAAACACCTTAGCAACTATACTCAGCAATCCTGCTTATGGGCTAGGAGCGAAGGATGTCTGGTGGTATAGCGGACTTATGGTAGTTTCTACAGTCGTTGCTACCTTGGGAGCGTATCTATTTATAAAATTAAGGGGTTGGATGCCCAAGAACGTGGATTAAAAACAAAACAGTATGATTGTTAGCAATCATATCTTGGCCATCGTTCCCGGTATATAGTCCTACTGTCTTCGCACCTCAGGAAATTTTAAAATTTTAATTTTAAAGAGTAAAAGATAATATATTTCCTGTATAGTTATGTTATCCTTAATACAACATGCGGGGGTAGCCAAGCGGCCAAAAGCTCTTGGGAAAAAACCCGGGCTGACCAAAGGCGGCAGACTCAAGACAGAAACAGCGTATCGCCAGACGTGTGATATCTGTTCCTGCAGAGGTTCGAGTGTTCGAATCACTCCTCCCGCATAAACTTTTTTTATAAAAAAGTTTAATCATCTACAAACTTTGCCAGTGCAAAGTTTGTATGAACGTATGAAATTCCTCTGGGAATTTCATAGTAAAAATGTGGCTAATCTGGAAGTCCTTGCGGACTTCCGAGTGTGGCTTCGCCACACAGCCACATCGAGCACTTCGTGCTCGAAAATCTCTACTCGTCGGTCGCACTCTTATTTAACTGCACAATCATCTAACCATCCAATCGTGCAACCTCCTCGGCTATCGTTCTCGATTTTATTACTCGCACCTCGCTCCGCTCAGCCTTTTTTGCAACCTCACTTACTATGAAATTTCTAATGAAATTTCATACGTACTATGGAATTCTGTGAGAATTCCATACGTTCGTACAGCATTGCTCGTGCAATGCTGTAGATCGTACAAAGTTTGCTATGGCAAACTTTGTAGATTGTCTCGCAAAATCGTCGGATATACTCTTGGTGACTGGTTATTAGAGCGGTTGGTTCATTGTTTAACCACGCAATCGTGTATCCTCCTCCAAAATCCTGGGGAAAATGATGATAGGTAGCTATCGGCGATGTACCTATCGCTCGGTGTTCGACTTTTTAACGAAAAAGTTTAATCGAAAATTACAAAAACCAATCAAACCTTCGCCGTCGCACTCCCGACAATCCTCAATCCCTTTGCGTTCATGTCCACAAGCACGATTTTATCTCCATCTTTTACTGCAAGCGGTTTTTGCAGTGAGATCTTTCCATTGAACTTCTTGTTTGCCGCTGGTGTGCCGCTAGTGGCGGATTCAATGTTTATGCTTTCAATCTTTATCGGTACAAACGCAAGGCGGAGCGAGGCGTGGAAAGATTTTCCTGCCTCAACCGGACCTTTATAATATCCAACGATTTCACCATCTACATCTAGTTCGTTAACCACCTTAAACGAGCCGTCTTTTGCAAGCACCTGGCCGCGCTCGACTTCTTCCGCTTCTATATCCTTCAGCGCAAGCCCTACGCGCTCGCCGTTTTTGCCAGCATTTACATCGACATCATGCACCTGGACTGACTTTATTTCCACGATCTTGTCCGTGGGATAAAGCCTGAGTTTTTCGTGGCGTTTTACTTCGCCGCGCGATACGCCCAGGATGACGGTGCCGATCCCTTTTACTGGGAAGACGTGATCTATCGTGACGTATGGTTTCGGGGGCGCTTTTTTTGGTTCCGCACTCTCAAAATAGTCCAATAATACAGGCACGCTTTTTTCCAGCACCTTGCAATTTTCGAGAATCGTGCCTTTTGCGATCTTGTTCCAATCGTTTATCGTGAGGTAGTTTTCGAGTATGAGCATGGTGTTTGAAAAGTTCAACATAGAAAGCGCGATGAGTTCTTCGCCCACTTCCTTGTTTATCTCCCTGACAACGACAAGCGCCAGGTCCGCCATGTCCAACGTGTTAAGGAGCGGGCTGATCTTCTCGGGATATTTGTCAGGATATACAAACGTCAGGTCATTTTCCCTTACCTTGTAGTTGTACAGCTGGATGTCGCTTGCCGTACCCCTTTTGCCGAGCGTTTCGGCAAGGTCCCTGTCGTTCAATAACGCAATAGTAAGAGGCATAGAACTACTAAACGATATACTGATATTTAAGATTGACTTACGAAAAAAGTAGCAGTGATTATGTATAAACCGAAAAACGCGCCTTTCGAATGCTTTATAAATTTGAAATCATTATTTAAAGAAGTATGAAACTGGGAAAAACACTCTATGTTGCCAATAGAAAGGATTGGCGTTCATGGCTTAAAAAAAATCACAATGTAGAAAAAGAAATCTGGCTAATTTATTACAGAAAATCATCTGGCAAACCAAGAATACCCTACAACGATGCTGTTGAGGAAGCACTCTGCTATGGTTGGATAGATAGCAATCTCAAAGGCATTGATGAGAAGAAATTTGCTCAAAGGTTCACTCCGAGAAAACCCACGAGCGCACTGTCAGAAATGAACAAGGAGCGTATCCGCAGACTTGTTAAGGAGAAAAAAATGACCGCGATCGGTATTAATGCGATTTCAAAAGTCTTTGACAAATCGAAAGATCTGGCGGAGAAATTGACTATTGCCCCAGACATACTCAAAGCGTTAAAAGCTGACAAGCAAGCATGGAAGCATTTTCAGAATTTTCCAGGATATTACAAAAAGGTACGTATGGGTTTTATTGAAGGCCGCAGACGTCATGGTGGCGAGATTTTCCAAAAAAGTCTACAATATTTTATAAAAATGACTGCAAAAAATAAAAAATTCGGGATGGTAAAATAATTCAAATTTCATCGCGCACTTTTTCAACTTTCTCCTCACTTCGTTCGTCGGACAGTGCTGCACCTTGCCTATCTGTTCTGGACACATAGCGCGGCGTATGTGGAACCTCGTTGCACGATTTCTTTCGGAAAACTTCGTATAAACAGATACACGTTTGCTCACACAGTTCCCCACGAGTGCTCGCAGTTGCAGAACCATCTTCCAAAGTCGCCCTTGTCTAATGTGCATCCATTTCTATTGTCTTTGAATTTCAGGTTCAAAAACCCGGCGGGATACGCATAAATAAGCTGGCGGGAACGATGCCTTGCGATTCAACATTATTTTATACACCATAACCAATACGGAAATCCGATGAAAAAGACTGATATCGTAATCACTGGTGTCGGCGGGCAGGGAGTACTGCTGATATCAAAGATACTGGGCGATGCAGCCATCGATTCGGACATTAATGTCGTAACCAGCGAAATACACGGCATGGCACAGCGGGGCGGCGTTGTTACTTCAATAGTTAGGTTCGGTGACGTTTACGGGCCCATGATATATGACTGCGATGCTGACATAATACTCAGCCTAGAGCCCGTAGAGGCGCTCAGGGTGGCGGATAAAATGTCACCAAAGACAACGATTATCATGAACACGTCACAGGTTATACCGTTTACAGTGTCAGTCGGTTCTGAAAAATATCCCAAGATGGAAGAGATCATGACGCAATTAAAGAAATTCACAAGTCAGATCATAACACTCGATGCGAAAAAAGTTGCAGAGAGCATAGGCGTGCCTATGGCATTGAATGTTGTGATGCTCGGCGCGTTAGCAGGTGCGGAACTTCTTCCGATTAAAAAAACTAAAATCCTTGATGCCATGAAAAGGAACATATCCTCGAAATACGTAAACGAGAATATAAACGCGTTCGAACTGGGGTACGGCATTACTGGTAAGCGATAAAGCTGCATTTCTTAGAAAAAGGACAAATCCAAAAATCCATGCTTTTTTCTTATTTTTAACTAAACTACCATGGGTACTATGGAATTCCCGCTGGAATTCCATACGTACTATGAAATCTCCAGCGAGATTTCATACGTACTACGAAATTCTCTGGAAGAATTTCGTACGTTCGTACGGTATTGCTCCACAAGCAATACCGTAGATCGTACAACATTGCTCGTGCAATGTTGTAGATCGTACGAAGTTTGCTCTGGCAAACTTCGTAGATCGCGTACGCCACCTCGTTTAAGGGGTGGATGAGCGAACCCCATGGCGTGTACTACAAAATTCATTGGTGGAATCTTGTACGTTCGTACGAAGTTTGCTCTGGCAAACTTCGTAGATCGGCAGGCGTATATCCGACGCCTCTAGGTGGCGTCCGCCTAAAGCCATCGTCACACGCCATCTACAAAATTCCCATTGGAATTTTGTACGATCGTACGGACTTTGCACGTGCAAAGTCCGTAGATGGGGCTTTAGCCCATGGTAGTTTATGACAGTGACGAAAAAAGTATTTAAACAACGAGGATTATATATATTGGCTGTATTGATAAATATACATAACAGCACAGGTATGAGAAATTGGTGTTAGTGAAACATTTAAGTGGTTGATTTTATGAAAAAAATTCTGTTTGATGAAACGCACGGAGAAGTTTCCAGAATAAACGATGTTAGCCAAAGCGGCATGTCGTTTTTGGGCAAGGACTTAAGTAAATTAGAATACAACATCGTGCCAATCACCGGGAAATTAGAGAATTCGTTGAAAAAAGTATCTGTAGAAGAAGGAATCAAGGAATATTTCAAAGGCAAAAGCGTACTTTGGATTTCGTTTCCGACAACGGAGTTCGATACAAAAGAACGGGAAGCTGTCTTTGAGTTTGTGAAATCGGGTGGGGGATTATTATTAACTGCCGAGTGGGGAGATATTTTTGGCAACGTAAATAAACTGAACGCCATATCCGAGAAATTTGGCATGAAATTCAGGACCGACCGCGTAACCGACAACACGAGCAGTTATACTGAAAAAATCGAAATAATAGGCGAGGTCATAGGCGTAGCAAGGATTCCACAATTCCTAAAAGTCAAAAACTTTAGGGAGCGCCACCCGATAGCGAAGGAGATTAAGGAAATAGGTTACTTTGCGGGATGTTCGATAGAGGCGCCGGACGAGAAATGGCTGGCATGGTCCGGAAATGAAAGTTTCAGGGACTTAAACGCGAATGCAAAGTGGGATCCAGGCGAAGCCGTTGGCGCAAGCGGATTGGTATGCATTTCGGAATACGAAAAGGGAAGAGTTGCGTGCATGGGTGACACTTCCATTATCACCAACAAGTACATTCATTATGCGGACAACCGTCAATTCGGCGTGAATTTAATGGAATGGCTGTCGAGGGAAATATAGATCGGATTCATTAAAAACTTTAGATAAAACATTTACAGTGAGGACTATGGCACCTGGCATGTTTCACGACAAAGACAAGTACGATAAGAACAAGGACAAAAAGGATACGCATGACGATCACACAATCGTTATTGAGATTCCAGGCATCACAGTCGGAACGATTAAAAAGTGCCCTGTTTGCGGATCTTTTATAAACGTAAAACTAATGACGTGCCATAACTGCGGGTATATGTATCCAGTACCCGAGAAGGACTAGGGCTATCGATAAAAACCAAACTAAAAAAATTAATTTATATTTCTTTAAAGTAATTTGCGGCATATATTATCTATGCGCGAAGTAACCGACGAGTTTTCCATTTTCCCTATCTATCCTAACGAACCCGAACCTCTCGAATTGTACGACCTTGTCTATCTCATTTTCAACTCCCTTTTCGCAGACGCCTTCCTTTATTTCACCGTCTGGCGTTTGGACTTTGATCGGGATGTTGTCCTCGCCTACCCAATGTATGATTTTCGCACCCTCTTTTAAGAAAGACAGATCGTTTCCGACATATTCGCAAGTGTTTTTGTCAGTTATCTTGACGTTTCCAAGGTCCTTTAATCGTATCTTATCTCCGCTGGATAGCTTCACAAAATCGTCGTTTGTGATTAAGATCTTGACGCCGCCTTTGCCACTCAAAACTATTTTTCTGACTCCGAGCTCGGGCTTATCCGGATGCAGCGGTGCATGCCCTTCCAGTTTGTTTATGCCCTTGATTATATACTCCTTCGGCTGCCAGACAAAAAAGTACCGATTGGCATCCTTATCGATTATATCCTTGCTGTGCGCAAAAAGTGTTTCCCATGAAAACTGCACGTCTATCTCTTTTGCGCCCATTTCTACCCAATATCTTCTTATCGCTTCCGGCGGGATACCTCTCTTCTTGAGCGCCCGCAGGGTTCCGAGCTTTACATCATCCCAGCCTGTGAATTCCCCTCCCTTTATGCCTTTGTCTATCTCGGATTTGCTTAATGCAACGTCCTCTATCGAAACCCTGCCGTAATGGATGTATTCCGGGCGTTTCCAGCCGAAATAATTGAAGATGTACTCCTGCCTCTGCGTGTTGTTTAGATGGTCCTTTCCCCTCAGCACATGGGTTAGTCCGAGCAAACGGTCGTCTATACTGACTGAAAAATTCATAAGCGGATATACGCAGTATTTGTCGCCCGTCCTCGGATGCTCGATCGAGGTCACAATGCGCAAGGCGACAAAATCCCTGATCGCCGGATTGGGGTGTTCGAGGTCTGTCTTGACAACTACGGAAGCCTCTTCGTCGTTGTATTCCCGATTGAGCATTTTGTCCCATTCTTCAAGATGTGTTTCGGGCGGGAGATTTCTGTGCGGGCAAGGCTTCTTTTTTATCTTCAGATTGCGCCAGTCGTCGGGCTTGCACTTGCACACGTATGCGTGCCCCATCTCAATCAGTTTCTTCGCATACTCGTAATATTTTTCAAAACGGGTGCTTTGGATTACGGTTTCATGGCATTTCACACCGAGCCAATCTAAATCTTCTGGGATCATGTCATAGGCGTCAAGGCTTATCCTGTCCGGATCCGTATCCTCTATTCTGAGGATGAGTTTTCCATCGTATTTCTTGGTGTATTCGTCGTTCAATATCGCTGCCCTGGAATGCCCGATGTGAAGCGGCCCGGAAGGTCCGGGTGCGAATCGCATAACAACAGGGCCGGATACGTTCTTTAGCTCGCCGAGTGCGCTGCCTCTCTCTTTTGTATGCTTAACGAGCATTTCTGGAGATTTTTCTTGGAGCTCTGTGATCTGCTCTTCCAGTGTCATTGAGTTTACGCTAACGACAGCAACTCTTGTGTGTTCTCTAACACAATTAATTAGATTTGGGTTTCCTTTTATTCCGTTCCTTACTTCAATATCCTCACCTATAACCTTGCTCATAACCGATTTATCATCCGCCTTGCCATCGTGAAGGACAGCGTTCTGGAGCGCGAATTTGAGAGCCAACTCTTTCACTTTTAATTTTAGTTCTTCTTCTTGTTTACTATCTATATTCATCACCTTTACAAATGTGTTATCGATTTTCTCTACTCGTAAGACGTGTTTTACCCAATTTACAAGTGTTAAAAGTCAATTGGTATGTTAGTATTAAAATGTAATCGATATCGTTCGTTTATTTTATATGGATTCATTAGAACATGCATGGAGAAAATCTATAATCGTGAACTTCCATCTCTAAAACCGGGTGTGATTCCAACGGATTTGGATTTAGTAGTTGAAGGCAACGCCTATATCAAAGGAAACTTTGTGAGATGCTGCATCGGAATAAAGGATGGAAAAATTGCAGAAATTAAAAAAATCCTTGAGGGAGACACGCACCTGGATTTCGAAGATGACCTTATCCTGCCTGCAGCTATCGATATCCATGTTCATTTCAGGGATCCTGGATACACATACAAGGAGGACTTTGCCACCGGTACGATATCAGCGGCATTCGGCGGGGTTTCCTGTATTTTTGATATGCCGAACACTAAGCCGCCCGCAACATCGATACCGACATTCAAAGAAAAACTAAACGATGTTGGGAAAAAAGCATGCATAGATTTCGGCTTGTACGCAGGCATCAGTGAAAAAACAGACATCGTCTCACTAGGAAAAATCTGCTCAGCGTTCAAGATATATATGGGTAGCACAACCGGGGAAATGCACGTAACTGATGAATTATTGGAGAAAGCCGTGAAAGAGATAGGCAAAACAAAGAAAGTGGCTGCGGTGCATGCAGAGGACGAAAAACTTAGAAAAAAGAACGAGCCTGAAAATTTATCAGAGCATCTGTTTTCCAGGCCGAACCAGTGCGAGGCAAGTGCGATTAAGAAGCTCATTGAGATTAACAATAAAAATGCAGGCAAAAGCATACTGCACGTTTCCCATGTTTCCGCAAGAGAGAGCATAGATATATTGAAGCAAACAAAACTCACAAAAGAGGTAACGCCGCATCATCTTTTTCTGAACTCGGGAATGAAGCTGGACGCATTCGGCAAGGTAAACCCGCCATTAAGGACGAGAGAAGACCAGCTCGCACTTTGGGATGCACTGAACAAGGGAATAATCGATATTATCGCTTCCGATCACGCACCGCACACTATAGAGGAGAAGGAAGCAGAATTCTCAAAAGCGCCGTCCGGCATACCCGGAACGGAGACGATGCTTCCGCTAATGTTGAGCGCCACAAAACAGGGGAAGATTTCTATCCAGAGAGTCGTAAACGCTATCGCGGAAAGGCCGGGAGATGTTTTCGGATTAAACAAAGGCAGGATAGAGAAAGGCAAAGATGCGGATTTTTCAATTGTTAATTTAAAGGATGAAGTAAAGATAAAAAGCGATAAACTTCACTCCAAATGCGGGTGGTCGCCGTTTGACGGTTTTCCAGCTATATTCCCGCATACATTAATAGTGCGGGGGGAAGCGGTAGTAGATAAGAGTGTTTTTGTTGGTAAAAATGGATTTGGGAAATATATAACGAAATATACCTAATTTTGTGTAATTTAGTGTTTGTCAATTAAAACATCAATAAAGTGCTTATAGCCATTAATATCCTTAAACTCGTTCTCCAGCTTTTTAATTTAGGTCAACCGAAATTTTAAATACGCACTAACCTATAACTATATCGATATGTCACAGGAACAAATAGAGGAATATTTGGAGGCGATCTTCGATATCGCGGGGGAAAACGGTGCGGCCAAGACAACGGAAATTGCAAAACACCTAAATAACGCACCCGCCAGCGTGACTGAAGTATTTCAGCGCATGGCTCAGAACGGTCTGGTTCGTTACGAGTCGTATAAAGGCGCATCTCTCACAGCAAAGGGACTTCGCATTGTCATAAAACTCAAGCGAAAGCACAGACTTCTTGAAGCATTCCTAGATAAGATCCTCCATATCGATCGCAATAGCGTGCACGACCAGGCATGCAAGATGGAACATGCACTTTCGGATGAAACAGAGATTGCTTTGTGCAAATTGCTGAAAGGACCGACAGAATGCCCTCACGGATCTCCCACTCCTCCATGTACTTTTGACGTGGGGAGCTGTGACGAGTGTTTATCCGAAAATACACGGTCTCTGAAAAAGCGAAAAAAACGCATCGTTTCCATAACTGTTCTTAAACCGGGGCAGAAAGGAAAAATTGCATTTATTCACGGCGGCAAAGGGGCGGTTCAGAGACTCTGCGATCTCGGCCTCACTAACGGGACCGCGGTTTCTCTCGTCCGATCTGCGCCTCTCAAGGGACCAATAGAAATTTGTGTGCGGGGATGTAACCTTGTCGTTGGTAGGGACATAGCAGAAAAGATATTCGTGCAAGCCGAGGAATAATACATGAAGACTAAAACACAGCATAACGCACCCATACAAAAGAATCCGACGCCTGACCTGGTTCTCGCACTTGCAGGAAATGCAAATGTTGGTAAAAGCGCACTTTTTAACCAACTCACCGGTCTTGGGCAGATCGTAGGCAATTGGCCAGGGAAAACAGTGGAAAAGGCCGAGGGAGTACTTGTCCACCATGAAAAACACATAAAAATTATCGATTTACCCGGCATCTACTCCATGTCAACGTATTCGCAAGAGGAACTTATCTCTAGAGAATACATTGCACTCGAGCGCCCCGATGTAGTTGTGAACGTTATCGACGCGACCGCACTTGAGCGTAATCTATTTTTCACACTTCAATTGCTTGAGATGGAGATCCCAATAGTTATTGCCGTAAATCTTATCGATGTTGCACAGAAAAAAGGCATACAGATCGATCAGAAAAAACTCCGAGATCTTCTTGGTATTCCGGTCGTTCTTACAATAGCAATAAAAGGAGTCGGTATCCACGAGATTGTTGACGAGGCGATCTCTGTAGCAACCAAGAAATTTTACGCACAACCATCCGTAGAAATTCGGTACGGTTCCGAAATTGAGCATAGGATCGCACAACTCTCAGATATTCTTGCGGATACTGACATAGGATACCCTCAAAGATGGACCGCTATAAAACTGCTGGAGGGGGACGTTGAAATTGCGAAAATAGTTCGAGAAAAGAATCCTGCTGTTGTAGATACTGCAAACTTACTTGCCCAGGAAATTTCTAGCATTCACCGAGAAACATGTTCCATGGTTATTACATCGGAGCGATATGCAGTTGCAGCGAGAATCGCGAAAGAGGTCGAGATACACTCAAAACCGATAAAATCGCCAATAGCTGATCGCCTGGATGCCCTTAGTATGCACGGTGTGTGGGGATATGTTTTGTTGTTTGCCATCATGTTATCCATCCTGGCGTTCATATCGCTCTTTGGAGGGTGGGTTTCCGAAATTTTGAAAACCCTCTTTGAGAGTTTTAATCCTCATCTAAGCGGTTTCTGGTCCGATCTGGTGTGGAACGGTGCTGTTATCGGGTTTTATGCAACACTGTCTGTTGCATTGGGTTTTATTCTCCCATTCTACATTATTCTCGGATTTCTAGAAGACTCCGGATATCTTCCGAAGATTGCCTATCTCATGGATAGACCTTGTCATGTTCTTGGTCTGCATGGAAAAGCGTGTATGCCGTTTTTATTAGCGTTCGGATGTAATGTACCTGCCTGTGTTGGGTGTCGAATACTCGAAACAAAGCGCGATCGTTTGATAACAATTTTCCTTTCGACGCTCATTCCCTGTTCCGCGCGAACAGTGGTTATCCTGGGGTTGGTTGGTGTTTTTGTTGGAATGCAATGGGCGATTATTCTGTATGTGATTGACATTGTATTGATTCTTCTCGTCGGAAAATTTCTCAATAGATTTTTGCCAGGAGTCTCGGTTGGAATCATCATGGAGATGCCGCCATATCGGGTACCTTCACTGCAAGTGGTATCTAAACAAACATGGAATCGCTTCAAAGCGTTCCTAATAACTGCATTTCCGTTGATAATACTAGGAAGCGTTATCATCGAATTCATGCGGATTTCTAGTATTCTTCCTATCGTATCTACCCTTTTGAGTCCAATTACTGTTGTTTGGCTTGGTCTTCCATCGTTCACAGGCATCCTTCTTATATATGGTATTCTACGAAAGGAAGCAACGCTTGTTCTGTTAACTACCGTTGCTGGAGCGGCGAGCGTCAGCTCCGTCATGTCACCAGTGCAGATGGTTGTGTTTGCATTAGTGACCATGCTCTATATACCATGTATTGCAACAATTGCAGTACTGATCCGGGAGATAGGATGGAAAAAGGCGTCCCTGATCACAACGTCAGAGATTGGACTGGCGATCTTTATTGGGGGTATTGCGTTTCGGGCGTTTGGTCTATTTATATAATACAATACCAAAAATAGCATTTCATACTTATGCTAGCCTCTAGGTTCACTTAACACAATATTTTCCATATAACCTTTATATACCAAAATCGCCATTGGGTTAGTTCACCAACATTTCATAACCATACGCTTTGGGTGATTATCCCAACATATGCTCGAACTGCAATTAAATAAAATTAAACGGTTTTCAGAGCATATAGGCGCAACGGTTGTGAAGCGAGGAAAAATCCAAACCACATAAGTAGGCGGGAACACGTCCCAACTCCTCGTTAACTTAGAGACCACATTGGAGATTAACTAAATAGCGTGAGTGAGTATAGATGGCAACACCACATCGCCCAAGAAAAGGTTCAATGGGATATTCGCCGAGAAAGAGAGCATCCAGAGAATTCCCTAAGATACATGCCTGGCCCGAGGGCGGAGATAAGCCGACAATTCAAGGGTTTGTAGGTTATAAGGCGGGTATGACGCACGCTATGATGCTAGACTCGAAAAAAACCAGCATGACTGAAGGGCAGGAGATATCTATTCCGATTACTGTTGTGGAAACGCCACCTATGAAAGTAGTGGCCGCACGCTTTTATCAAAGAACACATTATGGTCTAAAAACAATTTCCGAGATATGGACCGAAAAGATAGATGAAGAAATGTCAAGGAAAATCCCGCTCCCGAAAGAAAAGAAGAAGGAAAAGAAATCAAAGGATAAGTCAAAAAACATTGACACATCAATTGTAGAGGACGTAAGAATTCTGGCACATACTCAACCAAAACTTGTTACCGGTGTGCCAAAAAAGAAACCGGAAATAATGGAAATCAGGATAGGCGGAGGAAAAATAGCCGAACGAATAGAGTTTGCGAAATCCCTGCTCGGCAAAGATTTGACTATAGGAGATTTTGCCAAGGTGGGAAAACCGGTTGATGTTATTGGCGTAACAAAAGGAAAAGGCTTTCAAGGACACGTTCAGAGATGGGGAGTAAAACTCTTGTCTCATAAGAACAGCAAGCATAGAAGAATGATTGGTACGCAAGGTCCTTGGCATCCGAACTGGGTTATGAGCACCGTTCCTCAAGCTGGGCAGATGGGATACCATCAACGGACCGAGTTCAATAAGAGGATACTAAAGGTGGGAGAAAAGGGAGAAGAAATTACACCGAGCGGCGGGTTTTTGAATTATGGCATAGTAAGAAATCCTTATGTTCTTATTCATGGCTCCATACCCGGACCTGTCAAGAGAGCCATTAAATTACGAGACGCGATAAGGTTCAGAGATCATATTGCGGATAAAGTCGAACTTACATACATTTCCTTAGAATCTAAGCAGGGGGCGTAAACTGATGGACGAGGAGAAAAAACCGCGCAGCAAAACAAGTGGGAAGAAAAAAGAAACTGGAAAAAAAGAGATAAAGATTCCACCTAAGACCAGGTCCAGGTCTACTGCGCCTAAGACGGAAACGCCAGAGAAGAAGGCAACAAAGGCAGTTACGCCTAAGGCGGAGACACCAGAAAAGAAGGCAGCAAAGGCAGTTAAAGTTGAAAAGTTGGAGACCCCCGAGATTAAAAAGAAAGAAGAAAAGAAGAAGGAGCCAGCCGTAGAAAAAAAGAAAGAAACGGAGATAAAGACAAAAATAGGGGAAAAACTCCGCAAGATACATGTATATTCTGTAGATGGCGAGATAAAGAGAAACATCGAACTTCCGCCAGTGTTCACGGAAGAAGTTCGCCCCGACATAATCCGAAAGGCAGTGAAGGTTATCCAGGCAAACAGAAGGCAGCCTTATGGGCCCTCGCCTATGTCCGGAAAGAGACACTCTGTTGAAACATGGGGGAAGGGAAGGGGAGTTTCAAGGGTAAAGAGGTTGATGGGTCAGTTCAGGGGGGCGTTCTCGCCAGGAACAGTCGGCGGCAGAAGGGCGCATCCGCCGAGAGTGGAGGAAGTTTTGATAGAGAAGATCAATAAAAAAGAGCGGATTAAAGCGAAACATTCTGCTTTAAGCGCAGTCGCAAATGCTACCTTGGTAAAAGAGAGGGGGCACAGATTTAATACTGAATTAACGCTTCCAATCGTAGTTGAAAATGAATTTGAGAGCCTGGATACTACAAAAAAGGTGATAGATGCACTTGAGAACCTCGGCGTTTATGAAGACGTTACCCGAGCGATAGAAGGCACGCACATAAGAGCTGGGAGAGGTAAAATGAGGGGCAGAAAATACCGTGTACCAAAAAGCCTTTTATTGATAGTATCTAAGTTTGAAGGCATAGAGAAAGGTTCTAGAAATCTTCCTGGCGTGGATGTCACAACGCTGCAGCAATTGAACCTGGAACATCTCGCACCCGGCGGCAGTCCCGGCAGACTGACTATATTCACCGAATCGGCGATAAGCCAATTGAGGGGATGATGAAATGGGAAGACACGATCCGCTGATAAAACCGTTTGTTACGGAAAAAACTACGATGCGACATGTACCAGAGAATAAGATTGAATTTATGGTCGACCTTAATACTACTAAAAAGGACATCAAAACAGCATTTGAAAAGTTGTATCAGGTAAAGGTAGAAAGCGTGAACACAAGGATAATGATAGACGGTAAACACGCCATAGTGAAATTGAAGCCAGAATATTCGGCAAGCGACTTAAGCATGAGGATGGGTACGATTTAGGTGGAATCATGGGTAAACGTTTAGTACAGCAGAGAAGAGGCAAGGGGGGAATTTACAAATCACCTAGTCACCGCTTCAGAGGTGACATAAGGTATCCAAACATTCACGATTTTACTGGAACGGTTACGGATATAGTGCACGATCCGGGAAGAACCGCGCCGGTTGCGAATATACAATTAAACAACGGCAAGAAAATTATTGCAATTGCGAACGAAGGCTTGCGTGTCGAGCAACAGGTAGTGATGTCGCCTGGGGCGCCCATTACGCCCGGCAACGTACTGCCACTCAGCAGCATCCCAGAGGGTACCCGCATCTACAATATAGAGATAACGCCTGGGGACGGTGGAAAACTTGTGAGGGCTGCAGGAACATCTGCAACAATCACAGGTCATGGTGAAAAAACAACAATACAACTACCGTCAGGCCAGCTTAAATCTTTACAATCAAACTGCAAGGCAACTATCGGCATGATCGCTGGCGGCGGCAGAACGGATTCACCCATTTATAAAGCAGGGAAGCATTGGCACATGACAAGAAGTTCCGCAAAGGTTTGGCCGAGCGTAAGGGGTGTTGCAATGAACCCTGTCGATCACCCGCACGGAGGAGGCTCACACCAACACGTAGGAAAACCAAGTACAGTCTCGAGAAATGCGCCACCCGGGAGGAAGGTTGGCAGGCTTAGCCCACAAAAAAAGCGGAAGGATAAGAGGTAGACAAAATGGATGAACAAACAAAAGAACAACCACAACCCCAACAATCACAACAAACAGAAAAACTACAGGGAATTCAAAGAAGAAGGAAGAGAAGGGAGAAGGAACTTCAGACTAGACGAAAAAAGGAATTTGCATACAGGGGTTTCACGTTGGAGCAATTAACGAAGATGACGATTAACGAACTACTACCGATACTTCCAGCAAGAGCTAGGCGTTCTATAAAAAAAGGACGCACCACATCGCAGCGAAAATTTTTAGAGAGATTTAACAAAACCGGATCTATAGTTCGAACACATAACCGGGATTTGGTAATACTCCCGCAGTTCGTAGGGAGAAAGATTGCAATTCATAATGGAAAAGAATTTAAAGAAATAGAAATTCAATCTGAAATGATAGGACATTATCTGGGTGAATTTGCTATGACGCGGAAATCGGTGAAGCACACGGGACCAGGTGTAGGCGCTACAAAGTCCTCTAGATTCATGCCGCTTAAATGAGGTAAAGAACATGGCAGGGTATTCAGCAAATACAGAATCCGAAAAGAGTGCAAGGGCACTGGGAGTTGAACTTAGAATCTCCCCTAAACATTCGGTAGAGGTGTGCAGGGCAATCAGGGGCATGAGCCTCAAATTGGCAAAATCCTATTTAGAGGAAGTAAAGGATCTAAAGCGGGCAGTCCCGTTCCTGACGTATAAGTGGGAAATAGGCCATAGGCGCGGTCCCGGCTTTGGTAAAGGCTCTGGATATTGTACGGGAAGATATCCGCGAAAGGCCGCGGAGTATATATTGAAGATTCTGGAGGATGTGGAGAACAATGCCGAATACAAAGGCCTTGACATCGAAAATTTAAAAATCGTACACATTGCCGCACAACGCGGTACGATACTCGAGGGAAGAACGGGAAGGGCGCATGGAAGCACATCGGCATGGAATGAGCACACGACGAACATTGAGGTAATCGTGGAGGAGGCGAAGGAGTAAAGATGACGTCTGAAAGAAAATTTATCGAGGAAAACGTCAACCGCCTGTTAGTAAAGGAGTACCTTATGCGCGTGGTGAAAAGATCCGGCTTCGGCGGAGTGGAAATTCAGAGAACCCCGTTAGGTACGCGTATTGCTCTCGGCGTAGAAAAACCAGGACTGGTTATCGGAAAGAAGGGCGCGACTATCAGGAATTTGACGACTGTTATCGAAGAGAAATTCAAGATTCGGAATCCACAGATCGAGGTTCAAGAATTGCAAAATCCTGCTTTGAGCTCGCAGATTATGGCCCAGCGGCTTGCAGAGGCATTGGAAAGGGGCTGGCATTTTAGAAGAGCGGCACATTCTACGGTCAAAAGAATAATGGATGCAGGAGCAAAGGGTTGCCTAGTGAGGGTAAAAGGCAAACTTACGGGAGAGAGGCACAGGACCGAGAAATTTAAAGAAGGGCATATCAAGTTCTGCGGCGAAACTGCATTGCAGTGGGTGTCCAAAGGATACGCCCAGGCACTCACAAAACCAGGAGTCATAGGCATCGTTGTCTACATCATGGATCCAAATACGAGATTACCCGACGAAATTGAAATAAAATCGCCGATAAAAGAGGCAGAAGTAAAGCCAGAAACGGAGATAAAGACAGAAGTAGAAACGAAAGAAGAACCTCCAAAAGAGCAAATCACCGAGACGCCGAAAGACGGGGTAAAAGAAGATGTGAAAAAAGAAGAGGCAAAGGCGGAGAAACCTAAAGAGAAAGAGGAAAAACAAGAGGAGAAAAAACCAGCCAAAAAAACAAGAAAGAAAAAAGTTTCAGAGGAGAATCCAAAGGAGAAAAAAGAGGGTGAAAGTTCATGAGCATTCTGAGGACTTCGCAGATTAGGGCGATGCCAAGGGAAGAAAAGATAAAGACTCTAAGAGAGCTAAAAAATGAACTGATGTACGAGCGTGGTGTTGCCGCTATGGGCGGCGCACCGAGGAGCCCCGGAAGTATACGGACGTTAAGAAGACAGATTGCCAGGATATTGACTATATTGCGGGAGGACAGAAAGTAGTGGGAGAAATTTGTGCGACATGCGGTTTGCCACAGGAGCTGTGTGCCTGTGAGGAGTTGGCAAGAGAACAGCAAAACATAAGGGTGTATTCAGTAAAACGGCGGTATGGAAAGATGGTAACAATCATTGAAGGAATCAACGCGAGCGACATAAACATAAACGATCTGGCAAGAACATTAAAAACAAAGTGTGCCTCCGGGGGTACTGTAAAGGAAGGAAACATAGAACTGCAGGGGGACCACAGGAGAAAGGTAGAGGAAGTACTCAAGGAATTGGGGTACAACATCGGGAGTTAGAATTAATGATCACCAACGAAAACATAGCACGGCACGAGCTGATCGGCTTGACTGCAAGCGTCATAAATGCTGCGGATAAGAACATGATAGGAACAAATGGCATGGTTACTGATGAAACCAAAAACACGCTCGTGATACGGAACCATACAACCACAAAAGAGAAGAGAATACCTAAAATGGATAGCATATTCAGATTTCAAACGGAAAATGGAGAAGTAGACGTTAGCGGCTCGGTTATAGTGTGCAATCCAGCGGATAGGGTAAAAAAAATAAAATCGGGACGGTTTTAGTATGACAGATAAGGGAACCAAAAAAGAAAAGGTGGATGCACCCGTAGAGAAAGAGAAAAAAACAGCTCGTAAGGTAGTTGAAAAAAGAAAACCGAAAGAGGAGAAGGGCGAGAAACACAGGGATATTGGATTAGACGTCCAACCTCCTGCAGGGAAATGTGACGATAAGTACTGCCCGTTCCATGGCAAATTACCAGTGAGGGGAATTGTCATAGATGGTATAGTATCGTCAGATAAGATGATGAAGTCAGTAGTTGTTAAAAGAAAGTATCTTAAATATAATGAAAAATTCGAGAGATATGAAAAAAGAACCAGAAAGTACATGGCCCACAACCCACCATGCATAAATGCAAAGATTGGTGACGAAGTGAAACTCGCAGAGTGCAGGCCGCTGAGCAAGACAATATCATTTGTCGTTATAGAAAGAAGGTGAAATAAGTGAAGGCTGTCCAGGCTACAGTTACGCGTGGTTTACCAATAGGCGCACGGCTCATATGTGCAGATAATACCGGTGCAAAGATAATGCAGATAATCACAGTACTAAATCTCGGGGGTGTTCACAGACGATTATTAAGCGCTGGTGTAGGCGACATGGTCATGGCATCTGTAAAGAAAGGCACCCCGGAACTTAGAAAAACAATCGTAAACGCAGTAGTAATCAGACAACGCAGACCTTATCGAAGGCCGGATGGCACAATGGTTTCGTTCGAGGATAACGCTGCCGTGCTTGTTGCCGATACTGGGGAGACAAAAGGATCGGATATAAAGGGGCCTGTGGCGAGAGAGGCCGCTGAAAGATGGTCAAAGATCGCAGCTACGGCCGCGATAATCATATAACATTGAGGGATAGAGAACATGACAAAATCAAAGCAACCAAGAAAACAAAGGAGAGCGCTTTACAACATGCCACTCCACCAAAGAAGAAAGATAATATCCTCACATCTATGTGAGGAGTTATTGATGAAGTATAATCGGAGATCATTACCAGTTAAAACAGGGGATACAGTGAAGATAGTCCGCGGCAAATTTAAAGGAAGAATCGAGAAGATTGCAGATGTTGATGTAAAAAGCAGAAAAATCGTAATAGAGAATATAAACATCACAAAGGCCGACGGCAAACAGGCTCCCAGGCCAATAGACCCTTCAAACGTAATCGTCATGAAATTGAACCTTGCGGATCCATGGCGAAGAGAAAAGCTAGAGGGTGTACCAGAGAAAGGAGGTAAAGAATGAGCCAACACACCAAGACTTTGACCACACCGAAAAGTTGGACTACTCCAAGAAAAACAAGTCATTGGATAGTCAGCCCAAGATGCGGCCCCCATCCGATAGAGCGAAGCATACCATTACTTATCATAGTTCGTGATTTGCTGAAATATTGTGACAATGCTTCGGAAGGAAAGCGGCTGATAGGTGAAAGGATGTTTTTGATAGACGGAAAGGTGTGTACAGATTACAGACGGTCGGTTGGTCTTATGGATGTGCTCTCTATCCCGAAAACAAACGAGCATTTTAGGATTCTCCAGGATTCGAGGGGAAAACTAAGAATCGTAAAGATAAACGAAGAATCGTCTAAATGGAAGTTGGTCAGGATAGAAGATAAGACCATGATACGGAAGGGAAAGACGCAACTTCATCTTCACGACAGCAGAAATATAGTGCTCGACAGTGACAAATACAAAACCGGTGATGCATTAAAAATAGAGCTCCCTTCCCAAAAAGTGATTGACTGTTATCCAATGTCCTCCGGCAATATTGCCATGTTGATAGGCGGAAAACACAAGGGAGAATTGGCTTCTATTGTTAATTATGAAGTCACAAGAAACCCGAAGCCAAACATAGTGCACTTTGAGAAATTTTCTACTACGAAAAACAACGTATTTGTCGTTGGAACTAAAACACCCGAGATAACACTACCGGAGGTAGCCATAGTATGAATATAATGCGAAAGCCTTTCGTAGAAAAGATAGTCGTAAACATCGGAGTCGGCGAGAGCGGCGATAAGTTGATGAAGGCAGAGAAGATTCTCCAGATGGTTACAAAACACAAATCTGTCCGAACAATATCCAAGACAATTAACCGGGAATTTGGGATCAGGAAGGGACAGCAGATAGGCTGCAAGGTTACGCTGAGAGGCGAATGGGCCGAGAAATTCCTGAAGGATGTACTTTGGATAAAAGACAATAAAATTCTAGACTATTCTTTTGATGACAGTGGAAACGTCTCGTTGGGAATTCCAGATTATACCGATTTTCCAGGTATGAAGTATGACCCAAGTATTGGAATATTTGGGATGAATGTGTGCGTAACTATAAAGAGACCAGGTTCTAGAGTTTCTACAAGAAAGAGATGTGCGAGAAAGCTTCCAAAAAAACAGAGAATATCGCCCGAAGAGGCAATGGAATTTATGAAGGAAAAATTCAGTGCTGAGGTGGTGTGATGGCGGCGGACAAAAAGAAAAGTTTTGGAAGAGTAAAAGGATGCATACGATGCGGCCGGAAAAGGGGAATAGTCCGCAGATATAATCTTCACCTTTGCAGGCAATGCTTCAGGGAAATCGCACCGGATATAGGATTTAAAAAATATTGGTAGGAGGGATAGGTATTCAACACGATACTTTGGCAGATGCGATATCGCTCATCAAAAATGCAGAAAAGGCAGGGAAGCCGGAATGCATCGTTAAACCGTCCTCAAAATTAGTCGGAAGGATAATGAAGATTATGCAGGAGAATGGGTATATCGGGCAATTTGAACACATCAGCGACGGGAAAGGAGGCAAATTTAAGGTTGCTTTGCTTGGAAACATTAATGACTGCGGCATAATAAAACCCCGCCACTCTGTTAAAAAGACAGAGATAGAAAAATTCGAGTACAGGTACCTCCCAGCCCAGGATTTCGGAATACTGATACTCACCAGCACAAAAGGGGTAATATCAAACACTATGGCCAAGAGCCTCGGAGTTGGCGGAAAACTTCTTGCGTATATATACTAAAGGTGCACAAAATGTCGGCTGTTGCGGAAATCAAAGAGGAGATTAAAATTCCAGAACAAGTAAAATTGGACATGAAGGACAAGATTGTCACGGTAACCGGTCCAAAGGGAACCATGAAAAAGGAATTTAAGCATCCCCGGGTAAATCTGGAAAAGAAAGATAAAAGCGTCATAATAATCTCTAAACTTCCAAAAAGAAAAGAAAAGGCGGTTGTTGGTACATGGAGAGCTCACCTAAACAATATGTTCAAAGGCGTAACTACTGGTTTCGAGTACAGAATGAAGATAGTTTATGCACACTTTCCAGTAAAAACATCCGTGAAGGGCGATATGGTAATTGTCGAAAATTTCCTCGGGGAAAGAACGCCAAGGAAAGCTAGAATAGTTGGAGAAACGAAGGTAAAAATTGCTGAGAGTCAAATAATAATCAACGGCATAAACATTGAAGAAGTCGGCCAAACCATGGCAAATATAGAGCGTACTACCAAAATAAAGGGATTTGACAGCAGGATATTCCAAGACGGAATCTACTTGACAAGCAGGGGTGTTGATGATACATGACCAAGAACGAAGTCGTCGAAGAGTTCGCAAAGTTGAAGGAAATAAACGCTGTTACCGCTGAGGCTCTATATAATGCGGGATACACTGGCATGGAGAAACTAAAGGGCGCCACAATCGGAGAATTGACAAAAATCGAGGGAATCACCAAGAACATTGCGCGATCCATACGAAAACAACTAAATCCCGAAGAAGCAAAAAAGAAAGAAGAGGCAAAACCGGAAAAAGAGGAAATTGAGAAGGAAGCAAAGGAAGAGGAAATAGAAGAAGAGAAATCAAAAGAGAAAAAAGAAGAAGTGAAAATAGTCGAAGAGGAAGAGAAATATACTGTCGCTCCGAAGCCAGAACTATCCGAAGACATCAAAAAGAAACTGAAATTAAGAATTGCCATCAAGGATAAAACGCCGCACTTTAAGAGGCAGCAGTGGTTTGCATACAAAAGGGTTGGCGACAGCTGGAGAAGGCCAAGAGGGATTCACTCTAAACAAAGACATCACTTATTTTACAGGATAAACGTCGTAAGCATCGGTTACAGATCACCAAAAGAAGTCAGAGGCTTGCACCCATCAGGTTTCAGAGAGGTGTTAATCCATACGGTTAGTGACTTGAACGGGGTCGATCCGAAGAAAGAGGCCGTGAGAATAGCTCACTCGGTAGGTACAAGAAAGCGCGTGGGAATCGAAGAAAAGGCGGAGGAATTAGGTATACGAGTCCTCAATAGGAGAGCATAATATGGATCTGAAAAATCAGCGAAGAATGGCATCCGAATTACTGAAATGCGGGTATAATCGTGTCTGGGTAGATCCAACTAGAATGGAGGACGTCGCGGATGCTGTTACTAGAGGGGATATCCGGATGCTTATTGGCACTGGTGCTATTATTGCTGCACAAAAGAAGGGAGTCTCACGCGGCAGGGCAAGAGCATTACAAATACAAAAAAAGAAGGGAAGACATCGCGGCAGAGGCTCCATAGGAGGGACTGCGTTTGCACGCTTTCCGAAAAAACAAAGATGGATTCAAACAATCAGGCCGATTCGGAGGGTGCTTAGAGAATTTAAAAATAACAAAGTAATCGACAAGCACATATATCGTTTGTTCTATCGCCGGGCGAAGGGTGGAATGTACAAGAGCAAGGCGCACCTTCGAATGCAGTTAAAACTCCACGGAGTTGCGGTGCCCGAGGAGGCTGTTAGTCCGAATAAGAGAACCTATGACAGAAATCAAAAACAACAGAAAATAAAACCGAAGAAAAAAGAAGAGCGCAAGGAGGCTACATAAAATGGCAACTGGACCCAGATACCGCGTACAGTTTCGCAGAAGACGGGAAGGCAAGACCGACTACAGATACAGACTCAGATTACTGAAATCAAGGCTTCCCAGAGCCGTAGTTAGAAAATCATTGAATAACACAATTATCCAATTCGTAGAATACGATCCAAAGGGGGATAAAATCTTAGCTACCGCGTCAACACTCGAACTAAAGAAATTCGGGTGGGATGCTTCTAATTCTACTACGCCTGCGGCATACCTCGTTGGTTTGCTGGCCGGAAAGCGAGCCGCAAAAAAGGAGATATCTAAAGCGGTGCTCGATGTGGGCTTGCAAAAACCAACCAAAGGCTCCAAATTATTTGCATCTTTGAAGGGAATAGTCGATGCAGGGGTTGCGGTACCTCATGACAGTTCAATATTGCCATCGGAGGAACGGTTAAACGGCAAGCACCTTGATGAAAATTTGGCAGTAAAGTTTGAAGAAGTAAAAAATAAAATATTGAAGGGGGAAAAATAACGTGAGCCAAGACGAGAATATCGCAAAAGAAGACGTTCCATTAGTCGAAATCTCACCGGTCGAAGAACCCGTTAAAGCGCAGATCATAGTAAAAAAACACATCAAAAAAAGAATTACTGCGAAGAAGACAGTATCCATCGAAAACTGGCAACCAAAAACCAAACTCGGAAAGATGGTTCGAGAAGGAAAAATAACCAACATGAGCGACGCCATAGCAACCAGGTTGTCGTTAAGGGAACCGGAGATAGTGGACATCCTTCTGCCCGACCTGGAAGACGAAGTGCTGGATGTAAATATGGTTCAAAGAATGACGGACTCGGGAAGAAGGGTGAGATTTGCAGTAACAATCGTTGTCGGAAACTCCAACGGTTTCGTCGGCATCGGGCATGCGAAAGGCAAGGAAGTCAGGCTTGCCATACTGAAGGCGATAGATTGTGCAAAGATAAACATCATACAGATTAAGCGGGGATGCGGCTCATGGGAATGCGGTTGCGGACTTCCGCACTCTCTTCCATTCGAGGTAACCGGCAAGTGCGGGTCTGCGGTTATCACTATGCGTCCTGCACCGAGAGGGGTATCGCTGGCGGCAGCAGATGTTGCCAAACACATACTAAGACTGGGCGGTGTAAAGGATGCCTGGACACTCACAAATGGGAAAACAAGAACGACAGTCAACTTCGCATATGCTGCATTCGACGCCTTAAAAAGAACGGGGGCTGTCAAGGTAACCAAAGCTCAACAGGAAAAACTTAAGATAATAACCGGAGGGATTGCCCAGTGACGCTCTATGCTGTGTTGAGAATCAGGGGATCCATTAACGTGAAGAAACCTATAAAAGATACAATGACAATGCTGAAGCTTGGAAGAATAAATCACTGTGTACTGATTCCAAAAAACAAATATTATGACGGCATGATCCAGAAGGCTAAGGACTACATAACGTGGGGAGAAGTCGATAATAACACGCTAACCGAAATGATCACTACGAGGGGGAGATTAACCGGCAACAAAAAAATATCCGACGAATATGTGAAATCCATATCCAATTATAAATCGATATCAGCCCTTTCAGAAGCACTGGTAAAGGGAGATGTGGGGTACAAAGATATCAAGGATATTAAACCGCTATTCAGATTGAACCCGCCTAAAAAAGGATACGAGGGGACGAAAAGACATTTATCAGTCGGCGGCACATTGGGTTATAGGGGAGACAAAATAAACGACCTGCTAAGGAGAATGATTTAGATGAGGCGATCCCAAAAATTCCGGGGTTACAGAACGCACGGCCGCGGCATGAAAGCCGGCAGAGGCGGCGGGATGCACGGCGGAAGAGGAAACGCGGGGTTGCATAAGCATAAATATCTCTACATGGTAAAGTATGACCCTGACCACTTTGGAAGGCACGGTTTCAAGAAGAGGCCTCAGGGGGCATCGGCGCCGGTCGTGGTCATAAACCTGGCCGACATAGAACGGAATTTACAACAGTATATATATAACGGGAAAGCAAAAAAAGAAAAGGAGACAATTACATTAAACCTACAAGAGATGGGATACGGCAAACTCCTCGGCAAGGGAACGATAACAAAACCCGTTAAAATAATCGTTCAAAAAGCATCTGCAAAAGCAATGGAGAAGGTTAAAGAAGCCGGCGGTGCAGTCGAAATAAAACAATGACGCGCTACGCATCGTGATGCGTTTTATCGAGGTATAGGGAATGGTCGAAGAAGGCAAAAGCAAACTGTTTATCCTAAAACCAATCACCGACAGAATGCCCGCGGTGACGCGTCCGGAGGGGCACGTCCATTTTAGGACAAAGATGCTGTGGACCGCGTTTATCCTTATACTATATTTTGTAATGTGTAATGTTTTGATATACGGGTTGTCATCCAACTCTCTGGATGTCTTTTCTGAATTCAGGGCGATTATGGCAGGCGCCTCGGGTTCGCTCATGCACCTGGGAATAGGCCCGATAGTTACGGCCTCGATTATAATGCAGTTATTTACTGGCGCCAAAATAATAAAGTTGGATCTGAAAAAAACAGAGGACAAGTCCATATACCAAGGCACACAGAAATTGCTGGTCATCATAATGATAGTCGTAGAGTCAGTGCCTCAGGTGTACGGCTACCTAATGCCCGACTCTGCATTCGTCTCGAAATTGAACGGAACTTTTGGCGGAAATGGAATGTTAATGGCAAACCTGGCCATAATCCTGCAATTATGCATCGGCAGTTATATCGTGTTTTTGATGGACGAAGTCGTATCAAAATGGGGCATAGGCAGCGGCATAAGCTTGTTCATAGCCGCAGGTGTGGCCGAGGCGGTATTCACAGGCACGCTAAACTGGATGCCGATAAACACCAACGCGCCGTTGAGCGTTGGCGGCGGGGATGTTTCAGCAAATTTGCCAGTCGGCACACTCCCGAAGACTATCTATCTCCTGCAACACATGTCTTCCAGCGATCTTACTAGGGGCGGCTACGAGACGATGATGCTTCAACAACCGAATCCGATACTAGCATTGATCTCTACCATATGTATATTCTTCATTGTAGCTTATTTAGAGTCATCGAGGTTAGAGCTGCCGTTAGCCCATGGAAAGGTAAGAGGTGCTCGTGGAAGATACCCAATTCGATTAATTTACGCATCCAACATACCAGTCATACTGATGTCCGCACTTCTTGCAAACGTAAGCATGTTCTCTATTCTATTTTGGAGCCACCCATCACTTAGCAGGATACCGCTTATAGGTCATCAGTGGTGGATAGGCGGCTATGAGGTGGGGGCAACCACGCCCTCTACTGGTGGGGCGTGGTATCTCTCAAGGGTCAACGGCGTTCAAGACTGGCTGCTTCCACTGATGAACCCCGATAGATACTCATACTATATGATGGGCCATGAATACTATCAGGTATTATTGCACCTCATCGTTTACGTCGGGATAATGGTACTCGGTTCGATAGTATTCGCGAAGTTCTGGATAGCCACGACGAATATGGGTCCGGAAGCGGTCGCGAAACAGATACAAAGCAGCGGACTCCAGATACCGGGCTTTAGAAGAGATCCCCGAGTACTCAGAAAGATTCTTGAACGGTATATCCCGGCAGTCACGGTAATCAGCGGTGCATTTGTCGGAGGCATAGCAGCAGGCGCCGACCTGTTCGGAACGGTAGGTGACACCAGCGGAACCGGGGTATTGCTAGCCGTAGGCATCGTTATCAATCTTTACGAAGCCATTGGCAAAGAGCAGATGGTGGAAATGCACCCGGTTCTGAGAGGGTTCTTCGGCGAGCAATAAAATAAAAACGTAAATAAAAACATGAGGTGAAACTATGTGTATAGTGGTAACGGGAGTACCCGGTGTCGGAAAAAGTACGGTGATGGAAAACGCTGCAAAAGCGAAGAACATGAAAATCGTAAATTACGGCACCGTGATGTTTGAAATCGCAAAGTCAAAGAAACTTGTAAGCGAAAGGGACGAGATGAGAAAACTGCCGACCAATGTCCAAAAAAACATCCAAAAAGCTGCGGCGGAAAAAATACACAAGATGGGGAACGTTATCGTAGATACCCATGCCACGATCAAAACCCCGAGGGGATACCTGCCGGGCGTACCTTATTGGGTGCTTCAAAAACTCAAACCCGAGGTCGTAGTTCTCGTGGAGACAGACCCAGCAGACATCGCCAAGAGAAGGGTTGGCGACGGAAGCAGGACCAGAGACGCGGACTCAAAAGAAGCGATAGAGGAGCACCAGATGATGAACCGCGCAGTCGCGATGGCTTATGCTACGATTTCCGGCGCTACAGTAAAAATCATTATGAACCGAGAGGGAAGGGCAAAGGAAGCAGCGGACGAACTCATAGGAGTGCTTTAAAGTGCCCGGACCGGCAACGACTGCGCCGCGCCAGGGCGGCGGATTCAGCCAGTTTATAATGATCACGATGTTCGTGTTCACGATATTCATAATGTTTGATGCGGAGTTAAGAGACCGCGCAGGCAAGGCGATGGGCGCAATCATGTATCCGTTAATCGGATTTAACCACGCATATCCGTTATGGACAATATTCTTCGGCGGCATAATATTAGTTACATTCTCCACTATAGTCCGGCATTTTTTTGCAGACTGGATAAAGATGGCAAAGAACCAAAAAATGATGACTGTCTTTAACAAGGAATTTAGGGATGCGAGAACATCGAACAACACATACAAAATAAAGAAACTGACTGAAACCCAACCGTTAATCATGAAACGCCAGGGAGAAATGTCGACATCGCAGTTAAAGCCGATGGTATTCACGATGCTGATCGCTATAATGATCTTCATGTGGCTCGCAATCTTCATAGGAGAACTGCCTACACATACAATCTCGCTTCCCTGGGAGCCCCACTGGAATATGATGGATTCCACAGTGCTTCCGCACTGGATTTTGATATATTCGCTGGTGTCGATCCCGTTCGGGCAACTGCTTCAAAGGGTTTTGAAAGTGATAACTTACAGGAAGATATTGAACGATTTGAATGCCGGGAAAGAGCTGAGCGTTTAATAACAAAATAAAAGAAGGAATTGAATTTTCGATAACTGAATAAAAAATGAGCGAGTGGTTGCAGGCATAGTCAAGGAAACTACCCATGGAAATGAAATGGGCGGATTAAAGCACAATCTTTCCCCCAGGTGCCCGTTCCCATCCAGAGAACATATGTGTCCAGTAAATTACCATGGGCTAACACCCACAGCATGTAGCTAGTGGCTATGTTTCATAATCGTACCAAACAATTAATATGCCTGTGGCAACAAAATTCTTAATTCTATGTGTTAAATACAAACACTTTTTAATTTGACAACATATAGGCCATACGGGCATATAGATAGTCTGGAGAAGCTTCGATGAAAAAACAGGAAACGATTGTTATTTTGATCTCTCTTGTCTTCTTAATGCTGTTCTGCATCTTGTTCGTTAGCAGTCATGCCCATGCTGGCAGAACAACCGGAGACTGGATAATAACTCAGGACGAGATACATGCAAATGAGAACATTACCCTAACCGGAAACTTAACAGTAAATAACTCGAAACTGACGCTTGAAAATTCTTATCTGTTCATAAATCAATCGCAAAGTGCCCAGTATTTAGTAAATATCGATAATGGCACTCTGGAGTTAAAAAACTCAACAATACGCAGCAACTATGGCTATTCACTAACGATGGTAAACAACTCTTCCCTGCTCGTGACAGACTCAAACTTACTGGCGATTAATAGATTAAATGCCTCCTCTACCGGTTTATTCAGTATTGACCGAAGTACCTTGAACGCGACCAATGCCGCGGTTATCGCAGTTTCTATTTCAATATCCAACAACAGCAACATATCATCTTCAAATATCTCATTAAACGCTACAGATATTACATTTATTGCGTCAAAAATAACTGGTATAGGCGATAACGGCAGTGCAAGTGAACGTGGAAAAAATGTCACTGTGAATATAGAAGGGGAAAGAGCAAATCTATCCGCACTTTCAGTACTACTGAAGAGTGGAAGCGGGGGCGCAGGCTCTTATGGTGCTGGTGGGGGTATTGGTGGCAATACCAATTTTACTATAAAATGCAACGTAATTGAAATGGACAACACAGAAATTGTACTAAACGGTGGGAACGGTGGGAATGGGGGGAGCGGTGGGAAGGGAGTTGATGGCAGTGCCGCTGCAGGCGGTCGTGGCAGCAATGGAGGAAGTGGAGGAAACGGTGGCGATGCAGAACTAACAATTGAGGCTAGACAAATACTAAAAATTATCAATACGAGCGTTAACTTAACAAATGGGGCTGGAGGAAGTGGAGGAAACGGCGGGGCAGGAGGGATCGGAGGGTGGGTGTGGTACTATGGGGTCTACAGATTCCCAGGAGGGGGTGGTGGGGACGGTAGTAATGGTGGAAACAGCGGTACATGCGACATAGAAATCAGTGGAATATATGGATTATTCGATGCCACTAAAATAGTGGCAAACAAAGGATTAAGCGGTAGCCGCGGCTCTGGTGGTGGAGGAGGGGACGGCAACCCCGTTGGAGGTAATGGCAATAACGGAGTTGCGGGCACAGCGAAGTCGGGCATGATAAAAGTAAATCTAAGCGAGTGCGTTTTGAACAATACGATCTTAGATTGCGATGGGCCATCTTCTGGACTCCTCTGCATCTCAAATAGTTCTATGTATATATCCAACTCTACGCTATCTGGAGAAGGTTCGAACTTCACGGTCCGTTCGCCATATTTTAACTCTACAAATTCCACGTTTGCTCAACCGTTGGATGATTTTACTGGGAACGATACTGGTTATCTAACAAATGTTATTGTGCCGTCGATAAACGCAAGTGAAGATGCCGTTGTATACGTACTCCGGCATTTAGATATCAACGTGTTGGATTACAATTCTCAGAGCATATCGAACGCGAATGTTTCCATATACCGCTTGGAAGCGTTAGTGGATAATGGTTTTACAAACGCCGATGGTAATATCTCGTTTATACTACCGGGGAATATAACAACCAAAAATGGCACTATAACCATGAACTATACTATATCCATAACATATAAAAAAGAGAAATATGCGAAGGACGTAATCATGAGCGGGGATGAAGAGGAGTCGATAAAATTAGCATGCCTTAAAAACACCCGCCCCAGCGTATACTTCGACACCCCTCTGGATAAAAACGCCGTGTACAAAGAAGTGACAATACATGGAAGGAGCGAGGATTTAGACGGAGAGGTAAAAAAGGTAGAGATAAAGGTCGATAATGGGAGTTGGGTGGATGCTGGCAGCACATCTAGCTGGAATTATATCTGGAACGCATCAATAACATATCGCGGGGAGCACGCGATTTCGGCAAGGGCGTTTGATGATGAAGATTTCTCCATAGAAACTATAACGGTGTTTGTCAATGAAACTTTATTGTCAAAATTAGTCAAAGTGCTGTCCGGTTCCGATAAAACCGTCAAGGTCAATCGTACTGTCAACTTCAATTCCTCAACGAAAGAAGATTTTGTTTACTCACTAGAATGGGACTTTGATGATACGGGCGGCACTTCTTACGATTGGAATTCTAGTATGGGCACAAATGCGGCCCACACCTACTACCGCGCAGGTATCTACAGTGCCACGCTAAGAGTCACTGCCATAAACGGAATCAACGAAACGGCAGCGATCAAGGTGAACGTTGTCGCAAACATCCTTCCAGTCGCACGGATAGACAACCGCTCCGTAAGCGGCAATGTGGTAAAACTCTCTTCTTCCGGCTCAAGCGACAGTGACGGCGAGATTGTTTCATATCTATGGGATTTTGGAGATGGAAATTATTCATACGAACAAAGTCCGACCTACATATATGCAAAAAAAGGCAACTTTACAATCAACCTGACAGTAACCGACGATGATGGCGAGAGTACAACAGTCGGAAGAAACGTAACTGTCAAAAATTTTGCCCCCGCACCGATAATTACGGAACCCGTGAAAACAAGTTTTAAGACGCTTGAAGTAGTAAATTTTAACGCCTCAAAATCAGTTGATACGGATAGCAATCTCCCGCTAACATACTTGTGGCAGTTCAACGACAGCTCGAATTTGTCCAACGCCACGACCCCAACGCCATCGCACGTTTATGGAAAAGCAGGAACATACAATGTAACGCTTACAGTCACAGATGCCGAGGGCGCATCTAACGACAAGACTGTACTAATCAATATAACGAACAGGGCGCCAAAGCCGCTCATAACCATAGATGGCGCGGCAAAGGAAAACGAGGCAGTTGTAAACAGCACGCTTAAGTTAAACGCCTCGACATCATACGATGACGATGGAAATATCGCTGGTTATCAATGGGAAATCGACGGTTATGTCGTTCCATGGAACACTACGCGGTTGTATAATTATACGCCAAGCGCATCTAAAAAATACACTGTGATTTTACGCGTAAGGGATGATAATAATGACACCGGCGAAACCAGGATAACGATAGATGTCGGACCCAGGAAGCCAACACTTTTTATAGATTATGACAAGAGCGTAAAATATAAACCAGGTGAAAAAATTGCTTTCGACGCCTCAAAATCCACCCCGGGGGACGCTACAATTATTGCTTACAAATGGGAGTTTGGAGACAGCGAAAGCACGGCGTGGAGCCTGTACAACATAAATCAGTCACATACATACAGCCATAGTGGAAATTATTCCATAAAGTTCTATGCAAAGGATTCGTCTGGCACCGAAAGCAACACCACGATAAACATCACTATCGAAAACATACCTCCCATACCTGTTATGTCCACTCCGCACCGCAGCGGCAAAGTCGGCGAAACAATAACGTTTGATGCGAGCAAATCTACGGACCCGTACGGAAAAATAGTCGCCTACATTTGGGATTTCGGCGATGGTACAAAAGAAACCGTAGATAACCCCATCGTAACGCATGTATACCAAGAACCCTGGCAATATAAGGTAACGCTTACTCTTATAGACGACAACGGCACTTCGAGCAACATTACGTTGGACCCTGCTCTTTTGATTCTCTCGGAAACTTCGAAAGGCGGTGAGAACAGCAAATGGGCGTTGGACGACCCTAACGTAATAGGCCTTGTAGTCTCGGCAATCGGCCTCGCCATCGGTTATATCGCATATACTGCCAAAAAGAGAAAGCTCACCAAAAGCATTGATGACATGACTGCGATATATGTGCGGTATAAGAATAGGCCAGAGTACTGCGAATCTGAGCTTAACAAATTCAGGGAAAATTTCTTACGGGAATTCGAGAACGGCAAACTTGACGGCAACAACTATCTCATATTGGAGAAAAAAATCGAAAATTATGTGAAAGAATTGAGAACCAAAACCGTGAAGTCCAAAATGGGCGCCATACCTATCCAGATACAGCAAACCATCGCAAACATACTTGCGGACGGCAAGGTAAGCAAAGAGGAATACGACAGTTTGATGAACACGATTAACGGTTCCGATATAAGCGAGTCCCAGAGAAAGCAACTGAACGACATGCTCTCGATATGGATGAAATCGGACGATCGCTTCAGGCATCCTGTGGAGATCGCGGCACCCCAACCCCAAGAACGCGCAGGCATACCCAAACCTACGCATGCAGCCCAAAGAGTACGCTGCACAAAATGCAGTGCAATCATAAATGTAACTTCTACCAAACGCCCGCTTATGATATACTGCCCAAGTTGCGGCATGAAAGGCGTTTTGAAAAGCAAAGAAGTGCAGAAATAAAACGGCGACAAAGACGCAAAATTAAGACGATTTATGTGCAGATTTGATTGTTATTGATATTGAAGAAGCAATTAGATGTAAATAATAATCGGGCATAATATATAATTAACTGGTTATGTGCAACTATAGCCAATTTAACCAGCTTTATACAATTTTATAACAACATTTATATAATAATTCTTAACATAGTAATATAGTGTGATGTCGTGTACAGTTTAACAACACAAAGGAACAGAGCAAGAGGGACATCCTGCATTAGCGTAGCTGCTATATCCCAATGCAGGGTTTGCGGTACGCCAATCGCACCATCGCCCCATATTTCGTTAGGCAAAGTAAAATGCCCGAAATGCGGAGCGTTTAGCGAAGTATGCGATTAGCCACCCTCTTCCAATTACTGCGCAGAATAATCGTGCGGATATTTGATACCAGATTAATTAAGAGGAGATGGGGTTTAGGATCCGACATCAGGTTAAACATGAATAACTGGATTTAAGATTCGACATCATATTAAGCATGGATAACCGGGTTTAAGATTTGACACTAGGTTACGCACGAATGACTGATTTAAGATCCGACACCAGATCGGATGCGGGGGCCATATCTATTCGTCTGTGGCCAAATGACGGTTCGGGTTGTTTTTATTGATGTAACGATAATAAATATATAGAGAGAAAGCAGTTATGTAAAGAGAAAGCAGATGCAGATATATGGTATGGATGTGCAAGCATGGACATTGAAGAAAGGAAAAGATCGGAAATAAAGAAAGCAGAGAAAAATTTTTTGAGATCCGTACATTCAGAAGCCAAAGCATGCAGGATGACGTCAGACTTCGAGTTATTTTTGGAAAATAACCGCATGAGAGAAATATTCGGCGAGGACATTAACGTACGCGACAAGGCATTAAGCGAGTTTCGCAAAATCGGTTATATCAGGTATATGCGCGAAGATAAAAATAAGGGCGGGTATGTTTTTCACATATCATTGAAGGCAGTGAAGGAAAGCGCCGAGTATAATCGGTTTGACATTGGTTAGTGCGATCGAGGTTCGATTAGTGTAGTAGAATTTTTTAGAGTACATTCACTCCAGTCTTGCTTTCGTATATTGTTGACGAGGAAGGCTCATGGATAACTTTTACATATACTGGTTGGGTCGTATCTGGAGCAATATCTCCAGTAGCATTGGTTTCTGACAGGTATATCGATTCACCCACATCCCATGAAAGGTCTGTTGCCGCATTGTCCAATACGATCGCACCAATCTTGTACGGATTTGAAGCATCGGGCGTAAGTTTTTTCCAATCACCACTGGCACCAACCTTGATGTAGATTGTCAATTTTGTTATGTCGCCTGGTTTGCCGTTGTCTGCGGTTATCTTAGCAACTGTGTCGTAGGCTGTCGTGTTTACATAGAATATGTTGTTGGCAGCGAATGTTGCACCGGCCAATGTTACGCCTGTAACTTTCTTTACGCCAACGTCTCCTGATGCTAGGCTAGCGTTGACTGTATATCCAGTCGAAAAAGGCGTTGCTGGGAATACTGCGGTCGTTGTGCTGCTAGTTCCCTTCTCATTTTCATAAGTCACAGTGACAGTAATAGACGGGCCGCTCCACACATCACCAGAGTAGGTTACAGCAAATGCATACGTTGTACCGCTAACCATGTATGGTCTAGGTGCCACTGTTGCGCCCGCGGTGAATGCACTAGTAGCCTGCGCCCCCGTTTTCGTTGCTAATCTTTTGGCACCCACAGCATCAGTAGGACTTGAGTATCCTGTTGGTGCAACACTATACGTAGTTATCGAATCCGGTGCGTCAGCTACGCTTGCCGAAAACGCTGGCGGTGCTGTTCCTGGCTTTTCGACGACAAGTATAAACGTTGTTGTGCTTTCCGCCTTTGCATCGTTTACAGTTATTGTGATGTTATACGTTCCGACAGATGTTGGTGTGTATGAGAACAATCCTGTGCTTGTTATGCTGCCAATGTTTGAAGTATAGGTTAGTATATCGTTGTCTGCATCTGTTGCCACTACCTGATATATAAATAATGTTCCGTTTGTTGCTCCTTGTGGTGGTATCGCCGTTATTACCGGTGCATGGTTTATCGCGGGCGCTATATCTAACGTGAAGGTTGCGTTTGCAACCGCCTTGCCATCACTTGCGAATATCACTATTGTATAATTTCCCACGTCTGCTGCAGATGGTGTGAATGCAATCGCACCAGTTGTACTATTGATTACAAACAAAGAGGTATCATCAGTGTATGTCAGCTTATCGCCGTCCGCATCCGTTGCAATAACCTGATATGCAAACGGCACTCCCGCTATCGCCTTCTGGGCAGAGATCGCAACTATTACGGGCGCGTTGTTCGATTTTGTTTTTTCCCCAGGCTCACCAATGCAACCAGATAACATTGTCGCAGTCAAAACTAATGCAATAACCATAGCTAAAACTTTTTCAGAATGAGACATACCTAAACATATCCTATGCGATGTATAATAACATTTTGGAAATGTGCCAGTTGGAGACTGAATATTGGTGTGGATATATGACACTAGATTGGATATGGGAATCGGGGCTTAATATCTGACACCATACCATATATCGGGACTCGGCGTTTTGGGAAATTATATATCATCTGGTGTCACTTTAGTTAATTTAGGAAATTATATTATTATTTAGTTATGTTAGTATTTATATAATAACAAGGCATAACAATATGGTGATATTGATGTGCGACGAGAAAGAAAATCAGGATCAGAAAACCAAAAAGAAAAAAGCATCACTGTTAGTGCAAACGCTGCCGGATATTTCGGTTATGCCGCCTATGAAAGAGAAAAAGAAAAAGTGAGATGGTGGGTGGGATTGGGGTTTTGATTGCTTATTTTGTACTTTATTTTATATACCAATTAAAAACATAGTTTGATCGTAGAATGGTGGTAAAATGAAAATTGATAGATTAAATAAATTAGATACGGTGAAAATCGGTATAATTGCCACCGATGGTGTCGAATACAAAAAATGTGATACAATCATATTTATTTGGAAAAAGGAAAGGCAATTTATTTCTTACGCATTTGGTAATTCTCATACCACGTTTCATCAGAGTGGGGAGATTCATCGTGCTTCTAAACAACAGAAACCGTATCCAGTGATTAAAGGAAAGCCTTTATTGAATTTTAAAGGACATCAGCACATGTGTCGTTTTGAGGTTGTTAACAATTTTGAGAATTTAAAAAATTGTAAACCGGTGAAAAATGAAAAATTGGACATTCTCTTATATCTTGATTTTAGAAAATTTAAAGAAGAAAAGATTACTTTGGATTTATATTTATTGGAAGAAAGTAATTTACAGGAAGTTTTTGAAATAATAAGAGATGGCGGTTATAACTCTTTGTATACAATAATCACTTTGACATCTCCGTGGATGTTAATAGCGTATCGATAAAAATCGGTTGTGTGTGAGATGGGGTTTTGATAGTCGCCGTTAAATCCTTTGTGGAAATTGCCAAAGCAGTCCTCGAGGAAACACAGTATCGTTATCCCCCCCAATCCTCACCGTTATATATCTCTTCGAGCATTATATATCCCATATCGGTGGAGATGTATCTATGAACGTAAACAGAACTTATACGACATCGCTGCTCCTGTTTTTTGGGGTTGTGATTTTGACTGCAGTGTTCATCACTGCAGGAAAGGCGAACGCGGCGACGATAACGGTTGACGATTCTGGCTGGCAATCATACACAAGCGTTCAGGCAGCCGTAAACGCCTCAAGCGCCGGCGACACGGTGTATGTTTACAACGGCACATACAATGAAAAGGTTACAATCTCAAAGCGCATCAATTTAGTGGGCGAGAGCAATCAAAACACGATAATCCAAGGAACCGACGCCTCAGACTCCACGGGGGTCTATGTTACCGCAAATTATGTGAACATAAGCAACTTGAAGATTGATAATTTTGCGTACGGCATCTATCTCTACACTGGCTCAAACAACAACATCGTCACATCCAACATCGTCTCGGACTGTAGTTATTACGGCATCCTTCTCTCCACATCAAACAACAACACAATCACGTCCAACACTGTTTCAAGATGCAATCATTTCGGCATCTATCTCGCATACGCATACACTTCAAGCAACAACATCATATCTAACACTGTCTCGGACTGTGGTACTGTCTTGAACTGCGGTAGCGGCATCCTTCTCTCCGGCTCAAGCAACAACAACATCATATCTAACACCGTCTCGAACTGCGAGTCTCATGGCATCTGGATATACTCCGTCTCAAACAGCTACATCGTGTCCAACACCATCTCGAACAGCGATAACGGCATCTGTCTCGAACATGGTTCAACCAACAACAACATCGTGTCCAACACGGTCTCGAACTGCGATAATGGTACATCTCTCTATTCTAGCTCAAACAACATCATCGTGTCCAACACCATCTCGAACAGCGGTAGTTGCGGTATCTATATCTCCGGCTCAAACAATAACATCACCGGGAACACTGTCGCGAACAGCAACAACTATGGCGTATATCTCTATTCCAGCTCAAACAACAACATGACGTCCAACAACATATACAGCAACAAGCAATGGGGGTTGTATCAATATTCAGGCACGGACAACACCGCCTACAACAATTGGTGGGGCGGTGCGAGTGGGCCGTATAACGCCGTGAGCAAGCCAGATGGAAACGGCGACAATATTACCGGCGGTGTCCCGTTCACACCCTGGGCAACCGAACCATTCAATATCACGATGCCTGTAAATTATCCAAGTACGCCAACCGTGACCACAACAGCATATACCGACACGGACGGCAATTACACAATCAACTGGACAACATCAACTTACGCCACCAATTACACACTTTATGAAAATGACATAGAAGCATACAACGGAACTGCAAGCATATACTCCTTCACGAACAAACCAAACGGCACCTACACCTACAAAGTACGGGCGTGGAACACGAACGGAACGTCGGCGTGGAGTTCCACTGTCAGCATCAGTGTTACCAAGGTAACGTCAGTAAACGCCCCGCCCGTTGTAATGATAGTATCGCAATTTACCGGCGGCAAGGTAAACGGCACAATATCAATAACCGGCATATCATCCGACGATTCTTCCGTGCAATATGTCCAGATATATCTAGATGGCATTGGTTGGATAACTGTAACAGGTACAACATCATGGAGTTATTCGCTGGACACCACAAAACTCACCGACGGCAAGCACACGATTAAAGTAAGGTCTCATGACGGCACCCAGTACTCGACTGAACAGACGATCGAGATTGATGTGGATAATGCAAAACATGTTACAGAATCGAAGAAGGAGAGCAAGGGGTTTGTTCCTGGGTTCGAAGTCGACATGATGTTTGCAGTTCTAGGACTGTCCGCACTGATAGTCAACGGCAGAAAAAGAAAGAGATGAGACACGCAAGCCACCTGTTTGTAGCCACGGCGCATCTACTCACGACAAAATAAAAAAGTTATCACAGAAGATCAAACGGTCACAAATCACTGATAATGGCTAATATAGTATCCGTTTGCATGAGAAAAGAATTGAAATTTTAAAAATCAAAAAAAGGTGGGAGCACTGGGATTCGAACCCATTAGATTATATGCCACGTTTATATCCTATCACAGTAGTTCCGCCACTAAATGGACATAACCAGATACATTTTATCTTGAATTTGGCTATCGTAATAGCCAAAATCATTAAATAATGGCTAATATACTATCCGTTTGCATGAAAAAAGGGGAGATATTAGAGATTTTAAACGACTGGAATTTTTGGAAAAAGGAATTAAACACAGGGATAAAACGGGATAACTATATCCAAAAAGCAGAGAGTTTTCTTAAAACCAACATGATATTAGGCATACTCGGGATAAGAAGATCTGGAAAATCTTTCATAATGAGGCAGATCGCGAAGACCCTTATCGACGGCGGTCTGGATGCAAAGGAGATACTGATAATAAATTTTGAGGACAGAAGATTTGCGGACATTTCAATAAAATTGCTCGACGAAATCTTTGCCACCTATTTGGAATATGTGAATCCGCAGCACACCCCCTATGTTTTCGTGGACGAGGTGCATTTAGTGAATGGCTGGGAGCGGTGGGCAAGAACATTGAACGAGCTGCAAAAAGCAAAAATAATAGTTTCGGGGTCGACCTCGCAATTGATAAGCAAAGAGCTTGCAACTACCCTGACAGGAAGGCACCTCGACCTTCGGGTTTTTCCTTTGGGTTTTCGGGAATTTTTAGAATTCAAAAAGATAAACGCCGGGGATTCTCTTGATTTGATAAATAAAAAAATCGAACTGAGGCGGGCTTTCAGGGAATATTCTCAATACGGCGGATTCCCGGAAGTGGTCCTGAGCGAGGCCAAAGACGGTATATTGGCTTCTTATTTCGAAGGCGTTTTAACCAAGGACGTCGTCAAAAGATTCAGCATCAAAAAGATAAACAAGATAGAAGCGCTGGCAAAATTCTACCTAACGAATATTTCAAACAGCATAACGTTCAGGTCTCTGGGAAGCGCTCTGAAAATCAGCAAAGACACTGCTGAAAAATATTCGTACTATTTAGAAAACGCATTTTTGTTCTTCTTTATAAAAAGATTTTCTTTTTCGGTAAAAGAACAGGACAACTCTCCGAAAAAAGTGTACTCGCTCGATATCGGCTTGAGCAACGCCATGGGTTTCAGATTTAGCGAAAACCTCGGAAGAATAATGGAAAATATCGTTGCAATAGAGCTCTTGAGAAGGGCGTCACAAAAACCGCCTACGGAAATTTACTATTGGAAAGATTTGACAGGTAGGGAAGTGGATTTCGTTGTCAAGGAAGGCATCGAAACGAAAGAATTGATTCAGGTAACGTATGTTTCTTCAAAGGACGATATCGCAAAAAGAGAAACAGATGCACTGGTAAACGCGATGAAGGAGTTAAAATTGAATAAAGGTTCGATATTAACGGATGATTTTGAGGGAGAAGAAAAATTCGATGGGTTTGTAATAAAATACGTGCCGCTTTGGAAGTGGCTATTAAACTATAAATGAAACGAACGGAAGCTTGCGGGATAAAGTATATTTCGCTGTCGTCATTCCAAAAAAAAGGTGGGAGCACTGGGATTCGAACCCAGATCAGCGGGTTTCTTCGACAGGCGAACCTATCATTTTTAGGAGGTCATCGCTCCAGTTAGTCATCAGCGATCGACAAGCGATCTCAGCAAACTCTTTGGCGTTCATCCCTCCATTAACTGGAGCCCACGAGGATACCTGGTTACCCCATACTCCCACATTCCAGCGCGATTTCGGGTTGTATTGTTATCACAGGTTATCATTGTAGTTTTAGGTTATCATTACGATCTCAGGCATTGTGGTTTCATTCAGACAGTCGTTACGCTTGTTGTCTTCTCTTCGCCCTCTTTCGCTCTCTCATTTTCTTCTTTCGCCATTTCCAGCGTTGCTTTCCCTTCTTCTTCCAAGCCCTCGAACTTCGTTTCATTTATACCCCTTTTGGATTTTTTAATGAATTATTATTTTATTCTCTATTAATTTAATTTTAATGTGCTGCTATTTTTTGTTTTAAACGCATCATTTACATTTTAATTACAGTTTATTTCAATGCGCCGTATTTTATATTATAGATTATTTCAATGTATCGTTTTTATATATGTATAAGGTACGGTGTCGTTTCTATGTAATCTCTGGTCTGTATTTATATTTACCTTAGCGGGCTCGCTGGGATTCGATATAGAGGGTGCTTCGCACCTCTCAGTGAAAAACTTTCAACATTATCCAGTCAAAGTTTTTCACACCGAGGTTCGAATCCTTTTGTTAATGGTTAATATAGATTAGCGGGCTCGCTGGGATTCGAACCCAGGACCCTCGGCTTAGAAAGCCGATGCTATATCCGGACTAAGCCACGAGCCCACAGGGGAGCAAATATGGTTTAAACTATATATTTTTATAGGGTTCATCAACTGGGTCCCAACATAATTATAGATAAAAATAATGCTGATAAATGCAGATGAACTGATTGCTGACAAATGATGATGAACTAATTGTCGACTGCTGATAAATACCGATAAACCAATTGCCGATAAACTGACAATATATCGATAAATCCTGGTAAATCACACAAATAAACATCGCACGTGAACCTTTTAGGTAGCTTTAACAGAGACTGTCAAGTTAACACGATTTACATGCCTAACCAGCACAATTAGACATTCGCGTATCTTGGCACTCACTTTAACAACAGCATTGTCCTTTTTTATTAAGCAACATCCTTAAACCATTATAAACACCAAATCTTTATATTCACGGACAAACTAAATAATAAGAGCATTTATGAAAAATGCAAACAATCCCCGTTTCTATCTGTCAGGCGTAATTGCTTTGTTATTAGTCGCCATGCTGCTGGTCGGGGTTTTTCCATATGTTGCATATGCAAATAACGGCGGGGCAATTGCGATCTCTCCAAAAATCAACTATGCTCTCGAAAACAAAAACGACTTGAACGATAATAAAATACAAGATGATTTGGAAGAAGACATAAGGACAATGAACACAACAGATAAAGTGAACGTGCTCGTTACACTAGCGCCGAGAGATGAAAATTTTATAAAATTCGCTGAAACATATGGTGCTAAAATAGAACAATTCTACACGATAATTGATGCAGCCTATATCGCGGTGCCAGTAGAAAATATCACGAAGATGGCGTCATATCCTGCCGTAGAGATGATTTACAAAGACAGGAAGATGCAACCCGGCCTGGATACGAGCGTCTCTGCATTGTTCGGCGACAAAACTACTCTTCAAAACTCTGGATTCGACGTCGACGGTTCCGGCACAACTATCGCGATAATAGACAGCGGCACCAATATAACGCCCGCTCTAACAACCCTGCCCGACGGCAAGACTTCCAAGGTTATAGGTTGGAAGGATTTTATAGACGGCAAATCCTCGCCATTTGATCCCGAGGGACATGGTACGGGCATGGCCTCAATTGCAGCCGGAGTCGGCCGTCCGCCGTATTTTGCGGGGGTTGCGCCCGGGGCGCAGTTAGTGATTGTGCGCGGTTTAGGGGAAGCAGCAGACACAGGACTAACTCCCGTATTCAATTCATTCCAATGGATATTGGACAATAAAAACAATTTCGGAGGAATAGACGTACTTTCCCTGAGCATAAGGCAATTCTATGATCAGGCAAGCAGATTGGACGGCAACGACCCGATCGATTTAGCTGTCGACAAGCTGGTTTCGGCAGGTATCGTTGTTGTGGTTCTTGCGGGCAACGAAGGCCCAAACAGCAAGACAATTGGCGTGCCTGGAACCGCAAAAACAGTTATCACGGTTGGCGCGGTAGACGACAGTTACAATATATGCACTTTTTCTTCAAGAGGCCCGACAGCAGACGGAAGAATCAAGCCAGATTTGTGTGCAATCGGCGCGGGCGTGCGCACCCTAGACACAAGCAGATGGGTTAGCGGCACCTCTGAGGCAACCCCACATGTAGCTGGCACCGTGGCTCTTCTTCTTCAATATTTCAACGAACAACTTGGCAAATACAACTCAACCTCTGCTAAAAGCCTCATAAAAATCACGCCTGCAATCGTGAAGGACATCTTGATTAAATCCGCCTCTCAACCATCAAGAGGCAGTGCGTATCCCAATAATAACTATGGTAACGGAATATTAAACATCAAAAACGCATTAGCAACGCTCAAAAACAAAAACTACCTGCCGATGGCACAGTTCACCACAAGCGGTGCCATAGCCACAATAAACCCGATATCCTTCGACGCATCCGGTTCTATAGACCCAAACGGCGATACACTCACCTATGTTTGGGATTTCGGTGATGGAAGTACAGGTTCGGGGAAAACAACTACACACATATATTCAACAGCAAAGGAATACACGGTAACGCTCACTGTCAGAGACAGCAAAAACAACGCCAACGATTTCGGGTTAAGCGCCAATGCAATAGGTCAATTAACCACAATCAAAAAATTGCTCAACGTTGTCATAGGCAACGCACTGCCAATAGCAAAGATTACAGCCAACGGCACAAATATAAACAAGGGTGGCACATTGAACTTTTCGCCTAACGAAATGGTTAATCTAGACGCCTCCAAATCGTCAGACCCAGATGGCCAAGTGGCAACTGTATCCTGGAACATGGGCGACGGCATACAAAAATCAGGGAAAACAATCACACACTCCTACGCAGCCGACGGCAAATACGACGTAGTTGCAAAAATAATCGATGACAAAGGAGGTGAAACCCAATTCGATTTCATCGTCTCCGTAGCTAACAAGCTGCCTATAGCAAATATAGCAGTCAGCAATACAAATGTGAACAAAGGCGACGAGTTAACATTTTCGATCAAAGAAGAAATTACTCTAGACGCCTCAAGCTCATCAGATCCCGATGGCCAAGTAGTAGCAGTATCGTGGAGCATGGGCGACGGTATACAAAAATCTGGAAAAACCATACTACATTCATACTTAGCCGAAGGAAATTATCCTGTAATAGTGGTGCTCACTGACAACAGGGGAGGCGAAACAACATTCACGTTCACGATAAACATAGGAAACGGCCCGCCCGTAGCTGATATCAGGATGGGTGGCAACACGATCTCCAACGGCCAGACAGTGAAAGATATCATAGTGAACAAGGAAACGGAGTTCGACGCGTCACACTCCTTTGACCGCGAAGGCAGCATAAAAAGCATAACTTGGGACATGGGAGACAGCAGCGCGCAGAAATCGGGATTAACGATCACGCACACATACACAAGCATGAACACCTACAACGTGGTCGTAAAACTAACGGACAACGTTAGCGCAGTAAGAACATTCTCTTTCAAGGCCGAGGTAAGCAACGCACCTCCTGTAATCACTCAAACCGATCCGATAGTAAACGTCACCACTGCAACAAAAAAGACTGCATTCCAGTTCAACGCCCCGCCGTCATCTGATCCAAATGGCAATGTAGTGGGTGTTACATGGGACTTCGGCGACGGCACCACAAGCAGTGAACAAAACCCAACTCATAAATACGAGCGCAGCGGCACCTATACTGTTACCTACACTGTCACGGACGATGCGGGAGCAACTGCAAATGTTTCAACTAACGTAACGATTACAAAATCACCACCAGTCGCAAACGCTGGCGGCAACGTTAAAGCAAATATCCGAGACAGCATAACATTCGACGCTTCCCGCTCCTACAGCCCGGACGGCGAGATAGTGGGCTACCTGTGGCGCATAGGGGACAACGATTACACCGAGTCGACAATTCCGTACAGGTTCAGCGAGAGAGGGGACTATACTGTTACATTGACTGTCACGGACGATGAAGGCTTGACCAACGCCACCACAATCTCGGTTAACGTAGCGAACATGCCTCCTGCGGCGGTGATGAGCAAGATTCCGGAAACTGTCAACACGGGAGACGCAGTGGAATTCAAGGCAACAAGCTCTTTCGATTTCGATGGCGAGATAGACAGGTACGCTTGGAACTTCGGAGACGGAAAAACAGGTACAGGAAAGACGACGAGCCACGTCTATGAAAAACCCGGCACTTATAAAGCTGCCCTGACTGTTTATGACAACGACGGCGAAACGAACACGACGAGTTTTTCAGTATCAGTTAACGGATTCGCAGGTGAAACCTATGCGTACGTCGGAGGCATCGCCGTCGTATGTGTTATTGCCGTAGTCATAGCCTTCTTCTACATCAAACCGTCTGTTTTCGGAAAGAAACGGGAAGCCTCCAACCTAAAAAGTTCACAGACTATGGCGCTTCAACAAAGCGAGGCACCGCCTCCACCCCCAATGGCGCAAAGTTCGTACAACGTTCCGTATCAAACCCAATCATATCAACCGCAGTCGACGAGGCCACCCGATCGATACTTATACACAACAAAGCCGTCATATCCGACGCAATCGCCAACCGAGTCTTCGTATCCTACACAAGCGCATCAATATGGTACGTGCCCGGCTTGTGGCGGGGCGGTGCAGATACCAACATCAACAGATGGATATCCTGTGAGGGTTGTGTGCCCTTCCTGCGGTGCAGAAAGTACAATTGAATAAAATATAGCCCCACACCTCCAAGCTTTCATTGACTGTAAATATGAAAAGAAAAGGATTTGTTCCATTATCCTTATATAATAGAATATCCTCATTTATAATTAGACATGATACTCATTGGTGGCTATAAAACGTAGGGGTGAGGGTGTGAGGAGTAAGAGTTATCTTAATTTTTCCTTGCCAAATTTACTTATTTTACTAGTAATAGCCACGTTACTCATGAGTGTTTTCCCAAGTGCTAGTTATGTGCCCGCTGAAAAAATCGAAACCACGCCAATCGAAAACACGCTAACAACACACAGCAATAATGACGTGAACAACAACAAGATTCAAGATGGTTTCGAAGAAGAATTAAAAAAGATGAACGCGACTGATAATGTAAACGTGCATGTCACACTCGTGCCTAGAGACGAAGGTTTCATAAAATTTTCTGAAAATTGTGGTGCGAAAGTAAGGGAGTTTTACACAATAATAGATGCCGCGGCGCTCACTGTTTCTGTGGAGAATGTTACAAAGCTCGCATCCTATCCTGCAGTAGAGATGATTTATAATGAGGACGATGAGCGAATGGAGGTTGGTATGGATTCATGCATCCCTGCGCTGTATGGTGATAGGGCAACTCTCCGCAGTGCTGGTTTTGATGTCGACGGGTCGGGTACAACTATTGCGATCTTAGACAGCGGTGTCTCTGTGCGTACCTCTCTACAAACCCTGCCTGATGGCAAGACCCCGAAGATTGTGGCCTGGATGGATGCCGTAGGCGGGGCAGCTCAACCTTTTGATGATAATGGTCACGGCACAAACATGGCTTCCATAGCTGCAGCTGTAGGACGTTCGTCGTATTTTCCAGGAGTTGCACCTGGAGCGCAATTGGTAATTGTACGTTGTATGTCTGGATCTGGTGGTGGAACAATAACTCCCATGTACAACGGATTACAGTGGATACTAAACAATAAAGACAAGTACGGAATTGACGTACTTTCTATGAGTGTAAGGATATTCTATAATGAAGCAAAGAGATTGGATGGAAATGACGGATTAGATCAGGCTGTTGAAAAGTTGGTTTCGGCTGGCATAACCGTCGCGGTTCTTGCGGGCAACGAAGGCGCAAACGGCAAGACGACAATAGGCGTACCTGGAACCGCCAGAAATGTTATTACAGTCGGGGGTGTGGACGACAGTTACAATCTATGTTCTTTTTCCTCGAGAGGCCCAACCGCAGACGGAAGAATCAAACCGGACTTATGTGCTGTTGGTTACGATGTGCGCACCATAAATTCAGTCATGTCCGTATTCACCGACGGGACATCTGAAGCAACCCCCCAGGTAGCAGGCACCGTATCCCTTCTTCATCAATACCACGACAAACAAGTCGACAAATACAACTCTGCTACGGCTAAAAGCGCTATGAAACTCACACCAGCAATGATAAAGGACATCGTAACAAAATCCGCCTCTCAACCATCTAAAGGCGCTCCATATCCAAATAACGGGTACGGCAACGGGGTGCTGAACATTAAAGGTGCACTAACAGCACTCAAGAACAAAAATTATCTCCCGATGGCAAAGTTCACCACAAGCGGCGATACAAACACAAGCTCAGCAATCACATTCGACGCATCCGAGTCATTTGACCCAAACGGCGATGCACTCACTTATTCATGGGATTTCGGCGATGGCACTACAGGCTCTGGAAAGACCGTAAATCACACATACTCAACTCAGGGGGACTTTACAGTAACGCTTACTGTTAAAGACAGCAAAAACAATGCTAATGAATTCGGAGCGAGCGCTACTGTAATAAATCAATTGACGATTACCAAAAAATCGCTAGCCATCGGAAGCGGAAATAAATTGCCAATAGCAAGCGTGATGGCAAATGAAGCCAATATAAACAAGGGAGACATATTGAACTTCTCGATTAACGAAGTAATCTCCCTCGACGCGTCAAAATCAACAGACCCCGACGGCCAAGTAGCGTCCGTGTCCTGGAACATGGGCGACGGCAGCCCGGCAAAAACAGGAAAGACCGTAACACATACATACACAGCTGAAGGAACTTACAGCGTAGTCGCAAAACTAACGGACGACAAGTCAGGCGAAACACAATTCCCATTCTCCGTAGTCATAGCCAATAAGCCGCCGACTGCAAAGATCTCGGTCAACACACAAAACGTAAACAAGAGTGACACGTTAAAATATTCAATAGGCGAAGAATTAACTTTTGACGCATCCAAATCAACGGACATCGACGGCCAAGTAGCATCTGTATCCTGGGACATGGGCGGCGAAGCACAGGAATCTGGAAAAACCGTCAAATACACCTTCACAACCGAGGGCAGCTACGACGTAGTGGCAAAGCTCACGGACGACAAGGGTGCAGAAACAACATTCGCGTTCACTATAGACATAGGCAACGGCCCGCCGATAGCTGCAATCAAGGTTAACGGCGCTGAAGTCTCCAGCGACGACACGATAACGGACATAACCGCCAACAAGGAGATCGCCTTCGACGCTTCCCAGTCATACGACCGCGAAGGCAGCATAAAAAGCGTGTCTTGGGACATGGGAGACGGAAAAAAGAAGTCGGGGCTGACAGTAAAGTACGCGTACACTT
>Ga0265292_1000395_pt1 | contig 65623 bp, 61 predicted proteins | sample Munlanlewell296A_FD_189080 | JGI IMG/M metagenome (GOLD analysis project Ga0265292, IMG submission 189080) | Leachate microbial communities from a municipal landfill in Southern Ontario, Canada - Leachate well 296A | ecosystem: Engineered > Solid waste > Landfill > Unclassified | place: Canada...
AAAACTGACAGAATGGCTCATTGAATACAACTTTAACCGACCGCACGCGACATTAAATTACCAGACGCCGATTGAGTTCAACAAAGTGTTACCTATGTACTCATCATGTACAAGCGCTTGACAAAGTCTCAATTTGTGTTATACTTCTTTCGAGTGACAATTCTATCGCGTCAATAAGCGCTCCGGATTCCGGAACTCCCCTCGGGGAGTTCTTTGTTATTTCAGTTTGTGTTATAATCGGACACGGTGGATTTGAGGGCGGAGAGCGCAAGGCGCGCGTCTTGAATTGTCACTCAAGTTCTTGGGGTTCGATTCCCCCTCCGTCCACCGCTCAAAGTCCCGACTGTGTCGGGATTTTGTTTTACGCAAAAAAAATACCAAAAGGGGCCTGTTGTTTTTTGTAAAGAACATCAATGTGCTCTCGGGGGTATCCCCGACAAAAGCACAGCAGAGCCGCTCAAGAAAGCAGAGAGCGGCCGGGAGAGAGTTGTCCTTGAAAAGAACATCGGCCCTCTCCACTTTGCAAACGATTCTGCCGTGCTTGTGTTAGGGGGCAAGGCGATAGGAACCTTGCCCGCGATGTGAGATGTGAATCCGTTGCCTAGCACGGACGTATTCGCCTACTTGGAGAGACGGACTTCCCGGGCCGCCGCCCTCTGCGCTTCGTGGGCGCGGACGACCGCCTGCCGGATAAGCTCGCCGCCGGCCCCCCACTCCTTGGATCCAGACTTCTCCTGGAGAATCCGGAAAACCATGGAGCGCAGGTTGCGGGCCCCGCGTTTGGCGAACTGGTTCTCCTCCGGCAGGGGGAACTTCTCAATCCACCGGCCAATGAAGTCCCCGACCACCCACCGAGCGCGGCTGGGCTTGCGCAGAAGCCTGCCCGGCCGGATTCCTCCGGCGAGCGGGTCCGCAAGCCTGGCGTCGACCCAGGCCTGGAGCTCGGCCATGTCGGCCGGCTCACGCTCCCTCCGCGACTTGGCCTCCGCCTCCTGAGACAAGCGGAGCCGACGCTGCTCCTCCTGCCTCTCCCGCTCCTTTTCCCTGCCGGCTGCGGTCAGCTCGGAGAGCGTCACCGTCGCGGACAGGGCGACACCCTGAAAGTTAGCCGACATCCTAAACTGCCGGTGAAGACAGAGGCCGTCCTCCGACAGTCTGGATTCTTCCCCGCCAACACGGACATCAACTTCTGTGGACGGCGTCCAACCGTCCGTTGCTTCGAACAAGAACTTTCCGTTAAACCCCGCCTTGGCGGGGCGAAAGTCCACCAACTTCCCCTCACGGTTGAGGTGAGCGGTGCCCACCGCGCCGTTCTGGGATGTCCAAATCTTCTTGATCGCCATGGTTTCTCCTCCTGTTTCCCACACTTCATGGCAAAAGCGCGGGAGTTGTTTTCTCATCCCGTCCCAACAACATCGTTGAGCCGGGAAGTTGAAGCCCGAACCGTTAACCTCCAGTTTGACGGTTCGGGTAAAGGTGGCGCCGGCGCGCGTCAGAATCTGTCGAGCACATTGCCGAGATCTTTGACCTCGAGCATGGCCCGCAAATCTTCGGGCAGGCGCGCGATCGCCTTCTTCGTGCCGGTGGACATGGCATCCACATGCACGCGAGTGAATCCGCGCTCGCGGCACCGCTCTACGGTCGCCCGCATAAGCTCTGTGCCGTAACCCAAGCCGCGAGCGCCCGGAACAACATAGAGCCCGACGATCGCGGGCGTGCCATTTGATCCTTGCTCGCCCTGCGGCGCGATGGTCGCGGCGCCATAGACGCAGCCGTTCTCCTCAATCAGCACCGCTTCGTCGCAGCACGAGAAGCGGTCGCCGACAAAGAGAATAGCCGCAACCGGACAGATCGGCCGGCTGTGCAACCACTCCGAAAACTCGCTCATTGAAACGATGCGGGTATCCCTCATCGCCTCCTCCTTTCTAAAGTTGAAAGAACCACTCGCGCCGCCGAGCCCATCTCGGTTCGCGGATTTTTCCCCTGAAACTTTCGCTTCAGGGGCTTCCGGAAAATCAAAGTATTTTTGATTCTCTGGAAGATTTGAAATAATTTACGGAGTGATCCCGACTTAGTCGGGACCAGTTTGTCACGTGCTTCGTGTCGCGTAATCATGTCGCGTAATTTGACGGCTAGTTTTTCCCCTGTTATACTGGCAAGGTATGACTACCAAACAATTAACTAAACAACTCAACCGGATCGGACAATTAGAAAAGGAACTACAATTGCTTAAAATCGTTGTTTTTAAAGCTCTGCCCAAACAAACCGGACGGACTTCTTCTGCTCACGCGGAAAGGACTCTGCTAAAAGCCGCGAAAGACGTCCGGAATGATCTTTGGCAATCACGCTATGCCAAAAAAGTTGCGCGTGTTTCTTGATACCAGCGCGATTTTAGCTGGGCTTAACTCGCCAAATGGAGCCGCCGGCATAATTCTGGCGGCTTGTTTTGTTCATGAAGCTATTCCGGTTATCTCCCCTCAAGTCGTTGAGGAGGCCGAACGGGTAATCGCTCAAAAATTTCCAAGGTTATTCGCCGGCTGGATCATTTTTTTGCTTATACCGCCGCAAATCGCTTCTCCACCTACTCTGGCTCAAGTAAGAAAGGCCTATCGTGTCCTGCCGACAAACGACGCGCCTATTCTCGCCGCCGCTCTCAACACCCGCCCTGACGCTCTGGTAACTTGGAACACGCGCGACTTCATGCGTCCGGCAGTGGTGGAGGCATCGCCTTTTCCCATTTTGCGGCCGGGTGAATTTCTGCGCCTGCTCCAACGCGGCAACTAATCCCGCGGCAACCGGCAAAATAACAGACACTATCGGTATTTTTTGTTTTTTTGGAATGTAATGAACGTTGTCACCAGTCACAAGACACATGCCACGCATCATCCCTGCGATTTGTAAGCGCGGCTCACAGCTTACAACGCAAGCAAGCGCCGGTCATGGCGCTTGCGCTGGGCTCCGATTGAGCCGCGCAACCACCACGAAGGCGGCCAACGGAACCTCGCGAGAGTCCCCTTGACCGATGGTGGTTGCTTTGTTTAATTGTTTAATTGTTTAATTGTTACATTGTCAAATTGTTACATTGTTATTATGTTGTCGGTGTTGCAGTGTTGCAGCGCTGTCGTCTTATTTACTTCACCGTTACCCGTTTGTCCCAATATTCAACTGATTTTTTATACTCCTCGGGGTCAAGCGGCACGCCGCTGCCGCCGTATTCTTTGCCCAGAGCGTTACGGAGCATTGTTGTCGGATCAATCGGTTCTGCTTCCGGCGTGGGCAGGCCCATAATTTTCACAATCCCCCAATCGGCCGCGGGCACATCCGCCTCGCCGCTCGCTTCCGCTTCTTTTCGCAGTTGATCCTGGCGGTAAAGAACGATTCCCAAATAATTTGCCGCAGGCGTCTCCACTCCTTCGGCCCAGCGCGTCAAAACTGGCAGTTCATTTTCACGGCGCGCCTCAAAACCGTTCCGAATTTCCCCCCGATTTTCGTCCGTGATTTCCACGGAACCCACCCGCGCGTCGGTAAAATTTTCCACAAAGAGCAGGCGGCAAAAATCGGCATATCCGGGCTTTACTGTTGCCCCGGCCAAGCGCGCCGCCAGCTCCTGTTCAAACTCTTCCGGCGTATGGCTGGAAATTTTCGTGCCGGCAAAATCTTTTTTAAAATGCCGCTTGACGAATTCAGTCATGCCGGCGGACGAAATCGTCAACCCCTCTTTTTGCTCGGCGTCAGAATGTTCCGCGTTCACGGACGGCCGCTCGCCGGTATTTTCGTTGGTCATAGGTGTCATAGATAATGTGAGTTAAGAATAAATACGATAATTATATCATGTAACGTGTAGCGTGTAACTTGTAACGTGGCGCACATTTTTAAAAATAGAATATCCACATTCCGCAACGGGAAAATGATATTTGACAATCATTTTTCCCCCTGTTATACTCATTTTATATGAACCAAACATCAGACCCGACAATCAAAGACGTTATGGAGGTCGTTGAATTCATCCGTGACAATGCCGCGACTAAGGATGACGTCCAGGCAGTTAGAGCCGAGCTACAAAAAGAAATCCAAGACGCTAAAAATGAAACGATCGGCCATATTGATGGTTTTGTCAAACTGCACAAAGACATGGACACTGAAATCGCCGCACTCAAATCATCTTACCAGCGGCACGAAGAGCAAATCAGCCAAATCGTCCGCCACCTCGGCCTCCAATTGTCTAATGGCTGATCTGATTTACCGCCAGTAATCCCGATGCTATCGGGTTTTTTGTTTTTTGTAATGAACACAATTATTTTTTTCAATCGATAACTTTCGCAACGAACTTTGGGCGGTAACCCGCACCTCATCCCCTGCCCTTCTCCTAAAAGGAGAAGGGAGCAATCCAACGATCTTTTGATTTTCCGATCTTTTGATCTTCAATCACCCCATCACCCCATCCTCCTCCACAATCCCTGAATTATCAGAAACTTTGGAAGGTGGCGAAGCGAGTGAAGCTTCGCCGCCAAGTGCGTCCAACGAGGGATTAGGAAATCCCGAATTGTTGGACTTCCCCGCCATGCAAATAGGCGGGGCGTTTGGTGGGAAGGCGGATCGGGAATTAGGTCGTCCGATCCGCCGCGTACTGCGGTGGCCCGCTTTTTGGGCTTTGGCCGGTACGCGCGGCCTGACGTCTCATCCTCTTACTGCTCCGTCGGAACGGAGCAGGGGACGTCCGCGATCGACGCGGCCCCACCTGCCCCACCCTCGTAATGGGTGAAGATCAGGTGGCACCGCCCATCCGCGGCGTCCCGAAAGAGAATGAGATCGTTCGGCCCGAAATCATCCACGAGGACGACCTCGAACCGGCCCGATTCTCCGCCGGTCGTCTCACCGACCTCCACTGGCGGGCGATTTGCCAACCAGATGGCGCCGATGAGAACTGCCAACACCAGGCCAAAGAGAATGGCCCATATTGGCTCCCGGCGGAGAAGGGACAGAAGGGATCTCATCCCTTTGTCCTTTCCGCCAATCCTTATCGTGTTCCCGATTTTCATCGGAACGGGACAAACCCGCCGGATTTCAGCAAGGGACACCCTGCCTTATACCGGTTTTTTGGATTGGCGGATTCTCAAAGAGCGCGCTTCGCAAGCCCAGTATGGCTTTCGTTTCCTGGCACGCGCCAAGAAAACCTGCGAAGAAACACCTCTTCATTCACCCGACGCGCGATGCACGCATCACGACCCAAGTCCGCGTGTTTCGCATATCGTGTCAATGAAAAGGTGTTTGTTTTTTTATTTGAAAGAACGGAACACGAATCCTTCACACGAATTTACACAAATTATATTCGTGTGAATTCGTGAAAAAATTCGTGTTTCCCCTTCAACCCTCAATCTTTTAATCAGCGCAATCAATGATTCAGAGTCCAAGGGGATAGATGAATGGCGTGTGCAGTGCTGTTCATCTCATCCCGAATGCGCAACTGATTCGGCAGTTGCCACCTACACGCGTAGATAACCCATCAGCGTGATCTGGGGGCAAGACAATTTATTTAACGCCGTCTGCCGGGGCGCGCGGGTTCGCGTAGGTTAGCGTACCTACAGGAACCCGGTGGTGTACCTCACGGTGCACCTCCTTCTTGGGGTTAATCTACCTCTTGTTCCTCACTACCCCTTGAGTGAGGAGAGGTTGTCGCGGAATGCGACACTACTTCGCGAACCGCCTGCATATCTCCAGCACCTGCTCGGGGATGAGCTTCGACTGGCTGCCGTCCGGGTTGCGCGGGCTACCGCCGACGGAGCTGGCGCCGCCCCAGTTCGCCGCGTGCGACTGTTCCGGGTTGACCTCGATCTCCTTCAGGGCGAGCTGCCCCAGGATCGTGTCCTTCCGGTAGTCGTCGAGCGACGTGGGCGGGCGCTTGGTGGCGCCGGGGCCGACCGCGAGCGGCACGAGGTCCGACCGCTTGGCGACGGTGTACATGAGCGTTCCGTTGGGCGCGTCCGTGAAGAGCACGCCCGCGAGGAAGCCCTGGTTGTACACGTCGTCGAAGCCGATCTTCGTCTCGACCGCCTGCCAGCAGGTCTTCGGCGACCACGCGTAGCCCTTCGACGGGCGCTCCAGACGCGCGGGCGGGGCCTGCCACTCGCCGTTGGCGTACTGGGTCACCTTCACGAGGAAGGTTTCCAGCATAGCCACGGTCTGTGGCTCCTTGCTCCCGTAAGCCGGGGCCAGCTCGCGGTGGATGTCGTGCGGGGCGAAGATCGGGCCGTGCGCGTCGGTGAGGCCAACGCGCTCGACGAGCTCCTTCACCTTCTCCTCGTTCACGCGCTCCGGGTTGGCGAGCAACCAGACCGAGAGGCTCGTGTCCGCGTCCAGGTCGTTGATGTAGACCTGGGTGTCCTCGTCCACCACGAGCCCGAGGCGGATCGCCGTCGCCACCTGCTGGCACGTGGCCAGGGTGACGAGGCGGGTGCACGCCGCATGGTGATCAAACGAGAACTTGCGGTTCACGGCGTCGATCTGCGGGCCCTGGACGGCTCCGTCGAGCGCAATGCTGTTAGCGGGAAGGTTCGCGAAATCGACAACCTGACCGAACACGAAATTGATACGCGCCATTTCTTCCTCCTCTCGGAGACTCCTGCGGACAAACCCACCCATGGCTAGGTGGGAGGAGTGCCCTTGCGGGCTTGTTTCTGCTTGTCCGCTTAGCCATATCCCATCCCCCGCAAAAGCGAAGAAATTTTTCCCCACACCATGCGGGGAGGGATATTTTGGAAAAGGCATCTCGGGTCGGCTTCTGCCCCGAGTTACCTACCCTAAATCACTCAACACGATTTACACACTTCACAAAACATCTGCATTCGCATTTGTTTCGTGCTGTATGTCTCGTGCCTCGTGAAAAAAGGATTCGATCTGTCCGCCCTCTCGAGCGCCACGGAACTTCCCCGCGGTATTACTGCCCAGAGCCAGACGACAATTCAGCTTGCGCCGAACTTCGCGAGGCATTTTTATTTTTACAACGTCATTGGTTGGACGTTGGTTTTATTAAATTTTATAGAACAAGAGCCTGTCTGCGGCTCTCGCGAAACTTTTTTCTCAAAAAATCTTGCGAGAACCCCGGAACACGAATTTTTCCGCCATCGCGGAGTATGGAATTGAACGCAGCGAAGCGAAGTGAAATTTCATTCGCCGCGGCGTAAATGGCGGAATTTCACTTCGTTCAATTCCGCACTCCACAACAATAAGACAATACGGAAGAATAACATCGGAATGTCAATCTTTTGACAAGCGCCATGCTCTTTGATATGCTATTGTTATATGACTCACGCCCAGGCCGCAACGCTTACCAAACACGTTCAAACGTTGAATCGCGAAGTCGCTCTTTTGCGTTCTTTTATGATTGGCATGACGCATGATCCGGAAGGCGATTACCGTCCGTCGTTTGTCAAAACAATTCGCAAACGTACTATATCATCTGAATCGCGCCAGCGCTTTCTTGGAAAAGAGGCGTTCCTTGCCGAGCTCAAAAAGAGAGCAATTTGACAAACCAATTTCACGCCTGTTATACTCATTTTATATGAACCAAACATCGGACCCGACAATCAAAGATGTCATGGAGGTCGTAGAATTCATCCGCGATAATGCCGCGACCAAAGACGATATTAAAAATTTCGCGACCAAAGATGATCTTAAGAACCTCGCGACCAAGGACGACTTAAAGAACTTCGCGACCAAAGACGATCTGCAAAACTTTGCCACCAGGGACGATCTTAGAAATGCTAAAGATGAAATGATCGGCCATATTGATGGTTTCATTAAACTGCACAAGGACATGGACACTGAAATCGCCGCGCTCAAATCATCTTACCAGCGGCACGAAGATCAAATCAGCCAAATCGTCCGCCACCTCGGTCTCCAATTGTCTGCCGCCTAAGTCCGACAAACCCATATGGATAGAAACTCTGCCAAACCCACAATCGCTCCTCACGTCCCCTACCATCTTACGCCAGAAGGAATTGCGCTGACTCACCGAAAATTTGAGCTGGAAAAGCAAATGCTTTTGCGCGATTATGCTAAGCTGGAAAGAAAAATCAAGCAGATTGCGGACCATCTTGGTCTAAAGTTCAAGTCCTAACTTTTCTAACACTTTGATTGATAGAAAATACTTTTTTCACCACCGTTTCTATTGAACCGAAATTCAGCACAAACTGTGATGAAATTTTAACGGAAGAATAATATAATAATATTGACAATCAATTTTCCCCCTGTTATACTCGTTTTATATGAACCAGACATCAGACCCGACAATCAAAGACGTACTGCAAGAGCTGAAAGAAAATAGAGAAATAATCGAGTTCATCCGCGACAACGCCGCGACCAAAGATGACATCGCCGACATCCGCAGAGAGATGGCGACCAAAGATGACATCGCCGACATCCGCAGAGAGATGGCGACCAAAGATGATTTGCGATTGGTGAAGACAGAACTGCGGCAGGAAATTCAGGATGCCAAAAATGAAATGCTTACTCATGTAGATGCTTTCGTGGGCTTGTACCAAAAACACGAACAAGAACTCGCCGCCGTAGTGGCTCGCGTCAATCGTTTTGAAGAAAAATTAAACGCCGTCATCAAACACCTCGGCCTCCAGCTTGAGACCGCGTAAACGACTCGCGCGCTCCATGCTTCTCCGCTCCAAACCCTGGCCATTCGCCGGGTTTTTTATTTTGTAATGAACAATCTCACTAGTCACCAGCCGAATACCACGAATCACTTAAAAGTGTCTCGTGATATGTGCCTTGTGTCTCGTGACATGTCTCGTGCTGCGTGTCTCGTGCCTCGTGATAAATACCGACTGCCTTTCTCTCCACCACCTTGCGGCGGTCAAGAGAAGGCGCACTCGGTACCACATTCTCTGGTGAAAATGTGGAGCGGTCGCGAGGGAGTTTTGACCGAATCGCTTCAGCCAAAGCTATCAACCTCCACCGCCGTTCCCCGATTTAATCGGAGAAAAAAACCAGATGTGTATCTCACATCGCCGATAGGACTCTCTCCTATTTTTCATACGGGCAATGCGGGATCAAACACTTGAATTTAATGAACCTATAGTCAGATATATTCCACTCTTGCTCGCAACCGGATTAACAACCGACAAGCGTTTGTCAATCCAAGTCTATTGAGCAGGGATTATTCCGACAGAACAGGTGGCATGGCTTTTACCCGTCCGAGTGTCGCTCGCGCGGCAGGTGGACAGATATTTGCTTGTCAGAGGATGTCCGCAGGCATTGGGCAATAAATATTACTTTTCCCCGCCAATGGACACTGTGATCTCTCTCCATGTCACCCCATCTATCGGAACAAAAAATCCCTCTTTGGGGAAAGGGGGTTTGATTTCAGATTTCAGATTGCAGATTTATTTCACAAATCAATCTCCAATCTCTTGATCTTTTGATCTTTAGATCTTTTGATCTTCAATCGTTCATTTTGCCCTCTCTCCAAGGCAATTTTTGTTATAAGTTGTATTGAACGGTCTCTTTTGCTTTTTGATTTTAACAGAACAGTATAACATCATTTGGGGTAATTGTCAAGAGTTGTTTGGAAATTGGAAATTAGTAATTGGTAATTTGTTTTATTTGAGCTAAATTTTGTCATAAAAAATATGTCTATTCTTTACTTGACATATTTATTTGGCTATGTTATACTATGTTTATGATTAGCCAAGAAAATTGTATCTCCATCTTAAATTATTTCATGGGGTTTCAATGAAAAAAAACGTATATTTGGCTAAAATAACTGTTGTAATTAGTAAATGGTAAACAGTAATTGATAATTGTTCCATTGCCCCATTGTCCTATTGTCAATTACTAATTACAATTTACAAATTACCCAATCGCCCAATTACCAATTTCTATTTACCATTTACCCTCAAATTAGAACCATCCGTAAATCAGGATTATCCGTCATCCGTAAGTTAAACCTATGCCCGCCATCAATACATTAACCAACTACGGCTTTGAGCCATCTGAAGCCGAAATCTATCAGATATTAGTAGAAAACGGCGAAATGTCCGTTCCCCGGATATTAGAAAAAACCGCGCTTTCCAGAGCTAGTATTTATGATTCTCTAACCACGCTCATGGCCAAAGATCTGCTGGATTATCGCAAGGACGGCCGAACCGCCCTGTACAAACCAACACACCCGAACAAACTGTTTGGCTTAATTGAACAAAAAAAACGCGAGACCGCGCTTTTGAATCAAGAAATGGAAGAGACGATTAGAGGATTCACCGGCGCTTTTAATCTGTCGCAGAATCGGCCGGGGGTGAGGTTTTTTGAAGGCGAAGAGGGAATAAAAGAAGTAACTTTTGATTCTTTGAAATCCAACGGAGATATATTAACTTATCTAGACGTGGACGCGACCCAGAAGTACATCGCGGAAATGAATAAAGAATACGTGGCCGAAAGAGTAAGATTGAATATTAAAAAAAGAATGATTGTGCCGGACACTCCCCAAACCAGAGAGCGGTATAAAAATTATTCTCCTCTGCTGGAAGTCCGGTTGATGCCGCCGAACATTAAACCGTTTAGGACTATCACGCAAATTTACAATAACACTGTTTCTTTTTCCACTTTGAATGAACAAAAAATGATCGGCGTGATCATTGAGGATGAACAGATTGCCGAACTGCACCGTTCGGTGTTTGAGTTTGTCTGGCAGTCCCTCCCGGATATTCAGTTGATTGAAAACAAAAAATCTACGCCGCCTCCTTCAATTCCTCCGCCGCCTCTTCAGCCGCCGCCGGCCGCAACATCCTAACATATTCCTTGCCGGATTTGGGATTGATATATTGGTCAATGACTGCAAAGCCCAGCCGCGCGTACAATCTTTGAGCCGGATTTTCGGTCCGCACATTCAATTCCACGCCGCGGCCTGGCGCTTCTCTCGCGAGCGCTTCTTTCAAAAACGCGTTGCCAATGGCCATGCCTTTTACATCCGGCCGCGTGTTGATAAAACCGGTGTACAAATTTCCATTTGCCAATTCATCAAAACGAGCGAAGCAGATGATTTCCCCGTCCTTTTTCAACAGGTAAAATTTATGTCCGGCCTCTTTCATCACCGGATCAAATTCCTCTCGCACGCGAAATTCGGCAAACTCCGGCGAAAGTTCGGCGCGATTATCATGAAAAATTCGGCGCATGGCAGCGATATCTTCCCGGTTAAGCCTGCTGGAATCAGAGCTTTGCAGGTCCAACCCTCTTACGTCGGAAAAATCAACGCGCTCTTTGCCTTTGAAAGCGGTTTTGAAAATGGCGGCAAACAGCACAATATCGCGGCGGATCGCGTCCAATTTTTGATTGATTTCTGTCGTCGGCTCCTCGCCCTTCTTTGCTTCGGCAAACTTGGCCAGCATGCCCGCCGCTCGTTTCAAAATTTCGCCGGTAACCGATTGCGCCGCGACCCGCTCCGGCCCTCCGGCCGAAACAAAAAATTGCCTGATCTCCGCTTCCGCTTCATCCGCGAGCGAGACAAGAGATTCGTATTTTCGGAAGATTTTTTCCGCCGACCGTCCGCTGTTATTTTCAGCAATCGCAAAAATTTTATCACCCGCTTGCGCGTCCAACTCCAAAGAAATAAAACTCTTAAGCCCCGCTTCGCCATATTGTCGGACAAATCCCAACGCTTTTTCCTGCTCCGCCGCGCTCGCGCGCAACGCAAACCGCATAAACCAGGCCTGTTCGCGAAAATTGAGATTGTTAAAGCGCACGCCGGTATCTTTGAAAAATTCGTCGTCGTAAAATTGAAAATAATTTCTCTTAAATTCTTCCAAAATTTCTTCCTGTTGCCTTCTTTCTTCACTGCCCTCGGCCGCCGGAGCGGAAAAAAATTGTTCCAGAGTAAAATTAAGCACCGTTGCTTTGACCTGCTTTTCTTCGGAGCTTAAATCGCCCAGATTAAAAAATTTCTGCAATACCCGCTCTTCATCAAACACGCCGATCTCCCCGTTGGCAGTCAGACGGCGGACGGAATAACCGGGATTATTGTATTCTCCTAAATCATATAGCCGTTCAAGATAACGGACGCCTTCTGCCGAGATGCCGATCTGGCCGAATTCCAGCCGATGCAGAACGCGCGACACCCGCCGGTTGAGCCACGCCTGTTTCCGCGCCGATTCAGGATTATCATCCGGTTTCTGCCGCAACAGCGACAACAGCCGCGCCGCCGCGTGATCGGGATTAATCTGGGAAAAAACCAGGTCCGCCCACTTGGTCGCATCTTCGCCATATTTAGGTATTAACTCAATAAGTTGGTCAATGGTTCTCTCGCTGCCAAAACAGCCGATTTCTCGCATCGTTTGATTCAAAACCAGAATAGGCTCGCGGGTCAACGAATTGCCAAACTGATCTGAATCATGTTCCCACATATCAACCATATAGTCCGGTTCATCTTTGTCGTCTTCGTCGCCGATGTTTACAATCTCAAGTTCTCCTCTAGCCGCCATTTCTTTTTCCAGTTTCCACTCTTCGCGCAGTATTCTGGCGGAACGTTCAATGATCCGCTCAATCACGCTGTCAATAAATTCTTTGGTAATAGCGTCGGGATTTTTTTGAGCCGTCTTTCTTATTTTGTCCACCAGCGCCAAGATCATAAAATCTTCGCCATTTTCCGGACCGCCAAAATCATAAAGAATATCCAATTTATCCCAGTCTTGGCGATATTCGGCTCGCGCTTCTTTTTTTGGAATGTCCTCGGTTTTTGGTCCGATAAAATATCGTACCAATTCTTCCCAGTCATCCGGTCCGGTTATTGGGGTTTTCATCACTTGCTGTCTCGCTTGCTCGCGCAATTGGAATAATTGTTCCGGCCCGTCATAAGCATTCTCAAGAGATTCAGGGTCTATTTGCGTCAAAAAAGTTTCCAAATCCAAAAAGAGCTGGCGCGGGCCGCTGGCGGCTAAACGGTCTAAACTTGAGTCGGGTATACCCGGTTGGATTACTTCTTTTGACATAATGGCATTTTGAGATGGCGCTTCTTTAGCGTTCCTTATTCTCCCATAAAAATCAACCCTCGTCAATTCAGGAATTTCAATTAGAATATTCATGCCAGTGTGGTGTCAATACAAATTTTTATCCCTTTTCCCAAAAATGTGCTATTATATATAATGAGTAAGTCCTAATACTATCAACACTTATGCTCCCAGAAAAACTTTTAAATAAACTGCTTGACAGCCAATTCAAAATTGGAAAGAAAGATATGAAAGGATATATCGCCCGGGCAAAAAAGCTCAACCGAAGCTTGGAAGAGCACCTGGTCCACGAAGGCATTATTGATGAAGTGGAACTTTATACCGAAGCGGCCAAAATAATGGGCGTGCCAATGATCGCGCTAAAGGGCAGGGAGATAAAAAAAGATGTGCTGAATCTTATACCGCCGCCGCTGGCCCAGACGCACAATGTTATTGCTTTTGCCAGATCAAAAAACGAAGTGTCTCTTGCCATGCTTGATCCGGAGGACATCCAGACAATTGAATTTATCCAAAGAAAGACCGGATTGTCGCCTAAGGTTTTTCTTACTGCTCCGAATGACATCAAAGACGCTCTGCATCGGTATCACGCGGATCTGGAAAGCGATTTGCAAATAAACCAGCTGACAGAGGGGGAAGATATTGAAGCGGGAGAACTGAAGAAAGCGGCGGAAGAGTTGCCGATTGTGAATATTGTCAATAGCATTCTTGAACATGCGGTGTACGAAGGAGCGAGCGATATTCATATTGAACCGAGCGAAAAAGAAGTCACGGTGCGGTATCGCGTTGATGGGGTGTTGAGAAACGTAATGACTCTGCCCAAAAAGGTAAAAAACGGCATTATCGCTAGGATAAAGATTTTAGCCAACCTTAAAATTGACGAGCATATGGTGCCGCAGGACGGAAGGTTTAAAATACAGGTGCAGGACGAAAAGCTTGCCTTTCGCGTTTCAATTATTCCAGTTTATGATGGAGAAAAAATCGTCATGCGTATTTTGCATGAAGGGCAAAAACCTTTATCGCTTGACCAGCTGGGATTTTTGCCAGAACCAAAAAAATTGCTGGCGGCCGCAATTTCCAAACCGCACGGAATGATCTTGGTTACCGGCCCTACTGGAAGCGGAAAGACTACCACGCTTTACTCCATTTTGGGGATTTTGAATAAGCCGGACGTAAATATTTCTACGATTGAAGATCCGATTGAATATCATGTAGACGGCATAAACCAAAGCCAAACCAACTCGCGCGTTGGCTTCACATTTGCCACTGGTTTGCGTTCATTTCTGCGCCAAGATCCAGATATTATAATGGTAGGAGAAATCCGCGATCAAGAAACCGCGGAAATTGCCATCCACGCGGCCATGACCGGGCATTTGGTTCTCTCAACACTGCATACCAATGACGCGCCCACGACTTTACCGCGCTTGTTTGATATGGGAATCCCGCCATTTCTAGTTGCTTTTACCTCCAATATTATTGTGGCGCAACGTTTGGTAAGAAAATTATGCGAATATTGCAAAAAAGAATTCAAACTTGAAAGGCAAGCCATCAATGAAATGGAAAAGGCATTCAATACTAAAGAGATTTTGCCATTGTTTAAAAGCCAGGGCATTAAACTTGATTCCAAAGAAAAACAGTTGTCCAATATGACATTTTATCGCGGCGAAGGCTGCCGGCGCTGCGACAAAAGCGGGTACAAAGGCAGAATTGGCATTTATGAGACGTTGGTTATTGATAAAGAAATTGTAAAAAAAATTAATGAACGCGCCACCGCCGTTGAAATTGGCGAGTATGCCAAAGATCATGGCATGATTACCATGCTGCAAGATGGATTGGTAAAAGCCAAACAGGGGATTACCACGATTGAAGAGGTATTGCGAGTTACAAGAGACTGATTTTATATTGCTATGCCCAAAAAAGATAAAAATAAAAAAAAAAAAGAGCGTTCCGCTTTTGAACAGAAGTTTGATTATTGGGCCGGCAAACTTTTCCGCGTCAAATCAACTGACAAGATTTTTTTTGTAGATCACCTCAGGATAATGGTAAAAGCCGGGCTTTCTTTGGTTGACGCGTTAAATATTCTGGCCAAGGAGGTAGCGAACAAAAAATTTAAAAAAATTATTTCGCAAATCAGAGATGAGGTAGAAAAGGGGAGGCAGTTAAGCGAGGTTTTGGGAGAACATCCAAAGGTATTTCCAATCATTTATGTAAAAATGATTGCGTCTGGCGAAGTTGCCGGTAAACTGGAAGAGTCGCTGGAGCAGATTGTCAATCAGATGAAAAAGTCGCATGAATTGGTATCCAGCATCCGGGGCGCGATGATATATCCGGCAGTGATACTGACAGCGATGAGCGGCATTGGCATTATGATGACTACTTTTGTGCTACCCAAGATTCTTGAGCTATTCAAAGATTTTGACGCCGAGTTGCCGCTGGCGACGCGGACGCTTATCGCCATTGTAGATTTTTTGAGCAATCCGGTATATTTGGTGCTAATCATCGCCGTTGCGGCGGGATCAATCGCGTTGTTTGCGGCCATGATGAAGCGTTCTCCAAAATTTAAAAAAACTATCCATACAATAAATTTATACTTGCCGATTTTTGGCCGGGTAGTGAAGCAGATAAATTTGGCAAAATTTTCTTTGACGCTTTCATCGCTTTTAAAAAGCACGATTCCAATCATTGACGCGATGGATATTACTGCCGATACTTGCGCGAATGTAAATTATCAAGAATCCCTTCATAGCGCGGCGGTAAAAATGAAAAGCGGAGAGCCTTTGTCAGAAATTTTACGAGAATATGATAAATTTTTTCCTCCCATGGTTACCGAAATGATAATGGTGGGAGAGAGATCGGGCGAGGTTGACCAGATGTTGATTGAATTGTCTGAATTTTATGGGCGCGAAGTAGACAAGACGATGAAGAATTTTTCTACTATTATTGAGCCGGTTATCATCATCTTGCTGGGCATCGCGGTAGCAGGCATCGCTGTTGCCGTAATAATGCCGATGTTTAGCCTGGCGCAAAGTTTTTAACCACGACGCGCGATACCCACGGCACGATTCATTACGAATTGTCCAAATTGAGTCGTGTTGCGTGCATTATGAATCGTGATTTAATATGTTCACCAATCCTTTTCCCAACGCATTTGGTCTAGACATCAGCGACCTTTCAGTCAAGACAGTGTGGCTTAGGAATATTTCGCATAGACGAAAATCGCCATCGTATGAATTGGCCGTTTGCCGATCCGCAAAATTGCCCCACGGCCTGATTGTTAATGGTGAAATCCAAGAGCCGGAATTGGTAAGAAAATATATCAAACATCTTTTGGCAGGAAAGAAAGGAGAACAGAAGGCCATTAGCGGGAGCTGGGTGGTTGCTTCGCTGCCGGAAACGCAGAGTTTTATAAAAAAACTCACCATCCAAAAACAGCAGGATGAAATTATAGAGGACGAGATACTCAGCGCGGCTAAGAAGCATATTCCATTTGACGAGGATAGCTATTATACTGACTGGCAGATTGTGCCGAATGAGACCGTGAAACAAAACTTTACCAATATATTGGTCGGAGCTGTGCCCAAAACAATTGCCAACAGCTATACTTATCTTTTGGAAAGCATGGGCATGGGAGTGATTTCTCTGGAAATTGAGGCTCTATCTATCGCTCGGGCGATGATTACCGCGCCGAAGAATTATTCAGGAGAAGCGCGCGCTCTCTTGGATTTGGGGGCGACTAGATCCAGTTTTATTATTTATGATCACGACAGCGTGCAATTCAGCATCTCCATCCCATTTTCCGGAGAAATGATTACAACTGCTCTATCGCAAAAGCTGGGGATATCGTATGATGATGCAGAGCAGAGAAAGATAAAATGCGGCCTTGATTCAAAGGAGGGCAAAGGAAAGACGTTTATAATAATTTCAACGCTAACCAATCAATTGGCTGATAATGTAGAAAAAGCGATACAATTCTATTACTCGCATTTTCCCGGCGCGAACAAGATTACCCATATTACTATGTGCGGCGGCATGGCAAATTTAAAGAGGCTGGACAAGGTGCTTTCGTTGAAATTGAAAATCAATGCCAAGCCTGGCCGGCCATGGAAAAATCTTATGTCAAAAAAACCAATTCCAGTTGATATTGAAGAATCCCTTTCGTATGCGACCGCCATCGGCCTGGCGTTGCGCGCCGCGGACAATCCTTTTTTTAGGCATAACATAATATGATTTAAGATTTTCATTAGTATGTTTCCAACCCGCCTCAATTTGTTGCCGCCAGACAAAAAGAAATATCTTCAGAGGATGATATTTACAGAATTCTCCAAAAGCGCGCTGGAGTCCATTTTGTTTTTTTTGTGCATCATTGGCATCGCGCTCTTGGGCGGCAGGTGGGTGTTGCAGGGTTATTTCAATGGGCTTGTTGAAGGTATCATTGCCGTTTCCAGCGAATATGCGCATGCGAATCAGGAGATAAAAAAAATCAATCATATATTGCGCGGCGTCCAGCAGATTCAAGACCAGTATTTTTTGTGGACGCCAGTTCTTTCAGAATTCACCACAAAAATACCAGACGCAGTCATCCTATCAAGACTTTCTTTTGATATAAAAACCAAAACCGCCGCGCTAAGCGGAACAGCGGCTACGCGCGATGATCTTTTGGATCTTCAGCGCCGGCTGGAATCTCTATCGTTTATCGCGTCGGCGAGCATCCCATTGTCTCAATTAACAAAGAAAGAAAATATATCGTTTTCACTTACCGCCCAAATGAATTGATATGAAAACTTTATCGTTACAACGGAAGATGACATTATTTATTATCGGCATCGCGGCAGTCCTGATAGCGATTATCTTTTTGGTTATTATACCATCAGTTTCGCACATAAAAAACTTGAAAAAAGATATAACGAAAACAGAAGAATTTTTGGAAGAACAATATCAAAAGACCCGTAATTTGCAGAAATCCGTCCGCCGTTTTGAGGAGATCTTGGAACAGACGAAAAAATTCAATGGCATTGCTATCGCCGAGGGAGAAGAGCTGTCCGTCATCACCCAGCTGGAACAGCTGGCGGCGCAATATAATATTGAACAAAATTTGGATGTTCGGTTCAATAGCGAACCCGCCCTTGGAGCAGGCCTGCGATCCTATACCTTCTCTTTTTTGAATCTCGGTCTTTTCGCGGACCAGATGCGTTATCTCAAATCCTTTGAGCTGCTGCCGTATTATTTGAATATAGATTCATTGGATTGGCAAGCGAAACAGTCCGAAGGGGCGGTAACATTAAGATTTAATGCCACAGTGTATGCGACTCTTTAGTAAATTTGGCAAAATAAAAGAAAATGCGGTTTTACAGGCCGTTGAGTACAAACATTTTGCCGCCTTGCGGCTGATAAGCTTGGGCTTGATCGGCATTTTTGCAATTAGCATTATTAGTGTGGGCTTTTTTATCTACCAACACATCTATACTGTGGTCGGGCAAGTGCAGTCAATACTGGTATTGGAATCGCAACTAGGCGCGGCGGTAGTGGATTTTAACACGCTTGAAAAAGTTGAAGCCGCCTGGCAAGAAAAGTATTCAGCCAATCCGCCGCTCATAGCCAGAGATCCTTTCAGTCCAGCCAATGTTGCGGCTCTTGAGGAAGAATCAAAAAGATAATAAGCGATGGAAATAGTTTTTGCGGTTGGTTTTGATAATTTGGGCAGCATCTTTTGCGAATGAATTTTATGCTTTATTTATTTCAACTCGGACATCAGCCGCACATCTCCGTTGCTGAAATTGAAGCGGTTTTTTCTAGATTAAGCATTGGATGTAAAACAATTAAACAAGCCGGGCAAAATTTGCTTATAGAAATTCAAACCAAGCTGGATTGCGGCAAATTGATCCAACTGTTGGGGGGCACAGTAAAAATTTCAGAAAAGATTATTGAAGACAAAAACGCCATCTCTTCGCTTGTTCAGCACCTAAATAAATTGTATTCAACCGGGAAAATACATTTTTCGCTTTCTGGTAAAAATGCAAAATCAGCGGCGCTTGAAATAAAAAAAGGCTTAAAAAAAATAGGGCGGTCCGTTCGCTATATTGAACCAAAAAATACCGCCACTATCTTACATAATAAATTAGTAGAAAAAGAGGCTGATCTCGCTGTCGTCGGCAGTTCAATCTTTGTAACCCGCGCTATTCAGCCTTTTGAAGAATTCAGCGAACGGGATTATGGCCGGCCGAAGAGCGATAGCGCCAGCGGCATGCTGCCGCCCAAGCTAGCGCGGATAATGATCAATCTCTCAGGATCCAAACAAGGAGAAATAATCCTTGATCCGTTCTGCGGTTCTGGCACAATATTAATGGAAGCGGCGTTCATGGGATATACCAATTTTGTCGGATCGGACATTGCTGGAAAAGCCATCCAAGATACTGGACACAACTTGGAATGGATAAAAAATAATTTTTCACTCCCCAGTCTTCCTTATCGTTTGTTAAATGCCGGCGCTGCCGAGCTGGGCGAGCGTCTGGATGAGAAATCCATTGATTTTATTGTTACCGAGCCATACCTTGGCGGCGCTCTCAAAGGAAATGAAAGCAGAGATAAATTGTCGGCGCAAGCAAAAGAATTGAAAGAACTTTATCTGGGCGTCTTTATGGTGTTTCATAAGATTCTAAAAGCAGGCGGTTCAGCCGTATTCATAATTCCTCGTTTTAGACACCAAAGCGGTTGGATCACAATTGATTGCGCGGATGAAATTAAAAAAACAGGATTTGAAATTATCCCGCTTTCAAAAAAAGAACGGTTTTTGTTGTACTGGCGGACAAAACAACGTCTGGGGAGGGAAATCTGGAAATTTAAAAAGATCCAGTAAGGGTTTTTTTATCTGACTGTCTGCCGTGTCAGTTATTTTTGTAGAAAAAAATTATCAACTGCCTGCCCGACCGCGTAGCCGACAATCGCCGCAACGCTGGCAAGTCCGAGCATCTCAAGCCCGGCGAGCCACCACTTTCGTTTTGAATACCGCGTGGTAGCAACGCCCAAAAAGAAAAGGCCGATGAGGGTTGTAACCACAGAGATTACAATCGCCAGATGCATTTGAAAAAGAAGATAGGGGACCAAAGGAATGGTTCCGCCGGCGATATAAGAAAAGAACATGAATGATCCATTTCGAAATGGTTTTTCAAAGTTTTCCGTGTCTACTTTCAATTCCCTATAAGTCATTTCTTTGAGTAGTAAGGCTTCATCCTTTGCCGCTTCTTCCGCCATTTTTGCCGCCAGATCCTTGGGCCAGCCGTCATCTACATACATATCAAACAGTTCATTTTTTTCATCTTTGGGAAATTTTTTTATTTCTATTTTTTCTTCCGCGATTTTCCGTTCGTCGATAACGCGCTTTGATTTGCTGGACAAGAAAGAACCAACAGCCATTGAAATCGACTCAACAGAAACAATAACAAAACCAGCCAGAATAACAGTAAAATGATCTTGGACACTGGCGGCGATGCCGGTAATCGCCCCCAAGGTAGAAACCATTCCATCCTCCATTCCAAAAACAACTTCCCGCACTGTTGTTGATAAGCCGTGGTTTCTGTGGTGGATGTATTCAGGGTTGTATTCTATTGACATAACGGGAATAGTATATCATAAAGAAATTATACAACAAAAATCCTCCCGAGCTTTCTCCGGAGGATTTTTTAAATTAAAATTTAACCTGAATTTTTATTTTTGTTTCACCACATATTTTTTGTTTTGATTAATTCCCCGTTTGTCATTCCGGAATGACAAACGGGAAGCATACAATTACCTAATGCCATAACCTTCCTCCGCCGCGGCCGCGCCAATGTTAAAGAATCTGAAAATCGGCACAAACTGTTCTATGAGCCCCCGCGCAATCCTGACATCAAGCAGTAAAGATGTGTTTGGCGCGGGCGAATTGCCGCCGCCGGCCGGCGTCGTCGGCTGGGGCGCTGGTGAGAAACTGTTCATCGGTTGGGGTTGAAAATCCGGTTTAACTGATGGCTGTTGAACCGGCGCGGGCTGATTGCTTTCAAACTGCCGCGGTTCCGATGCACCAAAACCTCCGTTCGGCTGGCTCATCGGCTGCATAATCGGCGTCCGGTGAGTCGGCTCGCTTATCGGCATGCGGTTGGCCGGTTCTGTCATTTTTCTTTGTTCCATCATCGGCTGGAAATTTTGCGGTTGGTTCGGCGCCGCGCCTCCGCTTTCTCCTGAACCGACGAAATCCGGTTTTTGTCCCTCAAATCTGTCGCTGGAAAAATCTTGGCCGCGAAAATCTTCCCGCTTAAAGGTGTCAACTTGCCCGCCATCTATCATCGGCCGTTCATTCATCCTCGGTTCAACTGCCGGCTGACGGTAGTTATTCTGTCCTTCGCCACTCGGCAAAGACGGCTCCTGCGGGATCATCTTTTGCGCCTGGCCATCCATTTGTTGGCGCGCTTGCTCTTCCAAAAACCGCTCCGTCTCTCGCGTAGTGTCATAATATTTTTGCATCTCTCCGTTTTTCTGCCGCTCTATGTCTAACTGTTTGGTAAACTGTCCTCTTTCTTCTTGCTGGCACCGTTCATCGCAAAATGGATTCAGTTGCACGTTCTTTTCAAAAATCTCCCCCCGTCGTTCCAAATCCTTTTGCCTAAAGTCAATCTGTTTTTGCTGGTATTCCTGTTCAACCGTCTTCCGCTCTTCTTCACTTTTTACTTCGGAAAATTTTGCCTTAAACTCTTGGTCAAATTTTTGCCGCTCTTCCTCGCTCTTCCGTCTGATTTGCTTGTCTTGCATAACATCGCGCTTCTCGGCGAACATCTGACCAAAGCCGCCTTGCCGGTTGGTTATCTCCTGCAAAATTTCCGGCGGAGTAAAACGTAGTTTGTCCTGAAATTGCGCGAACGCTTCCGGGTTCTCCATGCTGTTTAAATTTTTTACCATCATCTCGGTCTGTTTGCCAATCGCTTGATCAAAGAATTGCCCAAATCCGGGCGGGGCAAATCCCCCGGCCGTGAACGGTGGCGGGCTTGTCTCGCCGAATTGAGGCGGACCAAACCCTTCCGGCCCAACGCCCGGCGGCATGCTTTCGTTGCCGAACGGCGGTGGACCCGCCTCGCCGAACGGCGGCGGGCCAAAGAAATCATTTGGGTTCTCGGTAAATTGAGCTTGAAGTTCCTTTAAGACTTTCACGTCATCGGGATTGGTGGAAGCGATTCGTTCAAAAAATTTATCTTTCTCCTTCGCCGCCCGCTCAACGAACTGCTGTTTTGCTTCCCGCTGCATTTTTTCTATAAACTCCTTCTTACTTGGATCAAGCGCCGCCTCTTTCTCCAAATCCGCGAGCAGACGAAAGGTGGTCGGATCAGGATTAGCCGCCATCTTTTTGGACAACTCCTCAAATTTGTTCGCCATTTCTTGCGACCCGAGATCGGTAAAGGTCTCTCTGAATTTGCCAACGGCTTCTTTTTGCCGTTCTTCAATTTCCATCTTTAAATCCTCGTCTTCTGTTTTCACCCGCTGGCGAATCTCTTCCAGCGCGCGCAGTTTGCTGACATCCGGTCCGCCTTCTTCAAATCGGCTGAACATCCGCTCTTTCATCCTCTGCCGAAAGCCTTCATCAAACGAGGATTCTTCCGCTTGTTCCAATTTATTTTGAAAACGCCGCGCCGCAATGTCTTTGGCCATTTCCGCTTTTTCCAACAGCTCCAGCGGCGCGTCTTCCAGCTGTTTTAATTTATCAAAAATTTCCAAATGCCGCGTCTCGTCGCCGCCCATCCCTTCGGCGTAAAGTTCAAACTGCCCGCCGCGCTCCTCGTCCGGCATTTGCGCGAAATTTTTTTTAAATCTGTTCAATGCGTTATCTTCCGCCTGCTCCAGCGCCGCCTTGGCTTCCTCCGGCGCCTGATCGGCTATCTGCTTTAAAATTTCTAAGTTTCTAATTTCTTTAAACTCGCTCCCGCGCTGATTCTCCATTATACGATCCAACCGTTCCACCATGTGGCCGCTGTTTTTTTCCACCGCGAAAAGCACCTCGCCAACCGCGCCGGCCGATTCGTCGCGCGCTTGCTGAATTTTTTCCAAAACATTCATCCCTCCCGCCGCCCCCTCTGCCTGTACAGCAACATGATTTTCAATTTTTTCCAAAATTTTCTGCTGTTTAATCTGTTTGTCCAAAATATTGTCCAGCAGTCGGTCAACCTGTTGATCACCCGCGGCCTTTTTTTCGCGGAGCCCCTCGGCTCCATTTTTAATTTTTTCTATCCGTCCTTCAAACCTTTCCACCGCGCCGGAAACCGCCTCAAACACTTTTTGATCCGGGCCTTTTATTTCCAGCAAACGGCTGGCGTCGGCCAATTCCTGATTCGCGTTTTGCAATCTCACCTCCGCCTTTTTCACCGGATTAAATGTAACCGCTTCCCGCAGCGCCCGGCCGAATCTTTTGAAACCATAAAACGGGCTGTCCGGCAAAATCCGGCTTTCGTTCGTTCCCAAATCTTCCGGCCGTACCGTCTCATCAATCACTGCCGCGGCGCTCGCCGTTTCCGGCGGTTCAACTGGCGGTTCAGTCACTTCCATAACCTGCGGCTCTTCCGGAACAGGTTGTGGCTCACTAACCTCTGTCTCCTGCGGAGCCGGACCAGCCTGTGCGTCCATCGCCGGCGTTTCAACCGCCGCCGGAACGGACGCGCTGTCTTCGGTCTGCGCCGACACCGGCTTCACAAATAAAAAAACAGCTATCAACAATGTGATACCTGCCAAAAGATACAAATAGATCAGTGTAAATTCGTTTTTTGCCGAATTAGAAAAGAGAATCTGCTTCTCTTCATTATTTTGTTGCATATTTTTTGTTTTTATTTTTGTTTTATGAGGATATTATAGCAGAAAAAATGGGGTTTGTCAATTGGAAAAAACCAAAAAACCCCACCGGTGGGGGTTTTTTGGTTTTTCCGTCTTTAATCATTTACAAAATCCTTATTCCGGTCTGTCTGATTTCATCAATCAACATGCTTCCCTCCTGAAAGTCTCTGGGGTGATAGCCGACCGGTTCAATAACCGGTTGGTGGGGATCGCGGATCGGAGCCAAATAATTCCAAAGGTAACGTTTTGCTTTCCACGGATTATTAAATTTTGGCGAAACAATACAAACATCAATGTCGCTCCATTTGTTCGCGTTTCCTTTGGCAAAAGAGCCAAAAATATACACCGACCTGATCGGTAATTTTTCTTCTCGAAGCCGGCCGACAAATTCTTCTACTTCTTTTTTTATTTTTTTTGGTACTGTCTTTTTAGCCATAAATTATACGAGCGGCAAATTTTAAGCCACTTATTAGCATAGCTTTCCGTGCACCGCTTATAAAAAGCGTATTTTTCATCTTCGTATCTTCCCGCGATATTGAAATCGGTAATCTCCCGAAAATCTCTCGTTTGTTTTTGGTTTAGCGCCAAATCCGCCAATGCCGCCAGTCGCGCCAAATCGTGAATGCGCGGCGGTAATTCTTTCGTCTTCAAAACCACGAGCCCCTTTAACAACTTTTCGATCGTGAGGTGAGCAAAAAATAAAGAGTCGCTATAGCGCCTGCCCTTGAAAAGATACAGCGCCGTATCCCAATTCCGGCTGGCAGAAAGGCGCCAATAGGAAATCTGTTTGCTAATTTTCTGTGACGAAAGCTGCATAACATCCTTAGTATACGAAATAATTTTAGCAAAGTCAACATTTTTTAGTTACCACCAATCACGCCGATACATGAAAATAACACACATCCCCATCCTTCACCTCATACTCTTTCCCCACCAACTGCAACACTCCTTTCTCCTTCGCGCCGGCCCAGCCGCCGCACGCGACAAAATCCGGCCACGGCACAACGTCGGCTTTGATATAACCCTTGATAAAATCCGTATGAATCACGCCCGCGGCCCCCGGCCCCTTGGTTCCCCATTTAACCGTCCACGCCCGCGTCTCCGGCTCGCCGGAAGTGAAGTAAGTAACTAAATCCAACAATTTATAACCGGCGACAATTATCTTATCCAACCCAGACTGCTCCAGCCCGCTCGCTTTCAGATACTCCCTCGCCTCCGCCGCCGTCAAATCCGCCAACTCCGCTTCCAACTTCGCCGAGATATTCACACCCACTTCGCTGTCTGTCAAAAAATTAGTTTCCTGCTTGTTTTCCCGCCAAAGCCCCGTAGCGAACGGGGTCCCGCTTCGTTGCGATGACGGGACCCCGCTCGCTGCGGGGCCAGTTTCTTCGCAGTTAAAAACATACATCATCGGCTTCATCGTCAAAAGATGCAAGTCCTTTATTGTCAGCGCTTCCTCATCGGTGTAATCCAACGAACGCGCCGACTTGCCCGATTCCAAATGCGTGTTCAGTTTTTCCAACAATTCAATCTCCGCTTTGGTCTGTTTGTCAACGAGCCCCTTGGCCTTTTTTTTGGTATTCGCAAGGCGATTTTCCACTGTCTGCCAATCGGCCAAAACTAACTCCAAGTTGATCACTTCCGCGTCTTCTTTGGGATCAACTTTATTATGAACGTGCATCACGTTAGCATCTTCAAACGCACGCACGACTTGAACAATCGCGTCCACTTCTCTGATGTGCGAAAGAAATTTGTTGCCCAGCCCCTCGCCTTCCGAAGCGCCTTTGACTAAGCCGGCGATGTCAACAAATTTAATTGCCGTAGGGATTATTTTTTTTGATTTTGAAACATCGGCCAGTTTTTGCAGGCGTTCATCAGGAACTTCAACAATACCAATGTTCGGTTCAATGGTGCAAAAAGGATAATTTTGCGCGTCGGCCTGCTTGCTGCGGGTGAGGGCGTTAAACAGGGTTGACTTGCCGACATTGGGGAGACCGACGATTCCGAGGGAGAGCATATCATGATGCACGATACACGTATCACGAGTCATACACGAATTGTCCAACTGATTTGTGATGTGTTTCTAGTGACTTGTGGCGTAGTTTGTGATGAGGACGCCATTATTATGAAGAAATGGGGATTAAAAGTCAACCGCGGGTGTCATTTTGTAAATATCATCTCGATTTATTTGAAAAACTTTGACTCTCTCTTTCTTTTTAATTATAATTGAAGACGAAGGAGGTGCACATGTTTTGGAGACAGCTATCTTTCAATTTGGGAATAGTGCTCGCCCTTTCGTTGCTGGGAATCCTACTCGGCATGCTGATCGACAAGTGCTGATGTCCCCACCAGGCCAAAGGAGGTTCCCCACAAACCACCCGACGCCTGCCCCAATTCTGAAACAGATTCAGGGTTGAGGTAGGAGTTTCGCCGGGTGGTTTTGTTGTTGGAGGCGGGGTTTGGGCGGTAATCCGACAACCCTACCTCTGTCTCCTTCCCTTATGAAAGGAAGGAGAACCTTTTAAGAAAGTTCAACTAAATTCAATTGTTAGCCCCTTTCCATTCATAAGGGAAAGGGGTTGGGGATAGGGTTGTCGCCAAACACCCACGCACCACATTGACTTTCCCCCCAAAATCAATTATCCTATAACAACATTATCCGCATCAATTCGCGTTCGCAACTCATAAACCCTTCACCCTTAAACCCATAAATTCAATTATGCAATATTCATCCAAAAAATTAGAAAAATCCCAAATAGAAATCACCATCACCGTCACTCCTGAAGAATGCCGTCCGCACCTGGAAAAGGCGGCCCAGAGAATTTCCGTGCGGACCGCGATTAAGGGTTTCCGGCCAGGGAAAGCGCCGTATGATATTGTCAAACGCGAGGCCGGCGAGATGGCGATTTTGCAAGAAGCGCTGGAGTCAATTATTCAAAAAACTTTCTTCCATGCGGCAATAACCGAGGAAAAACTAGAGACTATCGGCATGCCGAAGATTGACGTTGACAAAATAGCGCCGGGCAATGATCTCGTTTACCGAGCTGTTGTCGCCGTTTTGCCGCTTGTTAATTTGCCTGATCTCAAAAAAATCAAAGTGGAAAAAAAAGAAGCCAAAATTGATGCTAAAAAAGTTGAAGAAACCCTTGACGCCCTTCGCGGCATGCGCGCCAAAGAGGTGATAAAACAAGGTCCTGCCCAAGGAACGGACAAACTGACGATTGATATGGACATGTTGATTGATAATGTGCCGGTGGAAGGCGGCCAAGCAAAGAATTACCATGTTTACCTTGGAGAAAGTCATTACATTCCGGGATTCAACGAGCAAGTGAAAGGGATGAAAGAAGGAGAGGAAAGAGAATTTCAACTGGATTTTCCTGTTACTCATTACCAAAAACACCTAGCCGGCAGAAGAGTTAATTTTAAAGTAAAAGCCAAGGGCGTTTACGAGCGCCAGTTGCCAGAACTTGATGAAGAGTTTGCCAAAACGTTCGGTCAGGAGAACGTGGAAAAATTGCGCGCGCTGGTTAATAACAATCTTTTGCAAGAAGCCGAACAGAAAATCAAGCAACAAACCGAGATTGATATTTTGGAACAGCTTATCGCGAATACTGAATTCGGCGATCTGCCGGAAGTCTTGATTGATTCCGAGCGGCAAAAAATGTTTTACGAACTCAAGCGCGATCTGGAGCGAAACGGAGTTTCTATTGAACAATATTTGCAAGACATTAAAAAAGGAGAAAAAGAACTGTTTGAAGATTTCAAAAATCAAGCCGAAAAACGCGCCAAGGCCGCGCTGATTTCCCGCCAAGTCGCGAAAGAGCAAAATATTATTGTTTCAGACGAAGAATTAGATAAAGAAGTCGAGCTTATCCGGCAGGCCTATGCCAATGATAAAGATACGCGAGAAAATTTGAAAAAACCTAAAGTGAGAGAATCTCTCGCGGTGACGGTGCAGAATCGGAAGATAATGGAGTATTTACGAGCGGCCATATTGTCGTCCTGAATCCCGATTCGCATCGGGATAACATTGTCATTCCGGAATGACAAAAAGATCTATGTTCATCAAACTAAAAACCATTCCTCGCTCTTCCCGCGACCAAATAATCAAGCTCTCTGAAAACGAATACAAAGTAAAACTAACCGCGGCGCCAGTTGACGGAAAAGCGAACGATAGTCTAGTTGAATTGTTAAGCGAGGAGTGGAACATCCCAAAATCAAAAATAAAAATCGCCAAAGGCTTGGCGAGTAGAAAAAAGCTGGTTGAAATTTTAGATTAACTATTCAGGCAAATCTATCCCGCCTCTGCTCCATGGATTACACCGCAAAACCCGCCAAATAATTTTAGGAATGCCAATAAGGATTCCTCTTTTTTTTATCACCTGGCTGGAGTATTCACTGCAGGTTGGAAAATACTTGCAATAGCCGTGCGGGCGGACGCGCTTGGCCCAGAAACTATGATCTGGAGAGAGGATTTTTTGATACAATTTTATTAATAAGACCATCAAGCGCCTTGGGAGAAGAAATGATTTTTTATAATTTTGTTTAATTTTCATACAACAGCCTCGCTCTTTTAAACACCGTCATAATCGCTTTTTCTATCTCCGCATATTCACAATCTAAAATATCCGCTTTCGCCAACACCGCGATCATGTATCCGCTTTTTATTTTTTTTTCTTTCAGCAACAATCTCACCACCTCGCGCATCCGCCGCTTTATCAGGTTCCTTTTTACCGCGCTTTTGCTGACTTTGATCCCAACCACAAATCCAATTTTTAGATCATCTTTTGGATACTTTCGGCGAGGGTATTTTTTTGGATCTATTTTCCAAATTTTTATATTCAAAAAATCGCCGGCAATAAATCCGCCCTCCTTGAAAAGAATTTCAAAATCTTTCATTTTGCGGAGCCGGTATTGTTTCGGGAGCATATTAGTTATTTTATAAGCAGTGAAGCGCTGGTCATTTCTTTTGGTTTTTGCAAGTCCATCAAATCAAGAATTGTCGGCGCTGTTTGATTAAGAAAGCCTGCTTTTGGCAGTTTAACACTTTGTTCGGTGATAACCAGCGGCACCCCATTGAATGTATGCGCGGTATGAGGCTGGCCAGCATGATGCATGTATTCAATATTGCCGTGGTCTGCGGTAATAAAAACAGTATAGCCAAGCTCTGCTGCCATGGGGACAATTTGCGAGAGCGCGCGATCTACCGCCAGCACCGCTTTTATGCCCGCGGCCATCTCCCCGCTGTGTCCCACGATATCTCCATTGGCAATATTGCAAACCAAAAAATCAAAAGATTTAGTTTCTAGCGCGCGAATTAGGGATTTAGTAATTTCCGGCAAGCTCATTTCAGGCTGAGGCGCGTAGTTTTCCAATCCCAAAGAAGGAATGATGATCCTGCTTTCATTGGCAAAAGTGAGTTCCCTGCCGCCATTAAAAAAATATGTAATATGAGCGTATTTTTCTGTTTCAGCGATGCGAAATTGCCTTAGCCCTTGCGAGTCCAACCGCTCCGGCAACGTGTTGTTTGGAATTTGTTTGGAAAATAATACTTGAACATCGGAGAAATCATCATGGTACTTAGCCATGCTCGCCAAAAAAAGATTTTGCGGCACCTCAATTGTCTGCTGAATTGCATGCGGCGCGCGCTTGGTAAATAGCCGCGCCATCTGGCGCATTCGATCAGCGCGAAAGTTGAAAAAGATTATCGCGTCGTTATTATTTACAGTGTGGTCAGAAAAATTCGCCGGTTGCATGAATTCGTCGGTTATTTTTTCCGCGTATCTTTTTTCGATGTATTTTATCGGACTGTCTGATTGAATTTCATCATTTTTTAAAATAGCATTATATGCTGTTATTGTCCTTTCCCAATTTTCTGTTCTATCCATTCCAAGCGATCTGCCAATCAGGGTGCTGATAGCAACATTGTCCGGAAGTTTTTTTTGCAATGGCCGCAACAAGCCCAATGCGCTCATTGGAGGCATGTCGCGCCCATCCAGATAGAGGTGCAACGCGGTTGAGCTCATTTTTTCTTTTTGCGTCCATTCAATCAGCGCGTTCAGGTGATTGATATGTGAATGTATACCCGCGTCGCTCAACATGCCAACAAGATGCAGGGCGCTGGCATATGTTTCAGTGTGCTGTTTTATTTTTTGGAGGATTTCATTATCAAAAAAAGTTCCATTTTCAATAGCTTTATCAATGGCAGCGGTCTGTTGCCACACCACTCGCCCGGCGCCAATGGCGGTGTGTCCGACTTCTGATCCGGAGAGGCAGCCGTTCGGCAAACCGACAGATTCTTCTTTGCAGTGGAGATTTGAGTTTGGATAAATCTTCAGAAGATTGTTCCAGTATGGCGGATCAGCCTCGGCAATCGGGTTGTGTTCTTTTTTTGGATTGATTCCCCAGCCATCAAGTATTAAAAGAAGAATTTTTTTCATAGACTAAAAGCATCGGAAAGGATTCTTTAAGCGGCCTCTGACAGAGCTTGTTTTTTTGTGGAAGTATCATCTCTAGTTTGTCCTGGTAATTTGATTTCTGTGAGAGGTATTTCTTTAAAACCCATTGGGTTGCCATGCAGGCCGCTGGGATTGGTACGGGGAGCAAAAGAGTCTGCTTTGATTATTTTTTGATTTAATTTATCAGGATCTTTTGGGACAAGAATGTCTCCAAAAGGAACATTTTTTGATTCCATATAAAATAATATTAATCCGTCTCCGTCTCTGTCCGCCGAGTTGGCGGACTGCGCCGGATAGGTTTTTGGTTTAATCCCAATTTTAATATCTATACCATTCGTGTTTATACGGCCCATTGACGCTAACATTAATATACCCCGCCTGTTCTTTCGTTAATCTCGTCAGTTTAACCCCAATCTTATCCAAATGCAAACGCGCCACTTCTTCGTCCAGTTCTTTGGGGAGAGTGGTAACGCCGATCGGATGTTTTTTGGTCCAAAGTTCAATCTGGGCGAGCGTCTGATTGCTGAAACTATTACTCATCACAAAGCTAGGGTGGCCGGTGGCGCAGCCCAGATTGACGAGCCGGCCCTCGGCCAAGAGATAGATTTCATTGCCATTGGGAAAAATATATTTGTCCACCTGCGGTTTGATATTGATTTTTTTAACGCCGTTTAGTTTATTTAGCGGTTCAACTTGAATTTCATTGTCAAAATGTCCGATATTGCAGACAATCGCCTGATCTTTCATTTTTTCCAGATGTTCAACGCGGATGACGTCTCTGTTTCCGGTGGCGGTGATGTAAATGTCCGCCCGCCCCAGAGTATTTTCAACAGTAGTAACTTCATAGCCCTCCATCGCCGCCTGCAAAGCGCAGATGGGGTCAATCTCGGTTACAATCACTCGCGCTCCCTGCCCGCGCAGGGCTTGGGCGCAGCCCTTGCCCACTTCGCCATAGCCGCAGACGACCGCCACTTTGCCGCCGATCATCGCGTCCATGGCGCGGTTCAGCCCGTCCAGTACCGAATGGCGGCAGCCGTAGATGTTGTCAAATTTTGATTTGGTGACAGAATCGTTGACGTTGATGGCGGGGAATAATAGCTTTCCTTCTTTTGCCAACTGATATAGCCGATGCACGCCCGTGGTCGTTTCTTCGGATACGCCCTTCACATTTTTTGCCACACCTGTCCAGAGGTTTTGTTTTTTCGCGTAAAGATTTTTTAACGCTTTCATCAACTCTCTAAAATCTTCTCCTTCGCCCGAATAATCTTTTTTCAAAAGCGCGGGGTTGTTTTCTATTTCCACGCCTTGGTGGATCATGAGCGTCGCGTCGCCGCCATCATCAACAATTAAATTCGGCCCTTGCCAATTTCCAAAATCAAGCGCTCTCATCGTGCACCACCAATAATCCGCGAGCGTTTCGCCTTTCCAGGCAAATACCGGAATGCCCGTTTTCGCTATCGCCGCCGTGGCATGGTCTTGCGTGGAAAAGATGTTACAACTGGCCCAGCGCACTTTGGCGCCGAGGGCGGCGAGCGTTTCAATCAAGACCGCGGTCTGAATCGTCATGTGGAGCGAGCCGGTGATTTTCGCGCCTTTCAACGGTTTTGTTTTCGCGTATTTTTTCCTGATCGCCATGAGGCCGGGCATTTCTTTTTCCGCGATTTCAATTTCTTTGCGGCCGAGGAGGGCGAGGGAGAGGTCGGCGACTTTGTAATCTGTTTTTGGCATAGTGCTTATGAAAATTAACCTAATTTCTAATACTTTGAATTACGAAACGTAGATTTTCATCATTCCCATTTAAAGGACTCTTCGCAGTGTGAATCGGTCTTCGCGGTAATCCGCACCTCATCCCCCTGCCCCTTCTCCTTGAAGGAGAAGGGGGGTTGCCAATTGTCCATCTGGCTTCCCCTCTCCTTTTAGGAGAGTGGCTAGGGGTGAGGTGCGGGTTACCGCGAAGAGTTTTCGGAACGGTGAGTGACAGTTGTGTGCCGTTTCGTAATTCAAAGTAATTAGAAATTAGGTCAATTAGGTTAATTTAAAACTTCTACATGCAAGAATTATCCTCTGTATACTAAATACCCCACATAAACCGCGTACATCATCACAAACATCACCCCCTGCCAGCGGTCTAATTTGTGTTAAGAAAATAAAACAGACCTTATTATAGTCCGGTTAGAGGAGAAAGACAAGTTTTTGAGGCAGATTAATTTATGTAATCTAGAATTTACGCGTTTGAAATCTGATTCACTTTTTAGGTAAAAGGAGTAACAGACGACCCAAAGGGAGTCTGTCCAACGACCGAATTGAACGCACTCCCCACGGGTCGTGCGTTACTCCAATTTATAATGAAACGCGTAAGTTCTGTAATTATAAATTTATCGTCTCTCCGTACGTCTCCCGATATCTCCCCTCAAACTCTTTCAGAGTAAATCGGTGATTCTGCGTACCGTAATTTTCCACCGCGTAAGTGGCCGCGACCGAACCAACCTGGCCGCAGGTTTTGAGATCATGCCCGTTCACATAGGCGGTAAAGAATCCAGCGCGATAAGCATCGCCGGCGCCAGTCGGGTCGTCAGTGGAGCGTGGCTGGCAAGGCATAATTTCAAGAATTTTATTTTTGGTGGTAATGATTGATCCTTTGCTTCCCAGTGTAGTAATCAGCACCCCAACATGGTTTAGCATTTCATGTCCATCCCAACCGGTTTTTTCTTCAATCAATTTCATTTCATAATCATTGCCAATCAAAAATTTCGCCTGGCCAATCGCGGCCATCAGCTCTTGCGGAGACAGAGCCGGTATTTGCTGGCCCGGGTCAAAGACAAATGGAATTTTGAGATCATAACATTCTTTGGCATGCTTTACCATCGCGTCTTTTTGCGTCGGAGAGATCAAGGCGAAATCAATTTTTTCTTTAACATCGCTGATATTTAATTTGGCTGCCTCGGAATGCGCGCCATTGTAAAACGCGGTTATTTGATTATCATCTTTGTCCGTGGTAATATGGGCCGAGCCGGTTAGTTTTTCTTTGGCAATGATAATGTAGTTGGTATTGATGCCTTTTTTATTTAGATAATCAAGATAGTCTTTTCCGTCAGTTCCCATCGGAGAGAAGACGATTGGCTCTCCGCCGAGCAATTTGACAGTATGGGCGATGTTGGCCGCGGTGCCGCCGTAATTTTTGTGCAGTTTGTCCACGGTAAAACAGACATTCAGAATATGAATCTGGTCCGGCAGGATATGATTTTTGAAACTATCCGGAAAGTCCATAATGAAGTCGTAGGCGATGGTGCCGGAGATGAGGATGGTCATAGCTATTGTTTTTTTTGTAATAACTCGGTATATTATACATTATTTGGCGGATATTTCAAGTGTTTTTTTCCATAAAAATCTATATCAAAATAATTTTGCGCGGCGTTGGCCATGTGATGTTGCAAAATAACGCGCTAACAGGATTGTTATTTTTAGAAAGAATATAGAATATGATACTTTCATTTATTGAAATAATATTTCATCTTGATAAGTACTTGCTGGCGATCGTAAATGAATATTCGGCGCTGGCGTATCTGATATTGTTTTTAATAATATTTTTTGAGACCGGCATTGTGGTCACCCCGTTTCTTCCCGGGGACAGTCTTTTGTTTGCCGCCGGCGCGCTCTCCGCGGCCGGTTCGTTTAAACTTTGGGCGCTTTTTTTGGTTATTTTTATCGCCGCCGTCGCCGGCGACGCTCTAAACTATCATGTCGGTAAATTTATCGGGCCGAAAATATTTAGCAAGGAGTCGTCTTGGTTATTCCAAAAAAAACATCTGGCGCGAGCGCAAAGATTTTATGAAAAATACGGCAAAAAAACAATCATTCTCGCGCGTTTTATTCCGATAATCAGGACATTCGCCCCTTTTGTCGCCGGCATCGGCCGAATGCCTTACGGGATTTTTTTGACATATAACATCATCGGCGCCGCGCTTTGGAGCAGTCTGTTTATTTTTGGCGGATTCTTTTTTGGCAATACCCTTTGGGTGAAGGAGCATTTTGGGATATTGATTCTGGCGATTATTTTTGTCTCACTGATACCGCTCGCCAAAGAAATAATTGTTTTTTTACGCAAAAAAAATAACACGGCGTAACTTCATCCGTTTTCAGTTTTTAACGATAGCCCAGAGAGGCGATCGTTTTTTTGTTATTCTTGCGATGTTTCTTTTTGGCTTGTTTTTTCTTTTTGTACATATTAGTTTGAAAGTAAAAAGTTAAAAGTTTATAAAGTTATTGTTTATCCAAGTATTGGTTGTAGAGATTTCTTAATTGTTGCAATTCATTTGAAATTTTTGCGAATGATTGTTTGTTGATGGTTTTGATTGGAACAATTTTACCGGAAGTATTGGTTAAAAAAGCTCCATCGCAGTCAAATATTTTGGTAAGAGGAATATCCTGCTCTTTTATTTTATAACCATTTTGGGTGGCGCAGTCAATGACGGTTTTTCGTGTAATACCCGAGAGCACCTCTTTTTCAGGTGGAGTATATAGTATTTTGCCTTTAATAGCAAAAAAGTTTGAACGCGTTCCCTCGGTGATGTTTCCGGCGCGGTCAAGCAAAAGCGCGTCGTAAGCGCCGGCTGCTTTGGCTTTTTGATAAGCGACGTAACTCGGCAGCATGTTTAGTGTCTTGGCTTGCGGAGCAAAACGTTCGTAAGCAAATGTGATTACTTTCACTCCGTCGCGATAGTCCTTTTTTTCTACAAATAATGGATTAAGCATGAAAATGAACAGCTTTGGTTCTTTTCCGCCCAAAAGAATCACTTTGATATTGGCGGTTTCAATTTTATTCATTTTAACCAACTCTTGAATCCAGCCCCCAACCTGTTTTTGTTTGTAATTGTGTTGGAGATCAATTTGTTTGGCCGAGTAAAACAGCCGTTCCACATGATCGCTGACGAAAAACAATTTTTCGTTTCTGATTTTCAAATTTTCATACACGCCAAAGCCGTACATGAGTTCAATCGTGTCAATTGGGAGGACGGCGTCTTTGGTTTTAATTAATTTGCCGTTTAATGAGGCGCAGGGGCCGAGCATAATACTTACGGATTACTGATAATTCTGATTTACGGATTTTTGTGATTATAATGTTATAGTTAAATCATCAAAAGCCGCCCGGCTGTTCGGAAAAATTTGTTTAGCGATTCTTTCCGCCTTTTTTCTTGACGCGATTGAATCGTATCTGTCCGCTCCAAAGTGGGTCAGGAATAGCCGTTTGGCTCCGGCTTTTTTGGCGATCGCCGCCGCTTCCTTCGGATTGGCGTGGCCCCAGACATCGCTTTCGCCCGGCAAAAAAGCGCATTCGTGAACGAGAATATCCGCGTTTTTGCCAAGAGCGATTGCATTGTCGCATGGGCCGGTGTCGGAACAATAAGAAATAATTTTATTTTCCAGATAAAGTCTGTATCCCAAAGTTAAGTCCGCGTGTTTTAGCAATCGGCAATCAAACTTAAGCGGTTTTTTATAACTGCCTTGTTTCAGCCCGATAATCTTTGCTTTATATTTAAGATTTTTTAAAGCGCCGGTGAAAGGATGATTGATGATAAATTTGAATTTTTGCATTGATTCTTGGGCGAGTAAAATTGTGAGGGGTTGCTTGAAATCAAACAGCGGCAGAAGATGCATGCCGTAGATGTGATCCAGGTGCAGATGACTGATAAAAAGGTAAACTGGCTTATCTTTTTTATAATATTTTTTTAATTTATGGATGCCAAGACCCGCATCCAGGATGATGTATTTGTCTTTGGTTTCTATCAGAGTGCAAATGGTGTTGCCGATCTTGGTGTCAAACCAGCCGTTGGTGCCGAGGAAGGTGATTTGCATAGAAGTTGTAAGTTGTAAGTTGTAAGTTGTAAGTTGTAAGTTGTAAGTTGTAAGTTGTAAGTTGTAAGTTGTAAGTTGTAAGTTGTAAAGTTGCGAGTTACTTTTGAACCTTCATCCAACCGTATAGCAGGCGGCCGCATTCTTCCAGATTTTTAAATAGGCCATCATATTCTTTGAGAGACATGTAATCTAGGTCTTTTGCCAATAGCAAATGATATTTTAATTCTTCCAGCGACGCAAGGGCGATGTTATAAAATCGCAATGAATCACCTACACACTTTCTTTTGAAACCTTCCGCAATATTTGCTGGAAATGAAATGGCTGCGCGGCACGATTGGTCAACCAATCTAAACCTTTCATCAGAAGGATATTTTTTTGTAACCAGGTATACTTTTAGGACCATCGCGTGTCCTTTTTGCCAAGCCAATATTTCTTTAAATGTTCTTATCCCTGCCATAAGCTTACAACTTTACAACTTACAACTTTACAACTTACAACCCACATCAATCAAAATACCCAAACCCCCACCAATCATACGGATCAACATAGCGGAAATTGATATTTAGGGCATTGATTTTTTTTATATCGTCAACTAGTAAAGAGAAATCAAATATAGCGATGTTTTCTTTTATCCGTTCTGGGTTTACACTTTTGGGAATGACGATGATATTTCTTTCAATCAGCCAGCGCAAGAGAATCTGGGCCGGGGTTTTGTTATGTTTTCGGGACAGTTCTAATATGATCGGATTATCAATAAGCGGGGACGGGCAATTTGCCGGCAGATCATGAGTGCCGGGTTGATATCCCGGCCGGCCCAGCGGAGAATACGCCGTGACGGCGATGCCATGTTTTTGACAGAATTCCACCAGTCTAGGTTGGGAATTGTAAGCGTGTATTTCCACCTGATTCATCGCCGGTTTGATTTTGGCGTAAGTTAAAAGATCAAACAGCATCATGGTTGTGAAATTGGAAACGCCGATTGATTTTACCAGCCCCTTTTCCACTAATTTTTCCATCGCTTCCCAAGTTTCCCGGATCGGAATGGGATCCATCGGCGGCGCGGCGCTGTTCTTTTTATCATATACCGCGCCGGCAGAGAGGGCATACCCCCAGTGCATCAAGTAAAGATCCAGATAGTCCAATTTTAAATCAGTCAAAGTTTTTTTGCCGGCCGCTTCCACTTTATTTCGCGTATGCTCGCTGTTCCAGAGTTTGCTCGTGACAAAGATTTCTTCGCGTTTTATTTTGCCGCTAGCGAAAATTTTGGCAAAGGCCGCGCCGATTTCCGGTTCGTTTTCATAAATCGCGGCGCAGTCAATATGGCGATAGCCGGCTTGGGTGATGGCGTATTCCACCGCTTGCCCCACCTCGCTTGGAGCGGATTTCCAGGTGCCGAGGCCGAGCTGGGGCATTTGGGCACCGGTGTTAAGTTTGACGCTGGGTTGGTTGGACATAATTTGATAATTTTTGATTAATTATCTGGGAAATTTGTTCAGCATTTTTGGTGATCAAAAGAATTTTTTTAGGCGCGTCAGCCTTGCGATGAAAGATTTGTATGTATTTTTGCCCCCATTGATTTTTGTATTCCACTTTTTCAATCTCGTGATAGTTTAAGAGGATTTGTTTGAAATAGCTGATAATCATAAAATCATTATAAAGGGCGAGTCGGACAAAAGGACGGCTGAAGTTGGTGTAATTGAACTTGCCGCCGCAGTTTTCTTTGTGAATTGGTACCATGCCGCGCTCCAGATCAAGCAGCTGGTTGCGTTTTTTGAACAGCAAAACAAAAACAATGATGATTATTGCCGGCGCTAGAAAAGAGGATAGAAAAGGAATATATTGAATGAACTGTTCTGGCATATTTTATCTCTGGCGGTGTGCGTTCGAAAAAATTCGAACAGATTTCGCCCAAAATTTGTAGGGCGGGCGGAATTCCCCCCGAACCCCCTTTCCGCCCGCCCGCAGAAGCGACCCTTTCGGATTGGACGATTTCAAGTTTTTCGCAGGCGGTAGCCTGCTAACAAAATCTTACAGATTTTGTTTTGTGGCGGCAAATTCTTTATTCAATTCGTATTCTCTAATAATTTTTCTTGATTCAGGATAGCAAACTGCATTGCAGGTAATCAAATTAATCTTTTCAGCCTTAAAATTCCCAATTTTCAAATTTCTCATTTTTTTAACCTCTTCAATAAATTGAGTGCTCGGATTCCGAGTAAAACGGCAAATAGTTATGTTTCCCCAAAATACAGAGCCTGAAAGATATTTTTTATTATCTGGCACACCGATTTGTTGTAAACCTTTATTTAAAGCGGAAACCAATTTTTTAAGCGTATCGTTTGAATAAGCCATTAGAGATAAACTTGTTGGAAAAGTCAAAATATCTTCAACATTAAATTCAAAAGCTGGAAATTTTGGAATTATTTCACTAAATAGTTGATTTACCTTATTGATATCTGACTCAGAAAATAAAGGTGGTTTATTTATAGTCCGAACATTTTTAATTGTTAGGTGCATCGATTCAGGCGGATAAAAATAATGTTGGGGTTCAATTTTTTTTAATTTGCCGATAATGCTTGAAATTATTTTGCTAGAAATTTCATTTGGGATAAAAACGACTGAAGTTAAGCAGATTTGGTCGTCATTCGCGTAATCTTTTTGCATATCAACAACTGTCGATTTATGAACGCCATTAGCAAATGAATCTTCAAGCTGTTTCACTAGGCCTTTTTGTTGTAATAAATAATTATTGCTCATAAATAATATTGTTTGCTATTTCATTAAATTATCAATTGTAATCCCAAGCCCGTTAGCTATTTTCATAACCGTTTGAATTGAGGGCTTGGTAATAACATTTGTTTCGATTTTGGTCAGTGTTGTGTGGGAAGATCGAATTTTCTCGCCAATTCGTCCTGCGTTAATCCTTGCTTATTTCTAAGCTGTTTTATCTTATCCCCAATTGGCGGAAGAGGTGGGATTCGAACCCACGATACCCTTGCGGGCATACCGCTTTTCGAGAGCGGCGCCTTCAACCACTCGGCCACTCTTCCTTGGGATATTAACCTATCATATTATAGCAGAAAAATAAAGACCCGCCGAGCGGCGGGCTTATTTTTTTCTTTTCTTCATTTCTGCTTCAATTTTTGTCAGTTCCACGCCCTTCTTCGCCAGCAAAACAAACAAGTGGTACAGCAAATCAGCCGTTTCTTCCACCAGCCGCTGTTTTGTTTCATTTTTCGCGGCGTTAATTACTTCCCCGCTTTCTTCTTCCACTTTGGCGCAGATTTTATTTAATCCCGCCTTAAATAAACTGGCGGTATAGGAATTTTGGGGCAGTTGTTTTTTGCGTTTTTTGATTAACTCAAATAGCTCTCGCAAAACATCAGAGTTTTTTTCTTCGCCAAAGCAGGAATAATTGCCGGTGTGGCAGGCGGGGCCGGCCGGTTTTACTTTGATAAGAGTGGCGTCATGGTCGCAGTCGGTTTTTATTTCCATTACCTTAAAATAATTTTTACTCGTCTCGCCTTTCAGCCAAAGGCGGTTTTTGGAACGGCTAAAAAACCAGACGCGTTTTTCGGCCAGCGTTTTTTGGTACGCCTCTTCGTTCATGTAGCCCAACATCAAGACCTGGTTTGTATTAGCGTCTTGGACAATGGCCGGCGCCAGTCCATTTGAATTTTTGTCCCAGTTTATATTCATACAGTTCTGATAAGGTCAGTTAGATAGGAACACGAATTTAACGAATTAAACGAATTTGAACGAATTCGTTTTGATTCGTTAAATTCGTTCAATCCGTGTATCTATCTAACAGTTAAATTATTTCGTTGTAAATATTTTTTCAACTCCAAAATACTAATTTCCCCGTAGTGAAACAGCGTTGCCGCCAAAGCCGCGTCGCAGCCGCCTTTGGTAAACGCCGCCAAAAAATCCTCTTTTTTGCCGGCGCCGCTGGAGGCGATCATGGGAATATTTACGCTCTCGGTAATACCTTTTAATAACTCCAGATCAAACCCCGTTTTTGTTCCGTCGCGATCCAAACTGTTCACCAACAGTTCCCCGGCGCCCAGCCGTTCCATTTGTTGGGAAAATTTTATGGCGTCAATTTTCGTTTTTTTGGTCCCGCCATTGATATAAATTTTCCAGCTCCTGCCTTGTTTTTTCGCGTCAACCGAGATCACGACGCATTGCGAGCCGAAATATTGCGCCGCTTCTTTGATAAGCTGGGAATTGGTTACCGCCGCGGAGCCGATGGAAATTTTATCCGCTCCGGCATTCAGCAGATCGCGGATGTCTTCAGTTGTTGAAACCCCGCCGCCGACGGTAAAAGGGATGTTTATTTCTTTCGCGATTTGGGAAACCAACTCGCGAAATGTCTGGCGGTTTTCCCGGGTCGCGGAAATATCCAAATATACCAGTTCGTCCGCCCCCGATTCGCTGTATCGTTTTCCCAAGAGAACCGGATCGCCAGCGTCGCGGAGGTTTTTAAAATTGGTGCCCTTTACCACCCGCCCGTTCTCTACATCAAGGCAGGGGATGATTCTTTTTGCCAGATTGTTTCTGTACGCGACTGCTCGCTGCGCTTTTTTGAGATCAATCTTTTTTTCATAAAGCGCTTTGCCCACGATCGCGCCAAACGCGCCGAGTTTATTCAGCTCCTCAATATCGGACAAAGACGCCACGCCTCCGGCCGCGATGGCGGCAAAACCCGCGTTGATAAATTGTTTTGTTAGAACAAAATTCGGTCCTTTTAGCAGTCCGTCTTTTGAGGTGTCAGTTACTATGACAGATTTTATCCTCGCTTTCTTGAGAATAGTAACAATATCAGAAATGGTTTTAGTATCTTTTTTCAACCATCCGCGGGTGGCAATTTTTTCGTCTTTAATATCAATGGAAACAGTTATTCTAGAATTTCCAAAATTTTTGATCAATCGGTTAAGTAATTTTGGGTTTTCCAAAGCAACAGTGCTTAAAATAATTTTTTCAATGCCATTTTCAAGATACCTTCGCGCCTGGTCGTAAGAGCGAATACCACCGCCTATCTGGAGCGGAATGTTAACTGAATTGGCAATGGCAAAAACTGTTTTCAAGTTTACCGGAAAGCCTGATTTCGCGCCGTCCAAATCAACCAGATGCAAAAATACTGCCCCCTGTTTTTCAAAGTTTTTAGCAACCCCAATAGGATTGTTGCTATAAACTGTTGGATCAGAAAAATTGCCTTGAACCAGGCGCACGCATTTGCCATTGATAATATCAATTGCCGGTATTATAAACATAGTCCGCAAAAATTATTAAGCAATCGCCGCCCCTGCTCTCCGGATTTTTCCGGGTGAAACTGGACCGCGAAAAAATTATCTTTTTGCATGATTGACGGAAAATCAAAACCATAACTCGTTTCCCCGATAATCTGTTTGGCCGTCGGAGCGTCAACATAATAGGAGTGGACAAAGTAAAAGTATGAACCGTCCGGAATGCCGGCAGTCAATGGCGAATTTCGTTTCAGCGCCACTTTATTCCAACCGAGGTGCGGGGTTTTTAGCGTCGGCGGGAATTTGCGGCAGGCGCCCGGGAAAATGCCGAGGCATTTTGTCCGGTCCTCTTCGGAGCATTGGGCGAGTAATTGCATTCCGAGACAAATACCCAAAAACGGTTTGGTAAGTTGAGGGATGATTTTATCAATGCCCGTTTTTCTTAATTCCGACATTGCGGCGCCAGCCCGACCCTGGCCGGGGAAGATTACTTTGTCGGTGCGCAAAATAGTTTTTGGATCGCGCGTAACAATGTACTCAAAACCAAGCCGTTCCAAAGCATTGGCGACCGAGGCGATGTTGCCCGCATTGTAGTTGATGATGGCGATCATATATAGGTGTGGATGGTTGCTATTGACAGTTTTCTAGAAATTTATTATCATAATAATGCTAAGAGTAGAGTGCCTATACACTATAGGCCAACTACCTGTCAAGCGAAAAGGATCCTAGCAATAGGGTCTTTTTTTGTGTCCTTTTTTCAGGTATAATATCACGCGTGCGATCGGGCCTGTGGTGTAACTGGCAGCACTCTACTCTTGACAGGTAGTTGAGCCGGTTCGAGTCCGGTCAGGTCCACACGCCAAAGTCCCGATTATGTCGGGATCTTTGGTTTTTAAATAACTCCCTTGGTTGACGGCATCATTTTGGAGATTCTTTCATTTTTTTCGCATGCCATTCTCATCGCTCTCCCGACCGCTTTAAAAATTGCTTCAATTTTGTGGTGCTCATTGCGGCCGTATTTTATTGCAAGGTGCAGATTGCATTTTAGATTTTCACTAAAAGCGCGGAAGAAATCCTCAACGAGCTCGGTCGGCAAATCCCCCACGAATTCCCGTTTCGGAGTGTAATTAAATACCAGATAAGCGCGGCCGCCCAAATCCAGAGCGACCTGGGCAAGCGCTTCGTCCATGGGCAGCAAGAAACCGTAGCGCTCAATGCCTTTTTTATCCCCCAGCGCTTTTCCAATGGCCTGCCCCAAACAAATGCCGACATCCTCCACGGTGTGGTGTTCGTCAACTTTCAAGTCGCCGGTGGCTTGAATTTTTAGATCAATCAAAGATTGTTTGGAGAACTGTTCCAGCAGGTGATCAAAAAAACCAATGCCGGTATCAATTTTATATTTTCCGGCGCCGTCAAGATTCACCGAGACGAGGATGTCGGTTTCGTTGGTTTTTCTTTTAACTATTGTTTTTCTCTGTTTCATAAGATTTTGTTACATTGTCACATTGTTACATTGTTGTTGCGGGGGACTTGGAATTGTCCGTTGGTTGAAGTTTTGTAGAATTTAATGCCAATATTTTTTGCAAATTTTTTGTCAGAATCCCTATCGCCGCAGATAAAGGAATTTTTTATATTGATTTTGTTTTCTTCTAGAAACCGTTTAACCAAGCCGATCTTCGGCTTCCGGCAATTACAATTATTTTTTGGCAGATGCGGGCAGATGAAGATCTTTTCAAATTCAATCCCGTTTTCTTTAAATATCTTTAGCAAGCGATTTTGCGGCAGAGTAAACTTTGTTCGGGGAAAAGATTTTGTTCCCAGTCCGTCTTGATTGGAGATCATAATCAGTTTGTAGCCGTTTTTTCTTAATTTTTTCAGACCGCGGATAACGCCGGGCAAAATAAATAATTTTTCCAGACAATCAACCTGAAAATCGTCCGGCGGCTCGTAGATCAGGGTGCCGTCGCGGTCCAGAAAGGCGTATTTTTGTTTTTCGCTTTCATTTTTTAAGAATTTGTTTTTCATAAACGGAGGTTAATACAGATATTATATTAGTAGTGCAGGAACCTTCTTTAAGGGATTCCTCGGCTCCGTTCACTCGCGCGAGCTCGTTCACTTCGCTCGGAATGACAAACGGGAATACACCTCAATAAATTTCTTCATTTGTTTAACGGTGCCGATTGACAGCCGTATCGTCCCTTTGATTTCCGGTTCCTGGCGTACGCGCAGTCGTATGCCGCCGTCCAGTAATTTTTTATTGGTCTCCACCGGGTTATCTGGACGAAAAAGGATAAAATTCGCCGCGCTGGGATAAAAAATAACACCGTTGGCGCGGAAAAATTTTTCCACCATCGGTTTGGCTTTATTCATCACTTCGTCAACGTATTTTTTAACGCTCTTCAAATCCATCAAAGCGGCCCGGACGGCAACGCCTGCCGGCATGTTAATGTCGTACGCCCCGCGCACTTTCAGAAATTCTTTGATATATTCTTCCCGAGCGACGACATAGCCAATCCGCAAGGCCACCAAGCCAAAGGCCTTGGAAAACGTCCGCGTAATAACTAGGTTTGGATATTTTTTAAGCAACGGGACGGCAGTCACCCCGGCGAATTCATAATATGCTTCGTCTACATATACCATAGCGTCATTGTCTAACGCTCGACGCAGAATAATCTCAACATCTTGGAGCGAAGTTAGGGTACCGGTCGGATTATTAGGATTGCAAACGACAACCAGCCGCGCGCCTTTCTCTATTTCTGTCAATGTTTTTTCTAAGGGATAAGAAAAATCCTCTCGGTAATTTACCGCGGCTAGATTATTATTCTCAATTTGGGAGCATTGGTAAAACATGGCGAAACTTGGTTTTGGTATCACCACCCGGTCCCCGCTTTTGGTAAAGGTGCGGAAAATAAGATCAATTCCTTGATCCGAACCATTGGTAATCATAATTTGCGCCGGAGGCACGCCAGCGTATTTGGCGATAGCTTCGCAAATGTCGCCGTATTCGGGGTAGAGCTGTAATCTGGGTTCAATTAGGAAATCCTTCAAAGCATCAAGAACTTTTTGGCTAGGAGGGACAGCGCGTTCGCTAAAATCCAAAAGCAAGCCCCGATACGCCCGCCGATTCTCAATCGGCGGGGAGTAGGGCTGCATTGCTTGGATTTGTTTGTTGGCTAAGTTGATCATAATATTGATTTACTGTGAATTACGAAACGTGAGTTTTCATCATTCTCATTTAGAGGACTCTTCGCAGCGAAACACTCTTCGCGGTAACCCGCACCTCATCCCCCTGCCCCTTCTCCTTGAAGGAGAAGGGGGGTCGCCAATTGTCCATCTGGCTTCCCCTCTCCTTTTAGGAGAGGGCTAGGGGTGAGGTGCGGGTTACCGCGAAGAGTTTTCGGAAAGGATTTAGACGGACTGATTGAATCGAACAAAGATGCTCTCGGCATGGGCTTTTAATCCTTCCGCTTCGGCAATGGTAATAATGCTATTTTTTATTTTTTTCAATCCCATTTTAGACACTCTCTGCACTTCAATCTTTTTGCCGAAATCCTCCACGCTTAAAGCGGAATAGACCCGGGCCCAGCCGGCGGTGGGCAGAGTGTGGTTGGGACCCGTGGCGTAATCGCCGGCCGGGACCGGGGAATAGTTACCCAAAAAGATTGAACCGGCATTGTTGATCAGCGGCAAAATTTTTTCTGCGTTTGCTGTCATAATTTCCAAGTGTTCGGGCGCGATGTCATTAACCAATTTTATTGCTTCGCTCATTGTTTTTACCTGTCTTATTTCGCTGACATTGATTTGTTTGGCTAATTTTTTGCTGGTCGTAATTAAAATCGCGACAGAATCCGGGCCGTGTTCTATCTGGGAAGCTAGGTCGGCCTTAATAAATTCGGGGTTAGCGGTTTCGTCGGCCAAGATAGCGATTTCCGAAGGCCCGGCCGGCAGATCAATTGCCGTGTCTTTGCTTACTTGGATTTTTGCTTCGGTAACATACCTGTTTCCCGGGCCGAATATTTTATCAACTTTGGGAATTGATTTGGTGCCGTAAGCCATCGCCGCGATGGCCTGGGCGCCGCCCGTCTGGTAGATATCGGTAATGCCCACGAGTTTGGCGGCGGCCAAAGTGGCGGGGGGAATAGGGGGCGGGGCGCACATAATAATTTTTTTACAACCAGCCAATTTGGCCGGAATTCCCAGCATGAGCACGGTTGATGGGTATTTGGCCCGGCCACCGGGAACATAGAGCCCCACTTTTTCAATCGGCCGGAATTCGCGCCAGCATTTTATACCCGGCAGAGTTTCTATTGTCGGCTCTCGGCTGTTTAAAATATTTTGGTTGAATTTTTTAATATTTTTGGCAGCAGCTTTTAGAGATTGGATTAGTTTTTTATCTACTTTTTTGCCGGCCTGTTTAATTTGCGCCGGGGTAATTTTTAAATTATTAATTTTGGCATTATCAAACTTGAGCGCGTAAGCTTTTAGGGCATTATCGCCGTTTTTTTTCACCTCCTTGATGATTTGTCCGACAATTTTTACGGTGTTCATATTAGATTCAAAAATTTTTGTTTATTAGAATTTTCAAACGGACTTTCTATCAGCACCGCCTCTGATTTCACAATTGTTTCTATTGGGATAAGACCGTTTTCTTTTAAAGTTTGTCCGGTTTGGGTAATGTCGCAGATGGCGTCAGCCAGATTGAGCGAGGGCGCTATTTCTACTGATCCGTCAAGATTGACAATGGCGGCATTGATATTATTTATTCTTAAGTACTTGGAAAGAAGCTGTGGATAGCTGGTCGCAATCCGCTTCCCTTCCAGATCTGCCGTGGTTTTGATCAGAGAATCCTTTGGCGCTGCAATAACCAGTTGGCAATTGCCGAACCCCAATCGTCTGATAATGTTGGTATAAATGCCTTTTTCGGCCAAGACGTTTTCTCCCACGATGCCAAAATCAACCACACCTTGGCTTACATATTCCGGTATGTCGTCGTCTCTCACCAAAATTATTTCGGTATTGGTTTTTTTGCAGATGGTAATATAACAATGGCCGTTTTGCTGGTTATTGATGCCGATAGCAGAGAGAAAAACAAGGCTTGGTTCGTTCAATCTGCCTTTTTTTTGAATTGCGATTTTGATAGTATTTTTCATAGATAGGGAATAAACAAAAAACCGCCCATCTGGCGATTTTTATGACCCAAAATAAACCCGATCAAGAGGTTTATCCCGGGTCGTTTAGATGATGAATCGTATTTTGCGTCGTGACATTTTTCATAGAATAATCATTGTATTAGTACATTAACACATTAAAACAAGGGCGTCAAGGAGGGGGTGTGGATAAATCAGGTTAATAATCCGGACCGGTTATTTCGATCCCGCCACCATTTGGCTGGGTTTTGGCGGATATAATAACGGATATTATTTAACGATTTTTCATTTCTGACAATATGATCGTAAAATCGCGGTTGCCATGCAAAATAATTAAATTTGGTTATTTGATTGATTTGTTTGGTGGTCGTTGATTTGAAACCGCGGATGATTGATGCCAAATTGTTTCGTTGCGGTCCGAATTTGTTTTGGTATGGTTGGCGTGGTGGCGATGGTTGATTTGATTGCGGCGGTTGGTATGGTGGCGGTTCGTGTAGAGGCGCATTGCAATGCGCCTCTACACGAACACGACCATTGCAATGCGCCTCTACACGAACCGTCGCCACACAATTGTCCGTCCAAACATCCAAAATATATTTACCGTTCATTTCAATAATTTCACCAACAACAATAATTACATGGATATGGTTTGGCATAATTATCCATTCATCCAATTTTACATTTGGTCGCATTTTTTCGGTTTTTAATAATTCATTTTTTACAATTTCACCATTTTTGTTCAACACCATTTTTCCATTAATGATATGGCCAAAATAACAAATTCTGTTTTGCGTGCAAATGGTTATAAAATAATAACCCGGTTGCGAATAATCGTAACCGGATAATCGAGTGGTTTGGGTTCGGTATTTATTACGAAATAGATCCTCCTTCATATTGTTATTTATTTTCCCAACAATTTTTTGTACCCGCCCTCGCCATGTCTTATCCAATGGGCGATGCGGGTGACGGTGGCAGTGCTTATGCCGGTTTTCTCGGCGATTTTTCTATAAGGAGATCCTTTCTTAATCATTCGGGCGGCCTCCCAGCGGGAAGAAATTACTTCTAGTTCTTCCAGCGTGCACAGATCGCGTAAAAATGCGAGCATGTTAGATTCGTTTTTTATTGATAACAGCGTTTTTGCTAAATTTTTAAGTTTGGGGGTTTTCCAAGTCATAGCATTGATTTAGACTGAATAAATTGATTTAAACTGATCTTAAAATGATATTATACTGACGTTTCTTGTTGATAAGATGTGGCGATCAGCAAAGCGGGTAAGAGCCAAAATAATATTGCCAAATCATTTTTTATATATGGACTGTCAACTAAGCCAGTAACAACAATCGCGGTCATACTCGCGAGTAAAAAGATTGAAAGATTAAAAGATTGAAAGCTTGACGTATTATCTTTAATCTTACAATCTTTTAATCTTTTAATCTTTAATACCCCAATTATTCCAGTTTTGAAGAACCAGACCATTATTAACAGAAAACCCACAAGTCCGGTTAAACCCAAACCCACCCACATCGTTAAGAAAATATTATGCGGATGATGAAAGATTTCAATGCCCTCGCCGTTGACCGCAGTGTGATAGGGAATGATTTTTTCTTTATAAGACGCCAGACCGGCGCCGAAGATTGGGTTGTCTTTTAGAAATTGCCAGGTTTCCTGATAAATAGAGAGGCGGATTTGGCCGGAGCGGTCTTGGAGAGTTAATTCTTTTTTGATGGGATTGTAAGCGGGGAGAAGGGCAAGGGTAAGGAGGCCGGAAGCCAGAAGGATGATGGTGATTAGCCGCGTTTTTTTATAAAAAAATAATAAGAGCGCGATTCCCGCGGCGAGGCCGGCGAGGCCGCCGGTGGATTTGGCGAAAATAATTGCCAGTGGTGATGAAATTAGAAATAAGAAACTAGAAACTAGGGTCAGCCAGTTTCCAGTTTCCAGTTTCCAGTTTCTTTTTTTCAACCTCTGAAAAGATTGGATTAGCAAATATAACGCAATCGGCACAATCGGCGCAAGAAACAATCCTACCGCATTCGGAAATCCATACCACCCAGTAACGCGGAAGGCGTTGCCGTTTTCCCAAAATGCGTAAGGAACCATGAAACCCGTGAAATGTTGATAGATGGCGAGAAGCGAAGTTGCCAGTCCGGATAGAATGAGAGCAAATAGGATTAAAGATTGAAGATTGAAGATTAAAGATTTTGTGGTTGATTGTTGATTGTTGATGGTGGTAATTAGGATAATGAAGATTAGAAACGGTTCAATGTAAAACGCTTTCCATTCCCCAGCCGCCGCTCGGACGTCAACCGAAGTGAATATTGAAGCGGTGGCGGCTACCAGGAAAATGAATGACCCGATGAATAAAATTTTATGTCGTAAAATCTGAAATCTGAAATTTGAAATCTGAAATCTTTTGACAATCCAAACGGCGATGATAATCCAAATCATCGCTTCCAGCAGTGTCGTCGGCAACGGTCCAATATTGAAGCGGATTAAATATGTCGGCAATAGGAGAAATAAAAAAAACAGGCTGAGGCGGAAACGCAACCACGTGATTAAAACGAAGAATAATGAGTAAAGAATAATGAGTAGCGGCATATTGCTTATTGTTTATCGCTTAGTTTCAATTCAGCGATAGGCGATAGGCGATATTTTCAATCAATGCAACGATACTATTTCTTTTATTGTTTCTTTTGATATTCCACCAAGCGCGAGCAGCATGAGAGAGTAAACTGCGCCACCGATGATTGCGAGCATTATTACATGTAGATCTTTTAATAAAAATAACATTGCGGCCATGACAATCGCAGAGAAAATTATTTTAGCCAGTGTTTGCATCTGCAACTTTTCTTGGCTGTAATGCCGGATGGTAAAAAACAACATTATTCCGGCGTAGAGTTCGGAAAATACAGTCATCCATGCCGCGCCGTACATGCCGTATTGAGGAATGAAAATTAAATAGCCGATAAGCGTAATAATTGCGGTAGAAATATAAATCCAGATAGTCTGCTTTTGTTTGTTGATGGCGACCGCGGTGTGGCCAAAGACCGCACCGAGATACAGGCCAAAAACGGCAATGGCCAAGATTTGGAGGGCGTCGCCCGAAGCAATGAATTTTGGTCCAGCCACCAGCAACATTATTTTTTTAGCCAGCATGATTACTCCTATGGCCATGGGCACGGCAATCGCCATCATGGCGTCAAACGATTGCTGGTAATGTCTTCTAAATCCCAATTTTAAATGGCGCGACCAGTGATAAGCCAAAAGCGGCAGCATTACGCCCATCAGCATCATAGCCAGCTGGGTCAAAATATCAATTACTCGATAAGCAGCGCCATATATTCCCACTTCGGTTTGATCGCGGAAAATTGACAGGAGAATTACGTCTCCTTTTAAATAAATTACATTGAAAATTATGGAAACGGTGATTGGCCACATCTTCACCATGATTGTTTTCCAGATCTGCCAGTCAAAAGCAAAACCAGCCGGACTTTCTTGATTGGCGCAAATCCACAAGAACGCAGTATAAACAACGCTTGAAGCAACTACTACCCACACCAGAGTTAAAAAAGACGCTTGCAAGTTGATTAAAAGCCACAGACCAAGGACCAAGATTACCCTCCCAAGATTTTCGCCAATAACCTGAAAAAGCATCTTTAATTTAGTCTGATAAAAGCCGATCAATACCTGATTCATGGCAATCGCAAAGAAGGAAATGGTGGTAAAGCTAATTGCCAGTTTAACTTCCAGCGGATAAGGGAAAAACAGCGCGATCAGCGGGGCGATCGCTAGAAATATAATAGCGGTAGTAAAGCGGAAACCAAGCAGATTTTTGAATAATTGTTTTTTATCAAAAGCCGGCTCGCTCATCATCTGCGCTGTTACCGGCACCAAGCCGAAGTCAATCAGGATCCCGACAAAACCTAGAAAAGAAATAACGGTAATATACCAGCCAAACTGCTCTTGGCCCAAATACCTCGTCATCATGCCGAGCGCGAGCAACCCCAAGATTGTTGAGGTAATTTTTCCGATTATCTGAATGATGGTGTTGCGGGCGATTTTTTTTGTTAATGACATAATATCTTGTAACGCGCAACCTGTAACTTGTAACATACCATGCGTTTTTTGTCATTAAGATAAGTTACAAGTTACCGGTTACACGATGTAGGTTACAGTATATAGGAGAAAATTTCAATTGCCACCCATCCGTTATTTTGTTATAATTATTCGCATGAAAAGCAAACTTGGATATAAAAAAACACACATCCGTTCAGGGACGATTTTTTTTATCAGCCTCGTTTTATTTTTTGCCGCTGGGAATGTCCGAGCAATGGATTCCAAACCAACGATTCGCGATGAGGCTTATGCCGCTAAATATGTTTCCCAATCCATCGCTGATCCGATTGAGATTGAAGCCGGAACAGTAAAATGGATTAAAGTAAATTTTAAAAATGTTGGCATTGCCGCATGGGATAATGAGGGCAGTCGTCACATTTCCGCCTACACTATGGAACCGCGTGATCGGGAATCGGTTTTTTATGGCGCTGGCGGTTGGAAAAGTCCGAAGCAGATCGGCCGCATGGTCGGCACAATAAAGCCTGGCGAAACAGGAGAATTTGGCATTCCTCTTTATGCTCCGGCGAAAATCGGTGAGTATACGGAAGAATTTTATTTAGCCGCGGAAAATTGGACATGGGTGAAAGGAGGCTATTTCTTTTTAGATATTAAAGTAGTTCCAAAGACAGAAGAAGCGGCATCAGATGTTGATGAAAGCGAAACTGGTCCGCCAGCTGGCGGATTGAAATTTTCCCGCCCCGCATTGCGCGGGGTGGCGGGAGAAACTGAAAATGATGCGAATAAAGACGATGAAGGATCGTATCAAGCCAACCGTTTTATTTTAAACAAGAAGTCAGTGACGGCCGCTGGCGGGGAGCGGGTGAAAATTATTTTAGGGTTTCAAAATTTAGGAACTGCCACCTGGAATAATTTTAGCATCTCTGCCGGGACACCGACAACGCTAGCCTCCTTGCCGCAAAAAATTTCGCTGGCAGATGACACTTGGCAAGATCCAACGATCATTGTTAGTAAAGATAAAATTGTTGAACCTTCAGGGATCTTGCGCCAGGAGTTTTATTTTAGAGCGCCGGCAAAAGTTGGAAATTATACGGCTGAATTTGTTTTGTCCGTTGATGGAAAGTCAATCCATACTGTTTCCATCCCCGTGACAGTAACTTCTGACGCGCCCAGCTATGTTGAAAATCAGATTATACCGCAGGAAGAAATTTTTAAACCGCGCTTGGCAGAAGAACCGCGCCTCCGGGTTGGGCTGTGGCAGAAGCCGGAGATCAATACAGTACAATTTGTTTCGTATGAAGATGATTATGATGTTTTTGCCGGAATAGAAAACCGCGGACGGTTGGGAAAAATAAAAATTGGAATTTTAACTTATGCCGGCGGGGTGTATTCTTTTAAAGGCGGCGGAATAAATTTTCGGACCAATGATTATATCCGCCTGTCTCCTGCCAGCAACCCGCACGCGGTGTTCACTCTTTACAATTGGACGCGGAATGTTGGTTGGAAAGGTCAAGGTAATTTCAATAAGTACCGTGGAGCTATGGAATTAAGAATTGGAGAAATAAACCCTGATCTGTGGGTAGTGAATGATTTGCTTTTAGAAGATTATATGAAAGGAGTCGCAGAAAATGCCAATACATCCCCGATTGAATACCTCAAAGCCCAGTCTGCGGCGCAGAGGTCGTACGCGTATTATACCAAGCAGAGCGATAAGTATGGGATCTTTGATCTTGTCGCGACTACTGGAGACCAGCTTTATCTGGGATATAATAGCGAAGGGTTGCTTTCAAATTTTGTCACGGCAGTTGAGGCAACGCGCGGATACATGGCAACCTATGATATTGACTCAGATGCATCCACCCCAAACGAAGTGGTTATTACTCCTTATTATGCCAATTCCGACGGCCGCACTCGTTCGTGGAAAGAGGTCTGGGGCGGGGCAAACAAGGCGTGGCTGGTTTCTGTCACAGCTAATTATGATATTGGTAGAAAAATGTACGGCCATGGCGTGGGTATGAGCCAGCTTGACGCTTCTGCCCGGGCCAAAGCCGAGGGCTTGACATGGCAGGAACTGGTGAAGTATTATTATAAAGGGGTGGAGGTGGAGAGGATTTATGAATGAGAAAATAGGAAATAAAAAAATAGGAAATTCATTAATTATTAATTTAGTATCTAATATTATGTTAATAGAAACAACAATGGGCGGAAGCAGGAGGGCAGAAGGCGGGACAGATTTTTTTGGCGCAATGCGCGAAGAATTATCTCATTTTGATTATGCCAATTCCGACTACTGTACTCGTTCGTGGAAAGAGGTGTTGGCTGGACTAAGCAAAGGGCTTGATATACTGAAAAGATTAAAAGATTATAATGAAGATATGGATTACAAAGATAGCATAGGTGAAATTCAAGAAAGTCAGGAGGACTTTGATAGAAGACAGAAAGAAGAGGAAGACATAATTAGGATAGTTTTAAACGGGTTGAACGATATTTTTTCGTCTCATTTCAATGATGTTTCCATAGAGAGTATTGAAAGTGGATTATCTGATAAAGTGAAAAAGCGTTTTGGTATATCCAGAACTGCACATGGTGTTTTTGATGAATACTACAGGACTATTGACGAGGCTATAGGTTTAATTGAAGGAACAATGAGTTGGGCAAAAGATAAGAATAAAGAAAATGTCTAGAGAGCTTATAAAAATCTTAAATTCTAAAAAAACGTGTTCAAACTGGAAAATTTCTAATTTCCAATCTCTTCTTCTGTGCTCGTCGCCTCTCCAGGCATTCCCTTTTCCTCCTCCGGCGCTTCGCCTTTGTCTACTACTTCCCAAATTTTATCTCTGATTTCTTTAATTAATTTGGGATTTTCTTTCAAAAATAATTTTACTTTTTCTCTGCCCACTCCCAACTTTTCTTCGCCATAACTGTAGCTGTTGCCGGATTTGTTCACCACTTTGTGCAGTACGGCCGCGTCAAGCGTGTCGCCAGACATTGAAATACCCTCATTGTACATGATATCAAATTCCGTGGTGCGGAAAGGAGCCGCGACTTTGTTTTTTACTACTTTTACTTTTACCCGGTTGCCGATTACTTTTTCGGCTTGCTTTATTTGGGCAGACCGCCGCACTTCAATTCGGATTGAAGAATAAAATTTCAAGGCGTTGCCGCCGGTCGTGGTTTCCGGATTGCCGAAAAAGACGCCGATTTTCATTCTGGTTTGATTGATAAAAATAACAATCGTTTTGGTTTTGCTGACAATACCGGCAAGCTTGCGCAAGGCCTGGCTCATTAGTCTGGCTTGCAAACCCATATGCGAGTCGCCCATCTCGCCTTCTATTTCCGCTCTTGGCACCAGAGCGGCGACAGAATCAATTACTACGATATCTACGGCGTTAGACCTTACTAACGTTTCCAAAATTTCCAATGCCTGTTCGCCGGTATCCGGCTGGGAGATCAAAAGATTGTCCACGTCAACGCCAATCTTGCGCGCGTAATCAGGATCAAGCGCGTGTTCAGCGTCAATAAAGGCGGCGATGCCGCCCTCTTTTTGGACTTCTGCGATAATATGCTGGGAGAGGGTTGTCTTTCCGCTTGATTCCGGTCCAAAGATTTCAATCACTCTGCCTCTCGGCACGCCTTTTACGCCAAGAGCAATATCAAGCGATATCGGGCCGGTTGATACGGCATCCACTTGCATGACGCGCGATTCGCCGAATTTCATGATCGCGCCGTCGCCGTATTTTTGCTTAATTTGTTCCACAGCCATTTCAGCTGCTTTAATTTTGCCGGTTTGGCCGTTGGTGTCAGTTGTTGTTTTTGCCATAGTTTTTTGTTATAAGTTGAAAAAAGGAGGATAATCCTCCGATTGTGGATGTACAATACTGGTTTTTTAACAACGTGTCAAATAGGCGCGCATTTCTCTGGGGATGAGTTTTTGCTACTCTTTTAATACTACGTATCTTGTTTCGCTAGTTTTTTTTCCGTGTTTTTTTTCCGCTGTTACCACAATAGTATTTAGGCCGGGAACAAGGTTGATAATTTCATTAAATTGTCCGTCTTTTTTAGTTATTATTTTTTTGTCGTTTATTGAAACACCCGTTTCTTTTTCGGTTTTACCTTGAACAGTCACGGTTGATTGGTTGCTTACGTACCCATTTTGCGGCGCCAAAAGCGTGAGTTCAGGCGGTTCAATAATATTTTTTACTTGAACAGCGAGATAGGTAACAAAGGCTATTACCACTAAGGCGGCAAGAGCAAATCTGATTATTGACGGGATATTGCTCAAACTGATGTTTTGAATGTGTTTTTTTGGATGAGCCGCTCTTTCCGTGTTTTTTGTGTAATTTATTTCTTCTTCAATAAATTGCCGCAAAAAAGGAGCTGGTTCAATATTTATTGCCTCTAAATATTTTTTTACAAAATTTTTTTGATATATTTCTCCTTTAGGCAGTTTGTCAAATTCGCAAGCCTCTATTGCGCGCAGATGTTTTTTGCTGATCCGCGTTTTTTTTGAAAGAGCGGTCAAATTAACGCCCCTTTCTTTGCGAGCTTCTTTCAAACGCAAACAGATTCTTTTGGTTGCGGTTATTTTTTTTTTCTTAAAGACAGCGGCCATACCACAAATAACAAATAACAAATAACAAATACAATTTTACCAATTACTAATATCGTTCCTTTTCGTTTATTTTTTCTTCATCTTCTTCTAATTCTTCTTCATTTTTGTTTTCGTCTTTATCAAAAATTTCTTGCTCGCTTTCTTCCTCCACATCTGTTTCCGTTTCTTCTGTAACATCTTCGTTATAGTTTTCATCACCGGGTCCGTCATTGTCTTTTTTTTCGTAATCATTATTTTTTATCTCATCATCTATCTCATCATCTTCCGCATTATTTCCAATTTCTTCATCAGAGTTTTCTTCATTTTTTTGGTTGCTGCCAGCTGATGGTTGTTCGTCGTCATCATTGAAAACATTTAAATTTCTGCCCGTATCGGTATCAATTTCCACTTCAGTTACGAGGATTTCACGCGGCTTCGCGCCATCCGCTGGTCCGATTATTCCCGCTTCTTCCAATTCATCCAGAATGCGGGCGGCTCGCGCGTAGCCAATTTTTAATTTTCTTTGCAAAAATGAGGCGCTAGCTTTGCCAGCCTCAAAAATGGATTGTTTTGCTTCATTGAATAAGGGGTCTTGGTCATCACTCGGGCCGCCAAATAAATTTAATGTGCCACGGACGTTTTGTTTATCAACAATTGATTCATCGTATGCCGCATCCTCGCCTTTGGTGAGGTATTTTGTTATCGCCTGCAGTTCTTCTTCTGAAATAAAAGCTCCTTGGATGCGGATTGGTTTTGATAATTCCGCGGTTAAAAGCAGCATATCGCCGCGGCCCAAAAGTTTTTCCGCGCCGGGCATGTCAAGGATAGTTCTGGAATCAACCAGTGATGCCACAGAAAACGCAATCCGCCCGGGGATGTTGGCTTTCATTAATCCGGTAATAACGTCCACACTCGGCCTCTGGGTAGCTAGAATCAAATAAATGCCGACGGCCCGAGCCATTTGGGCCAGGCGGATAATTCCCGGTTCAACCTGGTTGGCCGCAGTTGCCATCAGATCGGCTAGTTCGTCAATTACAAAAATGATGTGCGGCAGCCGGTTGTTTGGGTGTTGTTTGTTGTACGAATGGATATCTCTATTCCCGGCTTGGGATAAAATTTCAAACCTTCTTTCCATTTCACTGATGGTCCACCTGAGCGCATTGATTGTTTTTTGGGTATTGGTAATAACCGGGGTAAGCAGATGAGGAATTCCGTCATAACTGGTAAGTTCAACTCGTTTTGGATCCACTAGAATCATCCGCAAAGTTTCCGCGGTATTTTGGTAAAGCAAACTCAGAAGGATTGTATTTATACAGACGGTTTTGCCAGAACCAGTCGCCCCGGCGATAAGCAAATGAGGCATGCGCGTAAGATCAATAAACCAGCTTTTGCCGGCAACGTCCGTACCCAGCGCGAGCATCATATTGTGCGGCCGTTCTTTAAATTCTTTGCTAAGCAGCAGCTCTTTTAGAGTAACGCGCGCGATTTTTTCATTTGGCATTTCAATTCCCACCAATGATTTGCCAGGAATAGGCGCTTCAATCCTGATTGGGTGCGCCGCAAGGTTGAGAGAAAGATTATTTGAAAGAGCGGTGATGCGGGAAAGTTTGACGCCTTTTGCCGGCCGGACCGAATATTGAGTGACAGAAGGCCCGATGCGAATATCTTCGACATCAACATTAATTTTAAACTGTCTGAACGTATCTTTTATTATCTCCGCGTTTTCTTTTATATCGCCGCTGGTAGGCTTGCCCTTTTTTGATGAAAGCAAAGAAAGAGGAGGCAGATTTTTTATAATTACGTTTTGCATGTAGGCCGCCTGATCAATGGCGTTTTTATTTTGTTTTTTTTCAGCCGGGGCTGTTTTTTCTATCTCGCCATCAGCTTCGCCGCCTTCAGCGGCGGCATCTTTTTCTTCACCAATGTTTTTTGAAAAGAAACGTCGTTTTGTCGGTGTGTCCGAGTCTTCGTTTTCTTCATCATCCACCTCACTTTCATAATTTTCATCAACATCGCCATCATAAATATCCGAGCCATTTTTTTTGGCGACAAATAAAGTTTTTACCAGATTGGTCAGACTTTTTCCGGCGAATCCAAGCGCGGCGAATAATTTTTTGTGGATTAAGATAAAGCGGGTTATGGCAGTATTAAAAATCAATAAAATAGAAACAAGAACCAGCGCGATTAAGATTATTATACTCGCCGCTGAACCAAGGTAATTTTTTAACAACCATGCCGGCATGCCAAACAATCCGCCGCCATGGCCAGCCAATGCTTGACGCCACATTTCTTCGGTATTAAGCCCGACATGAAACAGGCTTGAGGCAGCGAGAAAGAAAAGAACCGCGCCAATCAGGTGAGTAGAACGATACTCATACTCCATCTCTCGCATGACGAACCATGCCAAGATCAAGATTATGGCTGGCGCGGTGAATCGTATAGCGCCAAACAAAAAACTTAAAATATAGTCATTAAGAATAACGCCGATAACTCCCGCTTTTTCAAAAAAACTCAAAATTATCAGGATAGCTAGGACAGACAACAAAATAGAAATAATACCGCGCGAAAGCACAGGATCCATATAGCTGGATTTGCGGCGGTATTTGTGTTTGGACATAATGAACACATTGTAGCATAAAAAGGGAAATAAGAAAATAAAGAAATAGGGAAAAAATTGATATATACCCCTTCGCCTTATTAATTCCGATCCGCCTTTTGGGCGGATTAAATTTTAATTATTTTGTTAAGTTTTAACTATAATTTAACGTTAAGCTACGGGGTATTATACGGAATTTAATTAGCAATTGAGTATAAAAAAAGCCGGTTAGGCGTTTTTTTAGTGTCTCCCATCTACAAAGCTGTGACACGAGCTCCATGTATTGAGTCAGGCCGGAGGACGGATCACACCTTCCCTTTCGGTTCAGCGGTTCTGTCGCTACGATCTGACAGCATAAGCTCGCGCACAGCTCTCTAGAGAGGAATTTTATCAGCATCATATATAGTATACCGCTGTATATGTTTTTGTCAATAGAGTCAATAGAATAGATATGTAAGATTTGGCCAGACATTGACAGATTGAGTATATTTTCTTATACTACTGAAACATTATTAGCCAACGGTAGAATTTTATAATGTTGTTTGCGCTTGATACCGTCATACATTACTGTGAATTACCTTGAATTACGAAATGGGGGCGGGAATGACAAAAACCGACACTTCGCAATTCAAAGCATATTAACCAACCAATAGGCTGAAATTTATTATGAAAAATTTAGCCAAAAATATCCTGTTCATATTCTTGTTGTTATTTTTGATAGCCACTTTGTTTAGTTATGGAGAAATTGGCAAAGAGAAGCCTGATGAAGCAGGAATTAGCAAGTTGGTGGATCAGATTAATAAAGAGGAAGTGAAAAGCATTGATGTAAAAGGCGATATGCTGGAAGTAACATTGAAAGATGAGGCGGCAAAGATGCAGACAGTGAAGAAAGAGCCGGGGCAGTCGTTTTCTGAACTCATGGATAATTACGGAGTAGATTCGGAAAAATTGAGAGTGGTTGAAGTCGCGGTAAAAGAAGAAACAGGAACAAAGTTTTGGCTTAAGGTTTTGGCGCCGTATCTGCTTCCTTTGTTTTTGATTCTGGGACTGATATTTTTTATGTCCCGGCAAGTGCAGGGAATCAATAAGGGCGCGATGGGATTTGGCCAAAGCAAGGCCAGGCAGGCCAAAACCGAAGACAAGGATAAAAAGACGTTTAAAGATGTGGCCGGAGCGCGAGAGGCAAAAGAGGAGTTGGCGGAGATTGTTGATTTTCTCAAAAATCCAAAACGATTTACCGACATGGGCGCTAAAATTCCCAAAGGCGTGCTTTTGATGGGCGCGCCGGGCACTGGAAAGACGTTGGTAGCCAAGGCGGTCGCTGGAGAGGCGGGAGTCCCTTTCTTCCATATTAGCGGTTCTGAATTTGTGGAAATGTTTGTCGGGGTGGGCGCTTCTAGAGTGAGAGATTTATTCAACCAAGCGAAGAAAGCGGCGCCGGCGATTGTATTTATTGATGAAATTGACGCTGTCGGCCGAAAGCGGGGATCTGGTTTGGGCGGTTCTCATGATGAACGTGAACAGACGTTGAACCAAATTTTGGTAGAGATGGATGGTTTTGATCCGCATCTTGGAGTGATTGTGATTGCGGCGACCAATCGTCCGGATGTTTTGGATGTAGCTTTACTGCGTCCCGGCCGTTTTGATCGCCAGGTAGTGATTGATCTTCCTGACATCAAAGAACGGGAAGAAATTCTTGAAGTGCATGCCGCTGGCAAGCCATTATCCAAAAAAAATTCATTGCGAAAACTGGCGGAACGCACGCCCGGATTTTCCGGAGCTGATCTGGAAAATCTTTTGAACGAAGCGGCCATACTTGCTGTCCGTCGCGGCAAAAAGCAGGTTGATGAAGAAGACGTTTTGGAAAGCATTGAAAAAGTTTTGCTTGGTCCGGCCAAGAAGTTTAGGGTGATGACGGAAAAAGAGCGGGAGATGACCGCGTACCACGAGGCAGGGCACGCGATTGTCGGACATTTTTTGGAGAATTGCGATCCGGTTAGAAAAATTTCAATCATTGGGCGGGGGCGCGCCGGCGGATATACATTGGCTATGCCGGAGAAAGATGTCCGTTATCAAACTTTGGCGCAATTCAGAGATAATATGGCAATGATGCTGGGCGGATATGTTGCCGAGCTTTTGATTTATGGCGAAGATCAGCTGTCAACCGGACCTTCAAACGATTTGAAAAAAGCCACCCAGCAGGCCAAGTCAATGGTGATGCGTTATGGCATGAGTGAAAAACTCGGGCCGCGCACTTATAGCGAGAATGAGGAACTTATTTTTCTTGCTCAAGAGATTCACGAAAAGAAAAATTATAGCGAAAAAACCGCGGAGCTGATTGACGCGGAGATTGATAGATTTTTGGAAGAAGCAAAAATATGCGCGACTAGAGTGATGAAAGAGCATCGCAAAGAAATGGATGAGCTTGTCAAGGTTTTGTTGGAAAAAGAAACGGTGGAACAAGAAGAGTTTAGGGCTATTGTTGGTGATTGGAAACTGGAAACTGGAAACTAGAAACTGGAAATTGGAAACTGGAAACTGGAAATTGGAAACTGGAAATTGGAAACTGGAAATTGGAAACTGGAAATTGGAAATTGGAAACTGGAAATTGGAAATTGGAAACTGGAAATTGGAAACTGGAAACTGGAAATTGGAAATTGGAAACTAGAAACTGGAAACTGGAAATTGGAAACTGGAAAATGGAAATTGGAAACTGGAAATTGGAAATTGGAAACTGGAAATTGGAAACTGGAAACTGGAAATTGGAAATTGGAAACTAGAAACTGGAAACTGGAAATTGGAAACTGGAAATTGGAAACTGGAAATTGGAAACTGGAAATTGGAAACTGGAAATTGGAAATTGCGAAATTTGGATACCAACGCCCCAATTTCCAATTTCTAATTTCTAATTTCTATTTTCCAATTTCATTTTCAAATACTGCCCGGTATAGCTTTCCTTCACTCTAGCAATTTCTCTCGGCGTTCCTTCCGCCACAATTTCGCCGCCGCGTTTGCCGCCTTCCGGTCCCAGATCAATTATCCAATCGGCCGACTTTATCACATCCAAATTGTGTTCAACGACCAGTATGGTGTTGCCTTTGTCCACCAGTTTGTGAAGAACGGCAAGCAGGCGCTTGATATCGTCAAAGTGCAAGCCGGTGGTGGGTTCGTCAAGAATATAAAGCGTCTTTCCGGTTGCTCGCCGCGACAGCTCTGTCGCCAGTTTGATTCTTTGGGCTTCGCCGCCGGAAAGAGTGGTGGCGGGCTGGCCTAGTTTTACATAACCAAGCCCGACATCGCGCAAAATATTCAATTTGTCCGCGATGCACGGCGCGCCGCGGAAAAATTCATAAGCTTCTTCCACCGCCATCTCAAGCACATTGGCGATATTTTTTTGGCGATAATGGACTTCAAGGGCTTCTTTGGTATAGCGCTTGCCATTGCATTCACTGCATTCAACATAAACATCAGTCAGAAATTGCATGGGAATGCGGATATACCCATCGCCGGCGCAAGCTTCGCACCTGCCGCCTCCTTTGACATTAAAACTAAACATTCCAGGGGTCAGCCCTCTCATTTTTGCTTCGGGAACATTGGCAAATAAATCACGAATCGCCGTAAATACGCCAGTGTATGTCGCTGGGTTGCTTCTTGGCGTCCGGCCAATCGGTTTTTGGTCAATCGTAATAACTTTGTCAACATTATTTACCCCTTTGATTTTTTTATAATCACCCGGTTCTGCTTTTGCCCGGTAAAATTTTTTATGCAATGCTTTGGAAAGGATATGCGTTACCAAACTGGATTTGCCGGAGCCTGATACCCCGGCGACGCAAATGAATTTGGCGAGAGGAAATCTGACATCAATGTTTTTGAGATTAAATGCCGCGGCGCCGAGGATTTCAATTGATTTGCCGTTTCCTTTGCGTGTTTTTTGCGGCGGACGAATTTTTTCTTTGCCGATAAGGTATCTTCCGGTCAATGATTTTTTGTCTTTTTTAATAATTGACGGAGGTCCAACTGATACAATTTCTCCTCCGCGCGCGCCCGCTCCCGGGCCCATATCAATGACAAAATCAGCCGCTTCAATCATGGCGGCGTCATGCTCCACCACAATTACAGTATTGCCCAGCGCGCAAAGAGTTTTCAACGTGCCAATTAACTTGTCGTTATCTTTTGGGTGCAGGCCGATAGATGGTTCATCAAGAATGTAGATTACGTCGGAGAGACCGGTAGAAAGCTGGGTAGAGAGCCGGATTCTTTGCGCTTCTCCTCCGGCAAGCGTTGTTACCGAGCGATCAAGCGTCAAATAATAAAGTCCGACCTGAAGCAGATTGCCCAGGCGGTGCAGTATTTCTTTGGCAATCGGCGCGGTAACAGATATTTCTTGTTTGGTCAGATTATTTTTCGCTTCAGAAACAACATTTTTTTTGTCAGCCAGTTTTTTGAATATATCGCTTGATTCTTCAATTGTCATTTCCACGATATCAGCGATGGAATATTCGCCAAGCTTGACAGCAAGCGATTCCGCTTTCAGCCGTTTGCCCAAACACACGGAACAATGTTTTTCCCGCATATAATTTTCAATTTCTTTTCTGATGTATTCAGAATCAGTCTCCGCGTGCCGTTGTGTCAGATTGGGGACAATTCCTTCAAATTGGATTTTTTTGTCGTTTGCATAATACATCTGGCCGTCGGTGCCGTAAAAAAGTATCTCCATTACGGATTGAGGCAAATTTTTTACCGGCGCATCAACCGAAAAATTATGCGCTTTGGCCACCGCCTCCAGTAATTTTTGGTAATATGATTGGTTGCCGACTATCCGCGTCCATGGCTGAATAGCGCCCTCGGCGAGCGTTAATCTGGGGTTGGGGATAACCAGCTCCAAATCAATATTGAGCGTGTAGCCAAGGCCGGTGCAGCGGGGGCAGGCGCCATAGGGGCTGTTGAAACTGAAAGTGCGCGGCTCAATTGATTCAAATTTGCGGCCGCACTGCAGGCATACCGGAAAAGTGGAAAAAGATTGCTCCTCGCCGGTTTCTTCGTTTAGAGTTGTGACAGAGCCGTTTGACAGGTCAATCGCTTTGTCCACCATAGAGGAGAAATTTTGTTTTTTTATGTTTATTACCCGCCCGATCAGCAGCTCTACATCATACGGCTGGTCTTTTTCAAATGGATAATTTTTGAGTTTGTTGATGCTGATTACCATTCCATTTACCCGCACCATGTCATATCCGCTTTGTTCAACACGCGCGAGCAGATCTTTGGCGCAAACTGCTTGCCCCCGGGTTACCGGAGAGAAAATCAAGAGCTCGCCGCTGCCTCTTCCCATGTTTCGGACAAGTTCAGTTATTTCGCCAGCAGTGTGTTGTTGCGCCGGAATATGGCAATCAGGGCAGCGCTGTCTGCCGATTCTGGAAAAAAGCAAACGCAAGAGGTCATACACTTCGGTAATAGTGCCTACGGTAGAGCGAGGGTTTTGGGAAGTGATTTTTTGGTCAATGGCGATGGTCGGCGACAGGCCTTTTATTTCGTCAACATCCGGCTTATCAGCCATATCCATAAACTGCCGGGCATAGGCATTAAGGCTCTCGGCGTACCGCCTCTGCCCTTCGGCATAGATAGTATCAAAAGCCAAAGAAGACTTTCCTGAACCAGAAAGCCCGGTAATGACAGTTAATTTATTTTTAGGAATTTTGACCGAGACGTTTTTGAGGTTGTGGACGCGCGCGCCCGCGACTTGAATAAAGTTTCCCATATACCCAGAGATTTTTTTGAAGTTTTTAGTATATGGGGTTTGGGCGGGGTTGTCAAGGGGTTGTATTGGGTCAAGACACCTTTTTTGTTATTCACTGGCAAAAATGTCGATATAACTCTTGTACATATAGGATTGGCCATATTTTTTGCCTTTGTCTTTTTGTGTTAAAATGCCCATACGAATAAATCGATCAATCACAGTCTGCGCGCCTGCTCTTGTAAATCCAGTCCACTTCTGAATGACGCTCACTGTTACGATTGGCTGAGCATACAATTTCGGCAACACCAATGCCGCGCTTTCTGAAGCGCGTTTACCGAGAGTCTGAATTTTAAGAATGTCTTTTTCGCGTAAGACAGTTATCTTGCTGACAGTGTCTATTGCTTCGTTCGCGATTTCAATTACGCCCTCAAGAAAAAAATCTATCCAATCGGAGATATTACTATTATGGTAACCCAACAACTTTTCGTAATACAATTTTTGATGTTTCTTGAAAAAAGATGACAAAAACAATACCGGCTTTTCCAAGTAGCCCTCTTTCCAAAGGTAAAAGGTGATTAACATTCTTCCGGTTCTGCCATTGCCATCCAAAAACGGGTGAATAGTTTCAAATTGAGCATGAATTAGTCCGGCTTTTATTACAGTTGGCATTGCGTCGTCGGTATGAATAAACTTTTCCAAATCATTAAGCGCGCGATGCATTTCATCAACTGGTGGCGGAACAAAACTCGCGTTATCTGGACGAGTGCCGCCAATCCAATTTTGGCTTTTGCGGAATTCTCCCGGGTCGGAAAAATGAGTAGCTCGCGCTTTGCGCATTAGTTGCTTGTGTAGTTCACGAATAAATCGCAAAACCATAGGGAAATCATCAGTTTTCATTCGTTTTATTCCATAGTTGAGCGCTTCGATGTAGTGGAGAATATCATCTACGTCGTCCGGTATTTTGGTATCTATTTTTGCTTCTGCCGCGATGGCGTCTATCATGGTCGCTCTTGTGCCTTCAATTTGGCTTGAAGAAGCTGCGTCTTTACGCAAGTACATTAACAGAAAAAAATCAGCATCAGGAAGTAATTTGGTAATACCATCCAATTTGCCAAGCAGGCGAGTGGCTTCGTTATTTTTTTTCAGGATATTTTGGTCAAAATCAAAACTTTCCTTTGGGGGAAAGGGGTGGGGAATAAAAGCCTTAAAACCAGCGCGTTGTATTTTGTATATGCCTATTTCAATGTTTCGCATAGTTTGTTTACATCTTTTAGTTAATGTATACAAAGTATATCGGTTTGTATATTTTATGTCAAATGATGTATATAAAACAGCGTGATGAATGCCCAAAAGCCAAGACACAATAAGGGACTGTCGCCAAATAAGGTTTACTGTCATTCCCGCCCCCGCCTGCGCGAGGATAAACTCCGGCGGGAATCCAGAATTTGGCTAAAATAAGAGAGCGACTGGATTCCCGCCTCCGCGGGAATGACAGCCAAAAATATGTACAAATTTTTTGGCCACGTAAAGCGTAATATTTGAAATAACTCGCTACAAGTTCAAACAGCGCGGCTCAAGAGCTGTTCGCATTTTGGCTCCACAGCCCTCCGGTGTCGTCGGGACTATGGAGCCGGCGGAGAGGCAATTACACTGGCAGGCGCTGGCAGTATTCTTGTAGAAACTGTGCGTTATAAAGGTTGCGGTTGTAGATTTCAGAGTCTTCATGCAACATGTCTGAACATATTAAGCTCATATTACGACAAGCAGACTGTTTTAATTGTTCTAAAATTTCATTTGGAATATAAATCCAAAAAGGATTATCGTTCTGTATGCAGTATCTTAACAGTCTTGGACAAGAGTTTCTAGCTTCCAAATTATTACCACTTTCAGCAGTAGTATCAATGATGTCTTCACGGCACGCAGCTGTCGTCCTATCGATTTCTGTCTGTATAAGTTCTTGCAATTGTGTCGATTGTGTTGGACTAAGGCCAGTACAAGCATCCCAGCCATAACCAAGCCAACTATATGCCGCATTGCGGTCTTCTTTACCAGGATCAATATCAGCAATTTGGGCCATATCAATG